>Ga0326727_10021402_pt1 | contig 12670 bp, 5 predicted proteins | sample MB2enrmetagenome_FD_207643 | JGI IMG/M metagenome (GOLD analysis project Ga0326727, IMG submission 207643) | Lab enriched peat soil microbial communities from McLean, Ithaca, NY, United States - MB29MY | ecosystem: Environmental > Terrestrial > Soil > Wetlands > Peat | place: USA: New York...
CTCGACTCGACGACCGCCACCGATATCATGGAGGCGATCCGCGACCTCAACCATCGGCGCGGAGTGACCGTTGTCCTGGTTACCCACGAGCCGGAGATGGCCGCCTATGCCGACCGGGTCATTACCCTGCGCGACGGTGTCGTGTTGTCCGATCTGCCCAGTCCCGACAGGATGGCGACACCCGGCGTGGCCGCGCCGGAGGACGAGCCCGAGGTCGCGGCGGAAAACCTCGAACAGGTCCGCTCGGTCCAGTGGATAGCCCTGGTGGCGGCCCTTCGGGCCCTGGGGCAGCACAAGCTGCGCTCGGCCCTGACCATGCTGGGCATCTTCATCGGTGTTGCCGCCTTGATCGCGATGATCGCGGTTGGCGAGGGCGCTCGCGCCGCGGTGCACGACCGCCTGCAAAGCCTGGGGACCGACCTGCTGATCGCCCTGCCGGCCAGTTCGCACACCGGTGGCGTCCGGGGCGGCATGGGAAGCGCCTCCAGCCTCAAGGTGTCTGACGCCGCCGCCATTCTCGAAGAGGATGACGCGGTGTCCGGCGTCGCCTACGTCAACCGGCAGAATGCCCAGGTCATGTTCGGCGACGAGAACTGGAACACCAGCATCCAGGGGGTGACCCCGTCCTATCTCGCCATTCGCGACTGGACGGTGGCGCAGGGGCGGGCCTTTCGCGACGACGATGAACGTCGCGGCGACACCGTCTGCATCCTGGGCCAGACGGTGGTCGATGCCTTGTTCCCGGCGGATGCCCATCCGCTGGGGGCGACGGTGATCGTCAAAAGCGTTCCCATGCAGGTGGTGGGCATTCTGGCCGCCAAAGGGCACTCCGGCGGTGGACAGGACCAGGACGACGTGGTGCTGGTCCCCTTCAGCACCTCGCAGCAGCGCATTCTGGGCGTTGCCGCACCCACCGCGGCTCCCTCCCAATCGGCCAGGAGTTCGACGCAGGTGACCCTTCCGTCCGGTCCGACGCCGTCCAATCCGTTTGGCATCCAGCCGCGCCTGGCCGGTTTCGTCCACGCCATCTACATCCAGGCGAAGAGTCACGACCTGGTCAAGGAGGCCTTCGACCAGGTCACCGCCACCCTGGAGCGGCACCATCGCCTGAAAGCCGGTACCGATGACGATTTTTCCGTGCGGGACTTGACCGAGATCGCCCAGGTCGCGGAAGAAAGCAGCCGCGTGCTGGAGATCCTGCTGGCGGTCATTGCCTCGATCTCGCTGGTGGTAGGCGGTATCGGCATCATGAACATCCTTCTGGTCTCGGTCACCGAACGGACCCGTGAAATCGGTATCCGCATGGCCATCGGGGCCCGGCGCAGCCATATCCTGCAGCAGTTTCTGCTGGAGGCGATGGCCCTGGCGGCGGCCGGCGGCGGTGCCGGCGTACTGGCGGGCATCGCCGCGTCCGAGGTGATCTCGGCGGTGGCCGGCTGGCCGATCCTGTTGTCGCCGCTGGTGACGGTGGCCGCCTTCCTGTTTTCCGCCGCTATCGGCGTCTTCTTCGGCTACTACCCGGCTCGGCAGGCGTCCCGTCTCAATCCCATCGAGGCCTTGCGCTATGAATGAGCGGCCGATCCGGCGCGTGATGAAGGGGGGCGCCCGCTGGCTGGCGCTGTGCCTGACGCTGTCGGCCTGCGCCGTCGGACCGGATTTCCAACCGCCGTCGGCGCCGACCGTTGCCGGTTTCGACGTCTCGCCCCTGCCGCCGGCCGAACAGGCGGCCGAGCCGGGGCCGGCTCTGGTTACCGCTCCCGATCTGCCGGCCCGCTGGTGGGACCTGTTCCAATATCCCGAGCTGGAGACGACCCTGCGCCAGGTGGTGGCCGGCAGCAACACGCTGGGTGCGGCCCGCCAGTCCCTGGCCCAGGCCCAGCAGGCGGTCATCTCGGCCCGGGCGCCGCTGTTTCCCCAGGTGACGGCGGAAGGGACGGCCGCGCGCAGCGGCGCCGGCTTGGCCTTGCCCCGGGGCAGCGGCTCGGCCGCCAGCTCCTATGGGCTGGGCGCCACCGTCAGCGAGACCCTGGACGTCTTCGGCCTGACCCGGCGGTCCGTCGAACAGCAGGAAGCGTTGGTTGACAACCAGCGCTATCAGCTGGCCGAGGCCTATCTGACCTTGACCGGCGGCGCGGTCACCGAGGCCATCGCCATTGCCGCGGCGCGCCTCGAGATCGCCACCACTCTCGATCTGATCGACAGCGACCAGCGCAACCTTGATCTGGTCCAGCGCAAATTCGAAATCGGCAAGGCGGCCCGGTCCGACGTCCTGACGGCCGAAAGCCAGCTCTTGGGGGATCGGACCCAACTGGCCGGCCAGCGCCAGCAATTGAGCGTGGCGCGGCATGCCCTGGCGGTCCTGGCCGGCCAGACCCCCGCTGAATGGGTGCCGCCGGATTTCGACCTGGAAGCCTTTCACCTGCCCGCCGAGATTCCCTTGACCGTGCCCTCTGCCCTGATCCGCCAGCGTCCCGATATCCTGGCCGCCGAGGCCCAGCTGCATGCCGCCAGTGCCGCCATCGGGGTGGCCACGGCCCAGCTTTATCCGGCGCTGACCCTTTCGGCCTCGCTGACCCAGCAAGGGCGCAGCCTCGATACCCTGTTCCAGGGGGCGGGAAGCCTGTGGAGCCTGGGGGGCGGGGTGACCGCCCCGCTGTTCAATGCCGGAGCCCTTGCTGCCCAGAAACAGGCGGCGGTCGATGCCTTCGAGGCCCAGTACGCCACCTACCGGCAAACGGTGATCGTCGCCTTCGGACAGGTGGCCGACGCGCTGCGGGCCCTTGAGCATGATGCCGACACTCTGGCGGCGGCCGGGCAATCGCTGGAGGTCGCCCGCGAATCCCTGGCCTTGCAGCGGGCCAGCTATGGGGTCGGAAAAAGCAGCGTGCTGGACCTGATTGCCGTTCAGCGCAGCTATTCCCAGGCGCGCCTATCCTACGCCGCCGCCCGGATCCAGCGCGACCAGGACATCGTCCAGTATTTCGTGGTGCTGGGCGGCGGATGGCGAGGCGTCGCCGAGGGCCTGGAACGGTAAGGTCGCGGGTGCCTCTGCCCGTGCCTTTGGCGAGGTCCGGATGGCTTGGTTCCGCCGCTCGCCGATGCGAGCGAAAGCCAAGGGTTTCGGAGAAACCCGTCCCGGCGCCTCGTGGGGCGCGGATCGGTTCCGATCAGCGCAGCTTGGTCTAACGCCATAGTAGATGACTCGTGTTTTATCGGGGGAGCCGATGAAAGAATCTTCTCGTCCAACGATATATCCATTCAAAAATGATTGATATTACCTGACTAATTTCATTTGTTAACAAGGTTCAGAGTGATAATCTTGACGGGTGGTCAACCATCGATTGTGGCGTTCGGAGCATGGAACAACGCCCGCATATCATCGCCGACACCAGCCGTCATGATCCTGCCGGTGACGCCGACTTTTCCCGGATCCTTCTCAAGGAGTCGCCGGATGCGGCCATCGTTTTATCGACCACGGGACACATTCTGCATTGGAGTCCGACCGCCGAGGCGATGTTCGGCTTTTCCGGCTCCGAGGTGACGGGGCGGTTGCTGACCGACCTGGTGGTGCCGACGGAACATCTTGGCGAGGAACGCCAGATCCTCGATCGGATTCTGTCCCAGGGCGGCGCCACCCACGAATCGATCCGCCGATGCAAGGACGGCACGCTGATCTATGCCGCCATTTCGGGAAAGCTGGTGGAACGGTCCCAGGACGGCACCTGCGTCATCGTCATGACCCAGAAGGATGTGACCCAACTGAAGGTCCAGCGCGATGCCAAGCTGGTCGAGGCGCGCTATCGGGATGTCCTGGAGTCCATGCCCGACGGCATCATCATGGTCAACGCCACCGGCCGCATCGTTTTCTCGAACACCCAGGCCGAGCGCCTGTTCGGCTACGACGCCGGCACGCTGCGCGGCACCCTGATCGAACAGTTGTTGCCAGATCGCCTGCGGGCCCAGCATCTGGAACACCGCTCCCATTATCTTGGCCAGCCGCGGGCGCGGCCCATGGGCATCGGACTCGAGCTGTATGGGCTGCGCCGCGACGGCAGCGAATTCCCTGTCGAGATCAGCCTGAGCCCGCTCAAGACCGAGGACAGCACGCTGGTGTCGGCGGCGGTCCGCGACATTACCGAACGCAAGCGGTTCGAACGGGCCCTGCAGGAGAAGAACCTGGAACTGGCCGCCGCCAACCAGGCCAAGGATCGTTTCCTGGCCAACATGAGTCACGAATTGCGCACCCCGCTCAACGCCATCATTGGCTTCACCGGGACCTTGCTGATGAAGCTGCCCGGCCCGCTGACATCCGAGCAGGAGCGGCAATTGCGGACCGTCAAGCTGTCGGCCGCCCATCTGTTGGCCTTGATCAACGACCTGCTGGATGTCGCCAAGATCGAGGCTGGAAAATTCGAAGTGACGCCGGCGGTCATCGATCTGACCACTGTCCTGGAGGAGGTGGCGACCACCCTCCAGCCCAGCGCGGAAGCCAAAGGTTTGCGCTTTGTCCTGGTGTTGCCGGCCACGCCGGTGGTCTTCGCGGTGGATCGGCGGGCCTTCAGCCAGATCGTGCTCAATCTGCTGACCAATGCCATCAAGTTCACCGACCGGGGCGAGATCACCATTGCGCTTGAGTGCCGCAGCGAGGAGGGGCGGCAGATCGTCGGCGTCACCGTCTGCGATACCGGTGTCGGCATCGCGCAGGCGGACCTGGAACGGCTGTTCGAACCGTTTTCCCGGGTCGGCAGCGACCGCGAGCGGATGAAGGAGGGGACCGGACTCGGCCTGCATCTCAGCCAGAAGCTGGCCGGCCTGATTGGCGGGCGGATCGCCGTGCGCAGCGTCTTTTCCCAGGGCAGCGCCTTCACGCTGACCCTGGAGGAACCGCCGCGATGACGGCCCGGGTCCTGGTGATCGAGGATCATCCCCCCAGCCTGGACCTGGTGCGATATCTGCTGGTGGCCACAGGCTACGAAGCCCTGGTGGCCGAGGACGGATTGAGCGGCTTGGCACTGGCCGAGGCCGAATCTCCCGATCTGGTGATCTGCGACATCCAGATGCCCGGACTGGACGGGTATCAGGTGCTGGCGCGGCTGCGTGCCAATCCCCGCCTGGCATCGATTCCGGTGGTCGCCGTGACGGCTTTTTCCATGGTTGGCGATCGTCGTCGCATTCTGGAGGCGGGATTCGAAGGCTACATTCCAAAGCCGATCATTCCCGAGGCCTTTGTTGCGCAGGTGACCGCCTATCTGCCACCGGAACGACGAATTGCGCTTCCTGGGACGAATGGTTGAGGGAGGTGTGTCATGGCCAGGATCTTGGTTGTCGACGATCAGGACAGCAATCGTGATCTGATCACCACCCTGGCCCGGCATTTGGGACATGCCACGACCGAAGCGGCCGATGGTGCCGAAGCTTTGGCGGTGGCGCGGACGACGCGGCCCGATCTGGTGATCTGCGACATTCTGATGCCGACCATGGACGGCTATGAATTCGTTCGTCGCCTGCGCGCCGATCCCGAGGTCGCGGCGACCAACGTGATCTTCTATACCGCCAACTACCATGAGCGGGAGGCGCGCAGCCTGGCTGCGTCGCTGGGCGTTGCGACGATTCTCAACAAGCCCTGCGAACCGCAGGAGGTGGTTGCCGCCATCGGCCAGGCTTTGGAAACACGGGCCGCGGCACCGCCGGTCATCGACGACAAGGTGGTGGGGCTGTTGCATCGCCAGCTGCTGACCGGGAAGCTGGCCGAAAAGGCCGCCGAACTGGAACGGGCCAACAGCCGGTTGGAGGTCCTGACCGGGTTGAATCTGGACCTTGCTGCGGTGCAGGAATGTCAGGAGTTGCTGGCCAAGGTGTGCCGCGGTGCCCGCGAGTTGATCGGTGCGCGCTATGCCATCGCCTGCGTTCAGGTGTCCGGCGAGGATGATCGGATCCTCTTTCAGGCCGCCGGCATGACCCCGTCGGCGTCGCCGATGCTGGTTCGGCCGGACCTGCGGGCAGGCCTGTTCGGCGAGGTGATGGCAAATCGTGCCGCGCGCCGATTCAGCGAGCCGGGGGACCGGGGTGCCTTGCTGGGGCTGCCATCCGGTTACCCGCCGGTCACTTCCGGTTTGATCGTGCCGGTGGCGTCGCCGCACACCGTTTATGGTTGGGTCTGCCTTATGGACAAGATCGGCGCTGCGGCCTTCAGCGACGAGGACCAGTGGCTGACCACCGCCCATGCCGCCCAGTTTGCCCGTGTTCTCGAGAATCAGCTGCTGTCCGACCAGCTTCACCTCAGGGCTGCCGAGCTTGGCGCCGAGGTGCGGATGCGTCGACGGACCGAGGAGATGTTGGTGCGGACGTCGCGGGCCCGCCGGGTGATGGCCGAATGCAATCGGGTCCTGGTGCGTGCCACCGACGAGCAGCAGCTGCTGTCCAGCATGTGTCGGACCATCGTCGTCGAGGCCGGAGACTATCGCCTGGCCTGGATCGGTCTTGCCCGGGACGATGCCGGCAAGACCATCGACATTACCGCCTTGGAAGGCGATACGGGGGACTGCCTGGCCGGCCTGTCCCTGACCTGGGATGACAGCGATGGCGAGGCCGGCCCGATCGGGCGGGCGGTCCGCAGCGGCATGCCGCAGACCGAACGGGCACTGTCGACCGGGGCCGGGATGCCGGCTTGGCGCGCGACCGCCCTGCGCTGCGGCCACAGGGCGATCGCGGCCCTGCCCTTGAGCCACGACGGCGAGACGATGGGAGTCTTGTGTATCCTGTCATCCGACGCCGAGGCTTTCGATGCCGACGAGATCGACCTGTTGAGCGAACTGGCCGACGATATCGCCTTCGGCATGCACACCTTGCGGGCCCGGACCCGGCAGCGGCAGACCGAGCTTGTCCTGAAGCGAATCGAACGTCGGTTCCAGGCCACCTTCGAGCAGTCGGCGGTGGGGATCGCCCATCTGGCCCTGGATGGACGGTTCCTGCGCGTCAACGACAAGATCTGTGCCTTGCTGGCGACAGTGCGGGAGGAATTGCTGGGTCGCACCCTGTTCGACGTCACCTATCCCGACGACGTCGGATCGTTGCAGGACCAACTGGATCTGCTGTGCCAGGGGCGCGTTCTGTTCGGTGCCGTCTTTCGCGAACACCGCTACTGGCGGGGCAGTGGGCGGTATTTCTGGGGGGACGCCACCGCATCGATGATCCCGGCCGAACCGGGCGACGAGGCCTACATCATCCTGGTCCTGCAAGACATCACCGACCGCAAGGGCTACGAGGCGGAACTGGAGCACCAGTCCAAGCACGATGCCCTGACCGGGTTGGCCAATCGGTCGCTGCTGCGAGACCGCATGGACCAGGCGATCCTGTTCGCCCAGCGCAGTGGCCTTGGGGCGGCGGTGGTCCTGCTTGACCTGGACCGCTTCAAGGTCATCAACGACGCCATCGGGCATGGCTTCGGCGACGAACTGTTGAAGGAGGTGGCCCGCCGGCTTGCCGCCGCGGCCCGTCCCGGGGATACGGTGGCGCGCCTCGGCGGGGACGAGTTCATGATCATCGTGCCGGAAGTGAGCACCGAGGACAGCCTGCTGCCATTCCTGCAGACCCTGCTGCGCGACATTGCCCGGCCCTTTCCGCTGGCCGGGCAGCGGATGGTGGTGACGGCCAGCCTTGGCGTGTCGTTCTATCCGAAGGATGCCGACCATGCGGCCGCCTTGTTCAAGAACGCCGACGTGGCGATGTACCGGGCCAAGGAGCGCGGGCGCAATGGCTTCCAGTTCTATGCCCCCGACATGAATGACCGCGTCTTCGAGCGTCTGAAGCTGGAAAGCGGCTTGCGCCACGCCCTGGACTGGAACGAGTTGGAACTTTTCTACCAGCCGAAAGTGGACCTGAAGAGCGGTCAGATCGCCGGAGCCGAGGCGCTGATCCGCTGGCGCCATCCCGACAATGGGCTGATCGCCCCGTCGCGGTTCATTCCCCTGGCCGAGGACAGTGGCCTGATCGGAGCAATCGGCGCCTGGGTGATCGCCGCCGCCTGTGCGCAGGTCAGGCTCTGGGAGGATGCCGGCTTGCCGCGGATTACCGTGGCGGTCAATGTCTCGGCCCGCCAGTTCCAGGACGACGATTTCGCCGGTGCCGTGGCGCGGGGCCTGCAAGAATCGGGCGTCTGCCCGTCATCGCTGTTGCTGGAACTGACCGAAAGTGCGGTGATGAACAATCCCGACCAGGCCGAAGAGATGCTGTCGCGCCTGCGCACCCTCGGCGTCGGGGTCTCGCTGGACGACTTTGGCACCGGCTACTCCAGCCTCAGCTATCTGAAGCGGTTTTCCATCGACAGCCTGAAGATCGACCAGTCCTTCGTCCGCGAAATACCCGGCAACAGCGACGACGCCGCGATCGCCGTCCTGGTCATCGACCTGGCGCACAGCCTGCGGCTGTCGGTCATTGCCGAAGGAGTCGAGACCCAGGCCCAACTGGACTTTTTGCGCCGCAACGGCTGTGATGAAATCCAGGGTTATATCTTCAGCCAGCCCCTATCCGTGCCGGAGTTCACCGCCCTCTTGACCGACAGCCGGCGGATGCCGCCGATGTCGCTGTCGTGACGGGCGCGGCCTTTTTGCCGAAGTGAGCGTCCAAGGGTGTGAAAAATAGCGGGCACAAGGTTCCTCCGATGGGTAATGCCAACTTGCGATGAGTTTGACTCATCGCAAGTTGGGCGGCCCATCCCGGGCCCGCCCGGCGCCCGAGGGGCGCTGATCGGTTTCGATCAGCGCAGCTTGGTATAATACCGGCAAACCTTTGATTTGGTTCGTTCGCCGGTCCTTGGCCGCCATTGAGGCGGCGGCCAAGCGAGCGGATGCCCGACCCCTATCGAGCGACTTACGGCAGGTCAATTCATTGGCCTGCCGGTATAAAGGCGTCTCCGCCCGCACTTCGGCGAAGCCGAAATGACGACCTCACTGCCAAATTTCCCCCTCTGCAGCCCAGACACCAGGTTGCCCGCGTCAGGCGCGACGTCCTACTGTGGCAAGGCTATTGCCGTGCAGTCGCCTGCCCAATAATCATGATGGTGATCGCGCGTACAGGAGTCATGGGCCCCCTCGACCACCTCCCTGATACGGCCGCACCCCGCATCTTTCATTTGACCGTTCGTACCAGCCAGTTCCTCAAATGATCCCGGACCATTGAGCACATCGGCATAAGGGTTCGCGTCAGCGGCAAAGGATAGAGAAGCCGGTCGTCCAACCATGACTCCCAAGACAATCAAAGCAACGGATATGGCCTTAATGGACATGACCAGACCCCGGTTGTTGATAAAACTTGAAGATCGCCGGAGGGACCCCAAAAACCTGCCTTTCCGTGACCGACAACAGCAGTCACGAACATTTGGAATGCCCGCAACTGGTGCAGGTTTCGCAGCCCTCCTGATGGATCAGGGCCGGTTGGCCGCATTTGGGGCATTGACGCAAAGGCCGGCGGGTCTCGCCGACGGCAACGGCGGCGGTCGCGACGGGGTGGGCCGCATCGGTGATGAAGCCGATGCTGATCATGTGCCGCTCGATGACGTCGCCGATGGCGGCCAGTAGCGAGGGCACATAGCGTCCGCCCATCCATTGGCCGCCGCGCGGGTCGAATACCGCCTTCAGCTCTTCGACGACGAAGGAGACATCGCCGCCGCGGCGGAACACCGCCGAGATCATGCGGGTCAGCGCCACCGTCCAGGCGAAATGGTCCATGTTCTTCGAGTTGATGAACACCTCGAAGGGGCGGCGCCGGCCATCCTGGATGATGTCGTTCAAGGTGATGTACATGGCATGTTCGCTGTCGGGCCATTTCACCTTGTAGGTGGCGCCGGGCAGTTCCTCCGGCCGGTTCAGCGGCTGGGTCAGATGGAAGATGCCGCCCGCCTCATAGGGGTCGGCGGGGCGGGTTTTCTTTGGTTCCAGGGGCAGTTCCCGCTGCGCCTCGGGCGGCGCGGCGCCGTCCTCGGTGGTGACGGCCAGGACGGCGCCGGTGATGTCGTTGGGCCGATAGGTGGTGCAACCCTTGCAGCCCTGGTCATAGGCCTGCAGATAGACCGACTTGAATTCTTCGAACGGGATGCCTTCCGGGACGTTGATGGTCTTCGAAATGGAGCTGTCGATGTATCGCTGCACCACCGCCTGCATCGTCACATGATCGCTTGGCGTCAGCGACTGGGCATCGACAAAATAGTCGGGCAGAGCGGCATCCTCGCCGAAACGGCGGTGGAAGAGTTTTGCCGCATAGTCGCTGACCTCCTCCTCGCGGCGGCTGCCGTCGGGCATCAGCATGGTGCGGCTGTAGCGAAAGCTGAACACCGGTTCCAGGCCGGACGACACATTGTCGGCAAACAGCGAAATGGTTCCGGTGGGGGCGATGGAGGTCAGCAGGGCATTGCGCACGCCATGCCGGGCGATGGCCTCCCGGACCTCCGGCTCCATGGCCTGGATCGTCGGCGAGGCCAGATAGGCCTTGGCGTCGTAAAGCGGAAAGGGACCCTTTTCCGCCGCCAACTCGGCCGAGGCCAGATAGGCTTCGCGGCGCAGCAGGGCCAGCCAGCGTTCGGTCAGGCGGATGGCCTCGCGCCCGCCATAGCGGACCCGGCACATGATCAAGGCATCGGCCAGGCCGGTGACGCCAAGACCGATGCGCCGCTTGGCGGTGGCCTCGTGCCGATGCTGGGGCAGGGGATAGTTGGAGATGTCGATGACATCGTCCAGCAGGCGCACGGCGGTGCGGACCAACGGGGCAAGAGCGGCCTCGTCCAGGGCGGCGCCGTCCTCGAAGGGCTTGTCGACCAGCCGGGCCAGGTTCACCGATCCCAGCAGGCAGACGCCGTAAGGGGGCAGGGGTTGCTCACCGCAAGGGTTGGTCGCGTGGATGGTCTCGCAATAGGCCAGGTTGTTGCGTTGGTTGATGCGGTCGATGAAAATGACGCCCGGTTCGGCATAGCTGTAGGTGGCACGCATGATGGCGTTCCACAACTCGCGCGCCGACAGGCTTTTGTAGACCACGCCGTCGAAGACCAGCGACCAGGACTCGTCGTTCTTCACCGCCGCCATGAAGGCGTCGGTGACCAGAACCGACAGATTGAACATGCGCAACCGACCGGGATCGCGCTTGGCGCCGATGAAGGCCTCGATGTCGGGATGGTCGCAGCGAAGGGTGGCCATCATGGCGCCGCGGCGCGACCCGGCGCTCATGATGGTGCGGCACATGGCGTCCCAGACATCCATGAAGGACAGCGGGCCGGAGGCGTCGGCGCCGACGCCCTTGACCGGCGCGCCCTTGGGCCGCAGCGAGGAAAAGTCATAGCCGATGCCGCCGCCCTGCTGCAGGGTCATGGCGGCCTCTTTCAGATGTTCGAAGATACCGGCCATGTCGTCGGGGATGTCGCCCATGACGAAACAGTTGAACAGGGTGACCTTGCGCCGGCTGCCGGCCCCCGACAGGATGCGTCCGGCCGGCAGGAAGCGGAAATCCTGCATGGCCTGGAAAAAACGGTCCGCCCACAACGCCTGATCGGCCGGTTCGGCGGCGGCGATGGCGGCGGCCACCCGGTGCCAGCTGTCGTCGACGCTTTTGTCCACAGCATCGCCGGTCGGCCCCTTCAACCGGTATTTCATGTCCCAGATCTGTTGGGAAAGCGCCGCCATCTGCGTCATCGCTTGTCTCCACCGCGATCGACCATCCGCCCGCTGCCACCAGCGAGACGGGGAAAACCAGGCATTTCAAGGAACGGGCAAAAGACTTTAGGGGCAGCGGCGCCTGACGTCAAGGGTTTCGTTCTCTATTTGTTTCTGTCTGTTGCGTCGCGGCAAACGCTTGAAATCCCAGGTCAAACGGGACATATCCCCCTATTCCACGGGGTGGTGCGGCTGGGCTTTTGCCGGGCTGTCCACAGGGTTATCCACAGCTGTCGGCAAGGCGGTCCCGGCCAGATGGGGAAAACGGGCGACGGCCTCCTGTTCCAAAGCCCTGGTGGCGGTCTCGATGCGCTGCTCCAGAAGGGCCATCACCGCCTTGCGATCCAGTCCCGGCGGAAGGGCGGGAAGGATCTCCAGCGTGATGACGCCCGGTCGGCGCAGGAAGGCGTTGCGACGCCAGAACAAGCCGGAATTGAGGGCAATGGGCACCAGCGGGACGTCCAGCGCGGCATACAGCATGGCCACGCCGGAGTGATAGTCGCCGGTCACGCCGGGCGGCTGGCGGTGTCCCTCGGGAAAGATCACGATCGGGCGGTGGTCCTGCAGCGCCTTGCGGGCGCCCTCCACCATCAACTTCAAGGCCTTGATGCCGGCCTTGCGGTCGATGGCGACCTGTCCGCTCTTTTGCAGGTACCAGCCGATGAACGGCAGGGACAGCAGCTCTTTCTTCAAGATGAAGGCGGGGTCGCCGAGAAGATGGTGGAACACCATGGTGTCCCAGGCCGATTGGTGCTTGGCGGCAACGATGGCGCGTCCCCCGGCCGGCAGATGTTCGCGGCCGCGCACGTCGAAGGACAGGCCGAGGATCGTCCGCTGCAGAACCAGGGCGCCGCCCAGCCAGAAGGCGGCGCAGCGTTGCATGGTCCGGCGCGAACCGACGGCCAGCAGGGGCAGGTACAACAGCGACAGGGCCAGCGTCCAGGGAAGGAAGGCCAGTTGGTAGGCAAGGGAGC
>Ga0326727_10021403_pt1 | contig 12669 bp, 15 predicted proteins | sample MB2enrmetagenome_FD_207643 | JGI IMG/M metagenome (GOLD analysis project Ga0326727, IMG submission 207643) | Lab enriched peat soil microbial communities from McLean, Ithaca, NY, United States - MB29MY | ecosystem: Environmental > Terrestrial > Soil > Wetlands > Peat | place: USA: New York...
ACAGCAAAACTGGGCTTAGGATGTCCTGTCGGCTTGAATTAGGCTTGGATGCCTGGTGGAAAGAGATCAACTGGATGTTTGCTGGTGCGTGGGATGGTTAAATTGACACGGTTGAGGGATGAATCGTTATCTCTATGTATTGTTATCTATCAAGATGGTAAAGGAAGATAGAATTGAAAAGTTTCGTAATCGACTACGTTCGTGAGAGAGGGAACGGCGATGCATCAGAGGTCCTGGATGACTATATGGAGTACCTTCACATCCGCGGATATGCAATTCGTCGCAACAACCGTCGCAAGGCTCAGAGGGATCAAGTAACCCCCATCCAGAAGCCACTTACGATTCATCTTGTAGACCCACCAATCTCAAACCAACCATAACCTCCCTCTTCCGTTGCTACCCTGAGGAAGTAACTGCCAGGTAGCTTTGCCCAGGTCTTTGCCTTCAAAATCAAGAAGGAAGACTTTGAAGATTCAGCTGGTTCGCGAGAGAGAGATCGCTCGAAGACTATTGGGTTCGATCTCAAGGCTTCTTATTCAGCCAATCTTTGAGAGCCTCTTCTATGGCGGCGCTAAGATCACCTTTCTTGCCACCGAGTCTCTTCACAACCTCCAAGCGCAGTCGCCGCTCAACTTCGTCTGAGATCACTATGTACAGTTTACCCAAGTCCGTATCAACCCTTGTTGCAATTGACTGAAGCACGATATAAGGATGAATATGTAAATATGTATTTCAAGTTAATGGTTCGTTGATGGTGCGACAATTGATGCTGATGAACGTACGTGTGAGAGAAAAGAGGGCGTTTCCAGGAACTGTCGACTGCATCTTTCTTAGATTTGCGCTGTCCTAGTTGAAGATCGTTGTATAGAGGTTGTCCAGCATCTTGATTTGATCTGTTTCGCTCATTCCTGGGATTGAGTTGTAGTCACCCTCCAAGTCAACCTTGCTCCTATTGCCCGTCGGCATGTGTATGGGTCAAGTCGTGCGAGCAACTGAATTTGAGGCGTCGTTCTTTTGAATTCCTGGAGGTGCACCACTATACCCCCACACCCGAAAAACTGGAATTACTGATTGCAGTTCAGCCTACGGCCAACACTGTCTGCGCAAAGTCTCCTTGATTCCCCGTAATCTGAATCACATACGAGCCAGGCAGAACATTCCCGATGATGAAACCACCATAAGCAACACCGGTCCCAGCTTGAATCACGCACGCAGCAGTACCCGGTAGGATCACGTTGGGGGAAGAGGGGCTGGAGAGTTGGCAGGTCGTATCTATTGGGAGTAAACCAGTGGCTTGAATTGAGACTCTGGATCCGGGCTGAAGGTTGGCTACGTGACTCACGCCGAATTGGGGAGTGCCCCCATTCACTTGGACGATTGCCTGAGCGAAATCCCCGTAATTCCCCGTGACCTGGATTACATACTGGCCGGGTAGAACGTTTCCAATAGTGAAGCCACCATAAGGCTCACCCGTTCCCGCTTGGACGACGCAGGCTGACGAGAGGATGACCCCGTTTGATGAAGGACTTGACACATAGCAGGTCGTGTCGGTTGGCAGGAAGCCTGCACCAGTAAATGAGACGTCGTGGCCCGAATCGCCGCTTAACGAAATCACAGCTTCAGATTGAACGGTGATCAGCGTAGCGTTCGCTGCGGAGATGACCAACGCACAGATCAGGAACGCCCCGATGAGTCTCAACGGCAACTCATCTCTTGTCCTAGCATCGAATTATTGGTTGTGATAGGAGGGTGAATGGCGAGAATCTTGCGTGTTCTGAGATTGGGACTCGATTTCTATGAATCACATTATACTCCTCCAGAAACTTGTACAACTTCCCGAGTGTAGCGTCCAAACACTGAAGCGGGTATAGGTCTTCGCGTCCCAGTTTTTCTCGCTAATCGCGAGACCCTGATTCATGCCGAACGAGTCACACAACGACTCGCCCTCGCTTAAGTTATCTAGCGAACACGTCCAGCAGAGTTCAACACCCGGCTACTTGAGTTTCTGCAGAAATACGGCTAAGTACGTAATGTAATCGCCACACATGACGAGAAATTGATTTGGGAAGCTATAGAACTGAGCAGAATCTACCACACAGAATTTGAGTTTGAAATGTTGATGGGCATTAGAGATAAGAAGAAACTTCAGCTCGGCAAAATGGGCTACCGGGTAGGCGATAACATTCCGTTTGGGAAAAGTTGGTGGACGTACTCGGTGAGGCGAATTCGTGAACACATGAGCAACATATTTCTGCTCGCACAGTCGCTTATCAGCGGCTAGATCCAACTGTCAGGGATATGAGAGCACGCATACAGGCCAGCCTTTCCCGCCTGTTTCAAAGCCGTGACCCACATTAGTTTTCTGAGATGAGTCCAAACAGTCAGCTTGATAACGGGACCGCGATGAGATTCCGCGCATCGCACTGGTCTCCATTTTGGGTGAAATTATTCTCACCAAGGGGTTGACGAAACGTTTTGGCGATGTCTTGGCAGTAAACCACGTAGATCTACAAGTTGATATGGGTGAGATTTTCGGCCTGCTAGGTCCAAACGGTTCTGGAAAGACGACGATGGTCCGAATGCTTTGCGGGTTAATGTCACCTTCAGATGGGAGCGCCGCCGTAGTCGGATTCGATGTTGCTTCGCACTCTGAGCAGGTGAAAGCGAATATTGGTTACATGCCCCAACGTTTCTGCCTTTACGAAGACCATACAGTGTTCGAAAATCTCGATTTTTTCGCTCGAATCTATGGATTGGGAAAGGACGAGGCTCGCAAACGGATCACTGAGATTCTTGAACTGGTACATCTGAGCGAGACGCGTGATCGCTTGGCCGGAACACTATCCGGTGGACTGAAACAACGCCTCGCGCTTGCCTGTGCCCTTGTTCATCATCCCAGGCTACTCTTCCTAGACGAACCCACGGCGGGAATAGACCCACAACTCAGACACGTATTCTGGAACCATTTCAGGAAGCTCAACCAGCAGGGCATCACGGTCTTTGTCAACACACACTACATGGATGAGGCTTCACAATGTGGCAGGCTAGGTATAATGAGCGAAGGCAGCCTAGTGGCGGTTGGAACTCAAAAGGGACTCAGGCGCAAAGTCGCGCGCGGAGACGGCTTGGATTTGCTCTGTCCCAGCCCCAAAGCCGCGAAACTTATCCTTGAAAAACAGACGTATGTTTTCTCGGTGGTGATCGAAGACAAATGGCTACGGCTCGTTGTTGAAGACGCTGGGGAAGCGATACCTAAAGTCATCTCAGCCTTGGAACGATCCAACCTACCTGTTCATGATGTAAGGGTTAGAGAGTTGACACTTGAGGATGTCTTCTTCGGTTTAACGCAGTCCGGAGGGAACTAGTTGAGTTTCTCCAGGTTCCTCTTGGTATTGACGAAAGAGTTTCGGCATGTGGTTCGAAACAAAAGGGTTCTCATGATCTCCATCATGATGCCGGTGCTCGTCATGTTTCTGGTGGGATACGCCTTCAGCGGAGACATTAAGCACGTCCCCCTCGCGATCGTTGATGAGGACCAAACTCCTGCGAGCAGAACATTGACAGATCTCTTGTACGCGAGCGATACGTTCCACGTAACTGAGACCGGGCTTGATAGAAGCCAAGCGGAGGCTTTCATCAAAGACGGAAAAGTCGAAGTCGCAGTTATAGTGCCTGACGGATTCCAAAGCGATCTGAAAAATGGCCGGGCTACAATCTACCTGCTCCTTGACGGCTCAGATCCAGTGATCGCTGGGATGGCTGGGCCAACACTCGAAGCTACCGTCAGCAGCTTTTCACCAAGTATCAAACTGAGTGTCACCTCACTGATTCTGTACAACCCGAAGCTTCGCTACATAGACTTTCTCGCACCCTCCATTGTGGGGTTAATCACGCAGTTTCTGCCAACCTTTCTGATGGCCATCTCACTCGCGGGTGAGCGAGAACGAGGCACCATCGAACAACTCGTGGTTACGCCCATCAGCGGACTTGAGCTGCTGCTTGGCAAGATGTGCGCGTACGTAGTAATTGGCACAGTCGAGTCTGTACTAGCGCTGACCGTAGCGGTCGGAATATTCGGTCTGGTCATTCGGGGAAGCATCATACTCGTAGCTGCCTTCCTCTTGCTCTTCACGATTGCATCGCTGAGCCTCGGAGCTCTCAGCTCTGTCTTCGCAAAGAATCAGATTCAGGCGATGCAGCAGATCATGCCCATCATCTACATATCCATCTTCCTTTCCGGAGTCTTCTATCCATTAGAGTCAATGCCCGACTTCCTCCGCCCAGTCTCCTACGTCATCCCTCTAACATACATGAACCACGCACTGCGAGCACTAATCATTCGCGGCGCCGGCCTCGATGTCGTTCTGCCAGACTTTGCCGCGTTGACCATATACACTTGCACACTACTAGCTCTGGCGGTCATGCTCTTCAAGAAGAGGCTAGAGTAGAACGCCTGCAAGCTAACTACCAATTTCACAGACGTATCGAGTGCGTAAGAGAAGCTCCTTCGGATCTTGGATGATGCAGGATACATTCAGCTTGGTAAGAACGATCTAGCACGACGAGCTACTGGTAGTATGTGTGGTATACTGGTCGGGCAACGTAATTTGAACAGTCGTTCGCATAACAAGGTCCAGCTCTCGTGTTCGCTCCAATGTCCCCTAGCAAAACGACCGCGAGAGTGTAAGCCGTTAGCCCAACTTGCGAGATGTCAGTCGATTTCAGGATATGGGCCACTCTTACTGAAATAGAGAAAAGCGCCCGCGTCTAACAACTTATTCAAAGCTTCAACCTAATCAGGCATAAACGTCTCCGGACTCGCCGTGAAATGACACGTTCTAAGCGTAAAGACGGGTAAATTCATGCTTTTTGCGCGTCAAACCCGTAATATGGCGGGCCCGCCGGGATTTGAACCCGGGACCCTTCCCCAAGTTGGCTTCTTGGCCAAGTCTTTTCGGGTGGCTTCCCATGGGTTCGAAGCGCCCAGAGGTAAAAGCCTCATCGACGCGTGAAGCGTCTCCGATGCTCTACCTTTTCAGGACCTGGAATAGGTCTGACTGAGCTACGGGCCCTGGCACTCAGGAACCCGAGACACTATCAAAAGTGTTGTGCAGACATCTTCTGTCAAATCTCTGCCCTCTGACGAGGGGGCATGCGTACGGTGAGCGCCGTTAGGGTGCGACCGGCCTGTTACGCGGTGACTTTGATGGCTTCTTCCAGCTTTACGTGTACCTTGCCACGCTCTCGGTCACGGCCTATGAGCAGCTCAAGGTTGTCGTCCACTTTCTTTGCTTGGAGTATGTGTTGTAGATCTTCCCAGGTCTTGAGCGCAGTGCCGTCGGCTTCGAGGATTACGTCTCCAGCCGACACTCCAGACCTTCGCGCTGGGCTTCCTTTGCCCACCCTCACGACCAGAACCCCTTCTTCGTAAGGTAGGTTGTACGATTGGGCGATATCCGGCGTCAGGGTCAATCCAGCTATACCGACATAGGGTCGGATTACACGTCCGTGTTCTATGATTTCCTTTGCTATCCTCCTCGCAGCGTTGATTGGTATGGCGAAACCGATGCCTTGCGCGAATGGAATGTTCGCTGTGTTGACGCCGACCACCATGCCCGAACTGTCTACGAGCGGACCACCGCTGTTGCCGGGGTTGATGGAAGCGTCTGTTTGGATCAGGTCCTCATACATGTGCCCTTCAACGTGAATATGACGCTTTAGCGCACTGATCACGCCAACCGTAGCTGCGGGTCCTGGTAACATGAACCCGTAGGGATTCCCGATGGCAATTGAGATCTGTCCGACCTTCAACTTGTCGGAGTCACCGAGCTTAACAGCGGGTAGATTTTCCCCATCAACTCGCACCACAGCCACATCAGACATCGCATCTGACCCCAATACCTCTCCGTGGAACTTCTTGCCATCCGGAGTGAGCACTTCAACCTTTTCCGCATCCTCAACGATATGATGGTTGGTGAGGACTCCACCATTTGAATCAAAGATTATTCCCGACCCCATACCTCGGACCGGAATGGCATCAAACATGCTTTCCTGTATCACTCGCAACGTAGCCACTGAGACAACAGCGGGACTTACTTTCTCAATGGCAGCAACCACGTCCGTTTCATTACCTGGAATCAAATCTAACGCAACCTCTCAACATAAGAAATAGAGCGCTATTTATTGACTGACTAATGAAATGTAAAACGGAGATAATTTTGCAGGACGTCGCTTACTGGAAGTGCAGCGGGTGCGGTTACGAATATCTTTCGAACTCCAAGACGCCAATTTGTCCGCGTTGCAAGAGTGACAAGGTGGAGAAGATGGATGTCAAGAAGCTCGTGGGGTTCGATGAGTGATCTATCCGCGGGTTGGCGCCCCTCGCCAGGAGAGTGTTATGCTTCTCCTTTGGGCGGGATTCGAACCCGCGTCGACGACGTGACAGGCCGTCATCCTAGACCACTGAACGACCAGGGCGTTTGCAACTCACAGTTCCTAGGGCCAGTTTAAAGCCTTGCTGACCAGCAAATCTCAGCATAGCTGAATCTCGTTAAGGTTGATTGTAATGAGGAAGGACCAACGGGAGGATAAACCAAATTCGCTGGGCGTTTCTGAGGCTGCAGATTTTGGTTAACCTCGACGTCGCCTACGTTCCCACTCCCAAAGACATAGTTCGGCGGATGCTTCAGCTAGCATCCTTGCGGCGGGGGGAAACGCTAATCGACCTAGGCGCCGGAGATGGACGGATAATTATCGAGGCGGTGCGGCGTTTTGGGGCTAGGGCGGTAGGCGTTGAGATCGATCCAGAACGCATTACTCGAATCAGAGAACGATTGAACGCTACAATGACGCAGGCAGAACTGATTGAGGCAAACCTTTTTGACGTCGACCTGTCATCCGCCGACGTAATCGCCATTTACCTCTCAGACTCAGCAAACGCGAAACTCGCACCAAAATTGAAGGCCGAACTGAAGGTGGGATCACGAGTCGTCTCGTTAGATTATATGCTCCCCGGCTGGGTTCCGGATCGGGAGTTGGAAGTTAACACGAGCGGGATTACACGCAGATTATACTTATACAGGGTAACCTAACAGTCTGAACTCTAGCGGTCGATTCCGCCGACGAACCAGCGGTCAACCTCAATGACTAGCTGGCTGTGTTGAGCCACGTTTTGCGGGACTCAACTCGCTGCCCCCGTGCATTCTTGCCCTTACTCTCTTCATCATCGCCTCAGTTACCTTGGGTCCCGTCAAGTCAACGAGGACCTTCGCTAAGGCATCGCAATGATCGCACAAGTGAGTTCAGCGTGAATGATGCACCCTGACAGGCCCTTATATAAGTTACCAATTCTAATCGGCTATTTTGTAAATACATAAAGTCCGGCGCGCATCACCTAGGCTGGAGGTGAATCCATGTCCAGGTTCAAACTCCTGCTGCTCGCGGCTGTGCTTCTGACCATAGTTGCCGTAATCTTGGCCACAGGCAATGTTTACGCTGGAGATCCGACTGGCGGGGGTCACAACATCATAACGGCTCTCGTGTAAATGTTACACCACAGCACACACGAGAACCCTCCCAAGTTTCCCTATTTTTGTGAGAAAAATAACCTATTATATTTTAGATACGATTGACTCTTTCAAGGAAAGGGTGGAGAACATGCTTCGGACCGAGAGAGTTCGGTTGGCCGATTGGCACAAGGGAATTAGAGAGATAATAAAGCAGCTTGACCGCACAAACATAAAGATACTTTCGGCTATGTCGAAATATGGCCCGCGTAATCTACTGGAAGTATCAAGAAGAACTGGAATTCCTTTCACTTCGGTCTACCATCGAGTGGCCAAACTCGAGGCAAGGTCAAAACGCCTCGTTGTTCTGATACCTCAGGTTTCAAAACTCGGTTTGATGAGAGTCATCGTTCTAGTCACCGCGACTCCTGCCTCCGAAGATCGGGTGACGATGGCGCTCAAGGTTCCAAATTACTGGCGGTCCATAAACCGCTGCGAAGGAACATTTACACACTTCTCGATCCACCAAGTGCCAGCAAAATTTCTGAAGCAATTCAAGAGCTACATGAACCGACTGAAGGAACTTGACCTAGTCACCCAATCCAACATAATGCTCACCGGCGAATACATTCCCAACTTCCCAAATTTCAACTACTACAATCCCTCCACCAATGAATGGGCGTTTCAGTGGGGACGCTGGTTAACCTCATTCAAAAAGAAGCCATCCCGCGCGATTGAAGACCCGATCAGCTACGCCGTACTTGCAGACAAGAAAGACATGCTGATTGTGAAGGAGCTTGAGAAGAATGGTCGCAAGAGTTTCGCTGAACTCGCGCCCATACTCGGCATATCATTGCAAGGCGTCAAGTACCACTACGATAAGAAACTCGTGCCGACCGGTATAGTAAATCACTTCGGTTTCGATGTCTGGCCGTACCCTGAAGAAGTCTCAGCTTATCACGAGATACTGCTCAAATTCACGGACTCTCGAAACATGAACAGATTTTATTCATCAATGCCTGAATTTTTCTTCGTCCTTGGTGTCTCAAAGATTCTCCGTCAAAACTCCCTCCTTGTCAGAACTTACACTCTTCAAACTCAAGTTCCGTCCTTGTTCGCCTTTCTCTCTCAAATGGCCCAAGAGGGATTATTGGAGTCGTATTCGGCTGTTAGGCAGGACTTCATTGAGAGAGAAGTTCAAACGATATCGTACGAGCTTTTCGATCAAAGTGAGGGCTGGATCTTCGATCTGAAGCAATACCTTTCGGAGTTGTCGAAGCTAGCTCGAAGAGTCACCGTGCGCAAGCGCGTGTGATGTTGGTCCCGCGGGCCGGATTTGAACCAGCGACAGTCCGGTTTCCGTTGTTAGCCTAGTAGGCTGACATGGATGCGCCTTGGGCGCACACCTACAGCGTCTCCGTCACTCCTATGAAGAGGGACTCGGAAGCTCTACCAGGCTGAGCTACCGCGGGGCGAATCAAAGCCTCGGGACCGTATCCTATAAGCATTCACTGGCATTTTGCGCGGGCCCCAAGAGGTTTCCTTGCTAACTGAGCGGGCGGGTTAAATTCATGAAGCATTTTCTTTCAGCCAAAGCTGGTTCCGATGCCATTCAAACGAACTTATCGCGTGCATTGGGTCGACACTGATGTAGCCGGCGTGATGCACTTCACCAACTACCTCCGATACTTCGAAGCGTGCGAAGAAGAATTCTATAGATCGATATCCCTACACTTCAACGATGTTCGCGTAAAGTATGGAATCACGTTCCCACGAGTCGAGGCCCATTGCCAGTATAAGGCGCCATGCCGCTTCGATGATCTCTTCGATGTGATTATGCGAGTGAGGGAGGTTGGTGAGAAGACGATCGCGTATGACTTTCAAGCAATTCGACAAAACGACGGGAAACTGGCGGCGGAAGGTCACATCAAGTGTATCGCAGTAAACTCAGAATGGAAAGCTGTACAACTGCCGGCTGACTTAGCCAAGACTGTTCGTGAAAAAGGAAACTGAGACGGCCCATTGCAGATGTGAGTGTTCGGGATGAGTTTCGGAGAGGTCCCGAAGGATACCAGAAATGTAGTTATCGGTGCAGGACCGTTAGCGGCTGGACTTGGGTTCTACCAAGTCGCAATAGCGGTCTTCCTTCCTTTAGAAGGCATCTCGGTAACGAATCTCGGAGTTCTCTTCACCACACTCGGCTTAACTACCGTTGCGCTCAGCATTCCCTTCGCGATCCTTTCAGATCGCTATGGGCGAAAGGAGATAATGCTGGTAGGGTCTTTTCTCGGTGCAATTGTAATCGTGGTCCCGGCACTTACTTCGAGCTTCCTCCTTCTGGAGGTCTCAGCTGTAATCGGAGGTGCAGGTCAAGCGATGTACCTCGGAACCTGGAATGCCTACCTTGCAGACACGACTCCCGTCAGTGTTCGCGCAGAGACATTCAGCCTATCCTTCATGACTTTCACAATCGCGTCAGGGTTAGGCACGTTTCTCCCAGCATTTTTCCCGTTTTTCGGAACCGACCTGCTCACGGCGCACAAAATCACCTTCATAGCGCTTGGTCTTTTCGGGTTGATAACAGCATTCACGGTGCACAGATGGGCGGTAAGGGTTAGGCCTAGATCACGCGAGGGAATACTGCCCCGGAAATCTTTTGGAGTCATCATGAAATTCTCCACTGCGAACCTGCTCATTGGTTTGGGAGCGGGTCTAATCATACCCCTCATACCAACATGGTTCTACCTGCGCTTTAACGAGACTGATGTTTTTTCGGGTCCACTCATTGCGGCATCGAACATCATAATGGGACTAACTGCAGTGGGTGCGCCTCGCATTGCGAGGCGTATCGGATTGGTTAAGGGAATCGTGATGACTCAAGCGATGTCAACGATATTTCTGCTCGTCATTCCCTTCTGCCCTACGGCGATCGTTGCCGGAGTGTTCTACGTAATACGCGCAGTTCTCATGAATATGGCAAGCCCGCTCTCAGACACGTTCCTCATGAATATGATTGCTGAAGACGAACGCGCCATCGCATCTTCGTTCAATAGTGTGCTATGGAACTTGCCAAATGCTGCAAGCACAGTTGTGGGCGGTTCGTTACTAAACAACGGCGACCTTAGCCTCCCGTTCTACCTGTGTGGGGCCCTATACGTTACGTCAATCGTTCTCTTCTACACTATTTTCAGGAAAACCGAGCAAAAGGACCGAAAGAACCAATCATCAACTAGTTCTGGGACCGCCCACACTTAGCGCAAAACGCACGTTGCTCCTGGTTCAATGCGCCGCAGAATTTGCACTTCCAGCCAGACTCAACCACTGGACTCGGTTTGGCTTTCTTCTTTCCTCCCCTCAGTCCCAGAAACGAGAGCACTGCACCGAGGAGTAATAACTCAAAGCTGGCATATTGAAGCAGAGGACTGAGCACCGTTACAGTCTGGGCCGAACTCAGGCTGAAGATTACAGTGCGCGGGCCGGTATCCTGATTATCGAACACGAAGTAGTAAGTACCTGCGACGCTCGGCGACAGGGTGAAGTTGTATGAAACCGCTATGGGCTCAACAAGAACTAGTGCGCTCGGACGCCCCGTGCGCCATAACGAAAAGTTTCCTTCATTCAATACATAGAAGGCTACCGCAAGTCCCTCAGCAACCTGTAGCGAACCGACTAGGTGGCTTCCGCTAGGCAAGTCCTCGGAAACGAAGCTATAATTCAACGCTGGGACACTGTAAAGCGTAGGAGACAGGATGACAGTCTCCTCAGTGTAGTGCGACGACAACCCCGCGATGTCTGCTAGTGGAGTTAGTACCTGCACACCTTGCTCGAAAAGTAAGATTGCAGCCAGGATCATAAGTGCACCGACCGTCAATGTCTTTCTTCGCATGCCAATCATCAGCTAGCAGAGATGGATTGGTGGATAAACCTTGAGTACGACGCTTACGTTCCTACCGAGTTCTGGCGGATGACTGTTCACGGAAAACATTTGTCACTTGACATACACTCTTCAATCCCCTCTTTCAATTGCCGTCAAGGCTTTCTCGCAACCACTGAAAATACGTGCCAATGCTTCCTCAGACCAGAAGCAGTTGTTCCATTCCACTCCTTTTCGAGGAAAAACTCCATCTCCAAATGGCTCAACATAGCTTTGACCTGCCGAACCGTATGAAACGTCATAAGAGAGTCTCTAGCCCACTCATCACGTACGCCAAAGAAATGGCCCGCGAACCGACCCCCAGGACGCATCGACGCTAGGATTCTACGCCAAAACGAGGCAAAACGTTCTGGCGAACAAAATGGTAAGCTATAGCTTGCATTTACCAAGTCACACTTAGGCAACCTAACCTTCTCAAACGAAACCAAACGGGTCCTCAGTCGTGAACGGTATTTGGGCTTCGTCGCTGAACGGACCCACCTGATGGCTTCCGGCTCATTATCAACCGCCAGAACCTTCCAGCCTCGTCGCAGTAACTCAACCGTATCACGACCTGAGCCAGATCCTAAGTCGATCGCGAAACGCTCTCCCTTCACAGACCCATCAGCATCAAAAAGAGACAGCGCCTTCGTCAACGTATTCATAGGAGGCCCCCTCGAAGTTGCCTTGTAATATTCTAGCCAAGGCGGCTTCTCGTTTTGATGTCTTTTTCTAGGCATGGCAATACTCCAACAGACCCGCTCATAATTATCGTTACCAACCGAGAACTATTCAGGTCAAAAGACGCACGAAGAATACTTGATTTTGGATTCGATCAAAGAAGACATGCGGAATAGTGAATACGTCCATCTCTGGTCTACTTGATTGAGTTGCTTTGGAATCGCTGTTATCCGCAATTACGAAGGAAAAGACTTGCAGGAATGCCGCGCCTTATGGAAGCAACTGACTGAATGACATCGTGAAATCACTGGGCTCGGAAGGGCTCAGGCATGTCAGCGAGAAAACGTTTGTTTAAGGCGTAGTATGCTGCGGCCATGAAGATTCCGACGAAAGCGAGCAGCAGACCGACGACTGCGAACATGGTGGTTCATGGAAAAAAAGACGATCAGGAGACTCGCTTCGCCCAGAGCTTGGCGCCGAACGGTTTCAGAAAGAGAGAATAAAGAAGGTAGACGAAAACTGTCATCAACGTTCCAGCAACCAGAATCGCCGCCATTGCGAATTCACTTG
>Ga0326727_10021404_pt1 | contig 12668 bp, 11 predicted proteins | sample MB2enrmetagenome_FD_207643 | JGI IMG/M metagenome (GOLD analysis project Ga0326727, IMG submission 207643) | Lab enriched peat soil microbial communities from McLean, Ithaca, NY, United States - MB29MY | ecosystem: Environmental > Terrestrial > Soil > Wetlands > Peat | place: USA: New York...
AATGGTGAAATCTCCAGGAAAAGAGGGAGAGGCAAAGGATGCCCTGTATGCAGTAGAGGAACATTCACTCTCGGGATTTCTTGAGAACGAACCCGACCTCTATACGGTTGCCGATATCAAAGTGCGAAACCGATGAAAGGCTCCACGATACCGGGATGATCCCGCTCGCCATCATCGCCGGGAACCATAGCCAGGTTATGTCAGGATATAATCCTCCACAAACTCACATCTTTTAAAAGGCGCAGGGGAAGAACTATCGCGGAGTCTTCAGGAGCCGGTCCATGCGTCCGATAAATTTTTGCGCATCAGCCACGCTCTGCCGTACCTCCTCAATGGCAGGGCGGGCGTCCAGACTGTACTGATCGTCCTGCCGCAGTCCCCGCATGTGATCGAACTGCAGTACCCACTCGTCCTCCAGCAATCCTGCTTCCCGGTAGGATTCAAGGTACACGCCAATGCAGTAATGGCTTTTCTCCCGGATTCCGTCACGGATGAGAACCGCACGGGCTGCATGGAAATATCCCATGTATGCCGCCATGAGGGCAGATCGTACCGCACCGGCATCGCAGTCATACTCGGCCTCATTCACCCACTCGCGGGCCTGTGCGAGGGACTGCATTGCCTTCTCGTTTGAGGGTGCAACTTTTCGCAGGAGCCCGCGCTCGTAACACTCATCAAGCCGTGTCAGGTGACTCACCTTCGAGCGTGATCGACTGTTTCACAAACGACAGATAAAACGGTTCATCAGAACTTTTCAGCCCGGCAATTTTCTCTTTTGTCAGGACCAAGACCCGGGCTTCAGCAGAAACTGCACGCGATACCTCCCGCTCAAGTTCTGCGACCATGATTCCCTTGGGCAGGGTTTTTACGTACACCCAGAGGTCGATATCGCTCTCTTCCGTGTTTGTCCCAAGAGCCCAGCTCCCGTAGATCCCAATACCGGATGCCCATGCCGGTTTTTTGAATGCGGCGGCGACGAGATCGATATTGAGGAGGCGTTTTACTGCGACCGTCACCGGGGAAAATTTCAGCCGGTAGGTGCGATCGGTCCGTTCGAGCAGACCTTCGCGTTCGAGCAGGGCGAGGTACGGGGAGACAAGTCCTTTTGACAGGCCGGTCTTTGCGGCGATCTGCTGCACGGTGCATGCCGGTACGAGGAGGGCGGCACGGAGCAGGGTGACGCGTTCCGCGGTCCGGAAGAAAGCGGAGAGATCATGCAGTTGTTCGTTCATAGTCCCTGAACTATCGGTTCACGCTCCGTGAACAAAATGGTTGCGATCTGTGAACAATGGCCTCTTCCCGACGTTTAGCTCACGATCATGAGGGAAGCCTCATCTGGTTCGCACAGGAACGCATCAGGCTCGTTTTTCCATTCTGTAAAGGATACTTTACCGACGAATGACCTGAGGAAACGACCCGTCCCGCACGGGAAAAATACGCCCGAATTGAGCCCGGATTCCCCTTTTCCGATCCGGCCCTCTCCCGGAAAAGCCCGCAAAAGGCCCCGATTGGTTTCGCGTGGAAAAATCGCTTAAATTGAGCCCCGTTTGCCGAAATTCGCCTGATTTCGATGTCAGCTATGGGCCGCCAATGGCCCTAAAATCGAGGATATTTTTGGACCCTGTCTTATCCTGATCTGCACCCGAAAAGGCCGAAAAAACGCGGATATGAGGATCTTTTTTCCGGGGAGGGTATATAAAGGGGGCGTCCGGGGGGAGATTTGCCGTCGGGAAAACGGGTCAGGGGAAAGGCGATGCGGCAGCACAAAGATCGTAGTGCATGCTCATTTGCAGCATTGCAGCATGTTTGCAGCAGTTTTCCATCAATTGATGCAAATCAAAAAAACAAACCGGTCCGCCCGGTTCCTGCAAAGAAGAGATTATTATAGAATTTTTGTACTGAGGAGATCTCATTTGCAGCAAATCCGGAATTATGGAGGTCCGGACAATGCAGGGATCTGTTCCGGCCAGTGTCTCCATAATTCCGGAAATGCAGCAAACAAAAAACGATCTCTGATTTTCGGGCTCAAAAATGAAACCAGGCTTCGCATATTTTCCTGTTTCATTGCAGCAGTTGCTGCAAACGTGCAGCAAACTGCTGAAAACAAAGGGGATGTGCAGCAAACGGGGGGCCCTTCATGTGATGTACCTCCCTAGTGGTGGAATGCCGGAATGAAAATGATCAACGCGCAAAAAAATTACTGACACTTCTTGCAGGTCTTTTTCTTTTTGATCAAACCGGAAACCACCACGCACGATGAACACGCCTCTTTACCACAGACATCGCATTTCACAAGATGATCGTTTCCAACCTCTTTCCCGCAAATGGGGCATTTTTTAATGCACTCGTCGCAGACAAATTTCCCACAAATTCCACACATTTTTGAAATATGATCTTCGCAGAAAGCCTTCTTGCAGGAACTGCAGATGATCGCATGTTTCTCGCAGAGATGTATCTTGCATACTTCGCAAATCCTTCCGTGGTCTTTGCAGAATGCCTCCCCACATTTTTCGCAGACTGCAAAGTTTTTCTGGCGTACCTGAAGAATTCCCAGTTTGAAATGGTGGGAACAATGGGCAATAGTATCCTCTAGTTTTTTTCCGGAACAGGCAAATATTTCACGGGAATATATTGTCCCGAGAGCATTGAAGTGGATTATCCATTTCGGGACACATACAACTTCCCCGACATCGATCGAAATGTCTTTCCGGTCCGGGACAAAATCAATAGTTCTTGTATCCGAAAACCCCGACTTTGAATCGACGTCGTAAGAAATTCTTGTTGAATTTTTATCGATAACATATTCGAGAGCAGTCCGGTTTATATCTCGTTTCGCATAATCGACCGGAAGTTTTGAGATACGGTAATCCTGTCCGATCGTTATCGTGATCTGGCTGAGAGGAGTGTTGTTGATAACTTCATGAAGAACGGCAGTTCTCCTTGTACTTTCCTGCCTGCCCTTTGTGGTTAAGGTCTGAGTCAGTTTTTGGGCAAATCCCTCAACACTTTTCTTAATGGGATCATTGACGATCTCGTTATCCAGAAGATCAACGACAACGATACCCCGGTCATCGAATGTATGTTTTTCCTTAGCCGGGTCTGTGAAGACCCGCTTGAAGTGATAACGATAGCGGATATACGGATGGAACACCAGTTTTACATCACCGACAGCAACTTTCTCCTTATTTACAAGATCAAGTGACGTCGCCGCGACAAAATTAACATTTACCGGGAGTGTCTGTTCGATGGTGATGTTCTCACCTTGTTTCACTGATCTCCCGACTGACAGGGCGAACCATCTTTCCCTCACTTCATCATGTTCTATTTGTTCAATATTCCGGCTCTCTGCAAACAAGGATGCATCTTCTGTGAAACCACTGTATGCAACGAAGATGCCCCTCCATTCCGGGCCAAGGTCCAGAATTTTTTCTGCAAAATCCCGCACTTGGGAAATTCCAACGGGATTTGAGAAATTTTTGCATTCTATTGCGATCTTTTCTTTTCCCTTTGTAGCGATGATATCGATTTCATTTGCATATCCTTCCAACTGACGATCGCGCTGGCGCCTCTGTGTTGTGTAACCGTCACCCTTAAAGATCGCTTCTACTATCTCTTCGAGACGGACCCCGAGGTCATAGCTATTGGCAGCCGGCTGGAGGGGAGGCAGTGGAACGGCCGGCGCTTGTTCGGGTGCAGCTGCAGGGGGCGACTCTCCTTCCGTTGTCTGCGTAAATTTTGTGCCGCATTCAGGACAGAACTTTGGTGAGCCCTCGAGTTTTGCACCGCATTCAGGGCAAAATTTCATAGTGGGTGATTATTGAGAGAGACGAAAAAGATTTGGATTTATTTTTCGGTCAATATTTTTAATGTAATTCGTAAACTATAGGCCTAGGTCCTTGTAAAGGAAACATATTTCGTGATTCCATCGCTACAGAACCATATGCCTGATCTGGATCCCTTTTTCTTCACGATCAATACATGGTCGTTTACCAAACATCGGGTCTGGAACCGGTGTCAGCGCCAGTACTATTATGAGTACATCGCACCGTATGTGAAGAGCGGAGCAGTTGTTGATCCGGAACAAATCCGGTATCTCAAAAATTTTGATTCCAAGTTTGTTGTCCAGGGCCAGCTCATCCACGATATCATCAATCAGCAGATCCAGCTTCACTGCGAGAACAAACCGATGAACCCGGCGGAGGCCATGAGTACCTACCTGCGAAAAGTCGCCCGGTATAAGGACATGGCAACCGAACTCCTGACTGAATACCGGAATGGAGAGCAGTTTAGCGGATCGTTCTTTACGGACATGGAACAAAGCGGGAAAATCTGCCTTGACACATTCTTTGGCACAATCTGGCCGGAATACGCGAACCGGGAATGCCTGCGGCATGAAGAGTTCGACCGGTTCCGGATTGGTGATGTCGAAGTAACGGTCAAGGTGGACTTTGCAAGCCGGCTTCCCAACGGTACAATCGTCCTTTCGGACTGGAAGACCGGAAGGGACGATAACGAGTACGAGACCGAGCTCCAGATGGCGGCCTATGTGCTCTGGGCGATGCAGTACTACAAGCTCGGTCCCGATATGATCACGAGCGAACTTGTCTTTTTGAAGACCAGGGAGATAAAGCCGTATCCCTTTTTTGCCGAGCAGTTATGCGAAGTGCAGGAAATAATAACAAGGGAGTTTGCAGCAATGAACGCAAGTTACGAGTACGGGGATTTCCCGGCAAGGCCTTCGAATCGGGAGTGTATGAGCTGCCGGTTTGCGGGGATTTGTCCGGAGTCGGCGGTTACAAAAATATAAGAATGACATGTAGTGGGCTGCGATATATTGCCAGAGAAAAAATGATAGATCTATTGAACCGGTGTTTCTCTTATGATCGAATTATTCGATTATTCCCTTCTTTCGCAATTCAAAATAGCATTTCGCACATGCTTCCACATCGGCACTTGCATTATGGCTGTTCGTGAATTCGGTTTCGAATAGCTGTAGATACAGCTCGGTTAGCGTTGGCCATTTGTATCCTCTGCCAGACTTTGAAGGAAGTTTACAATAGGAAATAATTTGGGGTGTTTTCATAGTACAGAATTTTTGTTTTTTCGCGAGATTTGTCTCAATTTTACACCTCATAAATTCGGTTCTGACGAGTGGTAGATCAAAATCAAGATTATGAGCAATGATCGTTGCAGCCTTTTCCACATCGGCGTTAAATTTCGGGAGTACTTTATGCAAGGATACCCCTTCTTTTTTTGCGCGATTTGTAGTAATTCCATGGATCGAGACAGCATCCGGAGGAATTTCAAAGTCTATCGGGTAAACAATATAACTGTTCATACTTTCGCGATTGCCATCGTTATCGTACAACGACCAAGCCAATTGGACAATTCTCGGCCACTTTTCTAAATCATTTGCCGCAGACTTTGGCAAACCATTTGTTTCCGTATCGAAGAAAAGTATCACATATATTATTCTGGCATAATTATATTTGATTTTTCCCTATAAAATCTAGCAGGACTTTTAGAAACAATTGTTCGCGTTAAAAAAGGTAAATCTCCAAGATATCGGATAATAGGATCTTTATAAGTAAGCAATAAGGTAACGGCAAGGGCAATTGTTATTGTGGGAAATCAAATAATCAACATCCCTTAGAAAAATATACATCTTACTAAAAGTATTCTTCAATATGCAATCCTTCCCAAATTCTGAGATTATAATTTCGGAAGTAAAAATTAGAAACTTTCGCTCTATACGTGAAGTAGATGTAAAATTAGGCAGATCTTCAATTTTGATTGGAGAAAATAATTCGGGAAAATCTAGTTTTATTGATGCATTGAATGCAGCGATTGGGCAGGGATCCAAAAAATTCTCCGTTGAAGATATTTTTTTAGCTCATGACGAAGTTGCTCCTCCGAAAAATCGCCATATTATTGTTGATATTTGCATTAGACCCTACGATCCTGAAAAGGGTCAAATAACAAATATCTTCTCTCAAGATTGGATTCATTATTGGGGGAATAATATTCAGCTTGATAAAACTGATGCTCAATTTATCGGAATAAGGGTTGATTATCACTGGAACGCCGTCACTAATGAATATCAGTATGAAAGAGCGTCATTAAAAGACTGGAAAGATTATAAGGATTTTAAAGAAATTGACACATTAATGTCACTATCAGCATCACAAATGGAGCCAATATCATTGTACTTATTGGATGCAAAGAGGGATATCCAAGATGAATTTAAGATTCGAAGCTCATTCTGGAATAAACTTTTAACTGATCTAAAATTAGATGATTCATTAATTCAAGAGATTGAGAAATCTATTGAAACTCTTAATTTAAAAATTGTCGATAAAAGTGAGGTATTAAAACATATACAACATCGTCTTGACTCACTGGAAGAAACGGTGAATTTAGAGAAGGATAGTATTTCAATAAATCCATTAACTCGCCATGTAAGAGATTTATATAAGGGAGCTGACGTTACATTCTCTACAAAAGGGGCACAATCGTTTCCGATATCTAGTCATGGTATGGGAACTCGAAGTCTAGCGACAATTTTAACTTTCAAAGCATATTGCGAATGGAAAGAACAAAAATCAAAAAGAGCGGTTCATACAACAATCGCAATAGAAGAACCAGAAGTTCATTTGCACCCTCAAGCTCAAAGAGCTTTACTAACACAAATAGAGCAAATTTCCGCCCAAAAAATTATCAGTACTCATTCACCTTATATCGCTAGTGAAACAAATATTGAAGATTTTATGTTTTTCAGAAAAACTGGAGATAGCACAATAGTATCTCAAATCAATGACAAATCTCTATCTGTGGATGATAAAAGAAAAATAAATCAAAGAATTATGAAAACCAAAGGTGAACTACTATATTCACGAGTTCTATTACTATTTGAAGGAGAAACCGAAAGTGAGGCATTTCCAATATTTGCGGAAAAATACTGGGGTAAAAAGTGTGAGTGCTATGGAATTTCTATGGTTTATGTGGGTTCTGATTATTACTATCCCTTCATGTATCTTGCAAAAATTGCTAACATTCCTTGGTATATCTGTTCAGATGGCGAAGATGAACCTCACAGAAAACTTGTAAAAGCATTAAAAAAATTGGGTGAAAATCCTGACATAAAAAAACATCCTAATATTGTATGTTACCCTGACAAACAGAATTATGAAAAATACATTGTATGTCCAAAATATAGGGAGGCAATTGAATCTGCAATTATATCTGTTCTAAAAAAGAATGAGGCCCATGAAAAAGCATTAAAAAAAGAATGGAGCAAAAAAACTAATGTAGAAATTATAACCGAATTAGAAAATAACAAAACAAAATATGCAAAACCAGTTGCAGAATCTATAGTAAGTATTCAGGACAGGGAAATATGTATTCCGCAAAAGATCATTGAGATCTTTGACGTAATTTCAAAAGATCAAAACATCAGGAGATGCGATGAAGTATAGCCTCTCTCCCAAACAACTGGAGATTGTTAAACACGACAAAGGCCCGATTCTAGTCAAAGCTGGACCGGGGTCTGGAAAGACACGGGTACTTACGGAAAGAGTTCGTCGGTTAATCTCGCAAGAGAATGACCTTTTTAAAGTTCTTTGTCTAACATTTACTAATAAAGCTGCAAATGAGATGTCTTCACGATTGGAAGACATCAAGGATCTTAATGATAGGGCATATATCGGTACAATTCACAAATTTTGTTTCGAGCAACTGCAATCTAAAGGAAATAGGGTTGGAATAACAGGATCAATTAATCTCTTTGAGAAACATCAGGATAGACTCCAAGTTCTTTATCAAGGAATACTAAAAAATGATAACTCATTATTTGGAATCAAATTCAGAAACGAAAAACTAATTAATAAATTTCTTAATGATCAACTTGAAAAAATTCATGAATTTAAAAATTCCTTTATCCCCCCAGAATACGTGAAAAATTCCGTTGACAGATCAATTTATGAATGGTACAATTCTGAATTACGTAATTCAAATGCGATAGATTATGACGACATCCTTTTTTTAACGTACAAGTTATTTTGTGAGAATCCAAAAATTCTGGATTTAGCACGACGGCAATATGAGTATATCTGTATTGATGAAGCTCAGGATCTTAATCAAGCTCAATATCTTTTAATAAAATTACTCTTTGATCAAAAACATAACAATATTATGATGGTAGGAGATCCTAATCAAGCAATATTTACGTGGAATGGCGCAGATTCCAAGTTTATGGAACAATTTGAAAAAGATTACAATCCTGTTGTAAAAATCCTCAATGAAAATTATCGATGCTCTCAGATGGTTGTTAAACTGGGAGAGAAACTCACCGGAGAAGTTACATCTCATGATACAATTCCAATTGTAGGGGAATACAGACTTATCGTTGGAGATGATGAAGAACAAGAGGCAATCAAGGTTTTAGATTTTCTTAAATACATCATACAAAATGGCCATAAAGAAATTGAGGGTCCTGTTACTCTTGAAGATTGTGCAATAATCGCACGAAATAGGTATGTTTTTTTAAAAATAAAAGAAAACCTTGAAAAACAAAAAATAAAGTATCAATTTGTCGCAACAAGTCAGAACGAATTTGAATCAGATTTGATCAAGGATTTTGATCTATGCTTAAGGATATTAGCCAATCCTAAAGATCAACTCCATTTTTCATTATTATGTAAAAGATGGAAATTGGAAGATCTCATTGATCCTTCATTAAAGGAATTTAAAGATGCTATTGATATTTTCGCATTAAAAAAATATCTGACAAAAGAAAATCAGACCATTGTTTTAGATTCAATTAATGACCTCTCTAATAATTTACCGCAATTTGAATTAGATACTGCCATTAGAAAATTAATTGAATACTCTAAACAAATCGTTAATGCAGAAGAACGATTACTTGTTATTGAAGATATTGCAGCTTTAGAACAAAAATATACATATTATTTAAAAAGTATAGACGGTACCACACATTTGCTTTCAACATTTTTAAGTCAACTGGCACTTGATGCTTCTGCGAAATATACGAGAAAAGGAATCTCATTATTAACCGTTCATTCCGCCAAAGGGTTGGAATTTAATGTGGTTGTTATCATGGGGATGGTCGAAGGAGTATTCCCAGATTATCGAGCAGTTAGAAGCGGAGATACTGCAATTGAAGAAGAACGACGGGAGGCATTTGTTTCTGTGACCAGATCAAAACGTATCATTGCTTTTTCGTATCCAAAATTTAAGATGATGCCATGGGGAGACGAAAAACAACAAATGCCATCTCGTTTCCTTAAAGAAATGGAATTAATTTAAGTGCGGGGTAGAAAAATGATATCATCGTGTGCTTTTGGTGGGGGGTGAACGCCAACAGATGTATTTTGGTGGGCCGATGTCGAAGATAAGTGGGTGTCGCTTTTTATCGATGGAAGGGGAATGTTGCGAAATAAATTCAGTGTAACTTGATAGATATGCTATTTCGGTAAATATGCTCTTAATTGATTCAATAAAAAAAGACTGATGATTATATCATAAATTGCTGAAATTGTAACAATTAATGAAAATATTCCTAGGCCAAATATAATCCATATACTAAAATCCAATGTGCCTATTGTGGTTTTACTAATAAAAGTTAAAATAATGGAAATACAGAAAAATAAAAGCATGATTACAGTATCCGATTTCATGATCTCAATATGGGATTTATAATTTATTTCGATTTGAGGATCGCTATAAACTTCTGATAATGTTTTAAATTCTCTTGGGTTGATTAATCCAAAAATTATTGCAATTATTGCTAATACCCCACTTAACATAATCCCGATAAGGTTGGGTACTTCGTTAATAAGTGATAATAAATTTGAAAGCTCGATAAAATTCATCGAACAGTAGGATATTACGAATGAAATTATTAAGAATATCACGTATATGAGAAATTCATTGTTTCTTTGTGTCGTCATTTGAGGATTCCATAATACTGTAAACGGGTTTAAGCTCTTTAAGAATTGCTTTTACTTCACTTATAGTATAATTCTCCATTTCAATGGTTGTAGAATAAATCCTTAAAAATTTATCACTCACACTCGATATTTTTATTTTTTTATCACGTCTTTGGTTGATAAGTTTGGTTACTCTGGCAACCCAAGAACCGCCCCCTTTCGCAATCCACGCCAGGTTTTCATTAATATCTTGGTCGTCTTTACTAAGTTTTAAATTGCCTTCTGGATTTGTGATCTGGGTTGTAACATCAGTAAGATTATATTTTTTTTGTAAATTTTCAAGATTATCTTTTAGTGGTTTTTGAAGGTTGCCAAATAAATTTGGCATATGAAGTGTGAAACCAACCTCGTAAATATATTCGTTTTCCTCAATTATTTTCCAAAAATCGGCAGTATCAGATTTTGGTTCAAGAAATACTGAAACATCAAGATCGCTAATCAAATTGTTAAAATGATCTTCGAGAGATCTTATAACAATTTCATAATCAAAAAAAATTGAAGTTTTTCTCTCAATTAATATTGCTTGCTCTTTTCTATCCCATATCAGAAAAACATGCGGAAAAGTATCTTCTACGTAATCTAGAAATTTTCCCTCATCCGAATATTTCGGAACTTGTGTTTTTTTTACTCTGCCAAGTTTAATGCATAATAACTGCTTTTTGTCATCAAAGAGAAAGTCTCCAAAAAACAATCCTATTTTGCCCGTTTTCCATTTATGCGGGATATATTTTTTATTGTCTTTTAATCGATTTTCAAGAAGTTCTATGGGTTTTTCTGAAGTGATGATCGTTTCCAATTTTGTCTGTTTTGATTTGATAAATGATAACTGGGCTATAATAAATTCCAAAGATATCGCCCCTCAAATTGTTTTGTATCTCTAATGATAGATTAAAACAGGTAATATATCAATATTCGTTTTAATAACACACTGTGTATCTCATAGAATGAAAACCAAATGGTAAAAATGCCAATATCGCCTAATCTCACAATTGAAGAACGGACTAGACAATTTTCTCCATGAAATTTTTCACTCATTTTTCATTCACCCTAAAGAGACTATCAAACATCTACACAAATTTCACACTCATTTCCCTCCCACTCCCCTCCTCCATATCCCACCACCGCCCAAATAAAAATCAGACACAATGAAGCTCGTCCATATCGAGAGACACGCACCTCGGCCTCGCCCAGTTTTCCCGGCTCGACCCGGACTCGGGGGTGAACCTGCGCGAGAACACTATCGAGTTCCTCAGTATCTGGGAGCAGCTTAATAATCCGAATTTTAATCCCGTCCAATTCGACGGGTTTAGAAAACAGGCCGGACTTAACAGTTTTGTCCTGATTCCTAAACAATGGATTGAAATGACCCATGCCCGGGGCATCATTGCAAAACCGGGCCGGTACGGCGGCACATTTGCCCGTGGAGGGAAGTAATCCGGCAATGGGACTGTCTCTCAGTTTCACCGCCCGCCCCACCGCCCTTATATCCCATAACCCCCTACTAACATCGTAAGAGAATGAAGCTCGTCCATATCGCAGACACGCACCTCGGCCTCGCCGCATTTTCCCGGCTCGACCCCGACTCGGGGATGAACCTGCGCGAGAAGCAGATCTACGATAACTTCCTTGCTGCGATTGACGTTATCATCAGGAAAAAGCCCGATGTGCTCGTGCACGCGGGCGACCTCTTCGATACGGTCAAGCCCAAGACCCGGGCCTATACCACCGTGCTCGACGCGCTGACCCGGCTGGCCGATGCCGGGATCCCGCTCGTGATCGTGACCGGCAACCACAGCATGGTTAAGACCCGGTACACCACCTCGCCGCTCGCGGTCCTCGACTACCACCCCGCGGAGATCCACGCCGCGTACTCGTTTAAGTACGAACGGGTGGAGATCGGGGATACGGTCTTCCACCTGATCCCGAACATGCTCCGGCCCGAGGATTACCGCACGGCATACGATACGATCGAACTCGCGCCGCGCAGGAACAACGTGCTCGTGACCCACGGGCTTGCGACGGCGATCAAGGACAAGCGGCTTGCAACCGTTGCGGAGCACGAGCTTGACAGCACGATCCTGTCCGACAACTTCGATTACATCGCGCTCGGCCATTACCATAACCAGTCGCAGATCACGACAAACGCATGGTACTCGGGCTCTACCGAGTATCTTACGTACGGCGAGATCCGGGATGAGAAAGGCGGGCTCGTGGTCAATCCTGCGAAGCATATGGTCGACCACCTCGATCTGCCAAGAACACCGATGTACGACTGCGGCACGATCCCCTGCGCCGGCCGCCACACGGCAGAGATCACGGATGAGATCATCGGACGGGTGGAACACAAGCGGCCCGAAAAGTTCTCGCTCGCACAGGTCACGCTCGACGGAATGTCCCGGGAGCACGGGAAGGGCATCGATATGAAGGCCCTTGCCCCGGTGCGGGAGCTGCTCCTCGACCTCAAGATCCGGGTCGTTACCGCCGGTGAGGAGAAGGCCGTCCCGCTCCAGCAGGATGTCCGGGCAATCGATTACCTCCAGGAATTCTCCGTGTTCCTCGATAAGCAGCAGCTTTCCGCAAAGCAGAAGGAGTTTGTCGCGCGGACCGGCCGCGAGGTTCTCGCTGCTGTAATGGAGCAGCACCGGGAGGAGGCAGAATGAT
>Ga0326727_10021407_pt1 | contig 12668 bp, 13 predicted proteins | sample MB2enrmetagenome_FD_207643 | JGI IMG/M metagenome (GOLD analysis project Ga0326727, IMG submission 207643) | Lab enriched peat soil microbial communities from McLean, Ithaca, NY, United States - MB29MY | ecosystem: Environmental > Terrestrial > Soil > Wetlands > Peat | place: USA: New York...
CATACATAGCTCCCTCTCCTGCTCCCTAGCGGGAGAGGGGAGGGGTGTACCCACCTCCGTTGGGCCAATGTGGGTGAGAAAGCCAACATATTGCCATACATAGCTCCCTCTCCTGCTCCCTGGCGGTGGAGAGTAGCGGGTGTACCCACCTCCGTTAGGCCAATGTGGGTGAGAAAGCCAACATATTGCCATACATAGCTCCCTCTCCTGCTCCCTGGCGGGAGAGGGGAGGGGTGAGGGTAATCCGGAAGTACTCCGCTATGGTTCCTGACGAGCCCTGGTGAATGACGAAGGTTCCCGTATTCATCGTTCATCAATCGTCACTCCTCGTTCATCACTCAATCCATTTCGTGCTATAATTCCCTCATGAATACCAACGTCCTTCTCTCAGCACAAACACTCCCACGCGAATTCTATTCCAGGGACACCCTCCGCGTCGCCCGCGAACTCCTCGGAAAGACGCTCGTTCACGACACCGAACGTGGCAGAATCGCCGGGATGATCGTTGAAACCGAGGCCTACACAAGCAATGATCCTGCCTGCCATGCATGCAGCGGCATAACCCCTCGAAACGCCGTCATGTTCGGCGAACCCGGCCATGCTTACGTCTATTTCACTTATGGAATGTACTTCTGCTTCAATGCCGTCACCGCCCCACAGGGAACCGGCGAGGCCGTGCTCGTACGTGCGGTCGAGCCGCTCGAGGGGATCGATCTTATGATCGAGAACCGGGGCACGGAAGTGGAAACCAACCTCACCAGCGGCCCCGGAAAGCTCTGCATGGCGTTCGGTCTCAAGCGCGACCACAACGGCCTGGATCTGACCGCCGGCAGCCTCACCATCATGAATGGCGAGCGGCCCTCCGAAATCGCCGAAACCACCCGCATCGGCATCCGGGTAGGCGCGGATCTCCCCTGGCGCTTCTATATCCCCAACAACCCCCATGTCTCCCGAAAACCCGCTGGGAAGACACGCCCTTCGATACGCCCCGTTATTCACCGGGGCCACTCAGGGTAATCGGCATTCGAGTCGGCTGCCACACGAAGGCGGACGTCGCCGTCGAAGCCCGGCTGCCGTGCTAACCGTTGCCATCCGCACTCCCTCCCCTGCTCACTGCCTGCCCTGATTAGGATCGAAGGGGCGAGATGGTAGGGGGCAATCCGGGACGCACGCAGTGTCCACCCATTGAGGATGCTTCGGTCGCAAAGCGAAGCGTCGCTGCCGAAGCCCGCCGGTCTGATGAAATAGCGCCGCCATTTCTATATGCCTCCAAGGCGTTTACTTGCGCCGGCGCCGGCACAAAATGAACATCCTATCCCCACGGTAACGGGTGCAGAGGTAGGGAACCTCCTGAGGAACACCGATGAGTATCCTTTTTACCAGTTAAGGCAATCCGGATACACACATCGTTTACTTGTCCGGCCTCATGTGGTAAACTTGGGAAAGAAGGGAAGGCCATGCGCACTCTACTACCTGCAGCTACAAATGGGATCGCGAAGTTACTCATTGCATTGGGGGTGTTAGCCTCAATCGCGGCCACCTCTGGGAGGAGCACTCCTTGGCATACTCCTAGCGCCGGAGAAGTTGCCTACTGCGTTTGGCTGCTATTAGGTGGTTTTCTACTTTTGAGACGGCAGCATATTGGCTGGTGGTTGGCGGTGGTCTATTTCTGGGTTAACTTCACTTTCTTTCTCGCACTACTGGTGGTCGGACTTATCCGACGCGATATTCACATTGAGCTAAACTTGGTAGTCATAACAGCGCTCTTTGTAGAGATAGTCGTGAGCGCCTTGTTCCTCTACTGTTTCGTGCTCCTTCTACAGGACAACCCAAGAAGATGGAAGGTTGACTCGCCAACTAAACCAACCGAATAACTCCGGCACACAAATCCCATAGGTCTCATTCGTCCCATCCATCCCATTCCGGAAACTCACCGCCAAGTGGGTATAATCTCTGGGAAAGCGAGGCATTCATGAAAGAACTAATCATCATCGGCGGTGGCCCGGCGGCCATGACCGCGGCTATATACGCCAATCGAAAGCAGATCGACGAGATCATGATCACCCCCGAAATCGGCGGGCAGGCTATCTGGGCGCGCAACATAGAGAATTACCTCGGCTTTCAGTTGATAGACGGCTACGACCTGATTACCAGGTTCGAAGACCACATCAAGAAGTTCAACGTCCCCGTAATCAACGAAACAGTCGCCGCATTGAGCAAAAGCGACGACATATTCACCGTAAAGCTCGCCAACAATGAGGAACACCAGGCCCATGCCGTAATCGTCGCCTCGGGGAGATCGGCCCGCAAACTCGGCGTGCCGGGTGAGCAGGAATACACTGGCAGGGGCGTCGCCTACTGCGCCACATGCGATGCTCCGCTGTTCGCCGATCTCGACGTCGCTGTCGCAGGCGGTGGAAACGCCGGTCTGGATGCCGCACTCCAGTTGTCAGGCATCGCCAGGCGCGTTTACCTTGTGGAAGAAATGGACAGTCTGGTCGGCGATCCTCATATTCGCGACCTGGTTCTCGCTGAAGACAACACTACCATTATGTTGAAATCCAGGATAACCCGGATAAACGGCGATACGTTCGTAAAAAGCATGTCGGTAGAAGATCTTTCAACCGGAATAGAACAGGAGATACCTGTCGGCGGCATATTCGTCGAAATCGGCTCCAAACCAAATACCGACTTCCTGCCATCCGATGTCGGCGTGAACGATAAAGGCGAAATCACCATCGACTGCATGAATCATACCAATATACCCGGCCTGTTCGCCGCCGGCGACGTCACCTCCATTCCAGGCAAGCAGATCATCATCGCCGCCGGGGAGGGTTCCAAAGCTGCGCTGTCAGCTTACAGCTACCTAGTCCGCCACTTCCCAAAAAACGCTTGACTGCATGTAGGGGCTCTGCTTGCCGTACCGTAACGAGGGGGCTAGGGGGGTTCCGGAATCCCAATACCCAACTTCTGATACCGCCTACTCCCCTTACTCCTGACACTCCTCATACCCCCCTGATCCCTAAAACTCCCTTCGCTAGCTTACAGCTTTCTTCCAGGATTCTTAAATATCGGTTAAAACCGGATTTCAATCTATCAATTGAACGTGACGCGGGCGGCTTCTAATGGTATAATAGACAGCGGAGAGCAAAATGGCTAGAATACTTATAGTTGAAGATGAGACCCCGCTTGCCGAGACCGTGGCCTACAACCTTCGTGAAGAAGGCTACAAGGTGAGCGTGGCCTCAGACGGTGTTGCCGCGCTGGATTTAATTCAGCAGGAAAAACCGGACGTGGTTCTTCTAGACGTTATGCTCCCAAGCATCGATGGCCTTGAAGTCTGCCGCCTGATTCGAAGAGAGTCGGATGTGCCCGTCATCATGCTCACCGCCAAGTCAAGAGAGATAGACAAGGTGGTTGGGCTGGAAGTCGGCGCCGATGACTACATCACCAAGCCGTTCGGCATGATGGAGCTTATCGCCAGGGTGAGAGCCGCCATCCGAAGATCCAGAGGCGGGACGAAGATATCGGACATTCTCTCCGCTAACGATCTGGAACTGGATACATCCAGGCACATCGTGCGGGTCACCGGCAAAGAGGTCGATCTCCGACCGAAAGAGTTCGAACTGCTCCACGCCCTGATGTCGAACAGGGGCCGAGTGCTGGAGCGTTCCGTCCTCCTTGACCGCGTTTGGGGCGAGGACGAGTACATCGATCCCGGCACCGTTGACGTACATATCCGCCGACTGCGAGAAAAGGTTGAGGCATCACCTTCCAAACCTACCAAGATCCTCACCGTTCGTGGAGTCGGATACAAGTTTGCTGAGTAATAACTATTTATCCTCTGACTGCTCTCCCGGAGAGAAGTAAATGCCCTTCTTCCGCAGTATTCGCTGGAAGCTGACTCTAGGCTACCTTATCACAGTCCTGATCTCAATCTCCTTGCTGGGTCTATACCTATCGCACTGGACGTCAGACCGCTATGCAACATCCCTCAGACATGAACTGGAAAGCGAGAGCCATTTCATCGGTCATGTTTGTGAGAAACCCTTCCCCACGGGCATCGATTCCCTTGACGCCCTTACCCGACAGATGGGAGCAAACCTCCACAGGAGGGTGACCATCGTCGCGCTTGATGGCACTGTAAAGGCCGACAGCATGGGTGCAACAACCTTAGCCGAAAGCGATGGGAGCCTGCCCTCGGATGTTACTGATGCGCTGGAAGAAGGAATGGGCTATTCCATTCAGATGGGGTCTGGCCGCTCCTCCAACATCCTTTACGTGGCCACAAGCTTCGGCCCTGATAAAATCCGGCCTCTCGGCGCCGTTCGAGTCTCGGAGAGCCTGGCTCAAATTGATCTTCGAACGCGCCAGATCAACCAGGTCTTCTTCCTGGCCGCGTTCCTCGCCTTCATAGTTGCCGCTATTGTAGGAGCAAAGATTTCGGACAGCATCACCGCCCCCATTTTAGCAATGAACCGCATAGCCGGCAGATTCGCTGCCGGAGACCTGTCTCAGCGGCTGGATGTCAGGGAAGTCCCGGCGAACGAGATCGACGAGCTTGCCCGCACTCTCAACATGATGGCATTTGAGCTGCGATCGATGATGCACGAGCTTGCGGAGGAAAAAGTCAAACTGGAGGCAATCTTCGCAAAAACGGACGATGGGCTGGTGGTTGTGGATCAGCAGGCCAGGATTCGTCTCATCAACCCTGCGGCATCGCAAATCCTTGGCCTCAACCCGGCACAGGTAGTCGGCAAGACCATTATCGAGAGCACCCTGCACCACGATCTATCCGAACTCGCGGACAGGGTACTGCGAACCGGGAAGCCCGCCTCCCTGGAAATCCAGATCAGCATGCCCAGTGAAAAATACCTGAATATCTACGTCTCTCCGCTCGAGCGGCCCAGTGGCCCCGCCGGCGCTGTGCTCGTGATTCACAATCTCACGGCTACCAGACAGATCGACCTGGTCAGACGAGATTTTGTTGCAAACGTGAGCCATGAGCTACGGACCCCGCTGGCATCGATTAAGGCGATGGCGGAGACCATCCTTCTTCGCGGTAAAACCGATCCCGAAGTGGGGCTTGGATTTGCTGAGAAAATCCAGACTCAGGCAGACCGGCTGACCGCCTTGTCCGAGGATTTGCTTGACCTCGCTAAGATCGAGGCCGGGAGAGATATTCGGGCTGAGAAGTTCGATTTCTTCGACCTGTCCACTAAAGTCGTTACCGAAGTCATCCCGCTGGCGCTTCGCCGGAATATCGACATCTTCAATAACATCCAACCGGACACAATGGTCAACGCCGATCCGGACGCCGCATACCAGGTGATCGGCAATCTCGTTGACAATGCGATAAAATACACCCCTGCCGGCGGGAAGGTTACTCTAAACGCCGAGATAAACACTCAGTGGGTGGCGATTACGGTCTCCGACACGGGAATCGGCATCCCGCAGGGCGATCTCTCCCGTATCTTCGAGCGCTTCTACCGCGTGGACAAAGCCCGATCCCGCGATTCCGGCGGCACCGGCCTGGGGCTCTCAATCGTCAAGCACCTTGTGGAATCCCACGGCGGCAAAGTGACGGTTGAATCCACCCCAAACAAGGGCACCAGCTTCACATTCACCCTGCCGATAGGATAGCGCAGGTACAATTAGTTACCGCTAGTCGATGCTACCAGGAGCAGAATTCCGGATACTCCCCCCAATCCTCTTGCTCCACATACTCCTATTTCAAAACCCAAAGCCTAATTCCTAACTTCTAGGGAAGAGCCGCGAGAGCCTCATCGACCGACTGGAACATCCTGAACTTATCAGTCAGGCGGGTTATTTCCACCAATTTGTAAAAAATCCCATGGCATCCGACAAGGGCAAACCGGCGATCATGGCTAATGACAGAATCTCGGCAGGTGAGGAGGGTCGCCACGCCGATGCTGTCGATATAGGTAAGATGCTGTGCGTCCACGATTACGTTGAACTGCCCGTCCTTCGATGCATCCGCGAGCGCCTTCGCAAGAAGCGAACTGCTGGCGATGTCAACCTCACCGGCGACTTCCACAATCGCAGTGTCTCTGACCTTGCTCACGCACACGGAACAGGCTTCTGCATATAAATCCTGGGACACGGCCAAGCCTCATTAGTCTCAGCAGGCGGGTGAGAGAATGTGGGATCATTGCCGTCAGATGCTTCGGTCGCAGAGTGCGCCTCAAAGAGGCGGAACGGCGCTGTCGAAGTTATACAAAACCCTTCATGCGGTAATAGCTCAAACGGCATTACGTTGTTACCCTGCACCATCAGGCGGCTAAACAAAAAGTCCAACCATCCGGTTCTTCCAGGGCAATACCCGTAGCCCGGTCCTTCATGGGCCGTTCCTGTTAGCCGGTCTGCCCCAGGGCCGCGTCCAGGGAAGCGTACGAATCATAAACCGAGATAATTGTGTCCAGCCTTGCCACTTCAAGCACGCGATACACACCCGGGTGATTATGAGGCGCAATCACATGCAGCTTGGATTTGCGGGCGTCCAGTTTTCGATAAGCAATAATTATCGCGCTCAATCCGGCGCTGTCGAGAAACGGCACTTCAGACAAATCTACGATGAGATCCCCGGTGGAGCGCTCGATCTCTTCCTCAGTCATTTTGAGAAACGGCTTCACAGTGTAAAGATCGATATCGCCCTTGCATGCGATCAGAGGAATCCCCTTGTGTTCTCTTGTTTCAAGGCCAAGCTGTTCGTGTTCAAACATTTGCTTCTCCGATCCTATCTACATCAATCCCCGCTCTTTGAGGCTAAGCCACCTGTTGTCGCCAATGATCAAGTGGTCCAGCACCTCTATCCCAATCGCCGTACCGGCGGAGCAAAGCCGTTTTGTTACCGTAATATCGTCCTGACTCGGCGTCGGGTCGCCGGAAGGATGGTTGTGCGCCAGAATGACGGATGCGCTACTGCATGCAATCCCTTCGCGAAAAATCTCCCGTGGCGTGATCAGGCTTGAATCCAGCACCCCCACCGTTATTTGAAGTGTCTTTATCACCATATTCTTGGCGTTCAGGAAAACACCGTAAAACTTCTCCTGCTTCTCATCACGAAGCCGGGCCATCAGGATATCGGCGGCATCCTGCGGCGACCGTATGATCGGATCAAGGCCGCCGGATGCAATTGCCAGACGCTTTCCCAATTCCACCATGGCGAGAATCTCAACCGACTTTGCCGGGCCGATCCCCTTGATCTCCCGCAGTTCCTCAGCCCTGGCCGTCGCGACTCCCCTCAAACCACCGAACTTGCCAAGTATGTGCTCGGCTAGAGCTATCACGGAGTACTCCGATGTGCCCGTTCGGCAAAGTAGCGCAAGCAACTCGGCATTTGAGAGCGCTTCCGCGCCGTACTTCTCAAGCCGCTCCCTCGGTCGATCGTTCGCCGGTAGCTCTTTTATCCTTAGTGTATACCTGTTTTCCGCCAAAACTAAACCTCGGGCCTCGGCTCGAATGTAATTCATGTTAGCAAACGCACGCAATTCAGGTCAAGCTGAGCATTAGCGAGCTAGGGCCGCCGCTTATGGGTATGATCATGGCAGTGTCGGAAAAAACGGAGGGCGACGGCATGTTTTGCAGGTTTGCCTGCGCGATTCTAACAATTCTCATCATACTATTCCCGGAGCGATCTATCGCCTCACCATCCGGTCTGATCATCATCCCAACGGCGGAAGTTTTGGAGCCGGCGTCATACGCGGTCACGGCCGAGCTTGACGGAAACATCGCCTTCAGCAGGACCGACAAGTTTGTTCTGGCAACACAGACCGGCATTGTTCCGAGGCTTGAGGGAGGAGTGGATTTCGACTTGAGTCGGGGTTCCACTACCTTGCTTATCTTCAACGCCAAATATCTTCTAACACCGGAAAGTGATCGCAACCCTGCGCTCGCGGCCGGCTTTGACAGCTTTGGCCCGAATCTTAACTCGGGCGCTTATCTTGTCGGCAGCCGAACATTCCACGTAACGCATGCCCACCTTGGCATCCTTGCCAGGGAAGGCGGGCTTTTCCCGTTCTTCGGCTATGACCAGGAGCTTTCCAGCCGGCTGGTTCTCATGGCCGATTACACCGGAGGGGCAGAGAACTTCCTTTCCGTCGGCGGAGCATTTGAATTGTCCCAGGATTTCTCCACCATCGCCGGGATAATGATCCCAAACGCCGGAGGAGGCGGGACGGAATTCACCCTTCACCTAATCTTCAGCCGGTAAAATCATCGTGTCCGAGTCCGATGCTTCGGTCGCAAAGCGAAGCGACGCTGCCGAAGCCACCGATTGTGCCACGCGTGGGGTGGCATCCCAGATCGCCTTTGACACAGCCCGGACTATATGCTAACTTATATGCAACCTTGCCGAATATTGGAGGAATCAACGATGATCGATCCGCGAATGAAAAAACTTGCCGATCTTCTGATCGGATACTCATGCAGTGTGCAGCCCGGGGAAAAGGTCCTGGTGGACGTCCATGACGTCCCCGCCGAAATGGCCGGGGTAATGGTCCAAAGCATCGTGAACGCCGGGGGCCTTCCGTTTGTAGAGGTAAACCAGTCTCGGGTGCTCCGGGACATCTACAGGAACGCAACCGAGGAGCAGGTGAAGGCGCTGGGAAAACGCGATGTCGGTTTCTTATCGGATATGCAATGCTACATCACCCTCCGCGGCGGCCCGAACATCACGGAACTCAGCGATGTCCCGGAAGATCGGATGAACCTGGTACAGGAGCATTGGCAGAAACCGGTCTGGGATCATATTATGAACCACACGAAATGGACAACCCTCCGCTGGCCGACATCATCGATGGCCCAACTTGCGGGCATGAGCACGGACGCATTCGAGGACTTCTATTTCGACGTCTGCACGCTCGATTATGCGAAGATGGCCCGTGCGGTCAAACCGCTCATGGAGAGAATGGATCGAACTGACCGCGTCCGAATCGAAGGACCGCTCGATACCAGCATCAGTTTCAGCATCAAAAATATTCCAGCCTCATCAGCCGTGGGCAACTGCAACGTCCCTGATGGCGAAGTATGGTCGGCTCCCGTGCTGGACAGCGTAAACGGCGTGATCCATTTCAACACTGGAACCTGCTTTAACGGTAAGAATTATGACGACATCCGCCTGGTGTATAAGGCAGGTAAAATAATCGAGGGAACGTCATCGGACACCAAATCACTCAACGAAACGCTGGATATGGACGAAGGCGCGCGCTACACCGGCGAGTTCGCATTCGGCATCAACCCGCATATCCATCGGGCTATGCGAGACATCCTGTTCGATGAGAAGATCGCCGGTTCCATTCACCTTACGCCCGGAAACGCCTATGTCATCACCGATAACGGCAACAGATCGAAGGTCCACTGGGACATGGTGCTGATCCAAACCCCCGAGTTCGGAGGAGGGGAGATCTGGTTTGACGACGAACTCATCCGCAAAGATGGCCGCTTCGTCCCTGACTACCTCCAGTGCCTCAATCCGGAGAATCTCGTGTGAGATTCAGGAATCCAGGTCTTGGGTATCCAGATATTCAGGTGTTCAGGTGCTTGATGCTTCGGTAGCAAGCGAAGCGGCGCTGCCGAAGCTCACTGGATAAGGCAGGGCGTACCCGGCTTGCGTTCCATTCTAACTTCTAAATACTAAATACTCTCCCAGGAGGCAATATGCTCGATCCACGAATGAAAAAACTGGCCGACCAGTTGGTCGGATATTCCTGCAAAGTCCAACCCGGTGAGCGCGTGCTCATCGATACCTACGACATCCCCGCCGAGATGGTCACGGCGCTCATCGACTCGGTCGTTCAGGCGGGCGGATTACCGTTCGCCGAGGTCAAACAGGCCAGAGTCACCAGAGCTATCTACATGAACGCGACCGTCGAGCAGATGCAAACCCTCTGCCGCCGCGACCTGGAGTTCATGAAGGAGATTCAATGCTACATCGCGCTTCGGGGCGGTTTCAACATCACCGAACTGGCTGACGTTCCCGAGGATCAGATGAAGATCATCCAGGAGCACTGGCAGAAACCCGTCCTCGACCGGCGAGTCAACTTCACCAAATGGGTTGTGCTCCGCTGGCCGACACCCTCCATGGCTCAGCTCGCCGGGATGAGCACCGAAGCCTTCGAGGACTACTATTTCGATGTCTGCACGCTCGATTACGCGAAGATGGCCGCCGCGGAAGAACCGCTTCTCAAGCGAATGATGGAGACCGACTTGGTCCATATCATCGGCCCGAAGGATACGGATATCACCTTCAGCATCAAGGGAATACCTGCCAAGCCGTGTGTCGGCGACCGGAATATCCCCGATGGCGAGGCTTTCACGGCGCCTGTGAGAGACAGCGTCAATGGCGTGATCCATTTCAACACAGGCACGGTCTATAACGGCAAGTCCTATGACGACGTGCGCCTGGTTTTCAAGGACGGCAAGGTTGTCGAGGCGACTTCATCGGATACCAAAGCGCTGAATGATACCCTGGACACCGACGAAGGCTCCCGCTATGTCGGTGAGTTCTCATTTGGATTCAATCCGTACATAAAGACGGCGATCAGGGACATCCTTTTCGACGAGAAAATCGCCGGTTCCATCCATTTCACCCCCGGCCAGGCGTATGAGGACGCGGATAACGGCAACCGATCCAAGATTCACTGGGATATGGTGCTCATCCAGAGGCCCGAATTCGGGGGAGGCGAGATCTGGTTCGACGGCGAACTCATAAGAAAGGACGGCCGCTTTGTCCCCGACTACCTCCAGTGCCTGAACCCGGAAAATCTGGTGTAGGTATCGGGGATCAGGTGTTCAGGTGTCGGGTATAGGGCTTCCCATCATGCAGAATATTTCATGCTTGTATGAACAGGGCGATCCTTCATGACAACACGTTGATCCATATTATCCCCCGTCCACTGAGGGACGTCATTCTGAACGAAGTGAAGAATCTGCTCCTATGGTAGTTGGGCATGACTACGTAGTCGCCATAAACATCAGGCGTCACCAGAACCTGAGCTGAGCCTGTCCGGAGCACCGCCGAAGGGCTCCGGATGACTATCCGGTCGTGATTCATACTTGTCCAAAATAACATTTGGCTCACGCTCGCAATGAGCATGAGTTCACAACGAAGGGTTGTTCTGAGTCGCAACCCTGCCGGTGCGTCCAGAATCGATCTCAGGATGGCGGTCTGATCCCCCTCTCCTGCTCACTGTCTGTCCTACATAGCCTTAGCGAAGGAGGGTCGGGAGGGTATGGGATTCGGAAACCCGTTGTCGCCGGATATGTATCCGGTGACCGGATTCCCGGGACTTAAGTCCGCCAACAGCTAACCGCTCATATTATCGCTCACCGCATCCATATATTGCTCCACGTTCCCGTTTCCGCTATCATATTGAGAGTAAAGCGGCACGGAGCGGTCCCCATTCCGTATTCTGTATTCCGTATTCCGTATTCTGTATTCTGTATTCTGTATTCTGTATTCTGTATTCTGTATTCTGTATTCCAACTTCTACATCCTATTTGCCGGAGAAACAATTGAACATCATACAAACAATCTGCGACGACCTCAGCAAGCTTAGGGAGCGGAAGCCGCTCATCCACAGCATCACCAACCTCGTAGTCATGAACGAGACCGCCAACGCCATCCTCTGCCTCGGCGCGCTGCCGATCATGGCCCATGCAATCGAGGAAGTCCAGGAGATGGTCGGCATCTCAGGGGCACTCGTCTTGAACATCGGTACCCTCACACCCGATTGGATCGACGCCATGGAACTCGCCGGGAAGCGAGCGAATGAACTCGGCGTTCCGGTCATCCTCGACCCGGTCGGCGCGGGCGCATCCAGACTGCGAACCGATTCCAGCAAACGCCTTCTCGGGAACGTGAGGGTCAGCATCGTGCGGGGCAACGCGGCGGAGGTGGCAACCCTCGCGGGAATCGCCGCTGAGGTTCGGGGCGTCGAGTCCGTCTCGATTTCTGAGGAACCAGCCCAGATCGCCGAGGAGTTCGCATCGACTTACGGCTGCACGGTCGCCATAACCGGCGCGGTCGATCATGTCAGCGACGGTCGCCGGAGCGCCCAACTGAGAAACGGGCATACGCTTCTCGGCAAGGTGGTCGGGACCGGATGCATCTCAAACGTCATAATCGCCTCCTTCGCCGCCGTCCAGCCGGATCCATTCCTCGCGGCGATAGAAGGACTCACCGCCCTCGGCATCGCCGGTGAAACCGCGGCAAAGGTAAGCGGCGACCGCCCCGGCACTTTCCACGTCGAGCTTTACAACTCTCTCTACGCCCTAACCGCCGATGACATAACAGCCATGGCAAAGATTGAGCTCAGCGAATAGGGCTTGCAGGAGCGGGATTCCGTCCTCGCCCGTTATGGAGTGCGAAAGCGAGCAAAGCAAGCTTTCGCGTATGTCTTTGAGCAACCGCGACAGCTCGGCTCCGCCTCGCGGTCGCACTCCATAATGCCTTCCGCGGAGGTCTTCCACAACCAGGTACTGATGTGGTAAAATACTGCCGGAAAACAACCGACCACCATGGTCTTGAATACACAATGGAGATTTGCAAGTGGCGATGAAGGCCGGAACACATTTGACCCGCGAAGGGTATGAAGATATCAAGCGAGAGCTGGATGAGATACTTAAAGTAAGGCGACCCGCAGTGG
>Ga0326727_10021408_pt1 | contig 12666 bp, 9 predicted proteins | sample MB2enrmetagenome_FD_207643 | JGI IMG/M metagenome (GOLD analysis project Ga0326727, IMG submission 207643) | Lab enriched peat soil microbial communities from McLean, Ithaca, NY, United States - MB29MY | ecosystem: Environmental > Terrestrial > Soil > Wetlands > Peat | place: USA: New York...
ATGCTCTCCCCGGCCAACAACCTGCCCAAGATGGCCCTGCAGCTCATGGGCAGCTAAGGGTAAACCTCCACGCGAAACGATCCGTGTCGGCCGGGCCGCCCGAAAGGGCGGCCCGGCTTTTTTTGCGCGAGCCTGGGCCCAGGGGCGCCGCCCCTTGGCTCCCCGCCCAGGGGATCATCCCCCGGAGGTCGCGAAATTATCTCGTTCGGTTTCTCTCTTCAACGCCGGAGATGCGGCCTGCTTTCAGCCGCAGGATGTGGCTGACGCAGTCCGGCAGGTCGTCGTCATGGTGGGAGGCGATAATGAGTCTGGTCCCGGATTGCGCCAGGCGGTCGAACAGACGCAGGGTGTCCCGGCGCGTCCGCGCGTCCAGGCCGCTGAACGGTTCGTCGAGCAGGAGCAGGGGCGGGTCGTGGACCATGGCCCGGCAGATGAGGATCTTGCGCAGTTGGCCGTGGGACAGGGTGGCCGCGGTTTTGTCGGCCAGATGCGCGGCGGAAAGTCGGCGCATGACCTGTTTGGCCGTCCGTCGCTGTTCATCGCTGGGCTCTTGGTGAAGGCCGGTGGCCCCGAAGAAGCCGGAAGCTACGATGTCCTCGGCGGTTTGCGACAGCCGCAGATCGGCCTGGATGTCCCAGGAGACAAAGCCGGTTAGGGCGCGTATTTCCCACAGTCCTTTGGGGTTTAAGCCAGGAAAACGGGAGACGTCGCCACCGTCGGTATGAGGGTGCAAGTCGCCGGCCAGCAGGCGCAGGAGGGTGGATTTCCCAGCCCCGTTTTCGCCGATGACGGCCCAGTTCTCGTCCGGCCGGACGGTCCAGGTGATGCCCCGCAGCACCGGGACTTCGTCCACGACCACGTCCACGCCGGAAAGCCTGACCAGATATTTGGCGTCTCTAGGCGCGCGGTCTATCCGGGTCGGTCCGGCCGATTCGAGTGCGCCCGGCTCGGGCGTATGGCCCAGGGTTTCCAACCCGGCGGCAAAGGCCGCCAGGACGTCCTTGACCGCCCCCGCGGCATCGATGCGGCCGCCGCGAAGATACAGGGCGTTTGGGATAAATCCGGGCAGTTCCCCGGCGCGATGCGAAGCGAAGAGAATCGACGGGCCGTTCTCGGCCAGTCCGGCCAGAACGTCTTGGAACTTGGCCCGGGAACGGGCGTCGAGACCGTCGGCGGCCTCGTCGAGGATGAGCGCCACGGGATCGTTGACCAGGGCCCGGGCCAGGAGGACCCTGGTCAACTGGCCCTGGGACAGGCCAAGCACGCTTCGTGAAAGAAGTCTTTCCAGGCCGACGCTGGCGAGCGCCGCCGCGACGGCGCGGCGTTTGGCGTCGGTAAAGGGAACGTTCAGGCGCAGCGAATCGGTGAAGCCGGTGGCCACAGCCTCGGCCACGGGAATGTCGAGCTCGAGGCGGCGATAGGTCTCGCGAAGTTCCGGCGAGGCCAGGCCGATTTTTTCGCGCGCTCCGATCGGGCTTTCACTCGGTGCTCCCGAAAAGGCGTAGAGCCTGGCCGGCGTGGACCGGGAAAAGTCCTGGACCGGCCAGATCTCGCCCCGGATGAGCCGGAAAAACACCGACTTGCCGGCCCCGTTCTCGCCCAATATAGCCCAATGCTCGCCGGGCGACAGCCTCCACGTCAGATCCGACAGCACCTCGCGGCCTTCAAAGGCGACGCTGGCGCGATCGAGCGCAATCAAATAATTCCGATCCAATCCGAACTCCCTGACCAATCGTATGCGGCCATTTTCCGCCAGCCGCGCGCCGAAGTCAAACCAGATGGTCGGGGTGGAACCTCGCCTGGTCCTGCTATTGCTCGTATTCGGCCTCGTAGCTGAAGACAAATGGCTTGTCCGGTCCGGCCTGGGCCAGAGGAACCTCGAAGCGCAGGGTCCGGGCGTCGGAGCCGGTCTGGTTGAGGCCCGCGCGTTTGAGCGTGAACGACCCGGGGTAGCGGTCTTCCAGGATGAGTTTGGCCGGCGACGTCTTGCCGGTTTTGACGGTGATCTCCCAAGCGGCCGAAATCGTGCTCTTGCCGATCTTCTTGTAATCCGTCAGGCGGCGTTCGATCTGGATGTCGAAGGCCGCGCCGAGGCCCAGTTTCGCCTCGCCGCCCTGGGCGACCTGGGGCAGCGTGTCCTCTCCTAAAAAGACCGTTTCACCGGACGGGCCGCGCTGATAGACACGCGCGACGCCCGCCGGCAAGGGACGGCCGAGGTTGTTTTTCTTATCGTTTTTGATCCTCAGGGAGACAGCGGCTGACTGCCTTATCGGCCCCTCGGACCGGTCGGAGGAGCGCACGTCAAAGCGGCTGACGAGTTCTTTCTCCACGCTGACGTCCGGGACGGAAAACAGGGCCAATTGTTTGGTCTGGCGGCTGCCCAGATCGACGGGATGCTCCAGGCGGTAGAGGTGGTATTCGAAAACCGGCTCTTCTTGGACCTGGGCGTCGGCCACGGCCATGGCCATGCCGGGGCCGGCCGCGTTTCTGGCCGCGATCCGGGGCTGGGCCATGAATTGTCCCGCCCGGCGTACCCCGCCCGCGACCAGGCTCAGCTCGGCCCCGGTTATGGTCTTGCCGGTCTGGTTCACGATCGTGGCCAGGCAGTCGAGTGCGGCTTTGTCCCCGGCCGGGGCGAGCCACAGGTTGTAGTCCGCGCGCCAGGAAAATCCGTCCGAAAGGTAATCGGCCTGGACGACCTGCTCGGCCGGGCCCTTGTTGTCCACGCCGAGGACCAAGGCGGGCTTGTCTCTGAGCCCCTTGGGCGTTTCCGGGAAGATGACCGCGTCGTACGAACCGAGATAGACGCCTTGGTCGGTCTCGAAGATGGGACGCTCGTTATTGGAGATCAGGCGCGCGTCCTTGACGATTTTAGCGTTTTTGTCCTTGGGGTCGGGGAGCACGACCTTGAGGTTTTTGCCCAGGTATTTGTTCAGCAGGGCGGCCGGGGTGAGCAGATCGTATTCATACGCCGTCTCGGTCACCGTGAATTTGTCCGGGGCGGTAAGCGAGCGCAGGCGCGCGGAGGCGGCGACGATGGTTTCCGGAACATCGGGAAATTCCACCGTTCCGGATCCGGCCGGCAGGGACAGGGACCTGGTTTCCTCGATCAGGGCGAAGCCTTGGTTGTAAATCGTAACCAGCGGGGCCTTGGGATTTGAATCCGCCAGGGCCGGCCACACCGCGAGCATGAGAAGGCAACAGGCCGTGAGCAGGGGGCGTACGGTATTCATGGAATTTTCCTTGCACCGGCGCGGGTCGCGCCGGGTTCCGGGATGCGGGAGCGTTTTGGAGATAGGCCTGATTACCGCGTTTGGGACCCGGCCTCAAGGGTAAAGCGGGGGATGAGCCGAACCAGCGCGGCGGTGGCCGCGAGCGAGAAGATCAGCCGAGCGGCCAGGGAGCCCCAGGGGCTGGTGCCGATCAGGGTCATCAGGATGGTGTCTTCGATCAGGGCGTGGCTTAAGCTCATCAGCGTCGCCGCGGCGAACACGTCGCGCCTGGGGATGGTGCCTTGATCCACCTCGTGGATGATCAACCCGCCGCCGTAGCCGATGCCCAGCGTCAGTCCGATGATGGTGATCGTGGCCGCCGTGGTGCCGATGCCCATCAGGCGCAGGAAGGGGGCAAGCGCCGCTTCCATGAAGCGGGAGAGTCCAAGCGCGGTCAGGGCGCGCATCAGGGCCATCAGGGTCAGGATGACGCAGAAGATGAAGCCCAAGGTTTTCGCCTGGCCCACGGCCCAGGGCAAAAGCCCGGGGGCGTCCGGGGCCGGGGTCCAGAGCACCGGGACCGGTGCGGCCAGAAAGTCCCCGGCGGAAAATATCCAGTGCAAAATCAGGCCGCACAGGAAGGCTCCGCCCAGCCGGATGGCGTTTTGGGTCCAGAAGCCCGCGCCGCAGCGTTTGGTGACCGCGCCTTCCTGGATCAGGTTGTGGGCGAAGAGCATGGCCACGCCCAGCACCGTGACCTGGGCCTGGCTGAGCGGGCCCGTTTGCGGCAGCAGGGCCACGAACACGGCCATGCCGCCGTAGATGTTGGAGAGCATGGCCGTGGCCCAGGCCAGACCCATGGCTCCGGGCAGGCCGAGCAGCTCCATGACCGGCCCAAGCGGCGCGGCCAGGTAGGGGACCAGGCCCAGTTCGGTGCAAATCTTGACCCCGATGATGATCGGAATCAAAATTTTATAGAGGGTCAGGCTAACCCTGACGGCGTCGCGGACCAGGGAGGAGAGGGCTGCGGCAAAACTCATGGGGTGCAGTCTAACCGGCGGGACGCGGCCGGGCAAGGTAAATCCCGGCTGGCGGCTCTGTGAAGAGCCACCAGCGCGCTGGCTTCCCCGCCGGATGGTCGCCCCGGCTTTTGGTTTTAGTTCTGTTCGTCCCGGTGGCAGAGGTATTCCTCGAAGGCCTTCTTGAATTCCGGGTCGTTGATGCGGTTAAAGATGAGATGGTCTTCGAGTTCGAGAGCGCGTTCGAGTTCCGCAAAATCGCATTTGAGCAGCTTGCGGATGCCGAGCAGTCCGGCCACCGGCTGGGAAAGGTAGTTGTTGGCGACGCGCAGGGCCGCCTCTTCGAGCTTGTCTTGGGGTACGACCTTGTCCACCAGTCCGGCGTTGAAGGCCTCTTCGGCGTTGAACCGGCTCCAGAGCATGACCTCGGTGGCTTTTTTCACACCGAGCAGGCGCGACATGAAATAGCCGCCGCCGCCCTTTGGGATCAGGCCGATGTCGGCGTAGGCGTTCTCGAAGACCGTGTCTTCGCTGATCAGGCGGTAATCGTAGGCCAGGCTCAAGTTGAGGTGGCTCATCCCGACCTGGCCCTGGTCCGCGTGCACCGTGATCTTGTCCAGGCGCGCCAGGGCCATGACGTGGTTGTTGATCACGTTGAAGTAGCGGTTCATCAGCTTGGCTTCTTCACGCGATCTCAGGATGTTGCACAGGAACGCGGCGCTTTCGGTGAATCCCCGCTTGTCCGGGGCGCCGAAGCGCACGATGACCTTGATGTCGCGGCTTTTGGCCACGGCCTCGTGAAAGTCGTAGAACTCGTCGATTTTGGGCAGATCGGCGGCCAGGCGGGTCAACTGCTTCTTTTCCCTGATGATGAGGAGGGGGCCTTGTGGTTCGGCGCTGAAAAATTCGTTGTCCGTGGTGAGATCCGCGGAATTACCCATGCGTCGCTCCTTTTGCCTGGCGGTGCAAATTAAGGCCGTTCTCCGGCCGTCCGGGGCCGCCATGGCTTGCGATCCGTGGCCTATCCTAAAGAAACGGCCCGGGAAGGCAAGTCAAATCACGGCGCGCTCGCGCGGGAGAAGAGGCGGCGCGGGTCAGCCTTGACCGGCCAAGTTTCCGGGATTAATTAATATGATACTGCCACCCCGGCGCCTCGGTCGCCCGGGCGCGGCCGCAGATCGCCGGCCGCGATTTTGATTTCCCGAAACCGGGACCGGGGGCCGTTTCGGTTTGGAGGCTGTCCGAAGTGTCGCTTAATTGTTGGGAATACATGCAATGCGGCAGGCAGCCCGGCGGGGCCAAGGCCGTGGAGCTGGGCGTGTGCCCGGTGGCCATGGAGCGCCGGCTCACCGGCGTGAATGCCGGCGAATGCGCCGGCCGGGCCTGTTGGGCGGTGGGCGGCACCTTTTGCCAGGGGGAGAAGCAGGGCACCTACGCCCAAAAGCTGGTCAACTGCATCGACTGCAAATTCTATCAGAAGGTCCACGCGGAAGAGGCGCCCTGCGCCACGACCATGGCTATCTACGATAAATTAAAACCCAGGCACGACGACGAATGAGGGCGGGTTTTAGCCTTGGTTCGCGGCGAACTTCTTCAGGTACCCGGGCGCTGCGGCTTTGGCGACCTTGCTCAGGGCCAGCATGAGTTGCAGGGGTATTTCCGCGATACCGAATCCCGCCTTGATATCCGCTACCATGCCCAGCCACAGCTGGGCCGCCATCTCGGCGTCAGCCAGGGCCCGGTGATGCGGGCCGCTGGCGGTCAGACGTTTGTACCGGACGAGCGTTTCCAGGTTGTGGGCCGGGGCCTCGGGATAGACGCGCCGGGACAAAAGCAGGGTGCAGGCGAAGACGCGGTCGCGGCCGAGGCGAAGCCTGGCGAGTTCGGCGTCCAGAAAACGGCTGTCGAACGAGGCGTTGTGGGCCGCCAGGGCGTGGCCCTCGATGAAGCGGGCGAAACGCGCCATGACCTCGGCCACGGGCGGGGCGTCCAAGAGCATTTCATTGGTGATGCCGGTGTATTCTTCGATGAAGCGGCTCACCCGCCGGCCCGGATTGGCCAGGCTCTGGAAGCGGTCGGCCACGACGCCGTCTTGCAAGAGCACCGCGCCGACCTCGATCACCCGGTCGCCGTAGGCTGGCGACAGGCCGGTGGTCTCGAAATCCAGGACCACCAAGGAAAATTTGCCCATTATTTTGTACGTCCGGATTTTTTCTTGGGGTTTTGCCCCCGGTATTCGAAGACCAGGATGCTCACGTCGTCGGCCAGGGGGGCGTTTGCGGCAAAGTCCCTGGCCCGGCGGTAGACGGCCTCGACCAGTTCGGCGGGCGAGGCGTGGGCGTGATCGAGCAAAGTCTGGCCCAGCCGTTCGAAGCCGAAAATTTCCTGGTCCTGGCTTTCCATTTCCAGCACGCCGTCACTGTACAGGACCACCTTGTCGCCGGGCGAAAGCATAAGCGATCCCTGTCCGAAGGGGAAGGCGGCCAGGCCGATGAAGGTGCCGGCCTCATCCAGTCTCTCCAGGCCGCCGTCCGCGCGCAGGGCCAGCGGCGGACAGTGGGCGGCGTTGCTGTACGTCAGTTTTCCGCTGGCCAGATCCGCCGTCAGGTAGATGATGGTGAAGTGCTTGTCAAAGCGCGACAGGGGGAACTCGCCATCGAGGATGTCGAGCACCTCCTCGGGCTCGCGCACGCGCGGAGGGTTCACGGCGCGGTCCACCAGGATGCCGGTGTGCGGATTCATGAGCTGATAGACAAGCACCGAGATGAGCGCCGAGGGCGGACCGTGTCCGGCCACATCGAGCATGTAGACGCCGATGCGTTCCGCGCCCAGGCTCACGATGTTGAAGATGTCGCCGCCTACCGCCTCGCAGGGGGCGAATTTCCAGGCGAAGTCGGCCCGGTCCAGGGCCGGGGCCTTATCGGGCAGAAGCGACTGCTGGATCTTGCCCGCGGCTTCGAGCGCCAGTTCGATCTCGCGCTGCTTGTTTTCGAGCTCGGTTTGCTGCCGGCGCAACAAAAGCAGGGTCCGCACTCTGGCCAAAACCACGGCCGGTTTGATGGGCTTGGTGATGTAGTCCAGCGCGCCCAATTCCAAGCCTTTGGTCTCGTCCTGCTCCTGGCCCCGCGCGGTTACGAAGACCACCGGAATATCCCGGGTGCCCGGACCGGCTTTCAGCCGGGAGCAGACCTCGTAGCCGTCCATCCCCGGCATCATGACATCGAGCAAAATCAGGTCCGGCCGCTTGGCCGCGGCCAGGCGCAGGCAGTCCGGCCCGCTGGTGGCGAACAGGGTTTTGTATTCGCTCCCCAGCGTCTCGGCCAAAACCCAAATCGAGGCGGGCGTGTCGTCCACGATCAGGATGACGGGCCTGTCAGGCCGATCCGCTTCGGTCGCGTTCATGGCTTCCCTCGCACCGGGGCGTTATCGAGTCCGGCGGTTGCCACCAAGCGCGCGAGTTCCTTGCGCGCGCCGGCGAAATCAAGCCTGGCCAGGAGCGATTCGAAGAGGGCCAGCCGCGCCTCCGGGACCAGCCCGGTCAAAAGGGGCCGAAGTCCCGCGAATACTTCCCCGGCGGCCAGGTCGTGTTCGGCAAGCAGTTTTTCGAGCTGCCCGGCGCGCCGGGCGGCCTCGCCCAGGTCGTGAGGGAGCTTTCGCCGTTTACGGACCGGCCCGGGCAAGGCCTTCAGGGCGGCGGCCAGGTCCGTGAGACCCTGCTCGATGTCCGCAAGCGGCCCCGGAAAGCGGCCGGGCTCGTTCTGCCTGGCGGCCGATTCCAGCAGCGAGGCTGCCTGGGCCAAGGCCCGCGCCCCCAATGTCCCGGCCAGCCCGGTCAGGGTATGGGCCAGGCCGGTCGCTCCCTGCGCATCGGCTTTGGCGCAAAGCGTCCGGAAGCGCTCGGGCGCGTCCGCGAAATCGCGGATGAAATCGTGCAACAGCCGTTGGTAGAGCGCCTGGTTGCCCCGCAACCGCGAGAGCGCGGCGGCGACGTCGAGGGAAGGCAAGGCGGCCGCCAGGGCGGCCTGGCCGTCCGCCGCTTCGGCCACGGCACCGGGCAAGGCGCCAGGCGGCGGCGTATCGACCCGCAGCCATTTGGCCAGGACCCGATACATTTGGTCCGCGTCCACGGGCTTGGGCACATGGTCGTTCATGCCGGCGTCCAGGCATTTCTGGGCGTCCCCGGCCAAGGCGTGCGCGGTCATGGCGATGACCGGCAGATCGCTCAGGCCCAAAACCGAACGGATGACGCGGGTGGCCTCGAAGCCGTCCATGACCGGCATTTGCACGTCCATGAGCACGGCGTCGTAAAGCGCGGACCCACCGGAAAGTTTGTCCACGGCCTGCTGGCCGTTGACCGCGACGTCCGCGGCCACTCCGGCCTCGGCCAGCAGTTCGATGGCCACCTGCCTGTTGATGGCGTTGTCCTCGACGAGCAGAATCCGCCGTCCGGCCAGACCCGGAGGCGGGGCCTGGGGTTCGCGGCAGGGCTTGCGGGAACCGCAGGAGGGGGCCTTGGCGCCGAATGCCTCCATGATCATGTCGAAGAGCAGAGAGGGATTGACCGGCTTGAACAGGACGCCGTCCAGGTGCAGTTCCTCGGCCTGGCCGAGGATTTCCTCGCCGCCGAAGGCCGTGATCAGGATGATCTTCGGCGCGGGCGCGAGCGACGGGTCGGTCTTGATTTTGGCCGCGGTCTCCAGGCCGTCCAGGCCGGGCATCCTCCAGTCCAGGAGGACCAGATCATAGGGTTGGGCCGCGGCCCGCGCCCGGGCGAGTTCGCTGAGGACCTCTTGGCCCGAATCCACATCGCCGGCCTTGAAGGTGAACGAGGCGAGCATGTCCTTGAAGATGAGTCTGGCGGTGGGATTGTCGTCGGCGACCAGGGCGCGCAGCCCCCGCAGGTTCGGGGCGACGCGTTGGGAAAAGGGCGTATCGAGATCGGGCGCGATGAAAGTCGCGGTGAAGTAAAACTCGGTTCCTTTGCCCGGTTTGCTTTTGAGGCTGATCTCGCCGCCCATGAGGTTCACCAATTGCTTGCTGATCGACAGGCCAAGCCCGGTGCCGCCGTACCGGCGGGTGGTGGAGGCGTCGGCCTGGGTGAAAGGGGTGAAGATCTTTGCCTGCTGCTCGCGGGTAAGCCCGATGCCGGTGTCGCGGACCGAAAAACCGAGCACCGCCTGGTCCCCCTCGCGAGCCACCATTTCGATCGACACTACCACCTCGCCGCGTTCGGTGAACTTGATGGCGTTGCCGATCAGGTTGGTGAGCACCTGGCCCAGCCGCAGGGAATCGCCGAGCAGGGTCATGGGCGTATCCGGAGCGGTGCGGTAGAGCAGGTCCAGGCCTTTCTCCGCGGCCTTCACGGACAGCACGCTGGCCACCGTCTCCAGGACCCGGTGGAGGTGGAACGCGGCCGATTCCAGTTCGATCTTGCCGGCCTCTATTTTGGAGAGGTCGAGCACGTCGTTGATCAGGCTGAGCAAGGTGTGCACGGCGTCGCGTATCTTGCCCAGGTAGTCGCGCTGTTTTGGAGTGGTCTCGGTTTTGAGCATCAGGTGGCTCAGGCCCACGATGGCGTTCATGGGCGTGCGGATCTCGTGGGAGAGATTGGCCAGAAATTCGCTTTTGGAGCGGGTGGCGGCCTCGGTGAGCGCCATGGCCCGGCGCAGGTTTTCCTCGGCCTGCTTGCGGTCGGTGATGTCCAGGAAACTCTCGGTCAGATAGGTCTTGCCGCGCATGGTGAAGACGTTGACCGTCTTTAGGATGGGAATTCTCCGGCCGTCCTTGCCCGTGACCGTGAGCTCCCGCTGTTTAACGGAGCGCGACGCGTCCGAACATAAGCAGTCCTTCTTTGGGCAGTTGAAAATGGAGCAGTCGCGCCCGATGACCTCGCCTCTGGCGTAGCCCATGATGCGCAGGGCCTCGGGGTTGGCCTCGATGATGGTCTTGGTTTCCTTTTCGATGAGCACCACCCCGGCCAGCATGGTGTCCAGGATGTTCTGCAGGACGATCTTGGATTCGTTGAGCTCCTGGGTGCGCAGCGCCACCTTCTGTTCCAGGTTTTTGTTGAATTCCCTGAATTGGTTGTACAGTTCCAGGCTCTCCAGGGCGTAGGCCCCGGCGCGGACGATGATGGTCAAAAGGGCCAGCGTGATATCGGAAATGCCTTCCCGGCTCTGGTCCAACATGGCCACCAGCATGCCCCTGGTGCGCGACACCGTGGTCAGCGGGTGGAGCAAAAGCTGCCCGACGTTGTCTTTGGCCAGAAAAAAACTCGGTTTTTCGCGTTTGAGCGCCCAGGCGAAGTTGTGTTCGCCGATCAGGATGTTGACCTCTTTTTCTATACGGGGGCGTTTGGACTCAGGCAGGCAGTAGCCGAGTTCGATGTCGTAATCCGTCTCGCTGACGAGGTAGAAGGCCACCGCCCGAAAACGCAGCAGATTGGCCAGCCGGTCATGGGTTTCCTGGAAGATGCTGATGGGGTCTTCTTGTTTTTTGAGGCGCGCGGCCAGGTTGCCGAGGCTGCCGGCCAGGTCCAGGGCGTGCAGGGCCTTGTTGCGTTCCTCGCTCAAGTAGGCGACCTGATTCTCCAGGAAACGCAGGCGTTCGGTGAGGTCCGGGTCGTCTTCAGGTCTTTGGTTCATGACGGGTTCACGTCCCCGGGCTAGCCCATGAGGCTTCGCAGGGCTTCGTCCACTTGGCGTTGGGCCTGGTTCATGACCGATTCCAAAACGCCGAGCGGCAGGCCCAGGCGCTCCCAGGCGGCATTGTCGGTGAACGCCATATGGGCGCTGCCGGAAGAACCAAAGTGCATGGCCGTGGCCAGGCAATCGGCGACGCCGAGCAGGGAAGCCCCGACCGGATCATGGGCCTCGGCCGGGTCATGGTGGTGGCGGATGGGGTCTTCGAGCTCCGGAGGCAGTTTCCAGAGCGCAAGCAAAGCGCCGCCGACCTTGGCGTGGGTGAACCCGAAGAATTCCTCTTCCACTTCGCACAGGGGCAGGCCCAGGGTCGAAGCCTTAGCCATGGCCAAGGCCAGGTGCGCGGGCGACACGGTCAGCATGGTCATGCGTCCGATGTCGTGCAGCAGCCCGGCGACGAAAAAACGCTCCTCGGGCAGGTCCGGCCGGTGGGAAGCCAAGATTCTGGCCAGAATGCCGCAGGACAGCCCGTGTTTCAAAAATTCCCGCACATTGAGCATGTCGGCGCGGATGCCAAGAAATTGGTTGAAGACCGAAAGCCCAAGAACCAGTTGGCTTAATTCCTTGAAACCCAGGATGGTGATGCCCCGAATCAGGGAGTCGACCTTCATGGAATAGCCGTAGATCGGCGAGTTGACCAACTTCAGCAGCTTGGCCGAAAGCCCGATGTCCTTGCCCACGATGTCGGCCAAATTGGCCACCGAGCAGTTGGGGTTTTTGAGGGCTTCGTTGATGCGCAGGTAAACATCGGGACAGGCGATCATTTTGCCGCTCTTGGCCAGCATCCTCTCCAGGCTCGGCGGCGGTTTTTCCGGGGGCGGCCCCGGCGGCAGACCGGTCGGCGGCGACGGCAGGGATCCGCCGGCGGTTATCTTGGCGGCGAACCAGCCGACCGTGAGTCGGAAGAGTTCGGCGGTGAATTCGCCGCTGGTGTCGATCTTGCCGAAGATATCCCGGACAAAGCGGTCGCAGGCGGCCAAAACCGCGGGATCGGCTTGCGCATGCTGGGCCGGATCGTCTTCCTCACGCTCGCTTCCGGCGATCTCGACCTCGCTGACTCCCCAGACGTTCAAGATGCGCAGGTGTTTGCCGTCGAGTTCGGTATCCTTGACCATGAGCAGGCGGCCGTTGCTGCCGACTACATCCTCGGCCAGACGCATTCCCGGGACGAGTTCCTTGGTGTTGATCCTGGTCATGAAAACCTCTCGGCTCCCTGATCGGCCCTGAACCGGATTATCGTCAGGGGTACCCCAAACTTCGCGTCAGTCCCGTCCGCTTCCGCGTAGCCGAACCGGACTAGCGGCCCAGGGCCAAGGGTTTGGCCTCCCCCTCGTCGTCCGCGCCGCCGCGCAGTTTTTCGATCAGCTTGGCCAGCACCTGGGACTGCTCGGCCAGAGCGGCCACGGAGAGCGCGGAATGCTGCATGGTCTCGGACATTTCCGTGGCGATATTATTGATGTCGCCGATGGACCGGCTGATCTCCTCGCTGGCGGCGGATTGTTCCTCGGCAGCCGTGGCGATGGCGCGCACCTGGTCCGAGGTGGCGTTGACCATGGACACGATTTCTTCGAGGGCCGCCCCCGAGGTGTCGGCGAGCCGCGTCGCCAGGGCGATTTTTTCCACGGCCGCGTTGACGTGCCCGACGTTGTTGCGGGCCACGTCCTGGACGCCGTTAATCGCCTGGGCCACTTCCTTGGTGGCGCTCATGGTCTTTTCGGCGAGCTTGCGCACCTC
>Ga0326727_10021409_pt1 | contig 12666 bp, 25 predicted proteins | sample MB2enrmetagenome_FD_207643 | JGI IMG/M metagenome (GOLD analysis project Ga0326727, IMG submission 207643) | Lab enriched peat soil microbial communities from McLean, Ithaca, NY, United States - MB29MY | ecosystem: Environmental > Terrestrial > Soil > Wetlands > Peat | place: USA: New York...
GGCGTTGGTGACGGTGTAGTTCACCTTGCGGATGGGCGAGAAGATGGCGTCGATGGGGATGGTTCCAACCGGCGCGTTCTCGTCCTTGTTACGTTCCGCCGGCACGTAGCCGCGGCCGGTCTTGATGCTCAGATCCATCTCCAGTTTTCCCTCCTTCGAGAGGGTCGCGATGTGGAGATCGGGGTTGAGGATCTCGATGTTGGGCCCGGCCTTGATGTCGCCGGCCCTGACCTCGCCCTCGCCCTTGGCTTCGATGCGCGCCGTTTCGTCGGTGCCGTCGTGCAGCCTGAGGCGCACCTCTTTCACGTTCAGCACTAGATCGGTGACGTCCTCGCGCACACCGGGCAGCGTCGAGAACTCGTGCAGGACGCCGCGGATGCGGACGGCGCTGATCGCGGAGCCCTGGAGCGACGACAGCAGGATCCGTCGCAGCGAGTTCCCGATGGTGACGCCGAAGCCGCGTTCAAAGGGCTCGCCTACGAACTTCCCATAGGTCTCCGTCAGCGACTTCTCGTCGGCGTCGAGTTTCTTCGGCTTGATCAGATCCCGCCAGTTTCGTTGCGGCAACATCGTTCGAACCTCCGTCGGCATTCGCCAGAGATCCCCCTCACTTCGAATACAGCTCTACGACCAGCTTCTCATTGATCGGCATGGTCAGGTCGGCGCGGGTCGGGAGCGCCTTGACGCGGCCGGCGAAAGCCTCGCGTTGCACCTCAAGCCAGTCCGGCACACCTCGGCGTTCGGCCTGCTCCAGCGCTTCGAGGATGCGGGCCACCGAGCGGCTGCGCTCGGCCACGCTCACGACCTGCCCGGGCCTCAGCAGATACGAGGGGATGTCGACCTTGCGCCCGTCGACCAGAAAATGCCCGTGGCGCACGAGCTGGCGTGCCTCCGCGCGGGAGGTCGCGAAGCCCATGCGATAGATCATGTTGTCCATGCGCTGTTCGAGCAAAAGCAGGAGCTTTTCGCCGGTGATCTCGCGCGCCTTTTCCGCCAAGCTGAAATAGCGATGGAACTGTCGCTCCATCAAGCGATAGATGCGCTTCACTTTCTGCTTTTCGCGCAGCTGCACCGCGTACTCGGAGAACTTGCTGCGTCCCTGGCCGTGTTCGCCGGGCGGATAGTTGCGCCGCTCGATGGCGCACTTATCGGTATAGCAGCGTTCGCCTTTGAGAAAGAGCTTCAAGCCCTCACGCCGGCACAGCCGGCAAACTGCTTCAGTGTAGCGAGCCAAATGTATCCTCCTGCGGTCACACGCGCCGGCGTTTCGGCGGCCGGCAGCCGTTGTGCGGAATGGGCGTGACGTCCTTGATGACGCTGACGGCGAAGCCGGCCGCTTGCAGCGCACGTAGCGCCGACTCACGGCCGGCGCCCGGTCCCTTCACGAACACCTGCACGCTACGCAAGCCGTACTCCATCGCCTTCTTGGCAGCGTTCTCGGCGGCCAGCTGGGCAGCGAAGGGTGTCCCTTTGCGGGAGCCCTTGAAGCCAACGGAACCCGCGCTCGACCAGGCGATAGCGTTGCCCACCGGATCGGTAATGGTGATGATGGTGTTGTTGAATGTCGAATGGATGTGCGCCACGCCTTCGCTCACCAGCTTCTTGGCCTTGCGGCGTTTCGGTGCCGCCGCCTTTTCGGCGGGTTTGGCCGCCCCTTCGGTCTCTTTTGCCATGCCTCTGCTCCCCGCCTGCTTCTATCCCTTCGACGGCGGCGCCTTCTTGCCGGCGATGGCGCGCCGCGGACCTTTGCGGGTGCGCGCGTTGGTGTGCGTCCGCTGGCCGCGCACCGGCAGGTTTCGGCGGTGCCGTAGCCCGCGATACGAGCCGATATCCATCAGCCGCTTGACGTTCACCGCGACCTCGCGCCGTAGATCGCCCTCCACCTTGTAGCCGTCGATCAGCTGGCGCAACTTCACCAGTTCGTCATCGGCGATGGCATCGGTCTTCTTGTTCAGGTCGACGCTGGCCTGCGCCAGAATCTTACGGGCTGACGAGCGCCCGACGCCGTGAATGTACGTCAACGCCACTTCCATGCGCTTGTTGCGCGGCAGGTCTACCCCTGCGATACGGGCCATTTCCTCGCTTCGCTCCCTTTCAGCCCTGGCGTTGTTTGTGACGCGGGTTACTGCACAGCACCCGCACCACACCCTGGCGCCGTACGACCTTGCATTTCTTGCACACTGGCTTCACCGATGCCCGCACTTTCATTGGCTCTCCACGTCTACGGCTGACTCAGCACGTAGGGTCCCGTCTCCGTTACCGCCACTGAATGCTCGAAATGGGCGGAACGGCTGTGGTCTCTCGTCACTGCCGTCCACCCATCCGCCTTGATGATCACATCCGCGCCGCCCGCGTTCACCATGGGTTCGATCGCCAGGACCATGCCCTCGCGCAAGCGGACGCCGCGGTCACGTTCGCCAAAATTAGGCACTTGCGGTTCTTCGTGCAAGCGCTTGCCGATGCCGTGCCCGACAAACTCCCGGACCACGGAAAAGCCGTCGCGCTCGACGCGTTCCTGGATGGAGGCGGACACGTCGCCCAGGCGGTGTCCGACCTGCACTCGCTCGATCCCGGCCCACAGCGCCTCGCGCGTCGCTTGCATCAGCCGCTGGGAGGCAGGATCCGCCTGGCCAACCGCCACCGTGATCGCGGCATCACCGTACAGTCCCTGATAGCACACGCCGAAATCGATGCCAACGATGTCACCTTCCTGTAGCACACGTTTCTCGGAGGGAATGCCGTGCACCACCTCCTCGTTGATCGAGATGCAGACGCTCTTCGGAAACACGCGGCCGTTGACCTCGTAGCCTTTGAAAGCCGGCACGGCGCCGCGCCGCCGCGTCAACTCCTCAGCAACCCGGTCCAGCTCCGCCGTCGTCACGCCCGGGTGCACATGTTCACGAAGCTCCGCCAGCACCTCAGCAACGATCAGATTGGCAGCGCGCATGACCTCGATCTCGCGGGGGGATTTCAGGGATATCATCCGTCCCTGTGCACCTGATCCAGAATGCGCGCCAGCACTTGATCCTGGCTGCCTATACCATCCGCCTCGCGCAGCACCCCGGCCTTCCGGTAGGCATCCAACAACGGCGCCGTAGCGCGCTCGTACACCTCCAAGCGTGCCAGGACGGTGTCTTCCTGATCATCGTCGCGTTGAAAGAGTTCGCCGTTGCATTTATTGCAGACCCCGGGATTCGTCGGCGGGTCGAAAATCACGTGGTACAGGGCGCCGCACTCGCGGCACGTGCGCCGACCGCTGATCCGTTTGACCACCTCGTCGCGCGGGACGCTAATACTGATGACGTTCTCCAGCTTGGCGCCCATGCCGGCGAGCATGGTGTCCAATGCTTCGGCCTGCGCGATGGTGCGCGGAAACCCATCCAGGATGTAGCCGGCAGCGCAATCGGGTTCGTGCAGCCGTTCTTCGATGGCGCCGAGCAAGATGTTGTCGGGCACGAGATCCCCGCGATCCATGTAGCGTTTGGCTTGCACGCCTATCGGCGTTCGGCGTTTGGCGGCATCGCGAAGCAAATCTCCCGACGAGATGTGTGGGATGCCGAAACGTGCGGCCAACACCTTCGCCTGGGTTCCCTTGCCGGCGCCCGGCGGACCCATCAAGATCATTCGCATCAGCACACCTCTTTACCCACGCCTACTCCGCAGCCGTCCTCGGCGCATGAAGCCCTGATAGCTGCGTGTAAGCATGTGGGTCTCGATTTGGGCGACGGTGTCCAGCGCCACCCCGACGACGATCAACAGCGCCGTGCCCCCGAAGTAGAAGGGCACGTTGAAGCGCCGGATCAGGATGGAAGGCAGAACGCACACCGCCGCGACGTACAGAGCCCCCCCGAGGGTGATGCGGACAAGAATGCGATCGATGTACTCGGCGGTGCGCTGGCCCGGCCGGATGCCGGGGATGTAGCCACCGAACTTCTTCATGTTGTCAGCAACGTCGGCCGTATTGAACGTGACCGCCGTGTAAAAGTAGCAAAAGAAAATGATCAGGGCGACGTAGAGCAGGTCGTAGAACAACCCTCCCGGCATCAGGTAGTCACCGGCGGCGCGCACCCACGGATTGTCGATGAACTGGGTGATGGTGCCCGGGAAGACCAGCAGCGACGAGGCGAAGATCGGCGGGATGACGCCCGAGGTGTTGACCTTCAGCGGCAGGTGCGAGCTCTGGCCGCCGTACATGCGGCGGCCGACGACCCGCTTGGCGTATTGCACCGGGACGCGCCGCTGTCCGCGCTCCATGAAGATGATGAACGCGATAACCAAGATCATGAGGGCGAGCAGGCCTACCAGCACGAGGATGCCCATCTCGCCCTCGCGCACGAACTCGACCGTGGTCGCCGCCGCCGAGGGAAAGGACGCAACGATGCCGGCGAAGATGATGAGCGAGATGCCGTTGCCGATGCCGCGCTCGGAGATCTGCTCGCCGAGCCACATGATGAACACGGTGCCACAGCTCAACGTCAGCACGGTCATCACGCGAAAGCTCCAGCCGGGGTGAAAGACCACAGAACCGCCGCCGGGCGCCTCGATCTTCTCGATGCCCATGCTGATGAACAGCCCCTGTACCACCGACAAAAGCACGGTGCCGTAGCGTGTGTACTGTGTGATCTTGCGCCGGCCCGCCTCGCCTTCCTTCGACAACCGCTCGAGGTGAGGAATCACCACCGTGAGCAGCTGCAGGATAATCGAAGCGCTAATGTACGGCATGATACCGAGGGCGAAGATGGAGAAGCGCTCCAGCGCGCCGCCGGAAAACAAGTTCACCAGCCCGAACATGGTGTTCCGGGCCTGCTCGAAGAAGGCGGCCAGCGCTTTGCCGTCAATCCCCGGGGTGGGGATGGCGACGCCGATGCGGTACACCGCGAGCATGGCGAAGGTGAACAGGATCCGCCGCCTCAGCTCGGGGATTTTCGATACGTTTTGGAAACCTTCAACCACGCTGCACGACCTCTGCACTGCCGCCGGCGCTCTGGAGCCGCTGGATGGCGGCGGCGCTGAACTTGTTGGCTTTGACTGTCAAGGACTTCGTCAACGTGCCGTCGGCCAGGATCTTTATGGGGAGCGTGAGCCCGCGCACTAATCCTTTGGCGCGCAACGCCTCGGCGTCAACCACCGTACCGGCGTCAAAGTGCTCCTCCAGTTGGCCCAGGTTCACGATACTAAACTCCTGCCGGAACGGATTCCGGAACCCGTGCTTGGGCAGCCGGCGCTGCAGCGGCATCTGGCCCCCCTCGTATCCAGGCGGTGTGTTGCCGCCGGAGCGGGAGCCGCGCCCTTTGTGGCCGCGCCCCGAGGTCTTCCCGTGGCCGGAACCGGGGCCGCGGCCCAGCCGTTTGCGCCCCTTGGTCGCCCCGGGCGCGGGCGCAAGATCACTCAGATTCATTTAACTCTTCACCTCGACCAGATGGGCGACGGCGCGGAGCCTTCCACGGGTCGCTTCGTTGTCATGGACGATCACGGCCTTACCCACCCGCGTTAGGCCCAGCCCACGCAGCGTCTGCCGCTGCCGCTGCGTGCAGCCGATCGGACTACGGGCGAGCCTGACTTTCAGCATGCTCGATTCGGCCATGGCGTTCACCCGCGAAGTTCCTCAATCGACTTACCGCGCAGGTTGGCGATCTCCTCCGGCAAGCGCAGCTCACCAAGCGCGCGCATGGTGGCCTTGACCATGTTGTGTGGATTGTTCGACCCGATGCACTTGGTGAGTACGTTGCGCACGCCGGCCAGCTCGACGACCGCACGCACGCCGCCCCCGGCGATGACGCCGGTACCGTCCACCGCGGGCCGCAGCAGCACGTGGCCGGCGCCAAAGCGGCCCTGCACTTCGTACGGAATGGTTCCGTCGACGATGGGGACAGTCACGAGGCTCTTCTTTGCCCGCTCGATGGCCTTGCGGATCGCCTCGGGCACCTCGTTGGCTTTGCCGAGGCCGTAGCCGACCCGGCCAACGCTGTCGCCCACGACCACCAGCGCGCTGAAGCTGAAGCGTCGGCCGCCCTTGACCACCTTGGCCACGCGATTGATCTGGACGACCTTCTCCTTCAGCTCGACGCCGTGGAGCTCGATGCGCTCTCTGCCGCGTGGAACCGCCATACCTTACCCTTCTGCCTCCCTCAAAACTGCAGCCCGGCCTCGCGCGCCGCCTCAGCGAGCGCCTGCACGCGGCCGTGATAGAGAAAGCCATTACGATCGAACACCACCGCGCGAATGGCGCGCTCCTGGCACAAGCGGGCGATCAGGGCGCCGACCTGTTTGGCCGCATCACGGTTGCCGGTACACTGCAACTGTCCCTTCAGGGCCGGCGACAGGGTAGACGCCGCCGCCAGCGTTCGTCCCGTCTGATCCGAGATCACCTGAGCGTAGATGTGCTTGCCGCTGCGAAACACACACAAACGTGGGCGTTCGTCCGTGCCTTGTAGGCCGCGGCGCACGCGTGCTTGGCGACGTACGCGCGCCAGGCTCTTCACCGCGAGCGTCATATCAACTGCCTCCTGCCGCGCCGGCCGCCTTGCCGGCTTTGCGTCGCAGGACCTCCTCGGCGTACTTGATCCCCTTGGCTTTATACGGTTCCGGCGGCCGCAGGCGCCGGATGGTCGCCGCCGTTTCGCCGAGCAGTTGGCGGTCGATACTCTCGAGCGTGATCACCGTTTGGCGGTCGACTTTTGCCTGCACACCAGGCGGGAGCTGAAATAAAATCGGATGTGAGTACCCCAAGCTCAGGTTCAGCGCCTGGCCGCGGCTCTCGGCGCGGTAGCCCACGCCGACGATCTCCAGCGTGCGTGTAAACCCGACATGTACACCTTGCACCATGTTGGCGATCATGCGCTGAGTCAACCCGTGCAGCGACCGCACCTGGCCGCCCTCGCCCTGGCGCGAGACGCGTACGGTGCCGTCGACCACCTCGACGCTGATCCCCGGCGGCAGCCGGTGCTCGAGTTGCCCCTTCGGGCCGCCCACACGCACCACGCCGTCAGCCACCTGGACCTTCACCTTCTCCGGAATGCGAACCGGCAATTTGCCAATACGTGACATGCGTCCCTACCACACCGCGCACAAGAGCTCGCCGCCCACGTTCTGCTTACGGGCTTCCCGATCGGTGATGATGCCCGCCGGAGTCGACACGATGTTCACCCCCAGGCCGCCGCGGAGCACCGGGATCTCACCCGCGCCGACGTAGACCCGCAAGCTCGGTTTGCTGACGCGCTTCAGGCCCACGATCACCGGCTTGAGCTGGCTATCATACTTGAGCCACACGCGCAGCACACGGTGCCCGCCTTGCTCGATGATACTGTGCTCCTTCAAGAAACCCTCGGCCGTGAGCACTTCGACCAGCCGCGCCTTCACCTTCGACCACGGCACGTCGACCCGCTCCTTGCGTGCGTGGGCACCGTTGCGGATGCGGGTGAGCAGATCTGCGATCGGATCGGTCATGCCCATTGATCACCTACCAACTTGCCTTCGTCAGACCCGGGATCTCGCCCTTGCGCGCCAGCAGGCGCAGGCAGAGGCGGCACATCTGGAAGCGCCGATAAAAGGCGCGCGGCCGTCCGCACAGCGGGCAGCGGTTATAGGCGCGGACCTTGAACTTGGGCGGCCGTTGGGCCTTCACTCGCAAACACGTCTTTGCCACCGGGTCTCCTATGCACGAAACGGCATACCCAGGGCTTGCAGCAGGGCCTTGCCCTCAGCGTCGGTTCGCGCCGTGGTATTGATGCACACCGTCAGGCCTCGAACTTTCTCGACCTTGTCCAGGTCGATCTCCGGAAAGATAATCTGCTCGCGCACCCCGAGCGAGTAGTTGCCGCGGCCGTCGAACGAGCGGTCCGATACGCCTTTGAAGTCGCGCACGCGAGGCAGCGCCACGTTCACCAGGCGATCGAAGAACTCGTACATGCGCTCGCCGCGCAGGGTCACCATGCAGCCGATGGCCATGCCCTCGCGCAGCTTGAAATTGGCGATGGCTTTGCGAGCGCGGGTGACCACGGGTTTCTGGCCGGTGATCACCTGCAACTCGCCCACGGCCTGGTCCATGGCCTTGGCGTTCTGAATGGCTTCCCCCAAACCGATATTGAGCACGACCTTGTCCAGCCGCGGCACTTGCAGCCGGTTCTTGTATCCCATCTCCTTCACGAGACGGGGCAGCACTTCCTTTTCGTAGCGTTCTTTCAGCCGCGCCGCCATCGGATCACCTATCGAGCTGCTCCTGGCAGCGGCGGCAGATGCGCACGCTCCGGCCGTCCTCCAGCCGCAGCTTTCCCATGCGCACCGGGCTGTTGCACTTGTCGCACATGATCATCAGGTTGGAGATATGGATCGGCGCCTCTTTTTCCACGATGCCGTACGGGCTCTGGGGTCCGCGGGCTTTAGTGTGCCGTTTCACCATGTTGAGGCGCTCGACGATGGCGCGGTCCTCGTCGGGGATGACGCGGATGACCTTGCCGGTCTTGCCGCGCTCACGCCCGGTGATCACCATGACCGTATCGTTCTTGCGGATGTGTCCGTGCATGGCTCAGCTCCGGCTCACAGCACCTCGGGGGCGAGCGACAGGATCTTCATGAACTTTTTGGCCCGCAGCTCACGCGCCACCGGGCCGAAGATGCGGGTGCCGACGGGCTCGCGCTGATTGTCGATCAGCACGGCCGAGTTGGAATCGAACTTGATGTACGAGCCGTCGGCGCGCCCGACTTCTTTGCTCGTGCGCACGATGACCGCCTTCATGACGTCACCCTTCTTCACCTTCGCGTTGGGAATGGCTTCCTTCACCGACACCACGATGATGTCCCCAAGCGAGGCGTGTTTGCGCCGTGTTCCGCCGAGCACTTTGATGCACAGGACCTTGCGTGCGCCCGAGTTGTCCGCGACATCCAAAACGGTTTCCGACTGCACCATGTTCGTTCACACCGGCCCAACACGCCGACGAGCCTCCTCACACCACCTTCTCAAGCACTGCGCGCACGGCCCAGCGCTTATCGCGGCTCAGCGGCCGTGTCTCGGCGATGAGCACGCGGTCGCCGATGCCGCAGCGGTTCTGCTCATCATGTGCCTTCACCTTAGCGCGGCGACGCAGGTATTTCTTGTACTTCGCGTGCTGCACCAGCCGCTCGACCATCACCACGACGGTCTTGTCCATCTTGTCGCTGACGACCACCCCTTCGCGGGTCTTCGCCTTGCCTCTGTGCTCTTCCACTAGCGGGTCCTCTCCAGTTCACGGGCGCGTTGAATCGTCTTGATACGGGCGATGTCGCGTCGGGTCTGGGCCAGCCGGGCCGAGCTCTCCAGCTGATTGGTCTTGTGCCGCAGGCGCAGCAGGAACAGCGACTCTTTCAGCTCGCGCTGCTTCACGGCCAGCTCTTCGTCACTGTTCTCGCGCAGCTCGCTAGGCTCCATGCGCGGCTCCCACGGCGCCGACCCGTTCACGGAACTGGGTAGGGATCGACAATTTGTGCGCCGCCAGGCGGAACGCCTCGCGCGCGGTTTCCTCCGACACCCCTTCCATTTCGAACAGGACGCGGCCCGGTTTGATGACGGCGACCCACACCTCGGGCGATCCCTTGCCCTTTCCCATGCGCGTTTCCGCCGGTTTCTTGGTCAGGGGCTTATCCGGGAAGATCCGTATCCACACGCGGCCGCCGCGCTTGATGTGGCGCGTCAAGGCCACGCGGGCTGCCTCGATTTCGCGGGCGCTCATCCAGCCCCGGTCGGTCGCCTGCAAGCCGTAGTCGCCGTACGCGAGCGTGGCGCCGCGATAGGCCGCGCCTTTGCGCCGGCCTTTCTGCATCTTGCGATATTTGACTTTCTTCGGCGCTAACATGTTCGCTTACCCAACTGTCGCCGCGGCGCGTTGCTTCTCCTCTTCCTTGGTCAGTACCTCGCCGCGGAAGATCCACGCTTTGATGCCGATGACTCCATACGTGGTCTTGCCCTCGGCCAATCCGAAACTGATGTCCGCACGCAAGGTGTGCAGCGGCACGCGTCCCTCGCGGTACCACTCCGTGCGGGCGATCTCGGCGCCGCCCAAGCGTCCGGCGCATTGGATGCGCACACCTTGTGCGCCCATTCGCATAGCACGCCCGACGGCTTCTTTCATAGCCCGGCGGAAAGCGACGCGGCGCTCGAGCTGAAGCGCCACGTTTTCCGCCACCAGCTGCGCGTCGATGTCGGGCCGTCGCACTTCATGGATGTTGATGAAGGTCTCGCGCTTGGCCAGCCGGCCGAGCTCGCCTTTCAGCTTTTCGATCTCGGCGCCCTTCTTGCCGATGACGATCCCGGGCCGGGCCGTGTAAATATTGATCTTCGCTTTATTCGCGGCGCGCTCGATCTCCACTTTAGAGATACCAGCATGGTAGAGGCGCTCCTTGAGGAACTTGCGAATGCGCAGGTCCTCATGCAGCAGTTGCGGGTACTCGCGCCGCGCAAACCATTTGGAATCCCACTGCTCGGTGACGCCGAGCCGAAATCCCTTCGGGTGTGTCTTCTGTCCCATCCTGTCCTCTACCGTTCGTCCACCACGATGGTGATGTGACTGGTGCGTTTGCGGATCGGCGTGGCCCGTCCATGGGCGCGGGGCATGAACCGCTTCAAGGTCGCCCCGCCGTCGATGGTAATGCGGCGCACGTACAGGCGGTCGACGTCGACCCGCTGCTGATTTTCCGCATTGGCGATGACGGACTTCAATGTCTTGGCCACCAGTCGCGCCCCTTTTCTCGGCAGGAAGTCCAGGATCATCAGCGCTTCGCCGACGTTCTTGCCGCGGATGAGATCGACCACCCCGCGCGCCTTGCGCGGAGCAATCCGAAGATGACGGCTGACTGCGCGCGCCTCCATGCCCTACCCTTTTGCGGCGGCCGGCGGCGCGGCGGCCGGCTTCACTTCCGCCTTGCGGTCCCCGGAGTGCCCGTGGAACGTGCGCGTCGGTGAGAACTCGCCCAGCTTGTGCCCGACCATGTTCTCGGAGACGAATACCGGAATGAACTTGCGGCCGTTGTGCACCGCCAGCGTGTGGCCGATCATCTCGGGCGTGACGGTCGAGCGCCGCGACCAGGTGCGGATCACGCGCTTGTCGCGCGTGGTATTCATCGCCTGCACCTTCTTCAGGAGGTGCTCATCCACAAACGGCCCTTTCTTGACTGAACGTGCCACCTGCTGCTCCTAACGGCTCCGCCGCTTCACGATGAATCGATCGGTTCGCGGGTTATACCGCGTTTTGAATCCCTTTGCCGGCTGACCCCAGGGCGACTGCGGATGGTTGCCCTTCGAGCGGCCTTCGCCACCGCCGTGCGGGTGGTCGACCGGGTTCATCGCCATGCCACGCACATGCGAGCGCTTGCCGCGCCAGCGGTTGCGTCCGGCCTTGCCGATCGAGATGTTTTCATGATCGACGTTACCTACCTGACCGACCGTGGCCCGGCACGTGAGCTGCACGTGGCGCAGCTCGCCCGACGGGAGCTTCAGCAGTGCCTGCGAGCCTTCCTTGGCCATCAGCTGCGCGGACGCGCCAGCGCTGCGCGCCAGCTGCGCGCCACGGCCCGGCTTCAGTTCGATGTTGTGCACCATCGTCCCGGTCGGGATCTGCCGTAGCAGCATCGCATTGCCTGGCTTGATGTCGGCACCTTCACCGGCCGCAACCGAATCTCCGATCCGCAGCCCGACCGGCGCCAGAACATACCGCTTCTCGCCGTCGACGTAGTTCAGCAATGCCAGCCGAGCGGAGCGATTCGGATCGTATTCGATGGCCGCCACCTTTGCAGGCACCAGATCTTTATCGCGGCGGAAGTCGACGATGCGGAAGCGCTGCTTGTGACCGCCACCGCGATGGCGGCTGGTCATACGGCCCAGTGCGTTGCGGCCGCCGGTGCGCTGCCTGGGCGCGAGCAGACGGCGCTCGGGTTCCTTCTTGGTGATCTCGGTGAATTCAAGCACGCTCTGAAATCTGCGCCCAGCCGATGTCGGTTTGTACTGACGGATAGCCATGACTTACACGCTCTCGAAAAAGTCGATCCGTTGCCCCTGCGCTAGCGTGACGTAAGCCTTCTTCCAGCGCGGTCGCTGGCCCAGTGACTTGCCCACGCGCCGTTTCTTGCCGAGATAGTTCAGCGTATGCACGTGCTCGACCTTGACCTTGAAGAGCGTCTCGACCGCACGCCGAATCTCCACCTTATTGGCTTCCGGTCGCACGCGAAACAGGAACTGGTTGCCCTGTTCGTTGACGAGCGTGCCTTTCTCGGTGATCAGCGGTGAGCTAATGACGTGGTAAAGGTCTTTCATCAGGCCAGCCTCCCGTTCAGGGCCTGGACTGCATCCGGCGTCAGGATGAGGCGGTCGTAGCGCAGTACATCGTACACGTTGGCGCCCTCGGCCCGCAGCACCTTGACCAGAGGTAAATTGCGGGCGGCGCGTTCCAGACCATCGTCGCGTTGCGGCACGATGATAAGTGCGCTCTGCACGTTGAGGTCCGCCATCAGCTGTGCCAGCAGTTTCGTCTTCGGCGCTTCCAGCGCGATCTTGTCCAGCACGAGCACCTTGCCCTCACGCGCCTTGGCAGCCAACGCCGAGCGCAGGGCGGCCTTGCGCGCCGTCGCAGGAATACGATACGAGTAGTCCCGCGGCTGCGGTCCGAAGATGATTGCGCCGCCGCGCCACAGCGGCGAGCGA
>Ga0326727_10021410_pt1 | contig 12666 bp, 4 predicted proteins | sample MB2enrmetagenome_FD_207643 | JGI IMG/M metagenome (GOLD analysis project Ga0326727, IMG submission 207643) | Lab enriched peat soil microbial communities from McLean, Ithaca, NY, United States - MB29MY | ecosystem: Environmental > Terrestrial > Soil > Wetlands > Peat | place: USA: New York...
CCTCCGCTCTTGACCGGCTGCGGGCGTGGGGTTTCAATACCATCGGGAACTGGTCTGACCCCGCGCTTTACGCTTACAAAAAGGTGCCCTACACGGCCACCATCGAGATTTTTGGAAACTACGCGCGCATTTCCAGCGGCATAGATTACTGGGGCAAGATGCACGACCCGTTTGACCCGGCATTCGTCCAGGCGGTCGACCGGAGCATCGGAATGGGCACCGAGAAGTATCGCGATGACCCCTGGTGCGTCGGCTACTTCATTGACAATGAGATTTCCTGGGGCAGTGGTTTTGGCGCCGCGTCCGACAAGGAGCATTTCGGACTGGTCTACGGAACGCTCTCCGGCGGCCCCGACTCCCCCGCCAAGAAGGCCTTCGTCGAGCAATTGAAGTCGCGCTATGCCACCGTCGAGCAACTCAATCAAGCTTGGGGCTCGACCTTCGCTTCCTGGCAGGCTTTGCTGGAATACCCTTTTCACCCGCCGGCTTCGCTCGCGGCCCCCATGAAAGATGATTTCGGCAAGTTTCTGACGGCCTTTGCCGACCAGTATTTCAAGACGGTTCACGATGCGGTGAGGAAGTACGATCCCCATCACCTTTATCTCGGCTGCCGGTTTGCCTGGCGCACCACCGAAGCGGTGAACGCCGCGGCGCGTTACGCCGACGTGGTGAGCTTCAACATTTACCGTTCGCATGTCGACCCGGAGGAATGGGGTTTTACTACTTCCCTGAACAAGCCCTGTATTATCGGGGAGTTTCATTTTGGCGCGGTGGATCGCGGCATGTTCCACACCGGCCTGGTGACGACGCCCAACCAGCAGGCGCGCGCCGCCATGTACAAGCAGTACCTCGAAAGTGTGGAGGATAATTCCGCCTTCGTGGGATGCCATTGGTTCCAGTATTACGATGAACCGCTCACGGGCCGGTCGGATGACGGCGAGAATTACAACATCGGCTTCGTTTCGGTCACTGACACGCCCTACCCCGAAATGGTGGAAGCCGCGAAAGCCGTCTCCTCCGAGCTTTATTCCCGGCGAGGGGGAAAGTAGGAAAGCTGATAGCTGATCATTCCAATCGGAGTCCTGACATGACCAATCCTATAAAGTCTCTGCGATGGTTTTTCGCATTTGTGTTGGCATCCACCTCACTGGCTTGGGCGCAGGCGCCGGTGAGCATTCACGAGGAGCCGCTGGTGCTTCCGACTTACGAAATCGGACCGGCCGATTTGGAGCCGATGTTTTACGCGGGCCGGGATTACCAGGGGGCCCAGGGGGCGATTTATCCCTATGCGCTCTACGAAAATCTTCTGGACGTTCGCGACGACAAGACGTACCAGGCCGACTATCTGGAGAACCAGTACGTGAAGATTTGCGTGCTGCCGGAGCTGGGCGGGCGCATTCTCTCGGCCACGGACAAGACCAATGGCTATGACTACGTTTACCGGCAAACGGAGATCAAGCCCGCACTGATTGGCATGTTGGGCGCCTGGATTTCGGGAGGCGTGGAGTGGAACATTCCCCACCACCATCGCGCCTCGAGCTATCTGCCCGTTGACCACAGGCTGATCAAGAACCCTGACGGCAGCAGCACCATCTGGGTTGGAGAAGTGGAACTCCGCCACCGCATGGAATGGGCGGTGGAAATCACCCTCTACGCCGATAAGTCCTACGTGAAGATTACGACGACGCTGGTGAACCGCACGCCGTACGTCCATTCGTTCCTGGACTTCACCAATACCGGCGTGCATGCCAACGAAAATTACCAGGTCATCTTTCCTGCCGACACACAATTTGCCGTGTACCACGCCAAGGTGCAGTTCGCTCACTGGCCCGTCTCGCATGAGGTTTATCAAGGCGTGGATTACACTAAGGGGGTGGACCTGAGTTGGTGGAAGAATCATCCCATGCCCGTCAGCTTCTTCTGCTGGAACTTCGATGGGGATTTCTTTGGCGGGTACGATCACGGCAAGGACGCAGGAACAATCGGCGTTCAGGACCACAATGTTTCTCCTGGGGCAAAATTCTTCGAATGGGGAAACGGTCCGGAAGGGAGGCTGTGGGACAAGATTCTGGACAGCCAGGGTGACTACCTGGAGCTGATGTCCGGCAACTTCTCTGACAACCAACCCGACTACAGTTGGATTCAACCCTATGAAACCAAGGTGGCCAGCCAATACTGGTTCCCCATCCGCGGCATCGGAGGCGCCAAAAACGCGAACCTGAATGGCGCCGTGAACCTCGAGTTCGAACCGTCAGGGAAGGCGCGTTTGGGTTTCGCTGTCACGCAGGAATTTCGCGGCGCCAAGGCCGTTCTCACTGCCGGTGAGAAAACCCTTTTCGAACAGAGCATCGATATTGCCCCGGACAAGCCGTTTGTTCAGGATGTGGCTCTGCCAGCGGGTACGAAGGAAACCGATGTGAAAGTCGCCCTGCTGGATGGGAGAAGCAAGGAACTGATCAGCTACCACCCAGTGAAACATGATCTCCAACCCATGCCTCCGGTGGTCCAGTCGCCTCCGCCTCCCAAGGACGTCAAGACCGTGGATGAGCTTTACCGCGATGGCCTGCGGCTGGTGCAGTTTCACAACGCCGTGCTCTCGCCCGATGCTTATTTCCAGGAAGCGCTGCGGCGCGATCCGGGCAACTACGATGTGAACACCACGTTGGGGCGCATGGATTGCGAACGCGGGTTGTATCAGGAGGCGCGCGAGCGGTTGACCGCAGCACTTGACCGCGCCACGCGCAGTTACACTCGCCCCAGAGACGGGGAGGCCTATTACTACCTGGGCATCGCCCTGCGCGGTTTGGACAAGAACCGCGAGGCCGAGGACGCCTTCCACCGGGCCGCTTGGAGTGAAGCGTGGACCGCCGCGAGCTATTATCAACTTGCCGAATTGGACGGGCAGAAGGAGGACTGGCCGCAGGCGCTCGCCGATCTGGACCATTCGCTGGCCCTGAACACGCTCAATTGCCGCGCCTGGGATTTGAAGGCCGCAACGCTGAGAAAGATGGGCCGCGCTGACGAAGCCAAGGAGGCCGCCAATAAAGCTCTGGCCGTCGATCCGCTGGACCTTTGGGCTCTCCATGAACTTGACTTGCTGGGAGGGTCCGAGGGAGCGGAGACCAAGCGCGGGAACATCGTGCAATCCCACCTGGAACTGGCGATGGACTATGCGCAGGCCGGACTGGCGGGTGAGTCGGAACAAGTGCTCAAGGGGCTGGTGGCCGCGAGTCCCGATGCGAACCCAGTGCATCCCCTCGTTTACTATGATCTGGGCTACCTTGCTGCGCAGAGCCGCCAAGCCGAGGAAGCTTCCCGCTATTATCACCTGGCCGCGCAAATGCCCCCCGATTACGTGTTCCCCTTCCGGCTTGAAGAAGTAAAAGTGCTGCAAGCGGCAATGCAAGCGAATCCGGCAGACGCGCGCGCCCCCTATTATCTCGGCAATCTTCTCTACGACCGCCAACCCGCTGCCGCCGTCAAGCTGTGGGAGAAATCGGCAGCGATGGATAGCTCCTTCGCCCTCGTGTACCGGAATCTGGCGCAGGCGTACGACCAGGCGGAAAACGACACCGCGAAGGCCATCACCGCCATGGGAAAGGCCGTTCAGCTCGACCGGAACAATGCCCGTTTCTTGTATGAACTCGACATGCTCTACGAAGCAGGGAACGTGTCGCCGCAGAAGCGCGCTGCTTCTTTTGAAGCCCATTCGGCGGTCGCCGCCAAACGCTCCGATGCGATGATGCAGGAAGCGAAGGTCGATCTGCTGCTCGGCCGATACGAGCAGGCCATCCAACTGCTCAAGACTCACCACTTCCGCAATTGGGAAGGAAACGGCGAGATTCACGACGTTTACGTGGATGCCCTCGTGCTGCGCGGCGAAAGCGAGTTCCAGGGCGGGAAGTACCAAGAAGCCCTGAAGGACTATGAGGCCTCACTCCAATACCCCGAGAACCTGGAGGTGGGGCGGCCCTATCATGAAACCCGCCTGCCCCAGGTGAACTACTTGATGGGTTTGACCGATGAGAAACTGGGGGATACCGCCAAATCCCGCGAACTCTTCCAGCAGGCGATATCCGGCGAGTGGCGCCGGCGAAGGCGCGAACAGCCCGAAATGCTCTATTACCAGGGGATGGCCGCGCTTAAGCTGGGCCAGAACTCCGAAGCCACGCAAATTTTCGGCGAGCTGATCGCCATGGGGAATCAGGCGCTGGCCGCAAGATCCGACATCGACTACTTCGCCAAGTTCGGACAGCGGCGCTCCAGCCGCTTCCGCCTGGCCGATGCCCATTACCTGATCGGCCTGGGAAATCTGGGCAAGGGTCAAACCGCCAAGGCGAAGGTCGAGTTCCGGGCGGTGCTGGGACTGAATGTGAACCATCTCGGCGCCACCCAAGGGTCACGGGGATTCTTTCACACCGCGCCATCCCGCCCCGCTACACACGCGTCTCGGTCGGGTTGGAAGATGAGCGGGATATCATTGCCGATTTCGATCAAGCTATCGCCAAGGCCGGCGGTGGATCCGCGGGTTGAATCTCTCCCGGGGCCGCAAGGGAGACCGCTTCCTTGACGGATTCCTCAGTTGGAAACTAGCCGCACCGCGACGAGAGAGACTTTACCCGGTACCGAATTCTCCACCGTCGTTTCGAGGAGAGCCTGAAAGTAGGGAGGAGGAGTCTTTCGGTCGGGGGAGAGGGCCACCAGCGCCTGGCGGAGCTCCGGCAGCCTTTCCGCGCTGGTTATATACTCGATGGCGGCCTGTGAGCCCTGCGTGTAAATGCCATAGACCAGCAAAATCCGGTTCTCTTTCTTCTCGTTTGGCAACATCAGAATCAGCGCGTAGTCGCGGGTCAATTGGTTGGTGACCGGATCAAACTCGGGGCGATAGACGGGCTTCTCCCCCGGGTGCGGCCGGTTGTTCAAGATGACTCCGGCTTGAAAAAGGAAACCTTCCGGATTCAGGAATACTCTGCCACTCCAGGACTGATTGCCGCCCAGCAAGATGGCATTGCCCTGCTTGATTTCCTCGAAATTCACCAGCCGTGACTGTTGCAAGTGAAACTTCTGGCCGGCGCGCGAGAACAGCTCGAAAAAATCCAGCAACCCTAGAGTTTCGCCGACGGCAGTAAAATCGGTCGTGCTGGGAACGAAGAGGAATCTCTTGAGTTCGTGGAAATGAATAGTATCGCGAAATTCCGGGAGTCCCTGCTTGGGTATTTCGTAACTATGCGCCAGGGTCTGGGCGGTGTCGCCGTTGTGGGCGGCCCGCAGCACAGGATGGTTCGGAATCGTAATGATGGGCGGATCGGCGGGTGGCAGGAAGGGTTTCCAGAACCACTCCAGCTCTTCCGGGAGTCCCGCCACGGCTGTTTTGGACTGTGCAACCTTTCCCATCCGCACTCGATCCCGGATGAGCATTATGGATAAACCCACACAGACCGCACATAGCCCAAGAATGAGCGCGTATTGCCATCGCCTGTTTTCAGACAAAACGTCCGAACGTGTTGTTCCTTGAGCGGCCTGGGGAGTTTCTACCGACGGCGTGACCTTGGAGAACGTGGGCACATAATGGCCCGCCGGCAGATCGATTCGCCACGGGTTGGTCTTGCCTTCTTCTTCGTAATAGATTCTCAGCGCGCGGCGTATCTCGTGCGCCTGCACACGCACGATTGGGTCCTGTTGCGGATTGAAGTCTCCGCCGCGATCGTAAACCTCCATCCCAATCAGAAGCTCGTTCAGCTTTTCCCCGTTTCCGAGCAAGGTCTGTTCTGCGACAAACTCCAGAAAGCGGCTCTTCTTCGGGGCACTGGCAAAGTGCGCGCTTTGCAAGACTCTCCGAAGCTCACCTCTCTTCTCGAAGATAGAGGCGGGTTCGGTCGCGGGTTTGGAATGGCTGGACATGTCCCCTCGCGGGAGCAGGATTGCTGCAAAAGCCAACCCACTTAGGAGCGACAACGAGCACTCAACCTTGCCGGATAGTAACACTCGTCCAGCATCAGGTCAAACCTTCAGTTCATTGGTGCGCTCGGGACAATTAACGGTTATCGGTACCGTTATTTTCATTGGATTGGGGGCTCGACATGTTAGGGGCGGGAACCATTTTGGCGGTTAAGTCTGTCACTTTCAGGGCACAAAGGTTGATCCAACCTCGTTAGGAATATACGAACTGACAATACGTCCGATAGAGATTCGGGTCATTCCCAACGATTCAACCCCATTCGGACAATTTCTCCGATTCCGCTCCTCATAAGCTTCATCAGGCACTCAGTTAACTGCCTCAGTAACTGTATTTACGTAGAAAACCGATTCTTAGCTCCTTATAAGAAAAGTCCTATGCTTGGGATGCGTGGACAGAGAGGCCGAACCATGATCCTCGCGCGCAAAGGACGTTTGAACGCTCTAGACGCAAGGTGGGCTTTTTCTGGGCCAACGTTTTATGTTGACTCCTCCTGGCGAATGGCTTCATTCCTGCTCGCAATGTTGTGCCTGCCTCTGTTTGCTGCGGCTCAGGTGGAGAGCCTCGAACTGAGGGTCACCAAGCGATTCGACGAGCCGATTCTTACGATTTACTCCGCCGGGGCCGCAGGCAATAAGTACGGGTTTGAAGGTGGTAGGGTGCTGAAGCTGCAAAGCACTTACCACCTTTTCACTTCTGAAATGGTAGGCGACCCGCACTGGGTGAAAATGCGGCTGGCACACTGGACCAGCCACGACCGCCTACATTGGGAGCGCGTCACGACTCTGTTTGAATCGAGCGGAGACTTCACGGGCAGGGACCCGCGCGCGGCCCTATGGGCGCCCATGCCCATTTATGATCAGGCGGAACGGGTCTGGAACCTTTTCTATGTGGCATACCAGTGCGCCCCTGACGTCCCAGGGAAATGGTTGAACAACTATGAGGGCCGGATTTGGCGCGCCGTCTCGAAGGTCAAGGGGCCGGGAGGAATCGGTGGGCCTTATGAGGACGTGGGCATCATCCTGCAACGGGGAAAAGACTCCGACCCCTGGGAAGGATTGCAGGGGACCGATTCGTTTTATCCCTACCGAGTGGGCGACAAATGGTACGCCTTTTATGGAACCGCCCACACGGAAGTGCAGCCCATTTCTTGCTGGCAAGTGGGACTCGCCTGCGCGCCGAAACTCGCGGGCCCGTGGAAGCGCTGCAGCCAGATCAACCCCCTGAAGATTGAAAAGGTCTTTATTGAAAACCCCATCGTCACCAGGCTCGCAGACGGGTCTTACGTAGCCGTTTACGATAGCAAAGCAGATCGCGCCGTGGGGTACACATTCTCGGCGGACGGGATCCATTGGACGCCGGGAAAAGAACTCATCGTCCAACAGGGTAAAGGAATCTGGGCAAGTGAAGTGCGCACCCCTTTGGGACTGATCGCCGAGGGAACGAGTTCTTTCACGCTCTTCTATACGGCGAATCAAGACATGCTCGGGATTCCGCCCGACGCCCATGGAATCAAACTGGCGCCGGGGGCGATGGGTCTGGTAACCGTCAAGCTGGAACACCCGAGCGCGCAAGCTCGAAGCGAAAACCAACGGAAAATGACCAGCCTCTCTTACGGAAAGCAGTGAACGGCGTGTGCTGAAGACTGTCGGGATTGGGCCTCTCAGTAAACATCGAAGGAGGTAATGATGAAGAAGCATTTTTTTCTATTGGGATTCCTGGCTTGCCTTTTCCTGGCTGTTCCCTCCTGGGCGCAGACAGACAGGGCCACTCTCACCGGTACGGTGACAGACTCAACTGGGGCCGTCATTCCCGGTGTTTCCGTAACCGCTGTCAACCTGGACACCCGGGTTCAGACCCCCACAACCACGAACCCTGCCGGGATATTTCGAATCCTCAATTTGCCTATCGGGCGGTACAGTGTTTTATTCAAGAAAGAGGGTTTCCAAAACGTCGAGCGAACCGAGATCACGCTGACCATCAGCCAAGTGGCGGAAATCAACGTCACGATGACCGTCGGCAAGTTGGCTCAGACCATCGAGGTTCAAGCGCGAGCCCCGATTTTGGAAAGCCAGACGACCGACGTGGGAAGCACCATGTCCCTCGAGGCCTTCCGCGCTCTCCCCTTAAGCATCAATGGCGGCAGAGATATTATGGCGTTTGCTTTTGCCGCCACCCCGTCGGTGGAAGGGAACAGTTGGACCTCGTACATTGCCGGGACACAAGCATTCAGTAACGAAGTGCTTATTGACGGCACCCTCGCGCAGGAATCCGAAACCGGACAGGAACTGGAAAGTGAGCCGCCCATGGAAGCCGTCGAGGAGTTTCGCGTGGATACCGGCGGCATGGGTGGCGCAGCCGGCATGTACACCGAGGGCGGCACGTTTATGTTCACCTTGAAGTCCGGCACCAACCAGTTCCATGGCAGCGCCGTCTACTTCAATCAGAACGAAGCCTATAATGCCAACTCCTGGATGAACGATTATTCCGCGGCCGCCAACCCGAGTGAGGCCGCACTGTTCAGGAAGCCACGCAACCGGCAAAATGATTACTCCTTCAGCGCCGGCGGACCGATTATCAAGAACAAAACCTTCATCTTTGGCGCGTGGGAACAGAACCGGATGAGCAACTACACCCTGGGAGGGTTTACCCAAACGGTTCCCACGGCCGACTTCCTGCAAGGTAACTTTGGCGCCTTGTTGGGGGCCCCGATCCTCAATAACAAAAGCCCGATCTACGTTCAGGATACCAATGGAGCAACCGTGCAATTGCTTAAGGGCATGATCTTCGACCGTGCTCACCCCGGCCAAGTCTTCCCCAACAACGTGATCGACCCCTCGCGGTTCAGCAAAGTCGCCAACCAAATCATTCCGTACTACCAAAAGTATTACCAGCCGTTGGCGCCGGGTTTGGTCTATAACGACGGCTTGACGGTGAACAACAACCCCTCGTTCCACCAGAGCCAACTGAGCTTGAAGGTGGACCACAACTTCTCCTCTACGAATCGGCTGGCCAGCTCTTTCATCTGGACGCAGCGGCCGCGCATCCTCGACGACCACGGAGGCATTTGGGACCCGTCGGACACCACCGGAACAGGCGGGCCGCTCTCCAACGCTCGTTTCCAGAAGGTCAGCGACCGCAAGTTTCGCCTGAGTGAGAGCCACAATTTCTCCTCCAACTTCCTGAACGTGGCGAGCCTCACCTATGAGCGCTTCCGTAATCCCAGCAACCCTACCTCGACCGGAGACTTTGCCTCCCAGTTTGGCTTCACCAATGCCACGGCCAAAAATTTCCCCACGGTCAACTTCGGCAGCGCGGTGAATGGCTATTATGAGGATCCCATTGGCAGCAGTTGGGGAGGCTTCATCGTCGACAACAATTATATCGTCGACGACACGCTAACATGGATCAAGGGACGGCATACGGTCACTTTCGGCGGCGAAATGCGCGCCTTCGAAATCAACAGTCACGGCGCCACCGGCACGCTGGGATTCAACTTCAGCAACAACCAGACCGGCGCGCCAACCGCCTCTTACAATACCCAAGTGGGATTTGGCTTTGCCAGTTTCCTGCTGGGCGATGTGGCTAGCGCTTCCGAGGGCACACCTTTTGATCTTTATGGCCGGCGCAAGTCGATATCGGTTTTCGTTAACGACAGCTTTAAGGTCAACGGGCGGCTGACCCTGAACTACGGGCTCAATTGGAACCAGACGTATCCGTATCACGAAAAGTACGGACACTGGGCGGACTACAGCAACACGGCGATCAATCCCACGTACGGCATTCCGGGCGAGGTCGTGTACCTCAGCAACGGCGGCCAGACTTTCGAGGGATCGACACGCTGGTCGAATTTTGCCCCCCACTTGGGATTGGCGTATAAGATCACCAACCGCGTGGTGGCCCGCGCCGCTTACTCGATATTCGATGTTCCCATGGGAACCGATTACTGGAACGGCGTACCCTATGGTTTTGCCCCCGGCTACTTCCCCACCAACCAAGTGCCGCCTACTCAAAACTTCGCCCCGGCCTTTAACTGGGACAACGGCTACCCGGGCAAGAACGCCTCGGGAACGCTCGATCCGAACTACCTCGCTTGGACGGAGGTCACCATCAGCCCGCAGACGCTCGAGGTGGGCATCACCAACCAGTGGAATGGCGGGGTGGAATTTCAGCTCACCAATAACACCCGCCTTTCGGTCAACTACCTGGGAACGCGGGGGACACACCTGCACGACGGGTCGCTCCAGCAGAATTCGGGCCCGCCCTCCGCTTATACCAGCTTCCTGCAAGGAGGAGCCTACCCAGGGGCCAACGAATGGGCCTGGATTTGGGACGGTCCCTCGGCCGCGGCGGCCGGAGTGAAACTACCTTACCCTGGTTATTCCGGCTATGCCTTTGCGGCCCTCTCTCCTTTTCCGGTGATCGCGGACAACTGGGATTACATCTACTACGTGGCGTCCCCGCTGGGACGGTCGGAGTATGATGCCCTGCAAACGGAAATAACCCACCGGGCCTCGAGCGGCTTGACCATGGACATGAGCTACACGATGGCGAGCCAGAGAGCCACCTTCCTCAACAATGGCGGCGAGACCGGCAGCAACTTCGAGGAAACGTGGGCGGGTTCGTCGACGCTTCAGAACCTCTACGACTTGAGCTATGCGGCCAACGATATCAACCGGTACACCCAGAGTATCGTGAAAGGCTACGTTCTCTACGTACTGCCCTTCGGCAAGGGCCGCCATTATCTTTCCAACCAAAACCGTTGGGTAGATGGGGCGGTCAGCGGCTGGACGCTCGGCACCCTGCTTTACTACAGCACCGGAACGCCCCTGAGCGTCTATGACACCAACTACTACCCAGGTCTCTACTCGGCAATTTACCCGAACGTGGCCTCGGGAGCTGATCTGAGCCGGCACTTTGTCGGCAAGAAGTTCGATCCCAGTAACTTCAATGACCCCGGGAACATGTACATCAACCCGGCGGGCTTCTCCGCTCCCACCTTCGGCGCATTTGGTAACTCTGGGCCCTATGTGGCCGACCTCCACGGCTTCGGTACGGCCCAGGAGAGTATTTCTGTCTACAAGGACTTCCGAATCAGGGAGCGAATGAAGCTCCAGATTCGCGCGGAGTTCTACAACTTGTTCAACCGGCATTACTTCAACAACCCCAACACCACCATCGGCGGCGCATACTTTGGCGGCGTGACGAGTGTGGGCGGGTCTCCTCGGAATGGCCAGTTGGGCGCACGGTTTGAGTGGTAACCGGCGCACTTCGATTTCTCCGGGCAGCCCGCCTCGCATCAGCGGGCTGCCCGGATTTTCTTTAATAGCTTCGCCGGCCGCCCTCGCGCCGAGTGGTGGCTCCAACCTTGTCCCTTCGACCTCTCAGTTATACCGTTGTTGTAACGCCGGGTTTTAACCCGGCACGGGAGTTTGCCCATTTGCTGTAAGCAGCATCTCGTTCCCTTAATGTGCACAGCCAGGAGTGGCTGTGCTACGGGAAAGGAGGCATAACCAAGTGAACCGTACACAGCTCATGCCCGGAAAGATTTCTGCTGGCATACTTACCTTGCTTCTGCTGTTGTCGCCCGCATCCGTCGGGCAGAATCCGCCTGCCGTGCAGTCAGCCAGGACCTATTACGTCGATTCCGTCGCGGGGAATGATGACAACGCGGGCACGACCCCTGCGAGGGCATGGAAGAGTCTGGCGAAGGTGAACGCCACGACTTTTCTCCCCGGGGATCGCATCCTCCTCAAATCGGGCTCCGTGTGGAGAGGGCAACTGTGGCCCAAAGGTTCCGGAGTGGAGGGGCGCGCCATCGCCGTGGACATGTATGGCGGCGGAGTGAAGCCGGTGATTCAGGGAGAGGGACTGGCGGAAGATGCCGTCTTGCTCAAAAACCAGGAATACTGGGAAATCCAGAACCTCGAGATTACCAATACCGGGTCCACCCCGGCGACTCGCCGTGGAGTACACCTGGCGGTGGAAGACTATGGAGACGCGCATCACGTTTACATTCGCTCGCTGACCATACATGACGTGAATGGCTCGGATGCCGTGAAGCACAACGGGGGGATCAATTACACCTGTGCGGGCAAGCAGAAGGCGAGCCGCTTCGTTGATCTGCGCCTCGAAAACAATGAAATTTATCACGTGGACCGCAGTGGTATTTTCGGCATGTCCGACCGGTGGGAGCGGACGAAGTGGTATCCGAGCCTCGGCGTGGCCGTGCGGGGAAATGTCCTCCACGACATCGGCGGCGACGGGATCGTGGTGGTGGCGACGGACGGCGCGGTGGTGGAACACAACGTGGTCGGACGTGCCAATCAACGATCCGAAGGCTACAACGTGGCCATCTGGCCCTGGAGCGCGGACAATACGCTGGTTCAGTATAACGAAGCCTATGGCACCAAGGGCCAGCGTGACGGGGAAGGGTTCGATTCCGATTGGAACAGCAAGAACACCATCATTCAGTACAACTATAGCCACGACAACGACGGCGGCTTCCTGCTGATTTGCGACGACGGCGGACAAAAGCCCGAGACCAGCGCGGGGAACATCGGCACCATCGCCCGTTACAATATCAGCGAAAACGACCGCACCCGCGGCATCAATCTTGCCGGACCGGTGAAGAACACTTTGATTTACAACAACACGATTTTCGTTGGGCCGGATCACCACGTGGACTTGTTGCAGTACACCGATTGGGG
>Ga0326727_10021411_pt1 | contig 12665 bp, 8 predicted proteins | sample MB2enrmetagenome_FD_207643 | JGI IMG/M metagenome (GOLD analysis project Ga0326727, IMG submission 207643) | Lab enriched peat soil microbial communities from McLean, Ithaca, NY, United States - MB29MY | ecosystem: Environmental > Terrestrial > Soil > Wetlands > Peat | place: USA: New York...
GCGGCCGGACCTCGAGCCGCGTCAGCAGGCGCTTGACGGCGAGGATGGCGGCGGGGGCCATGCTGAGCTCGCTGACGCCGCGGCGGACGAGCTCGGGAACCAGGTCGGGGCGCGCCGCGGCCTCGCCGCATACGCCGACCCAGATTCCCTCGGTCTCGGCGGCGCGGCAGACGAGATCGATCGCCGCGAGAACGGCGGGGTGATCGGCGCGGTTGAGATAGGCGACCTTCGGGTTCGTCCTGTCTGCGGCCATGACATACTGGGTGAGGTCGTTGGTGCCGATCGAGAAGAATCGGACCTCCTTGGCGAGGGCTGCGGCGTTGAGCGCCGCGGCGGGCGTCTCAACCATCGCCCCGAGCTCGAAAGCGCCGGCCGCGACGCCTTCGGCTGCGAGCGCGGCGCCGCATTCGACGATCAGCCGGCGCGCGGCGCGAACCTCTTCGACGTCGGCGACCATCGGCAGCATCACCTTCACGTTGCCGGCGATCGCCGCGCGCAGCAGGGCGCGAATCTGCGGCCGGAAGATCTCCGGCCGATCGAGGCAGAGGCGAACGCCGCGGCAGCCGAGGAAGGGATTGTCCTCGCGCTCGCCCGGCGCGGCGCGCAACGGCTTGTCGCCGCCGATGTCGAGCGTGCGGATGACGACCGGGTCGGGCGCGAAGGCCGCCGCGACCTTGGCGTAGGCCTCGTATTGCTCGTTCTCGTCGGGCAGGGTCGGCCGGTCGAGGAACAGGAATTCGGTGCGGAACAATCCGACGCCCATCGCGCCGACTGCGCGCGCGGCGTCGATGTCGCTGGGCGAGCCGATGTTCGCCGCCACCACGATCGCGCGGCCGTCGCGGGTGACCGGGCGCACGCGGCTGAAGGCGTTCAATTCCTCCGCGTCCTTCGCGGCGGCGTCGATGGCGTCGCGGAACTCGGCGCGAACGCGCTCGTCGGGATCGACGCGCACCACGCCGGCGGCGGCGTCGATGGCGACCATGCGCGCCGCTCGCAGCGTCTCGCGCGGCGGGGCGCAGCCGAAGATCGCCGGCGCGCCCGCCGCGCGGGCGATGATCGCGGCGTGGCTGGTCGGCGATCCTTTGCGGCTGACCAGCCCGCCGACCTTGCTGAGATCGAGCTCGCAAAGGTCGAGCGCGCTGATCTCGTCGGCGAGCACGATCGCGCCCTCGGCGACGTTGGCCAGGGTCGCCGGGGTCCGCCCGGACGCGATCGTCGCCGTGAGCCGGGCGACCGCGGCGATGTCTTCGGCGCGCGCCCGCATGCAGGGGTCCGGCGCGTCGGCGAACCGGGCGGCGAGCGCGCGCCCCGCCGCGCGAATGGCGGAGATGGCGGGAGCGCGCGCGGCGATGCGCGCCTCGACGTCGGCCGCCCATTCGGCGTCAGCGGCGACGTCGGCCAGCGCGCCGAGAATCGCGGCGCCTTCGCCCGACGCCTTCTCGCGCCGCCGCTCGATCGAGGCGAGCGCCTCGGCGCGCGCCTTGCGGAAGCGGTCAAGATTGCCGTCGATCTCTTTCGGGTCCGCCGGGCCGGGCTCTTCGACAGGGTCCTCGGCGAAGAAGGGGTGGGCCGGACCGAGGGCGAAGCGCGCGCCGACCCGCTGGCGCTGGTTGGCGGGGCCGACGCGATCGTCCTCGCCGCCGGAAGACGCAAGGCCGAGGCGCTCAAGGCGGTGATCAAGGCTGGGCTCGCCAAGACCATCGTCATCGACATGTCGGTCGCCGAAGAGCTGGCCAAAGGCGCGCGAACGGCCTTGTTCGACGCCGTCGCCGCGCCCGTCTGATCGGCTCGGCCGGGCCGCGGCGTCGCTTTGTTTGGGCGGCGCATTACCAAGCTTTCATGTCGACGCCATGCCGGCGTTAGGGGCGCCGCGCGATGGTGTCGTCCGCGCCGGCGCCCCATGGACCGGCAAACGATTGCGATGGAGCTGACATGACCCTCGTTCCCGCCCCGAAATCCCGCCACGCGTCGTTGCGCGCCGCTCTGCTCGGCGCCGTCGCCGTGGTCGCCATCGGCGCCGCCGTCGTCGAGAACGGCGCCTTCGCGCCGAGCTACGCCGTCGCCGCCGACGCCCAGACGTCTTCCGGCCCGGCGTCGTTCGCCGACGTCGTCGACCGGGTGAAGTCGTCGGTCGTCTCGGTGAAGGTCAAGATGGCCGACGCGAGCGACGCCGAGTCCGACTCGCAAACCTTGCCGAATTTCCCGCCCGGCAGCCCGTTCGACCGCTTCTTCAAGCAGTTCGGCCTGCCTGACGACAACGGCGGCGAGTGGCCGGGCATGCGCCGTCAGCGGCATACGACGATGGCGCAGGGTTCCGGCTTCTTCATCTCGGCCGACGGCTACATCGTCACCAACAACCATGTCGTCGACCACGCGACCGAGGTGACGGTCACCACCTCCGAAGGCAAGACGCTCTCCGCCAAGGTGATCGGAACCGACCCGAAGACCGACCTCGCGCTGTTGAAGGTCAAGGACGCGGGGACCTATCCGTTCGTCAAGTTCGCCGAGCGCAGCCCGCGCGTCGGCGACTGGGTGATCGCGGTCGGCAACCCGTTCGGCCTCGGCGGCACGGTGACGGCGGGCATCGTCTCGGCGCGCGGCCGCGACATCGGCTCCGGCCCCTACGACGACTTCATCCAGATCGACGCGCCGGTCAATCACGGCAATTCCGGCGGCCCGACCTTCAACACCGACGGCGACGTGGTCGGCGTCAACACCGCGATCTTCTCGCCTTCCGGCGGCAGCGTCGGCATCGGCTTCGCCATCGCCAGCGACGTGGTGCAGAAGGTCGTCGACCAGCTCAAGGACCACGGCTCGGTCGAGCGCGGCTGGCTCGGCGTCGAGATCCAGCCGGTGACGCAGGAACTCGCCGACAGCCTCGGGGTCAAGAAGGCGGCCGGCGCGCTGGTCGCCAAGGAGAACAAGGACGCGCCGGCCGCCGCGGCGGGCGTGAAGATCGGCGACGTGATCACCGCGGTCGACGGCCAGTCGGTCGCCGACCCGCGCGAGCTGGCGCGGCGCATCGCCGACATCGGGCCGAAGAAGTCGGCCGAGCTCACGATCTGGCGCAACGGCGCCGAGCAAAAGGTCTCCGTCACCCTCGGCGCCATGCCGGCGGACAAGACGGCGAGCGCCGACGCTCCCAGCGCCGACGAAGACGGCGGTTCTCCGCTCGCCAAGCTCGGCCTGACGCTCGAGCGCCCGCGCGGCGGCGGGGAGGGCGTCGCGGTCGCCGAAGTCGATCCCGACGGCGTCGCGGCCGACCACGGCCTGCAGGCCGGCGACGTGATCCTCGACGCCGGCGGCAAGCCGGTGACGCGCCCGGCCGAGGTCGCCGACGCTTTCGCCGCGGCGAAGGCCGACGGGCGCAAGTCGGTGCTGTTGCGCGTGAAGTCGGGCGAAACGGTGCGCTTCGTCGCCCTGCCGACCGGCGCGGCGTCCTGAACCGCTCGACGCTTTGGCCTCGCCCGCCCCGGACGAGGCCGCTCGCCCCGGCGCCCGAGCGCTCCTCCCCTCCGCTTGAAGCGCGCGGCCGCGGCGAGCCGGCGGCGGGCCGACCCACCGGCGGCCCGCCGCCCTCCTTCCCAGCAAAGCCGCCAAACCGCTCTATTTCGTCCATCGGGAAGCCGCTATATGTCGTCCATGCGGATTCTCATCATCGAAGACGATCGCGACGCGGCGGCCTATCTCGCTAAGGCGCTGCGCGAGGTCGGCTACGCGGTCGACCAGGCGGCCGACGGCGTCGTCGGCTACGACCTCGCGCAGGAGGGCGGCTACGACGTCGTCATCGTCGACCGCATGCTGCCGAAGATGGACGGCCTGTCGCTGATCGGCGCGCTGCGCGCCCAGAAGATCGACACGCCGGCGCTGATCCTCTCCGCGCTCGGCCAGGTTGACGACCGAGTGAAAGGCCTGCGCGCCGGCGGCGACGACTACCTCGCCAAGCCCTACGCCTTCTCCGAGCTGCACGCCCGCGTCGAGGCGCTGGCGCGCCGGCGCCCCAAGGGCGCGCCGGAGGAGACCGTCTATCGGGTCGGCGACCTCGAGCTCGACCGCCTGTCCCACAAGGTGACGCGCGCCGGCGAGGAGATCGCGCTTCAGCCGCGCGAGTTCCGCCTGCTCGAATACCTCATGCAGAACGCCGGCAAGGTGGTCACCCGCACCATGCTGCTCGAGCACGTCTGGGACTACCACTTCGATCCGCAGACCAACGTCATCGACGTGCACGTCTCGCGCCTGCGCGCCAAGATCGATCGCGACTTCGAGGCGCCGATGCTGCACACCGTGCGCGGCGCAGGGTACATGCTCCGTGACGGCGCTCGCTAAGCTGTTCCGCGCCACGGCGTTCAAGCTGACGCTGGTCATCCTCGGCCTCAGCGCGGTCGGCGCGGGGCTGGTGCTCGGCGCGGTCGCCTGGCAGGTGGTCCAGCTGGTCGACGGCGAAACCCGCCAGACCATCGAGGCGGAGGCCAAGGGCCTCTCCGAGCAATACGAGGCCGGCGGCATCCGCCGGCTCGGCAATGTCATTGAAGCGCGTTCGCGCCGCCCCGGCTCCTCGCTCTATCTGCTCACCAACGCCGCCGGCGAGCCGCTGGCCGGCAACGTCGCGCAACTGCCGCAGGGCGTGCTCGACCAGGCCGGCTTCGTCGACACCACCTACCAGACCGTCGACGAATACCAGAGCGGCTACCAGAACGCCCGCCACGCGCTGGCGCGCATCTTCGTGCTGCCGAGCGGCTTTCGCCTGCTGGTCGGGCGCGACCTCGCCGAGCGGGGGCGCATCGGCGCGGTGATGGTCCACGCCATGGCGGTGTCGCTGATCTTCTTCGCCGCGCTGGCGGCGCTCGGCGCGCTGTTCGTGGCGCGCCGGGTGCTGAGGCGCATCGACGCGATGGCCGGCACGGCGCGCGCGATCATGGCGGGCGACCTCAAGCGCCGCCTGCCGGTGTCCGGCGCCGACGACGAGCTCGATCGTCTCGCGCGCGGCCTCAACGAGATGCTGGCGCGCATCGGCGAGCTGATGGCGGGCATGCGCGAGGTCTCCGACAACATCGCCCACGACTTGCGCACGCCTCTGACCCGTCTGCGCAACCACGCCGAGGAGGCGCTGCGCCAGTCCGACAACCCCGCCGCCGCGCGCGCCGAGCTGGAGCGCACGATCGAGGAGTCGGACGACCTGATCAAGATCTTCGACGCGCTGCTGATGATCGCGCGCGCCGAGGCGGGCGCCGACCGCGCCGGCATGTGCGCCTTCGACGTCGGCGAGACGGTGGCGAGCGTCGCCGAGCTCTACGAGCCGCTCGCCGAGGAGCAAGGCGTCGCGCTCAAGGTCGAGGCGGCGCCGGGCCTCGCCATCGTCGGCAACCGCGAGCTGATCGGCCAGGCGATCGCCAACCTGATCGACAACGCGGTCAAGTACGGCGTCGTCGAGGCGGAGGCGTCCGGAGCGCTGGCGCCGCCGACCGAGATCGCGGTCAACGCGCGCGGCGACGGAAAGACGGTGACGATTGAGGTCGCCGATCGCGGGCCGGGCATTCCCGCCGCCGACCGCGCCCGCGCGATCGAACGTTTCGTGCGGCTGGAAAGCGCGCGCTCGCGTCCCGGCTCGGGCCTCGGCCTGTCGCTGGCGGCGGCGGTGGCGCGCATGCACGGCGGCGCGGTGAGGCTCGAGGACAATGCGCCGGGCCTCAAGGTCGCCGTCACCCTGCCGACGGGCGCCGCCGCGCCGCCCACGGCGCCCTCGCCGCCGCCCATCGAGGCCGGCGCGTGACCGCCGCGCTTGTCGAGCGCCTCGTCGCGGCGCCGCGGCTCGCCGATCCCGCCGCGGCGCGCCTCCGGCTCGACGCGCTCCTCGCCGACCCGGCGGCGGCGGGCCTCGAAGCCTGCGCCGCGCGCGAAACGGCGCGCGCGCTGCTGCTCGGCCTCGCCGATCATTCGCCCTATCTCTGGCGCCTCATCACCGAAGACCCCGCCCGGCTCGTCCGCCTGCTCGCCGCCTCGCCCGAGGCGTCGCTCGACGCGCTGGCGGCGGCGGTCGCGGCGCGACGCGACGCCGACGACGCCAAGCTGATGCGCGCGCTGAGGCGCGCCAAGCACGAGGCGGCGCTCTTGATCGCGCTGGCCGACCTCGGCGGCGTCTGGGACCTGGTCGCGACCACCGAAGCGCTGACCCGCTTCGCCGACGCCGCGACCCAGGCGGCGCTGCGCTTCGCGCTCGGCGAGGCGGCGCGCGCCGGCCGCCTGCGCCTCGACCCCGATTCCGAGAGGATTGCGGCGGACGGCGGCATCGTCATTCTCGCGCTCGGCAAACACGGCGCGCGCGAGCTCAACTTTTCGAGCGACATCGATCTGGTCACGCTCTACAACCCGGGCGCCGCGGTGATTCCCCCCGGCGCCGAGCCGAACCCGCTCTACGTGCGCCTGGTCAAGACGGTGGTCCGTCTGCTGCAGGAGCGCACGCCGGACGGCTACGTCTTCCGCGTCGACTTGCGGCTGAGGCCTGATCCGGCGGCGACGCCGATCGCGGTGTCGACCGTGGCCGCGCACGTCTATTACGAGACGCTCGGGCAGAACTGGGAACGCGCGGCGATGATCAAGGCGCGGCCGGTCGCCGGCGACCTCGCGCTGGGGCGGAAGTTTCTCGCCGATCTCGCCCCTTACGTCTGGCGCAAGTATTTCGACTACGCCTCGATCGCCGACATCCACGCGATGAAGCGGCAGATCCATGCGACGCGCGGCTATGCCCACGTCGCCGTGCCCGGCCACGACCTCAAGCTCGGCCGCGGCGGCATTCGCGAGATCGAATTCTTCGTCCAGACGCAGCAACTCATCTTCGGCGGCCGGCGGCGCAAGATGCGCGGCGCGCGCACGCTCGACATGCTGCGCGAGCTCGGCGCCGAGCGCTGGGTGTCGCCCCAGGCGGTCGCCGACCTGAGCGCGGCCTATGTGTTCCTGCGCCGGATCGAGCACCGCCTGCAGATGGTCGCCGACGAGCAGACGCAGCGCCTGCCGCTCGACGCCGAGACGCTGACGCGCTTCGCGCGTTTCTGCGGCTACAAGGGCGTGGAGGCGTTCTCGGCCGAGACGACCCGCTATCTGCGCAGCGTCGAGAAGCATTACGCGCGGCTGTTCGAAGACGCGCCGACGCTAGGGAGCGACGCCGGCAGCCTGGTGTTCACCGGCGTCGACGCCGATCCCGAGACGCTGACCACGCTGAAGCGCCTCGGCTTCCAGCGCCCGGAGGAGGCGGTCGAGACCATTCGCGGCTGGCACTTCGGGCGGCGCCCGGCGATGCGGGGCGCGCGCGCGCGAGAGGCGCTGACCGAGCTGACGCCGGCGTTGCTCGCCGCCTTCTCCGGCTCGGGCGACCCCGACGCGGCGCTGGTCGCCTTCGACGGCGCGCTGGCGCGCATGCCGGGCGCGGTCGAGCTCTTCTCCATCCTGCGCTCCAACGCGCCGATGCGCGAGCTGTTCGGCGATCTGCTCGGCAGCGCGCCGCGCCTGGCGCAGGTGGTCGCGCTGCGCCCGCACGTGCTCGACGCGGCGATCGATCCCGGACGGGTCGGCGCGATCGACGCGAGCCTCGACGAAGCGCGAGTCGCCCAGCGCATCGGCGCGAGCCTCGACACCGCCGCCGGCTTCGAGAACATGCTCGACCGCGCCCGCGACCTCGCGGCGGAGGAGAAGTTCCTCGTCGGCTTGCGGCTGCTCTCGGGCGCGCTCGACCCCGACGGCGCCGGCCGCGCCTATAGCGCGCTCGCCCAGGGGTTCATCGCCGCGCTGCTCGACCGAGTCGGCGAGGCCTTCGCGGCCGACCATGGCCGGGTGCGCGGCGGCCGGGTCGCCGTCCTCGGCATGGGCAAGCTCGGCTCGCGCGAGATGACCGCCGCCTCCGACCTCGACCTGATCTTCATCTACGATTTCGCCGACGACGCCGGCGATTCCGACGGCCCGCGCCCGCTCGCCCCCGGCCTCTACTACGCGCGCCTGACCCAGCGCCTGATCGCGGCGCTGACCGCGCCGACCAAAGCGGGAACGCTCTACGACGTCGACCTGCGTCTGCGCCCCTCCGGGCGCAAGGGACCGTTGGCGACCCAGTTCGCCGCCTTCAAGCTCTACCAATCCTCCGAGGCCGAGACCTGGGAGCACATGGCGCTGACGCGCGCGCGCGTTTTGGCGGGGGACGCGAGCCTCAAACAAGAGATCGCCGCCGCCATCGCCGCCGTCCTCACCGCGCCGCGCGACGCCGCGGCGACAGCGCGCGACGCGCGCGCGATGCGCAAGCTGATCGCCAGCGAGAAGGGTGACCAGGACCCCTGGGACCTCAAGCTAGTCTCGGGCGGCCTGATCGACGTGGAGTTCGTCGCCCAGTGCCTCACGCTCGTCCACGCGCGCGCGCATCCCGCGCTCATCGGCCTGTCGACGCGGGCGACGATCGCCGAAGCCGGCGCGCTCGGCCTCATCGGCGCCGACGACGCGGCGGCGCTCGTCGACGCGCACCGCCTCTTCACCGACGCCACCCAGCTGATGCGGCTCGTCGTCGCCGACCGCTTCGATCCCGCCAAGGCGGCGAGGGGCGTCAAGCGCCGCATCGCCGCCGCCGCGGCGCTGCCCGACTTCGATGCGCTGCAAGGCGCGATCGGCGAAGCGCGCGAGGGAGTGCGCCGCGCTTACGCGCGCGTGCTCGGCGGGCACGCGGGCTGAGCCGTCATCGCGAGGAGCGAAGCGATGAAGCGATCCAGGGTCGAAAGGGTTTAAGCCTTACGAACCCTGGATCGCTTCGCTCGCAATGATGGAGACGATGACTGCAATCGGACGCGGCCCGCTCTATCCCTTCACCGCCCCGAACGACAGGCCGCGGGCGAGGTAGCGCTGGACGAAGAAGTAAAAGATCACCGGCGGAATGATGCCGATCAGGGTGTTGACCGCGGCGGTGTTGAAGTCGACGCCGCGCGTCGAGCGCGAGGCGAGGATGAGCGCGGAGAAGGGGGTCGCCGCCTGCGAGGTCAACGCGGAGGCGAACAAGGTCTCGTTCCAGGTGAAGGCGAACACCAGCACCGAAGAGACGACCAGGCCGTCGAGCGACAACGGCAGCGCGATCATCCAGAAGATCTGCCAGGGCGTCGCCCCCTCGACTTTCGCCGCGTCCTCGATCTCGGTGCTGACGTCGCGGAAAATGTCGCGCATGATCACGACGACGAAGGCGAGGTTGAAGGTCGAGTTGCAGAGGATCAGGCCCTGCCAGGTGTCGATCAGGCGCAGGTAGACGAGCATCAGATAGAAGGGAACCAGCACCACCGCCGGCGGCAACACGCGCTGCGACAGGAACCACAGCGCAATGTCGTTCGAAGAGATGCGAAACTCATAGCGCGCCAGGCTGTAGGCCGCGGGCACCCCGAGGACCAGCGAGAACGCCGTCGTGCCGATGCTGACGACGCAGCTGCTGACGAACCCGTTCTCGGTCTGAGGGTCGGCGAGCACGTCGCGCCAGGCGTCCAGGCTCGGTTGGAATTGCAGGAACGGAATGAAGGCGTTGAGCTGGAAGGTCTCGGCGAGCGTCTTGATCGAATTGACGGCCGACCAGAGGAACGGCACAAGGGTGAACACTCCCGCGGCGACCAGCAGCACGTAGACGAGGAGGCGGGACCACAAGCTCGCCCGGATCCACAAGATGTTGCCCATGCGCGCTTCCCTTCGCTCTCTAGACCAACACCTTGCGCATTTGCCTGAAGAACACCGCGATCACGACCGAGACCAGGATCAAGAAGACGACGGCCATCGCCGAGCCGTCGCCAAAATCGAAGAACTGGATGGTCGTCAGATAGTCCATGGCGCTGAAGGGCTGGGTGCTCGTGCCCGGGCCGCCGGTGGTCAGCGCGAAGGGGATCGCGAACACCTTCAGGCATTCGACGACGCGCAGAAGAATGGCGATCGAGGTCACCGGCCACGCCAGCGGCAGCGCCAGGCGCCACATCACCTGCCAATGGCTCTTGGCGTCGAGGATCGCCGCGTCATAGAGATCGCTCGGAATGCCCGCCAGCCCGGCGAGCACGATGATGAAGATGAATGAGGTCCAGCGCCAGACGTCGAGGAGGATCGCGCCGGCGATGCCACCGTACGCCGTCGACATCCACGGAATATGGACGCCCAACGCTTCCAGCGGCACTTCGATCAGCCCGCCCTGGACGCTGAAGAACGTCACGCCGAGATAGCCGATCGCCACTTCGAGGGTGAACAGCGGCGAGCCGATGAGGACGCCGAACGCGCGGGAGCCGGGCGCGCCGAGATTGACCAGCCACGCGGCGATAAAACCAAACGCGAGCTCGATCGGCACCGCCACGACGACATAGATGAGCGTGACCCATATGCTGTGCCAAAACTGATCGGACGTCAGCACGTTGACGTAATTGGCGAAACCGACGTAGCCAGTGATGCCCTGGCCCAGCACGTAGTTGGCCAAGCTGTAGCGGACGACCGCGATCAGCGGCGCGAAGGTGAACGCGACGACCCAAATCACCGCGGGCAGCAACAGCGCGTACTTGAACGCGCCGCCGCTTTCCAAGCGTCGAGCCCCTGCCGCCACGCTCATCCCCCCTTGCAGTCAAGCTGGAAGGTCCGCGGCGGCGAGCCGCCGCGGACCCATGATCTCGCGCTTAGGCGAAGGACGCGTTGTAGAGCGCCTTCTGCTTGTCGCGGCCATAGCGGTCGGTGATCTTCTCCCACGCCGCCGCGGTGGCGTCGAGCGCGGCCTTCGGCTGCATCTGGCCGCCGAGCACGGCCGAGACGTTGACGTCGAGCTCGTGCCAGTACTCCGCCGTTCCCGGAATGCGCAGGTATTCCTGCTGCACCGGCGCCGCCAAAGACTGGTAATAGCCGTTGAGGTAGCTGAGCGCGTCGCTTTCGTCCCAACCCAGCGCCACCCATTCGGCGACGTTCCCGTTGCCGTTGGGAGGGAAGTATTCGAACTTCATGCCGGGCTGCACGCCGGTCCAGCCGGTCGCCACGTTCCACAGCGCGTTCTTCTTGTTGGCCATGAACGACAGGAAGTCGTAGACCATCTCCTGCTTCTTGGAGAAGCGCGAGATGACGAGGTGCCAAGTGCCGCCGTTGGTGTTGCCGACCATGTTGAGGTCGTACTTCTTCCACTGGCCGGTGATCGGATTGAACGCCTCGGTGGTCCCGGGCGTCGGCGCTGCAGCGATCTTGCCCCGCACCTTCGAGACCTTCGGATCCTGCGCCAGCGTCGGCAGGTCGCCCCAGGTCGGCTCGGTCGCCGAATGGCCGGCGAGGAACAGGTTCCAGCCCTGGCCGAGCGTCCAGGCGATCTGCTCCTTCGGCCCGTTGGCGAGGAACTTGACGTAGTCCTCCAGCGCCCGCAGGTGGCCCTCCGAGTTGATCAGCGGCTTCATCGTGTCCGGATTGAAGAAGTAGTACTTGTTGTCCGGGGAGATGACGAAGGCCGCCGACAGGGTCAGGAAATGGAAGAAGCCCTGCTCGTTGACCTTGGCGTGCAGCGAGAGGCCCCAGTCGGTCTCGCCGTCGCCGTTCCAGTCCCAACCGGTGAAGAAATCGGCCACGTCGTGATATTCCTTCATCGTCTTCGGCGGAGTCGGCAGGTCATAGTTGAACTTCGCCTTGAACTTGTCCTTGATGTCCTGCCTGGCGAAGATGTCCTTGCGGTAGTACAGCGCCTGGCTGTCGCCGTCCAACAAGCCGCCGTAGAGCTTGCCATTCCAGTGGAAGAGCTTGCCCGAAGAGGGAATCCACTGGCTGGGATCCCAATAGCCGTGCTTGGGATCGGGGACCCACGCGTCGATCGGAACGATGTAGGGCTGCTCCGGCACGAAGAAGTCGCCGTAGAACCAGCAGCCGGGCATATAGGCGTCATACTTACCGAGGCCGCTCGCAAGATCGGAGAAGATCTGCTGGTGCAGGGTTTCGATCGGAATTTCGGCGATGTTGACCTTGCAGCCGGTCTCCTCCTCCCAGTGCGGCGCATGGTATTTCACGCAATCGCCGACCGTCAGCTTGCACACCATCACGTCAATGGTCTGGCCCTTGTAGGGCTTGGTCTTCAGGAAAGCGACGCGCTCGGGCGTGATCGGCGACTCGTAGGGCGCGATCGGATCGCTGTCGATCAAGTTCGCCGCCCGCGCCGGCCGGGTGAGCCAGCCGAGCGCGGTCGTCGACAGGCCGGCCTGCGCGCCGAGAATAAGGAGCTGCCGTCGGTCGATCTTGCCGCGAAGATAATTGCGCAGCAGTCCGTCGAGTTTGCCGGCGTCATACTGACTTGTCATGGTTGCTTCCTCCGCATTGCTACGCGCCGGGAGCGATCGCATCCACCCGCGCCGCGCCCAGCGACGCTCGTTTCGTCGACGACAACGTTGTCAATCACTTGGGTCGCCGCACGCCCTCTTTATCGATCGGCGCGCCGCGAAGCAGGATTGCTGAGGACTTCGAGGCGTTCACCCCTTTGTCGTTGAACGATCGAACGCGGGAATGCTAACTCTGTTCACGCCCGATGGTCAATTGCTCTCCCGAACGCGCAGGGCTCCGAACTCGGGTTAACGCCGGTTAACGGATTGCGTTTGGCGTGATTCCATGTCGCGGTTCTGATTCGGGAGCCGTGGTCATGAGCCTTGCCTTTGAGGTTTTCCAGGAGAAGT
>Ga0326727_10021412_pt1 | contig 12665 bp, 8 predicted proteins | sample MB2enrmetagenome_FD_207643 | JGI IMG/M metagenome (GOLD analysis project Ga0326727, IMG submission 207643) | Lab enriched peat soil microbial communities from McLean, Ithaca, NY, United States - MB29MY | ecosystem: Environmental > Terrestrial > Soil > Wetlands > Peat | place: USA: New York...
CTCAGCGGGCTCGATCCGCTGATGACCACCACCGGCGACGAGTACATCTTCGACAACATCGCGTTCAACGGCCTGACCCGCATGCGCGAGGACCTGGTGGTCGAACCGGACCTTGCCGAAAGCTGGAGCTTCAGCGACGACCTGAAACGCTGGACGTTCAAGCTGCGGCGCGGGGTGAAATTCCATAACGGCGAGGAAATGACCGCCGACGACGTGGTCGCCATGTTCCGCCGCATGCTGGATCCCGCCACCGCCGCGCCGTCGCGCAGCCAGTTCGACATGGTCGCCGCGGTGTCCTCGCCCGACCCCGCAACGGTGGTGTTCGACCTTAAGGTGCCATACGGTGGCCTCGCCGACATCATGTCGGACCGCCAGGTGAAGATCACCCCGCGCAGCGCGGTGGCGCAGATGGCGACGAAGCCGATCGGCACCGGGCCGTTCAAGTTCGTCAGCTACACGCCGGGCGACCGCGTGGTGCTGACGCGCAATCCGGATTATTTCGAGGCCGGATTGCCCAAGGTGGCGGGCGTGGAGCTGCGCATCATCCCCGAGATCAGCGTGCGCATCGCCGCGCTGCAGGCCGGCGACATCGACGTGCTGTGGGATCTGCCGCTGGAGCAGGTGAAGGGTGTCGGCAAGCAGCCGGGCCTGCGCGCCGACAGCGTCCCAACCGCATCGTGGGACGGCGTGGTGCTGCACAACAAGCTGCCGCCGTTCGACAACCTGAAGGTGCGCCAGGCGTTTCACCGCGGCGTCGACAAGGCGGACCTGGTGGAGCTGACGCTGTTCGGCCAGGGGCTGCCGACGATCAGCCCGATCCCGCCGACGCATCCGTTCTACGCCAAGGACGTGGTCATTCCGCCGGCCGATCCGGCGGCGGCGAAACGAATGCTGGCCGAGGCCGGCCATCCCGACGGCATCAAGATCACCATGATCGTGCCGATCGGCCGGCCGCTGCGCGAGCGGCTGGGCGTTTCGTTGCAGCAACTGCTGAAGCCCGCCGGGTTCGATCTGCAACTGCAACGCGTGCCGTACTCCAGCTATACCGCGGAGGTGTCGGGCAAGGTGCCGATCTACGTCGACGGCTTCTTTGCGCGTCCGACGATCGATACGAGCACGTTCCCGTTCCTTCACACCGGCGCAAGCTGGAACGAACAGCTCTGGCACTACAGCAATCCCGACGTGGACAAGGCGCTGGAAGCCGGGCGCACCAGCGGCGATGTCGCGGTGCAGAAGGCCAGCTACATCGCGATGCAGACGGCCCTTGCCGCGGTGCCCGCCGGGATGTTCGCCTATGTCGCGAATTTTGCCTGCGGCTTCCGCAGCTCGGTCGGCGGAGTGAAGACCCATCCGATGCGCTGGTTCGACCTGCGGCACGCGACTTTGAGTTAAGGGCGAAGGCCCGGGGGCACGGGGAAGGCACGGGGCGTGGCGGGCTACCTGCTGCACCGGGGGGCGGGCGCGGTCGGCGTGCTGTTCGCCATGTCGGTGCTGATCTTCGCCGCGGTGCACATCCTGCCGGGCAACGTTGCCTATGCGATCCTGGGCGAGTTCGCCACGCCGGCGAACATCGCGGTGCTGGAGGCGAAACTTGGCCTGAACGATCCGCTGGCGGTGCAATATTGGCACTGGTTGGACGGCATGCTGCACGGCGATCTGGGCCTGTCGGTCACGATGCAGCGTCCGGCCGCGCCGCTGATCCTGGAGGCGCTGGGCCGGTCCGCCATCCTGGCCGGGTTTGCGTTTGCGCTGGTGGCGTCGGGCGGCATCGCGCTCGGGGTGGTCTCGGCGACGCACCAGGGCCGTTTCCTCGACCGCATCACAACGTTCGCGCAACTGTTGTTCATTGCCATACCGGAATTTTTCTGGGGTATCCTGGTGGTGCTGCTGTTCGCCTCGTGGATGCAATGGCTGCCCGCCACCGGTTACGCCTCGATCGCGCAGGAGGGCGTGCGCGCGTGGGCGTCGCATCTGTTGCTGCCGGTGCTGGTGCTGTCGTTCGGCCTGGTCGCGCATGTGTCGCGGCTGACGCGCTCGACGATGATCGACGTGCTGCAAAGCCGCTACGTGCTGGCGGCGCGGGCCAAGGGGTTCAGCGCGTCGCGCGTGCTGTGGCGGCATGCGCTGCCCAACGCGCTGGCGCCGGCGATCACCATCCTGGCGATCGATTTCGGCCTGCTGATCGGCGGCGTGGTGGTGATCGAGACGGTGTTCGCCTATCCGGGGCTTGGGCGATTGTTGGTCTATGCGATCGAGCACCATGATCTGCCGCTGTTGCAGGCCGGCATGATGGTGGTGACGGCGATCTATGCGCTGGCGAATTTGGCGGCGGATGTTAGTTACGCCGTGCTCAATCCGCGCATTCGCGTTGGTGGCGCGGCGGCGTGAGGCGGGTTATCCCGTTGTCGCAACGAGCTCGTCATGCCGGCGAATGCTGGTGTCCACGGCTTGGTTTGTTGCAACGAAAGGAAGGCGTGGATGCCGACCTTCGTCGGCATGACGATGGGCGTCGGCATCACGAGCGGCGTCGGCCTGACGAGGGGCGTGGGCATGACGAGGGGCGTCGGCATGACGATGGGCGTCGGTATGACGAGGGGCGTCGGCATGACGATAGGGCGCCCCCATGACCACGCTCGCCCTCGCCGCGCCACGCCGCCGCCGGCGCGCCCCGTTCATCCTGCTGGTCGGCCTCACGGTGCTGGGGATCATTGCGCTGCTGGCGGTCATCGGCATTTGGTACACCCCCTACGACCCGACCGCCTTCGCCGTGCGCATCCGCATGGCCGCACCGAGTTTCGCGCACCCGTTCGGCACCGATGAGTTCGGCCGCGACGTGGCCTCGCGCGTGCTGGCAGGCGCCCATCTGTCCCTCGCCATCGGCTTCGGCGCGATGCTGATCAGCCTGGTGTTTGGCGTGCCGCTCGGGCTGCTCGCCGCGTTCCATCGCGGCTGGGTCGAGGAGGTCATCATGCGCGCCGTCGACCTGCTGATTTCGCTGCCGCCGATCCTGCTCGGCCTGCTGATCCTCGCCGTCACGCCGCCCAACCTGTTCAAGACCATCCTCGCCGTCGGCCTGGTTTACATTCCGATCCTGGTTCGATTAAGCCGCGCGGTCGGGCTCGGGCTGCTGGAGGAGGATTTCGTGCAGGCGGCGTTCGCGCGCGGCGAGGGCGCGGTCAGCATCCTGTGGCACGAGATCCTGCCGAACGCCTGGCCGCCGATCATCGTCGAATGCGGGCTGCGCGTGACGTTCGCGATCCTGCTGGGCTCGGCGCTGTCGTTCCTTGGTCTCGGCCCGCAGCCGCCAAGCAGCGAATGGGGCCTGATGATCGCCGAAAGCCGCACCTTCCTGACCCAGGCGCCCTGGGTCGGGCTGGCGCCCGGGCTGTGCCTGTGCCTGCTGCTGGTCTCGGTCAACCTGGTCGGCGAGGGGCTGCGCGAGGCGCTCGATCCGCATCTGTCGGGCCGCGCGCATGGGTGACGCGCCCAGGTCTCCTGCACCGGCCGACCGCGCGCTGATCGTCGATGGATTGTCGGTCGCCTACAACACGCCGCGCGGCTGGCTCACGGCGCTGGATGATGTTTCGTTGTCGATCCAGCATGGCGGGGCGCTCGGACTGGTGGGCGAATCGGGGTCGGGCAAGTCGAGCGTGGTGATGGCGCTGCTCGGCCTCCTTGACGCCGGCGCCCGGGTCAGCGCGCGCCGCGTCGCGTTCGACGGCGCCAACCTGCTGGCGAACGCGCCCGCGTTGCGTGGCCGGCGCATCGGCGTGGTGTTCCAGGACACCTCGGCGGTGCTCAATCCGGCGTGCACCATCGGCCAGCTCGTGACCGAGCCGCTGCTGGTGCATCTGCGCATGACGAAGCTGCAGGCCCGCACGCGGGCGCTGGAACTGCTGGACGAGATGGGTATCGTGCGGCCGATCCAGGTGATGGACTGCTATCCTCACCAACTATCGGGCGGCATGAAGCAGCGCGTGGCGATCGCCTCGGCGCTGGCGACCGAGCCCCAACTGCTGCTGCTCGACGAGCCGACCACCGCGTTGGATGTTACGGTCGAGGCACAGATCCTCGACCTGCTGGACCGGCTGCGCGCGCGCCATGGCCTGTCGATGCTGCTGGTCAGCCACAACCTCGGCATCGTTGATCGGCTGTGCGACCGGGTCTCGGTGCTGTATGCCGGGCGCGTGGCGGAGACCGGCGCGGCGGCACGCGTGCTGGATCATCCCAGCCACCCCTACACCAAGGGCCTGCTCGCCGCGCTGCCGCAGCCGGAGCTGAGCACGGAACGATTGTCGCCGATCGCCGGCGGGCTGCCCGATCTGGTCGTGCCTGAGCCTGGCTGCAATTTTCGCCCGCGCTGTCCGTTTGCTGTTGCCGGCTGCGACGCGCCGCAGTCGTTGCTGGGCGCGACGCATCAGGTGCGTTGTCATCGTGTCGCCGACATCGCCGCGCTGCCGTGGCCGTCCGGTGAGGCCGAAACGATCGCGCCCGCCCGGCGTGCCGGCGTGCCGTTATTGCGCGCCACCGGACTGCGGCGTCGTTTCGCCACTGGCGGGATGCTGCGCCGGGCGTTTGGCCGCGCCGATCCCGGCGTGGTGGCGGTCGATGATGTTTCGCTGTCGATCCGCACCGGCGAGATCGTCGGACTGGTCGGCGAATCGGGTTGCGGCAAGTCAACCCTCGGCCGGCTGCTGCTGCGTCTGATCACGGCGGATGACGGCGCCTTGCAGTTCGACGGCAGCGTGATCCCCGCGCGCCCGGACGCGGGCTTCCGCCGCCGCGCGCAGATCGTGTTCCAGAACCCCGACACCGCGCTCAATCCGCGCCAGACGATCGGTGCGATTCTGCACCGGCCGTTGCGGCATTTCGGCCTGGCGCGCGGTGCGGCGGCCCGCCGCGAGATCGCCCGGCTGCTGGCGCTTGTGCGGCTGCCGGCGTCCCACGCCGAGCGGTATCCTCACCAACTGTCCGGCGGTGAAAAGCAGCGCGTCGGCATCGCCCGCGCGCTGGCGTCGCGGCCGGATTTCTTGGTGTGCGACGAAGCCGTTTCGGCACTGGATGTTTCGGTGCAGGCGGCGGTGCTCAACCTGCTGGCCGACCTGCGCGACGAGCTGGGGTTGGCGTATCTGTTCATCAGCCATGACATCGGCGTGATCGCGCACATCGCCGACCGCGTGATGGTGATGTACCGCGGCGTGATGGTGGAGGAAGGCAGCGTGCGCGACGTCCTGCATCCGCCCTACCATCCGTATACCGAGTTGTTGCTGTCCTCCGTGCCGATCATCGGCAAGCATCGCGGCGGCGGGTCGGTGGCGCGCGCGGGCGATCGCGTCGACGCGGCGGGTGACGCTGGCGCCAGCCCATCTGGGTGCAGGTTCGCCGGCCGCTGCGCGCGCAAGCTGGGGCCGATCTGCGACGTCGCCGCACCGCCCTGGCAGGAGGTCGAGCCCGGGCATCGCATTCGTTGCCACATCCCACTGGATGTGCTGCGCGACATTGTTCCGTGGCAGCGCGGGCATGCGCTGGAGCGCGTGGCGCGGTTGTAGCGGTGGCTTGCGTCAACCGGGCAAGTGCAGCTTCACCCAATGCGACAGTGCTTGAATTGCCGACCTGTTCATCGGATCGTCGGATTGGCGCATCACCTTGAGGTAGCGCGTCACCGCCACCGGCACGGGCTCATCGGCCTGCCGTGCCGCAAGCAGCATTGGCAACGTGCGCGCATCCATGACCCACACGGCATATTCCTCGTCCGTCATGCCGAGATAGCTAGACAGCGGTCGCGTTTCGTCGTCGCCCGATGAATGCCAAGCCTCAACATGGTCGTCGATCGCGGTTTCCGCCACCTGACCAGCACAATATAACTCGAAAAAACTTGCAGCCCTGCCGCGCACCTCAGACACGAATCCGTCTCCCCTTGCGCGCAGGTTTCAATATGTCACCGTTGATAGCGTCGAGGACGCCAATATGGCGGCCACGCAAATCAAACGCCTCGATCTCGCCATGCAATGCATCCCAGGTCAGCAATCGCCGGCCAGCCGCATCGCGCCATCGGCGCTCTCCATAAAGGTATCCGAGATAGTCGCAACTGTCGAGAAAACTTGGGCGTGGAATTGGCCTGCGGCCCACGCGTGCCTCCGGGCGTTGTCGGTCCAGACTGGGCGATCGTGCTTAAGAAATTGATAACAAACGTTGGGAATCGGGCGACCCCGAGGCATCCACTGATGCACGATCGTTGATTCCGTCGGCAATTTGCCGCGGTCGATCGCGACAACTTGCGATCGGCTGCCCGAACAGGGTAAGGCGACAGGATGCTCGATCATCTGAAAGCCAACAACCGCGCCTGGGCACAGCGGAAAGTCACCGCCGATCCCGGCTTCTTTCGCCGGCTGGAGGGTCAGCAGGCGCCCGAGTATCTGTGGATCGGTTGCTCGGACAGCCGGGTGCCGGCGAACGAGATCGTCGATCTCGACCCGGGCGAGCTGTTCGTGCATCGCAACGTCGCCAATCTCGCGCCGCCGCAGGACGCCAACTACCTCTCGGTGCTGCAATTCGCCGTCGATGTGCTGAAGGTGAAGCACGTCATGGTGGTGGGGCATTACGGTTGCGGCGGCGTGGCCGCGGCGGTGGACGGCAAGCGGCGCGGCCTGGTGGATCACTGGCTGCATCCGATCCGCGAGGTCGCGCAGGCGCACCGCCACGAACTCGATGCGATATCAGATCAACCGGCGCGGCTGAACCGGTTGTGCGAGCTGAACGTCATCCGCCAGGTGCGCAACGTGGCGTCGGACGTGTTCGTGCAGGATGCCTGGGCACGCGGCCAAACGCTGAGCGTGCACGGCTGGGTGTATTCGCTGGCGACCGGGCTGGTGAACGATCTGAACGTAACGATCAACGCCGCGGACGAGGTTTCGCGGCTGGGCTGACCCGCGCAATCACATCGGCCCGCAAGCGGCCCAAGGACGGTGGCCTCCTCGTGACTGCGTGGCTACGCCGCCACCGGCCGCTGCACCGTCATGTCACCACGTCCTGCCAGCAGGCCCTCAACCGAGATGTCTTCGTCAAGTTCCTCCCAATGCAGCCCCCTGCCGGTCACGCTGATCCGATATTGTTCGCGCTGCCCCGGTGTCGCGTGTAGTAAGCGGGGAAACCACGCCATCGGCACACCAATCGTCCGCCCGTCATGCAACTCGACCCACATCGTCACGTCGTCAAATCGGACCGTCCTCGCTGAAGTGCTCATGCCATGCCCTCACGATTTCGTCTCGTCGCAGTTCGACGATCCGTACCAATTCGGCCTGCTCACGGCGGGTGAAGCCGAAACTCTCCGCGACCCATATATCAGGGATCAACCACAACTTTGCTTCAGCGTCACTTCGGCTCGCGCGGACTGCCCTCATTTGAGAAGAAGTGGAAACGAGTTCCCAGATATCTGAAGACAACCGGCATGCTGGTCCCTTCATCCGATGATGCCGGCGCGACGGTTTTGCCATGTTTGCTTACGCGAACCGCGCTCTTTGATTCAAGTTGAGGCCGTCACTCCGCGGCCAGCGCCCCGCTCGTCACCTCCGCCGCAGCCTTCTCCGCGTCCGCCGCCGCCTTCAGCGCGGCCGCCTTCGCCTCCACCAGCTCGACAATATGCTCCACCATGTCTGCGCCAGCGATGGTGTGATCGGTCTTCCCCGCGGCGTAGATCATGTGCCGCCCATTCCCCCCACCGGTCAGGCCGATGTCCGTCATCAGCGCCTCGCCCGGGCCGTTCACCACGCAGCCGATGATCGACAGCGTCAGCGGCGTCTCGATATGCGCCAGCCGATCCTCCAGCGTGCGCACCGTCTCGATCACGTTGAAGCCTTGCCGCGCACAGGACGGGCACGAGATCACCTTCACCCCGCGATGGCGCAGCCCCAACGTCTTCAGCATGTCCCAGCCGACGCGCACCTCCTCCTCCGGCTCATCGGACAGCGACACCCGCAGCGTGTCGCCGATGCCGGCCCACAGCAGCGAGCCCAGCCCGATCGAGGATTTCACCGTGCCCATCCGCCGCCCGCCGGCCTCGGTGATGCCGATATGCAGCGGGTGGTCGCAGACCTCGGCGAGCTGCTGGTAGGCCGCCACCGCCAGGAACACGTCGGACGCCTTCACGCTGATCTTGAAGTCGTGGAAGTCGTGCTGGAGGATGTTGGCGTGATACAGCGCACTCTCGACCAGTGCCTCGGGGTTCGGTTCGCCGTATTTCTCCAGCAGGTGCTTCTCCAGCGACCCGGCATTCACCCCGATCCGCATCGAGCAGCCGTGGTCGCGCGCCGCCTTCACCACTTCCCGCACGCGCTCGTCGCTGCCGATGTTGCCGGGGTTGATGCGCAGGCAGGCCGCGCCGCTCTCGGCCGCCTCGATGGCGCGCTTGTAGTGGAAATGGATGTCGGCAACGATGGGCACGTTCACCTCGTGCACGATGTCCTTCAGCGCGAGCGCGCTCTCCTGGTCCGGACACGACACCCGGACGATGTCCACGCCGGCCAGTTCGGCGCGGCGGATCTGGGCGATGGTGCCGGGGACGTCGGTGGTCAGCGTGTTGGTCATTGTCTGCACGGTGATCGGTGCGCCGTCGCCCACCGGCACCCGCCCGACATAGACCCGTCGCGACTTGCGGCGGTGGACGTCCTGGTAGGGGCGATAGCTGCTCATGCACCTTCTCTCCGAATGGCCGTGGTCCCGGCGCACCTCCCCTCACGATCGTGGCGAAGCGGCGCGGCCAGGCACAGGCGTTGCAAACGAGGATCAGGCCGGGGTCGGCCCAGATCAGATCAGACCCAATTATGGTGCGTCTTGCGCCGCGTCGCTACTGCTCGGACCGCGAGGTCCCGCCATAGCTCCCCCCAGAGCTTGCGGTCGTCAGCGGCAGCGACGCCGACGGGATGCGGCCCGACTTCAACACATCCGGATCGAGCGGAATGTCCCGCCGCACCGCGCCCGACCCGCCCAGCGACGGGACGGTGGCGCCGTCCACCACGATATTGGTGCCGCCGGCATTGCCTGTTGTGAGCACCAGGTTGGACTGCGGCGGTACCGGCCAGGTTTCGCCCGGATGCAGCACCCGGTTCAGCAGCACCGGGCCGGACTTGTCGCGCACCAGCAGCCAGGCGTCCGCGGTGGCGCTCAGCACGATGCGGGGCTGCGGCACCGCCGGTGATGCCGACTGGGCCGTCGTGGCGGCGGCGGCCTGGGTTGGCGGGACCGACGGCTCGGGCGCCGGCTGATCCAGCACCGCGGCACCGCGGGCGGCCCCCGGTGTGGCGGCGGCGGCCGGTGGTCCAGCCGGGGCGGACGGCGACAGCGACGCCACCGCGGTTGGCGCGGGACGTGAAGTTTGTGTGACGATGGAGGGCGGCACGGCCCGCTCGGCCAGAGGTGCGAGGCGCGCCGGGACCGGCGCCACCACCTCGGGCGGCAGCGCGCCGTTGCCCGACAGGCGGTACCAACCGATATACGCGCCGATCGCCAGCACCATGCCGAGCAGCACGACGGCCCCCGTAGGCACGCCGCGGCTCGGCACCGGGGCTGGGAAACTCAATCGAGTCAATCGGTTGACATCGGCAGCTTCGGTGCGGAACCGCCGCGTCATCTCCGCCGGGTCAAGTCCGAGCAGGGCCGCGTAGCTGCGCAGGAAGCCAAGCGCGTAGGCGTTGCCGGGGAGATCCGCGATGCGGCCCTCCTCCAACGCCATGAGGAATGCCAAGCGGATTCGCAGCGCGGCTGCGACCGACTCCAGCGTCCAGCCGAGGCGCTGGCGCGCGGCACACAGATCCGCCCCGACGCGGGGCGCGCCGGCCGCGGCGTCCTGATCTACCGAAGTGGTGGACATATTGGTCCGGCCACCCGCGAAATTCGTTCTGCGTTCGTGCAGCACGATCTGTCTAACCCTGTTCGCATCCGTCTGACGCCAATGTCACGCTGCGCACCGGTTCCAACACAGCAGTTCCGAGGCAGCTTCCACCGACATCCAGTTCCGACAATGCCGTTTGTTCCAACGTCCCTACACTGACTCCGATCCGCGCGCGCGTCACGCGAAGATTGGTATCAATCCAATATCGCAACAAATTTTTTCGGCCGCTCGTATCGTAAAAGCCTCATCGTCTCATCTTCGATGTTTCTGCCACACGACTGACACGCAACAGCGCTCAGGATGACTTTCATTTGATACGCCTCCTTTTGAAGTGCGCCAGGGTTTGGAGTGCAGCTTGGCTTGAAGTGCGCCAGGCCTTGAAGTGCAGCATGGCTTGAAGTGCAGCAGGGCTTGAAGTGCAGCTTGGCTTGAAGTGCAGCATGGCTTGAAGTTCACCGGGGTAACGACTCGCACCACCGACGTGGCGATGCCTGGCGCCGATGCGTCCGGTCGCCAAGCCCGCCTTGGACGAGCCCTGATGGTCCGCATAATGCAACTTCGATTGTTAATGAGGCTTGGCAGTCGCGCGGGTCGCCGCTCCGCCCCGCGACCGATACGACGCAATGCCAATCTGGGGCCCTCCCAATCCGGGCGTTCGCAAGCTGGGAAACGCCAACAAGCCGGGAAACGCCAAATCGCGAACCTGGCTTCAGATCGGCAACCCGTGTTCGCGCGCCCATGAGGCGATCGGCTCCCGCAGGCTCGCAATGCCAGCGCCACCATGGCGTATCGCCGTCAGCACCGGTCGGAACGAAACCAGATCGAGCTGCGACAGCATCGCCTTGATCGGCAGAATCCCCGAGGCCGGCATCGACAGCGTCGTCAGGCCAAGCCCCACCAGCGCCAGCGCTTCCAACGGCCGTCCCGCTGCCTCGCCACACAGTGACACCGGCACCCCCTGCCCACCGCGCGCGTTGGCCGCCGCGCGCAGCACCTGCTCCAGCAGGTCGAACATCGGCTGGGACAGCAAATCGTAGCGATGGGCGATCGCCGGCGTGCCCCGATCGGCGGCAAACACGAATTGCAGCAGATCGTTCGACCCAATCGAGACGAAATCGGCCTGCTCCAGCAGCACCGGCAACTGCCACAGCAGGGCCGGCACCTCGAGCATGGTGCCAATCCGCAGCGTGCGCGGCGTCGGGCGGACGCGCCTGGCCTCGGCCTCCAGCAACGCCCGCGCCGCACTGAACTCGGCCACCGTCGCGACCATCGGGAACATCACCGACAGATCGCGCCCGCCCGCCGCCAGCAGCAGCGCGCGCAACTGGCGGCGCAGCAAGGCGGGCCGGTCGAGCCCGATGCGCAGGCTGCGCCAGCCCATCGCCGGGTTTTCCTCCGCAGTGTGCACGGCACCCGGCAGGATCTTGTCGGCGCCCAGATCGAGCGTGCGGAACAGCACCGGCCGGTCGCCGGCGGCATCCAGCACCTTGGCGTAGGTCGCCGCCTGCTCCGCCACCTCGGCCACCGCGCCACGCGCCAGCATGGCGATCTCGCTGCGGTACAACCCAATCCCGTCGGCGCCGGTGGTCGCGATCTGGTCGAGCTCCAGCCCCAGCCCGACATTCAGCATCAGCCGGATCGGCGTGCCGTCTGCGGTCACCGCCTTGCGATCGCGAAACCCCGCCCAGACCGCCTGGCGCGCGGTCCGCGTCTCCAGCGCGCGCGCATAGATCTGCCGCACATCAGAGTCGGGCCGCAGAATCAGCCGCCCCTCGTCGGCGTCCAGCACCGCCAGATCGCCCGAGCGCGCGGCTTCCACCACGCCGCGCACCCCGCCCAGCGCGGGCAACCCGAGGGCGCGGGCCACGATCGCCGCATGGCCGGCGGGACTTGCCTCCTCGATCGCCACGCCCGCCACACCCTTGGCGTGCCAGTCGAGCAGATCGGCCGGCCCCAGCCGCCGCGCCAACAGGATCGACCCGGGGGGAATCGGGTCCGCCGGCATCCGCGCCGGACCCCCCGCCATCGCCGGATCGATCAGCGCCAACAGCAGACGATCGGCCAGCTCATCAAGGTCCGCCAGCCGCTCGCGCAAATACGGATCGGTGATCCGGCGCATCCGGTCGCGCACCTCACCCGCCACGCGCGCCACCGCCGCCTCCGCGGTCACGCCGCTGCGGATCACATCGCCCACCCGGCGCAGCCAGCCCGCGTCCGCGGCCACCAGCCGATACGCCGCCAACACCTCGCGCGAGGCCGCCCCCACCGCCGGGGCCGATTCGTGGGTGTTCGCGATCAGCTCATCGAGGCCGCGCTGCATCCGGTCGGCCGCCACGTTCAGCCGCTGCAGCTCCGCGGCCGGGTCGTCGGCCAGCAGCCGGTTGATCGTCGGCCGGCCGCCGCGGACGAACACCGGCCCGATCACAATGCCGCCGCCCAGAACCGACCCGCTGAACGACCGGGGCACCGTCGCGGCAACACCCTCATCGGAGCTGTCCGCGGCGCCCGCCGCCGCCAGCAGCTCGGCCAGAAGCATGCTCACCGTCTCAAGGACATCGACCTCGTCCTCGCTGTACTGGCGCGGATTGCGGTTCTGCGCGACCAATACCCCCACCATCCGCCCCGCGCGCCGCACCGGCACCGCAATCATCGAGGCGAATGGCTCCTCCCCGGTCTCCGCCCGGTAGGCGAACGCCGGATGGTTCTGCGCGTCCGCGAGGTTCAACACCTCCTGCCGCGCCGCGCACAGGCCGACAATCCCCTCCCCAACCCGCAACCG
>Ga0326727_10021413_pt1 | contig 12665 bp, 8 predicted proteins | sample MB2enrmetagenome_FD_207643 | JGI IMG/M metagenome (GOLD analysis project Ga0326727, IMG submission 207643) | Lab enriched peat soil microbial communities from McLean, Ithaca, NY, United States - MB29MY | ecosystem: Environmental > Terrestrial > Soil > Wetlands > Peat | place: USA: New York...
CTTCTGCCAGACCACCAAATCACGGAATGTTTTTGCCGGGATCCTTCGTTCGCCATTCTGGCTTCTGACTCCTGGCTCCTGACTCCTTGTGATCATGTTTCGCGCTCCAGCTCCTCCTCAATCAACTGCTTGTTATAGAGGGCGGCGTAGTGGCCGTTCAAGGCGAGCAATTGTTCGTGCGTGCCGCGCTCTACGATCTCGCCTTCATGCAGCACCACGATTTCGTCCGCACTCTGGACGGTCGAGACCCGGTGGGAAATCAGGATGGTCGTCCGCCCGGCCATCACGCCTGTGAGATGGCGGAGGATCTTCTCCTCCGTGTAGGTATCGACGCTCGAAAGCGCGTCATCAAGAATCAGGATGCGCGGATCGCGGATGACGGCCCGTGAGATCGCGGTGCGCTGCTTCTGCCCGCCGGAAAGGGTGAGCCCGCGCTCGCCCACCAGGGTGTCAAAGCCCCGGGTAAAGCCCTGAATTTCCGGCAGGATGTTGGAGATCTCCGCCGCGTGCTCGACCTCCGCGGCCGACGCCTCCGGCGTGCCGAATTTAATGTTTTCCCGGATGGTCTCGCTGAACAGGAAGGTCTCCTGCGGCACGAATCCAATGTGCGAACGCAGAGTCTTGAGCGGGATCTGACGAATCGGAACGCCATCCATGAGGAGCGATCCTTCCGGGACGTCGTAAAGACGTGGAATCAGCCCCACGAGCGTGGACTTCCCCGAGCCGGTCGCGCCCACGATCGCTACGGTCTTTCCGGCGGGTATGCGCAGGTTCAGGTTCTTCAGCACCGGCGTGCCGTTGTAACTGAAGGTAAGGTTCCGAAACTCGATTTCACCCCGCAACGAAGCCAGCGGGTGCGCGGGTACGGCGCTGTCATCAATGTCCGGCTTGGACTCGAAGATCATCATCAGGCGTCCCAGCGAAGCCCGGCCGCGCTGAACGATGTTCGTCACCCAGCCGAGCGCAATCATCGGCCAGATCAGGTAAGTGAGATAAATATTGAAGGCGGTGAACGTCCCCACCGTAATCCTGCCTTGGAGCACGTGACGGCCACCCGCCACCATCACCAGCAAAAAGGCGCTGGCAAAGAGCAGTGACATGCCGGGCCACAGGAAACTGCTGATCCAGATGAGCCGCTTGTTTTTCGCCACGAAATCCAGGTTCATCTTGTCGAATTCCGCCATTTCAGCTTCCTCCTGGCAGAAAGCGCGGACGACGCGGACGCCTGAAAGGTTCTCGCGCACTCTCTCGGTGAGATCCGAATAGAGCGCCTGGATCTTCTCAAAACGTTCATGGATTTGCTGGCCGAAGAACTTGACCCCGACCGAGACCAGGGGCATGGGAATGAGAGAGTAGACGGTGAGACGCCAGTCAAGATGAGCCATCAAAGCGATGGTTGCAACGCCCACCACGACCGTATTGGCGGAATACATGATGCCGGGGCCCAGCATGTTGCGCACTGCGTTCAGGTCGTTCGTGAGCTTCGACATCAGGTCGCCGGTGCGGTTTTCCGTGTAGTAACGCGGGGAAAGGCGCATCAGGTGCGTGAAAAGGTCATTGCGCAGGTCGTATTCGATGTCCCGCGATATTCCGATCAGAATCCAGCGCATCCAGAATTGCAGCACGGCCTTGCACACCGCGAAAGCCAGAAGGAGCCCCGCCACGCCGAGCAACTTGCGGGCCGTGCCTCCCCGCGTCAGATCGTCAATCCCCTCTTTGATAATGAGTGGAACGACTACCCCCGCGAGCTGTGAAACCAGCAGGCAAATAAAGCCCGCCACAAAACGGTTTTTGTAGCGAACCAAGTACGGCCGGAGTGGGCGGAAGGGACGCAGCATTGAATGTATCTTCAGGCTCAGACGAACTCGCCAAGCCGGCGACGCAGGCAACTCCCCGCGTCATAAAACACCGCAGAGCCGCCTGGCAACCCTGCGCAGATCGCTTCAGGGGGAAACTACGTAAGCCCAGCTTTCATTATACGGGAGGCTCAAAGAGACCAGCAATCGGATTGTGCCACGCAAGAGGATTCTCCAAAGAATGTGGTCCTGGGGATGCTTGATCGGATTTCTTTGCGCTCGATATGAGGTTCGCTCTGGCGCTCCAAAGAAATGCTGCGCGCGGCCTTTCTTATGATGTGCAGGCATGTGACCCTCGTGCCCCTATTGGCAGCGGCAGGCTGAGATGGAGATCAACGCGGACCCCGGCGGAAATGCCTTGTCCAACCGGGGTCCGGTCGGCGAGAGAGAGGAATCAGAAGTGAAACCCGAGTTCCACCGTAAGCGCTCGCGGCGTCACATAATGGGTCCCACTGAAAGTTGAGATGAAGTTGTAGAGCGCCTCTTTATTCATGAGGTTTACTGCCGTCATGCGGAGGCTCCACTTGTGTTTGTCACCATTGAAGAGGTTGTCTTCACCCACCGAGAGGTCGAAGAGGTTGCGTGGCGCGATGCGGGGTGGGTTGTGATCATCGTTTTCTGCGCCTGCCGCAGGGATCTTCACCAGGGAAGACTTGTATTCGGATGCAGGGCACACGCTATTTAGACTGATCGGAGTGGTTGGGGTCGCAAACACGCCGTTGCAAGAGAGTCCCGCCTGGAACTGTTGATCCGGCGTGATAATCGACGCATCCACGATGGAATCGGTCCCGTTTGGCCCATTGGCGCAATTGCCGCCCGCGCACGGCAGGGGGCCCGCCACCAAGCCGCTATCGTAACGCCAGTTGAAGCCTACCCAGGGGCCGCGCTTGAATGGTTGGTATTGCACGTGAGTTGTCTGGTTAAAGTGCTCGTCGTGGTCGATGCGGAACACCTCGCATCCTGTCGGCGTCGTCGCGCAAAGCGAGCCCGGCGCGGAGCCGACTCCGGCGACCTGTGGCTCGAAGAAGCGCGCCGCCACGCTGGAAAAGACCAAGAAAGCTGTCAAGCCGTGGAAATTGGGGACGCTAGCTCGGACGGCATATCCAGGAATTTTCGATTTGGTCCACTCGACGGGAAAGGTAATCGGTGAGTTGCCCAGGATGCTGAAGTCGAAGCCCCTTTGTGTGTATTTCCAGATGTATTCGCCGTCCACAACCAGGTATTTGCTGAAGGCTTGCTGGAGGCCGATGTGGAACTCATTGCGGGTGCCGGGGCTCAGCGGAGCGGTGCTGACGCAAGGAGCGATGGTCGACGTCATGATCGCTTTGATCACGGGATCGGCGCATCCGTTGCTCGCCAGGATCAGGTTCTCGTTGAACGGTGTTTCCATGATGCGAGCATACGAACCCTGAAGCACGGTGTTGGTTTTCTTAATGTGGTAAGCGGCGCCTACGCGAGGCTCCGCTTGGCGGGCAGTAGTGATGCCATTATATAAGTCGCCGCGGAGGCCAAGGTTGAAGTTCCAGTTCTTATAGGTAATCGAGTCTTGAGCGAACAGCGCCAGCTCCTTAATGTCGGAGTGACCGTTATAGGCGTACAGGCCGCTGGTTGCATTCGGGCAACCGTCAGAGGCCGGCAGTGGCGCTGTTCGAGTCAAATCGTAGCAGCCCAGGATGGGTATAAAACCCGGATTGGCCTGGAGTGGACCGGTACAATTCGCCGGACCAGTCAGTCCCGGGTTTGTATCCGCACTCCCGTCAGCATTCAAACAAGGAGCATTCGAGGTGGGATCGACCACCCCGAAGCTGTCATCTTCGGTCAGAAACGTGTGCTGAAAAACCACTCCTGCCTTCAGGTTGTTGATGCCTTTCGCGTAAGAGACCTCGGCGCGACCGCCGGCATTGGTCAGCCGACGAGTCTGGCCAATGGACTGGCGCTGAATATCAGGTTGGAGGTCGGCGAAAGGATCGTCGCTCGGGTAGTAGTTGTATCGATCCTGGCGCACCCACCCTCCCAACGTGAACACGGTGTTGGCGTTGATCAGACGCGTCCAAGCTGGCCCAATGTCAAGCGTCTTGATCTGCGAACGCTGGTCGGTAGAGCCTACGACCGCTCCGGTAGGACTCAGACCATTGTTGTCAACGACCAACCCGTTCCATGCCGTGCCGTCTTGGGCGTCATAGGAATTAGGCGTCTGGAACCAGGAGCGCGTAAACTGGAAGTTCAGGTTGACGGTATCCTTTTCTGAGGGCTTAAAGTCGAATCGGTCAAACAGGTTCTCCTCATTGCCCCGGTCGTGCATGACGCTAAATTCCGGCCCATCCAGGAACCGGGAGGTGTTCAACCCGTTGGCGGAAATGAAGTTACCCCACTTTTGCCCACCGTAACCGAAATTGAATCCAACGTTCGACGTCCCAAAGGTTCCGTAAGAAGTCGTCACCCCGCCATGCGGCTGAGTCTCCCCGAGGCCTGAACGCGTGGTCGCCACGATCACTACGCTGGTCTTGCCCCCAAACTCTGCCGGCGGTGCGCCAGGAACTACTTCCAACGACTGTACCGAGTCGAGGGAAATCTGATTTGAAAAGACCTTGCTTTGCTGGTCCGTGATGGGCTGGCCGTCGACGTTAAACGAGTTTTCTGCGTGATCTCCCATTCCGTGAAACAGACCGTTCGAATCCGCGGCGATTCCCGGCGTGGAAAGTGTGACGAGGGAACTAATGGACGACGACTGACTTTCCAGCGGCAGCTTGTCGAAGAGGGCTCGATCCACATCCGTGTGGGTCGTGGGATCGACCTCGATCAGATCTTCAGCTTCGCTTGTGACCGTTACCGTAGTTTTCCCGCCGGCCAATTCCAGGTTGATTTTTAGACTGACGGGAACCATGGAACTAATATTAACGTCTGACACGTGCGGGTCGAAGCCCGCGGCGGTAACTGTCAGATGATACGGATTGAATGGCACGTTGGTGAAGCTGAAACCTCCCGAGCCATCGGTCGAAGCTTCGCGTCTAAAGCCGGTTACGGGGTTATAAATTGTAGCCGTTGCGCCAGGGATCACCGCACCGGAAGGATCCGCTACCGTGCCCGTTACCGTCCCGGCGCTCCCGAGGTTCTGTCCGAGAACCACCGCGGGAAGGATCACTGCCCACAAAAACACGAATAGAATTAATAATGGGGGTCGCCTTTCAATCATGGCTCTGCTCCTTCTGCTCCTGAGATTTTGTTGAGGTGATGCGGGATAATGCAAAACTTCAGGAGAGCGGGGGAGAGCGGGCGACAAGCGTCTGAGAGAGGTTTAGGGAAGGCCTAGCCTCGCGAGTTGCCAGGGAGTAGGGTGTTTCGTGATACGGCTTCTGGAAAAGGGATACAACCGTTGGGCGAACGGAGCCATTGCGAACAATCTGGCAGAGGGGGCAGAAAGTGCCGAGGTTCTGGCTCGAGTGCAAATCCGAGGCACTCACGTGATCGAACTGGCAGACAGCCACGGCGTCATCGCCGTGGTGGTGAAGAACCTCAACGGAAAGGAGATTGAGTTCACCAGTGAGCGCCAGGCCGACAATAAGTGCGCGCAGCCAGTATCGGTGTCGAGATTTGCCAGACCGTCTCAAGTTGAGCGTTCGCTTCTGGTCCACCCGAGCCTTCTGCGATCGGGCAGCCCTCGCCTTAAACTTATAGTACTAGAAATCCACGAAGTTGGGAACGCCGAATGTCTCCCAGGCGCTTCAAAATAGGAGGATGCCCTTTCCCTAATCTGGGTTGCATCCAAAAGCCATTTACCACAAGCGTGGTGAATCTGACTGCTGTTGGCATAGAGCCGTCTGACGCGGGAACTCATCCCCCTCTTGGGAGCCGTCCCATTGGATGGCAAGGCTTGAAGAGGGAGCTTAGCGGGACCCTGGCCAAGGGGAAACCCACGCAGCAGCACTTAGGGAGAAAAACAGGTCCGCGTGAGCCGGACCCCGACCCGGCGGGCTAATTCTCTGCCCACCTCTTGTGTATGTGGAGATGGGCAATCCCGTAGGAGTAACTTCCTTCGCCGGGCAACGGTTTGGCGTGGACAATCCGGGCCAGCGAGAAGATATTTCCAGGCCCGTCCGAGTAAGGGACGCAAACCTCCACCACCACAACTCCCACCCCATAACGTTCGGTGCTCTTACAGCAGAGCCCTCCCCGCGACACGTTTTCTGTCGTGACCACATCATCGCCACGGTCCCTGGTGCGAATGCACGCTTTCAGGTGAAGGTTGACCCGCTGGCCCTGGCGTTCGTCTTGCGGCCGCCCAGGAGGAAGCAAGAGGGGTTGATACGAAGGCATCCCCTGCAAGGGCGGCGGCGAGGTGAGCGCGATCACGCTGTCGGTTGACCGTTTCCACAAGCTGTTGCCCGCGCAATCCTTGCAGGGCCGGGAAACCACATGGCTAGCCTCAAAGACCTCAACCTCCAGCTCGTTCAGATAAACGAGCTGCTGGCTATGGCACCTTACACATTCGAGCAACACCCTTCCCACCGCCGCTTCAGACTCGGAGATGGGGGGGAAGCTGATTCCCCACAGGTTGATCGCGGGGTCCTTGGATTCCACGCCATAACATTGCCCTTCCGGGCCTTCGCTGATTCGGCCGACAACCCGGAAATCCGCTTCAGCCCCGGAGGCGATGTTCCTGATGTTCAACTCATGATCGGTCGCCAGATCGTGCTTGATTGCGATCTTCGCCCCGTACCGGCTGATCGAAAGGGTTCTTGCGATATCCTGGAAACCCCTTCCCGTAGTATCCGTTCCCGACGCAAGGATCCTGATCTCCAGCGAAATACGATCCGTGCGGCGCGTTTGAACTTCGCTCATAGGTTAGCGCCACTCCCGCGCATTCGATCCAGGCGAGCGCTTCCGGCTTGCGCGGACGCGTCCACCTGCTTCCAGAATATAGCTTTTCTTCAGCCCTAAATCCAGCGACCTTTATGACAATTACGATGATCTTTTTGGGGGCGGCAACGCCCCGGCCCCACGATGCCGGGGGCGGCAATTCCATGAATATTTAGCATTTGACATCCGAGGCGTTTCCGGGGTATTGAATGCACTCCCTGAAAGAATAGTCGGAACAACATAGGGTGGCAGGTGCATACATGGGAACTCGGAATAGAGCCCAGGACATCAGCGGTGTGATTCCCGTCATGCCGATTCCATTCGATGCGGACGAAAGAATCGACGAAGAGAGCCTGCGCAGGCTGGTGGATTTCGCCGTGACTTGTAAAGTGGAGGCGATCTGCCTGCCCGCTTACGGCAGCGAATTCTACAAACTTACCGAGGATGAGCGAATGCGGGTGGTGAAGATCGCCATCGAGCAATCCGCCGGGCGAGTCCTCGTCGTCGCACAATGCAATCATGGTTCGGCGCGCGTAGCTTCATCGTTTGCACGCTCTTATGCCGAGGCTGGAGCCGATGTGGTCTCGGTGGCCATCCCGAGGCAGTTTTCCCTTCCGGACGACGACATCGCGCACTATCTCGGCGCGATCATGAAGGCTGCCGGCGTGCCTTGCTTGATTCAGGATTTCAACCCCGGCGGCCCTACAGTGAGCGCGGAGTTTGTCGCGCGGCTGAAAGGCGAGTGCTCTAATTTCCGGTACCTGAAGCTCGAAGAGCCGCTGATGGTTCGGAAGCTTCTGGCGATTCGCGAAGCCACAAAAGATGGGGTGAGAGTCCTCGAAGGCTGGGGCGGCCTGTACACCATGGAGCTGATTCCTGCCGGGATCGGCGGGCTGATGCCGGGCCTCGGACTGGCCGACGTTCATCGCCGGGTGTTCAAATTACGCACGGAGAATCAATCCGACGAAGCCTTCCGGATTTACGGGCGGATTCTACCCCAGCTTGTTTTTTCGCTGCAGAACATGGAAATGTTCATGTACTGCGAGAAACGCCTCCTCGAGGCTCGCGGGCTACTCTCCAATGCGCGGTCGCGCAGCGCGTGCTATACGCCCGACCTGTATTCCGTGCGCTACGTCGACGAGTTGAACGAACGCATCTTGCAATTGATCGACGAGATCCATCCGAAAGCTTGAGCGTGCGAAGTCTTGTTTCCCGGGAGTTCGCAAGGTGTGGCTCTTGAGCGGACTCCTTGTCATTGCCGGCGCAAACTAAGGCGGGAAGGTCCGCGCAAGGTCAGCAGGGGAAGAAGGGGCGGCCAATGAAGATCACAAAGATCAAGGCACATCTGATGGGAATTCCCGGGCCAGGGGGACATGCTCCTTCACGGAATTGGATCTTTGTTCGAATTGATACCGACGAGGGCATTACCGGAATCGGCGAGGCAACGACCGAGTATCATGAGCACGCCGTCGTTGCCATGGTCGAACAGCACTTTGCCCGGATGCTGGTGGGGCAGGACCCCACGCGCGTGAACAGCGCCTGGCAACAGATGCAGCGCAACTTTTGGTGGCGGGGCGGGGTGGCCGCTTCCAGTGCGGCCAGTGGGATCGACCAAGCGCTCTGGGACATCACCGGCAAAGCTTATGGGAAACCTGTTTACAAATTACTGGGCGGCAAGGTTCGCGATCGCGTGAGGTTATATGCGCGTGGAGATCTCAATTTGTCCTCCCAGCCTGCCGAGGCAAAGCGAGCGGTCGCGGAAGGGTTCACCGGATTCAAGATGCCGCCGGGCCTGGGGATTCAACCCTTCGACGACGAGGCCCAGGTTGATTCTGCTCTTTCGTTGGCGCGTGAGATTCGAGAAGCTGCGGGCCCGGCTTGCGATCTCATGATCGACTGCGGCGGACTCCTCTCTCTCCAGGCCGCTCACCGGCTGATCGAGGGCCTCGCGAAGGTCAAGATGCTGTTTGTGGAAGAACCGGTCAACGCTGACGTTCCCCACGGCCTGGTCACCCTGCGACGGGCCCATCCTGGCGTTCGCATCGCAGCCGGGGAGCGCGTGATGACCCGGTGGCAGTTCCGCGAGTGGCTTGAGCAGGGAGCGGTGGATGTCATTCAAGCGGACATCTCGCACTGCGGCGGGATCAGTGAACTGGTGCGCATTGCGAATTGCGCCGAGGTCTACAATGTGCAGATTGCTCCCCACAATCCGTATGGCCCGGTGGCTCTGGCGGCCAGCGCCCATGCGGGCGCAGTCATGCAGAACTTCCTGATCCTGGAGCACTGCCGTCTCCGGCCCTGGTTCGATGAGGTGCAAAAGTTTGGTCCGAAAATCGAAAACGGCCATGTGATTCTTGATGATCGCCCGGGCTTGGGTGTTGAACTGGATTGGGACTACGTTGCCCGGCACCCCTATTACTATTTGGGCTTGCGGACTTACACCAAGGCGGACGGAAGCATGCCGAGCATCTAAGTCGGGAACGAGCGAGCGGCCACAACAAAAATGATGGCGAGGTGACGCGATGGGATGCAGGCAAACCTATGATCTGAAGCATATCGTACACATTCGCGGGGTCGATCATCCCGAGTCCATATCGGTGGGTCCGGACGGAGAAGCCTACACGACCGGCACGGGCGGCCAAGTTTACCGGCTCGACCTTGGGACCAATACTGCAGAGCAATTCGCTTCCACGGCGCCCCGCCGGATGCTTGGGCAGGCGGTTGACCGCGAGAAGAATCTCTATTGCGCGGACGCATCATCCCCTGCGGGCAAAGTCATTCGCCTCACGCCTGAAGGGAAAGAATCAACCTATGCAACGGGCCCGGGCGGCCGGGGCTTTATATGCACGAACTACCCGGCCTTTGACCGAAATGGGAATATGTATTTGTCCGATAGCGGAGACTGGTCAGACACGGTCAACGGCCACATTTACAAGATCCCTCCCGGCGGGGGAGAGGCTCGGATTTGGTATCCCGAACTCGTGGATACTCCGAATGCCATAGCGCTCGACGCCGAGGAAAAACAACTGTATTTTGTCGAAACATTTGGCAATAGCATTGCCCGAATTGGGATCAACGCCGATGGCTCGGCGGGCCTTTTCGAACGCGTCGTGCACATGCCCTGCCACATTCCTGACGGCATAGCTTTCGATGAGGAAGAACGGTTGTGGATTGCCTGCCACAGGCCGGATGCTATCTACGTCTTCGATTTGGCGACCCGAAGGCTCGAACTCTTTGCGGAAGACTGGCAGGGGGAGAGCCTGCGCGGGCCGACGGACGTGGCATTCGCCGGACCGAACCGCGACATTCTTCTTGCCGCCTCTCTGGATAACCTTGTTGTGCATAGGTTCGACAATACCGGGGTGCGCGGGCTTCGCCTCAACAATCCCAAACTTTAGGAGGACCGGAAGAGGGCGCTATTCCTGAAAGAGGAAGCAGCGCCTTTGGCGCACGGCCGGCTTCAACGTTTATGACAGCCACCTGGAACGCAGTCTGGTCCGCACACTGCAATTTCGTCTTCCCTCGATATCCAGGCAAACCTCTGTCGCTCTCTTCGCCCGCTGGAGACATGTTTTCCGAAGGGATGGCAATTCTCACTCGCGCGCAGCACGCTTAAACAATCGAGCCGGGACGAGCAGCATTTTCCCCGTCCACGCCAAATCGGAGCAAAAGGCTAATGAAAGTTCTCGACACCCCCCGAAAATCCATGTGGACCGATCCCGTTCTCTGGTTTGTTTTAGCTCTGGGCTTGGTCTTTGGTGCCGTATTCAATATTCTCCCGATCAGCTTCCCGATGTTCAAAGTTGCATTCAAATCAAACCTTGAACAAATGGGAAGGACACAATTGCTGTTCTTCATCAGCGGAATACTCTTCAGTCTCATCGGCGGGTGGCTGATTGATCGCTGTGGGTTGCGCCGCTCATCTGTGTTGACGCTGTTTTTGCTGGCGACAGCCGTGTTGATGATCGGAGGCGCTCCGACGTTCTCGGTGATCCTTTGCGGCGCTTTCTGTCTGGGGCTCGCGGTCCAGGCGACCAATGTCATCAGCAACTCGATGATCAGTGTCTCTTTCGAAGAGAAGCGGCAGAGTGTGTTCTTCATTTGGGGAGTCAGTGACGCCCTGGGTGCGGTTGCCGGGCCGGTCGCGCTGGGATGGTGGCTGACCCATGCTGAACGCGTGGGCGGAAGTTGGCGAACGGGCTACTTTGCCGCGGCTTCTATCCCTGCCGCTCTTGCGATCTGGGCCCTCATTTCACAACCGAAACGGCTGGCCGCTGCTGGACAGGCCGGCAAGCCCCGGATGAGTGCCGCGTCAGCGATGCGAAGCGTGCTGACGGAACCATCCTTCTACGTGGCTTGTGGAGCAATGCTGCTTCACGGGTTGGGCCAATGCGGAATGGTTTCGTGGGTGGGACAGTTGTTTCAGAAAAGGCATAACATTGATGCGGCCTCAGCGGCTTACCTGATCAGTTTCAACTCATTTGGCTTCTTCGCTGGACGGTCGATTTTGGGGTGGGTCACCTCCCGCTGGAAGATTCCGGAACTGGTGCTTCTCGCGAGCTGTGCAGGAATTGGAACACTGGCCTATGTCGCCACAATAAGCTCCCCGAACTATGTGTGGGGGCTTGCCATGTTTACCCTCGCCGGTGTCTTCATTTCCGGAAATGGCCCTTCCATAAACTCATATGTTGGTCTGAAGTTGACGGGCCACGTGGCGACTGCTTTTGCCGTTGTAAGCGGAGTCAGCTATATCGGTGCAGCCGCCGGTTCATACCTGGTCGGAGTGATTGGAGGCCGGGTCGGCCTTGAGACTGGCATTTGGTTCATGCCACTGTTCAGCCTGACCTTGGCCGCTCTTGCTCTGTTCTGGAGCATCCACGAACGTTCTTTGGCAAAGCCCGTGCCAATCAAGATCGGGACTTGACAGTCAAAACACAATAGTAAGGAGTGAAGAATAATGACTTGGCCGACAGATCGCCGGGAATTCTTGCGGCGTGCAATAACACTCTCCGGCGGGGCATTGGCTTCCCTGCAAGGGCTTCCCTTGAATTCAGCGGCGGACCGGAACACCTTTGCAGAGATCCGAGGAACAGACCGTGTTCGCAACCTCCTCGAAGACGCCTTCAGCATTTATAGCGGCCGGACAGACGGGAATACTCTCTCGAAACTGGTCCTCGCCAATTCCGCGGGGACTGAAACCTTTGTCAATGACAATGTGTGGTGGAAATACACCGACTTCCAATGCAACTATCACGCGACTTACGGGTGGCGTCCCTTCTTTAACAAGGCCTATCGGAAGATCGACCGGAATACCTGGCAGACATGCTTTCGCTTCCAGGTAACGAAGACCTTGCAGGATTATTTCAAGAACGTGGAGGAAGCCCCAAAGATTCCTCCCATTAACTGGCTACCGGGCTCCTTCGATCCTTACGGGGTAAACCCTTACCCGTTCGACGCCGCAACGGAAAATCCTTCGGTCTACTCCGTGATGTGGTACTACGCGAACATTTTCGTTGATCCCCACACGAAAAAAGTGACCACGACGGATGCCGCTGAGCACTGTGAAGGCACCGATTATCCCCTCTTGAACTGTGTGACGGCTACGGATTACCTCCTCTGGGAGCGGGACGTGGCGCAAGCCGTCCATTACCTGCCGAAGATCGATGCATTCCTCGATGCAGTGCGCGAGCATTACCAGGATTCCAGCGGCCTGGTGCGGTCCGGAACCCAGGCCAGCGAGATTGAATTCTGCCATTACGGCCTTCGCTACCCCGGACACACGCACGTCTACCTCTTGAAGGTGTATCGGAACGTGCAAGAAGTGGCGCGGATGGCGGGGCAGCGCGGTCTGGAGGAGAAGTACGGACAACGGGCGGAGGAGTTAGGCCGCAGGATGCCCCTATTTCTCGAAGAGGGAAAGTGGTTTGTGGGAGGGCTTAAGGACGCAAAGGG
>Ga0326727_10021415_pt1 | contig 12664 bp, 9 predicted proteins | sample MB2enrmetagenome_FD_207643 | JGI IMG/M metagenome (GOLD analysis project Ga0326727, IMG submission 207643) | Lab enriched peat soil microbial communities from McLean, Ithaca, NY, United States - MB29MY | ecosystem: Environmental > Terrestrial > Soil > Wetlands > Peat | place: USA: New York...
CCAGTTTCATCACGGCGATCTTTTCGCCGCGCTCCCGCCCGCGGCCCGTTTCCGCCTGATCGTCTCCAATCCGCCCTACATCCCGACGGCGCGCCTGGACACGCTGGAGCCGGAAGTGCGCGACCATGAGCCGCGCCAGGCCCTGGACGGGGGAGCGGACGGGATGGATTTTTACCGGCGCATCGCGGCGGAAGCGGGCGCTTTCCTGGAAGCGGACGGACGCCTCATGCTGGAGCTGGACGAGGACGGCCCGGAGAAGGCGGCGGAAATTTTCCGGCAACAGAACTGGATTGTCGAAGGCATCGAATCCGATTACAATCAGCGTCCAAGAATTTTGATCGCGCGCCTGCCAACGGTTTGACGGCGCGCCCGGCCCCGGCCGGTTGTTATTATGCAGAGCTTTCTCATCCAAGGCGGAACGCCGTTGCGCGGCGAAGTCGCCATCAGCGGCGCGAAAAACGCGGTGCTCCCCATCATGGCGGCGACGCTGCTCACCCCCGAGCCGTGCGTCATCCGGCGCGTTCCCCAGTTGAGCGACGTGCGGTTCATGGGCAAAATCCTCGCCTCGCTGGGGGCGGAAGTCAAATTCGAGGGCAGCACCCTGACCGTGCGCGCCGCGCGGGTCCGGGGCCTGGGCGATTATGATTTGATCCGCAAGATGCGCGGCTCGGTCTGCATTCTCGGGCCGCTGCTGGGGCGGGGCGGCCAGGCGGTGGTTTCCTTGCCGGGCGGTTGCGTGATTGGAGCGCGGCCGATAGACCTGCATCTCAAGGGCCTGGAGGGGCTGGGGGCGAAGATTAGTATTGACGGTGGCTATATCCACGCCCGCGCCCGGAAATTGAAGGGGGCCGATTTGTTCCTGGGCGGGCGCTGCGGCCCGACGGTCCTGGGCACGGCCAACGTCATGATGGCGGCCGCGCTGGCGGACGGCGTGACGCTGATCGAAAGCGCCGCCTGCGAACCGGAGGTGGTGGACCTGGCCGCTTTCCTCAACGCCATGGGCGCAAAGGTGGCGGGCGCGGGCAGCCCCACCCTGACCATCACCGGCGTAAAGAACTTGCACGGCGCGGAGCACGAGGTCATTCCCGACCGCATCGAAGCCGCCACCTTTGCGGTGGCCGCCGCCTCCAGCCGCGGCGATGTCATCCTCCGCGGCGCGCGCGCCGATCACATGCGCGCCGTGCTGGACAAGCTGCGCGAAGCCGGCGTCACCGTGGAGCGCAGCGGGCCGGCCCTGAGAATTTCGCGCCGGGGACGGCTCAAGCCGGTGGACATCACGACGCTGCCTTACGCCGGGTTTCCCACGGACGCGCAGGCGCAAATGATGGTGCTGATGACCTTGACGCCGGGCATCAGCATCATTACCGAGCGCATCTTCGAGTCCCGCTTCATGCATGTGAGCGAGCTGGCGCGGCTGGGGGCGGACATCGCCATCGAAGGCCCCAGCGCCATTGTCAAGGGCGGCAGGCCCCTGAGCGGGGCGCAGGTGATGGCCAGCGATTTGCGCGCCTCGGCGGCCCTCATCATCGCGGGCCTGGCGGCGCGGGGGGCCACCCAGGTCAACCGTATCTATCATATTGACAGAGGCTACGAAAAGATAGACGACAAACTGCGCCTGCTCGGCGCCCGCATCGAGCGGCTGGAAGGCGAATGAAATTCCTCACGCGCCCGGATGAAACAGTTGGAAAAGACGCGCGAATGATTCCGCCCTGCAGCGGCGGTCTGCGACTGCCGGAGGATTCAGCGGCTTTTCAGCGGCCTTCCAGCGGCGGTCACAGACCGCCGCTACAGAGGGATGGCGCGGTCAGCGGTGGCGGCAAAGCCAGCCTTGCAGGCGGCGCTCGAAGGCGCCGGGTTTTTCGCCGAAGATTTTTTTGCCCAACAGGAAGGCGCGCTTTTGCAGACGGGCGCGTTTGGCGGCAATTCGATTTGACAGTCGGCGGTAATCCCGCGCCGGATGCGCGGCGTCCTCCAGCCGCAGGGCTTGGAGAACCAGGAACAGATCGTGGTCATCGCCCAGGGCCTGGCACAATTGCCCGGTGTGCCGGATCATGGCGCCGGCTTTTTTCGGGCCAAGACGTTCGATCAAGGCAAGGCCGTTTCCCAAAATCTTGGCTTGCTTGCGCCATTCGTGCAAGGTTTCCGGCGCCGGTCTTTGGCGGGCCGTCTTCAGCGCCGCCCGGCCGTGTTTGTAGATGCGCTTCAGCCCCGCCGCCAGGCGCGCCGGCGTGGCCTGGTGCATCGGCCAGGATGCGAGGGTCTCCCGGGAAGCCGAAAGCATCTGCCGCACCGCCCGGCGCAAGGACGGGATTTTCCGCAGGAAAGCGTGCTCCCGCCGGCGCAGGCTCCGCTCGGCTTTTTGGGCGGCCGGTCCGGTGGCGGCTCCCAGCCTGCCCAGGGTGTGCAACTGCGCATGGACATCGCGCAAGGGGGCGATTTTGCGGCCCGCCGCGGCCAGCCGGCGGTTTTCCCGGAGGAACAAGTTTTTGGGAAAGGCCACCCGCAGCGAGCGCAGGAGGGAGCGCAGCCGCTTGAGCGATTTGCGCGTATTGTGCATGGCCTGCGCACGATCGGCGCGGCGCAGTTCCGCCAGGGCCAGCGCGATCTCCTCGGCGGCAATTCGCCCGAGGGCGTCCGACAGCGCCTCGTTTTTTTCGATGCGGTAGCTCATAGTGGAAGCCCGGCCAGAAAGCGGTATCATACCCGATTGTGTAATCCAAGTCACGATTAGGTTACGTTCGTGTGACAGGGCGGGCGGGAGAATTGCGGATTGCGGATTTCATGGAATTTTGAATGTCGAATTTTGAATTGGGAAAACGGGATTTTCCCATTTCACTATTCGCTATTCACAATTCGCCATTCTCGGCGGATTGCGGATTGGGCCGGCGGTTTTGCCACGAAGGACGGGCGGAATTCCTCCGGGTTGACTTTCAAGCCATTAAATGGCAGGATAGGGACATGGCAACCAAGCTCAAGACGGTGCATGTCACCCTGACGCCGCAGATCGCAACCTTGTTGGATTCCGAGGTTGCCGCCGGTCGTTTCGCCAACATTTCTGAAGCGCTCCGCAGCGCGGCGTGGAAAGCTTTTGCCGAGGACCCTGCCGCCGAACTCCAGGCCGTTTTTGCCCAGATGGACGCTACCGGCGAAAAAAACGCTCCAGATATGGAGACGATTTGCGCTGAAGTTCGCGCCCACCGCAAGGGGCGATGAGTACAATTGTCATTGACACGAACACGTTTATCGCCGCCGGCTGGCATACGCATGCGCACGCACGCCGAGTCTTTGCCTCGGTGGCACGGCGGCGCTTCCAATGGCGGTAACGGCTGAGATTTTAGCCGAGTATCACAGCGTCAGCCGCCGCCCTGCGTTCGCCGGCAAGAACCACGACGGCTTGCTGGCGTGGGTCGAGAAAATTGCGCTGTTGGTAGAGCCAGCGGCATTGGGCAAACGACGCTCGCGTGATTCAAAGGATGACATGTTCATCGCCTGTGCTTTGGCTGCGGGAGCTTCGACCGTTGTTTCCAGTGACAAGGACCTCCTCAGCATGGTCAAACCGTTCGGAATTGAGATCGTCACCCCCGCCAAATTCATCGCCCGGCATCGGCTGTAGAAGACCGGCTTAAGAGTTGGTCAAAAGAGCGGGCGGGCTTTTTTTTGTCCGATTCCGGCGGCGGGCGGCGTATAATGGATTTATGACCAAAACTCAAATCGCCATTGGCGCGGCGCTTCTGGCCGGAATTCTGTCCACACCGCTCATCATTCAACAACAAGCGCTGGCCACCGCCCGCGCGGAGCAATCCGAGTTGCAGGCGCGGTTGCGCGATTTGCCGGCCCAACCTGTCCAGCCAGCAAGGCAAGTTCCTGGCACCATTGACATCGCGGCGCGGGACCGGGCCGATCTGGAACGGCTGCGGGTTGAAGCGGCGGCGCTCCGGGCCAAGATTGCGGATTACTCCGCGCAGGCGAAGGAGTTGGCAGCCGCAATTCCCGGGCATAAACCGGACGGCATTCCTTTGGGCAACGCCCTCCGGGCGCGTGACGCGCGTGACGCCGGCCAGGCCACCCCCGCCGCGGCACTGCAAACCCTTCTCTGGGCCATGCTCCAGGGTGAGACCAATCGAATCACCCAGCTCCTCGTCAGTGAGCCTGGCCTGGACACACAGCTTTTTCAGAAGGCATTGGACCAGCTTCTGAGGGAATCGGCCGGCATGCGGAGCAATGACCATACGGGGGAATCCGAGAATATGGAGGTGCAATTCTTGGAAGAGCAGCCGGGGGAGAATAATGACCGATGGATTGTCATGGAATCCACGGGGACGAATGGCACGGTTCGCCGCTCCCGCGTTCTTTTTCGCCCAACTGACTTGGGCTGGCGACAGGTCGTTGACAACAACGGCGATATCGTGCAGCAACCAATTCCGGACCAGCCTTGAATTCTCCCTTCGTCCCCATGAAGAAGAAGCCGGCATATTTCATTTTGACTGTTTTCGTTGCGCTCGCGGCTTTGTTTGTGGCGCGGCAACAAACGCTGAATGCTCTGCGGGCGGACAACGATTCGCTGCGAAGGCAGGTTGATTCGGTGAAGGCAAGGCGTGAGGCGGCTGTCCCGCAACCTCCGGCGGAACCCGTGGCGAGATTAAATGACGCCGATGAGAGAGAATTGCTGCAATTGCGGTCCCAGATTGTGCCTCTGCGGGAGCAACTGCGCGACCTGTCCAACCGGGTTGTCATTCTCCAGCGTCCGCGCACAGGCGGCGCTTCCTCCGTCCCTCCGTCTTCCCAGTAGGCGCGCGGATTTCCAGGATGGCGCGGATAACAAGCCGGTAGGGCGAGACTCTGTCGAGCCGAAACTCGATTTCCTGGGGAACAGTCACGGCTCGACAGAGTCTCGCCCTACCGTCAAGGACTGAGGCGTTGCGGATACAAAGAATGTTCGGTTTGGCGGCGAGCGGTGATTGGTATATAGATGGACACAATGGATGACAGCGAATTGCTGCGGGAGTATGCGACGGAAAAGTCGGAAACGGCTTTTGCATCGCTGGTGCAACGGCATATCCATTTCGTTTATTCCTCCGCGCTGCGGCAGGTCCGCAACGCGCAACTGGCGGAGGAAGTCACGCAGGCCGTATTCATTATTCTGGCGCGAAAAGCCGGCCGCATCCGGCAAGGCACAGTGCTGGCCGGCTGGTTTTTTAACACGGCCAGGTTCGTCGCCGCGGCGGAACTCCGGGCCGCCGCGCGCCGGCATAAGCACGAGCAGGAGGCTGGCATGGAATCATTACTTCGTGAAACAACAACCGACGCCTCGTGGGAGCAGATCGCCCCGTTCCTGGACGAAGGCCTGGCACAACTGAGCGGGAAGGACCGGCAGGCGGTGCTGCTGCGCTTTTTTGAGGAGAAAAGTTTTTTGGAGGTGGGCGCCAAGTTGGGAGCCAATGAAGACGCCGCGCGGATGCGGGTGGCCCGCGCTTTGAAGTCGTTGCGAGGGTTTTTTTCAAAGCGCGGGCTGACGCTTTCCGTGGCCGCCCTGACCACCGTGCTATCCGCCAACGTGATTCAAGCCGCGCCAGCCAGCCTGGTGGCAGCCGTCAGCGCAACCGCCGCGCTGCAAGGGGCGGGAGCCACGGGTTCAACCGCCGCCCTCATTAAAGGAGCATTATCTCTTATGGCATGGGCAAAATTGAAAACCACGGTCACTGTCGGTCTTGGAATCCTGCTGGCCGGCGTAATCGCCGCGCCGCTGATTATGCAACAACAAGCGCTGGCCGCCGCCCGCGCGGAACAATCGGAGTTGCAGGCGCGTTTGCTCAACCCAGCCCAAACCGTCCGGCCAACAGGGCAAATTCCTGGCACGATTGACATGGCTGTGCGCGACCGGGCCGATCTGGAAAGCCTGCGGGTGGAGTCGGCCGCGCTTCAGGCCAAGATCACGGAGTTCTCCGCGCAGGCGCAGCAGTTGGCCGCCGCCAGTTCCTGGCATAAACCCGGCGGCATCCCATTGGGTCAAATCATCCGGGCGCGTGACGCGCGTGATGTCGGACAGGCCACACCCGCCGCAACAATGCAGACTGCTGTGTGGTGCTTATCGCAAGGTGACACCAATCGGCTGGCTCATCTCATGGTTATGGAATCTGGAGCTGACGTTGATGAATTCCAAAGTTTTTTGGAGCAGATGGCCGAGCAAGCCCACGTTAAGCAAAGCAGTACCAACGGCGCAAAGGCCGAAGATATCGAAGATCTTGAATTGCACCTCTTGGAACAGCAGCCAGGACAAAATAATGACCAATGGATCATCCTGCAAGTGATGACGAAGGATGGCACCGCCGGAAGCAAGCGGGATCTCCTCCGCCCGACTGACACAGGTTGGAAGTGGGTTGTCGGTACTGACGGCGATCCCGTGGACGAAGACATAACGGACCAGCCTTGAACTTTCACGCCGTTCTCATGAGAAGAAAGTCCACATGTTTCGTTTTGACCGTTGTCGTTGCGCTCGCGGCTTTATTCGTGACGCGGCAGGGGACGCTGAACGCGTTGCGGGCGGACAACGATGCGCTACGAAAGCAGATGGATTTGGAGAAGGCAAGGCGTGAGGCGGCTGTCCCGCAACCTCCGGCGGAACCCGTGGCGAGATTAAATGACGCCGACGAGAAAGAATTGCTGCAATTGCGGTCCCAGATCGTGCCTCTGCGGGAGCAACTGCGCGACGCCTCCAACCGTGTGGTCATTCTTCAGCGGCCGCGCCTGGCTGGCAGCAGGTGATGGCGTAGCGGCGGACGGCAGTCCGCCGCCAACTGAATCGCCGGAAGTTTGCGGCGGTCTGCCGACCGCCGCTACGCATTTTTGTTTGCCATCCTCCATCTTCCATCCTCCATCCTCGCTTGGCTCCCTTACGGCTGAGTTAGTTGGAACAACCCGGTGGCGTTGGTGCTGAGGAAGAAGCCGGCGGCGTTGGTCTGTTGCTGCAACACGATGCCGCTGATCGGGGTCGCCAGGCCCGTCGCCGGATCGAGGAAGCTGCCGCTGATGATTCCTGTATTTGTCACGACTGCCAGGGTCAGCTTGGATATGCCCGGGCCGTTGGTCGTGAATTTGCCGGCGAGGGACAAGGTGGCGTCGTTGGTCAGAGGAACGGGCAGGTTGCCGCCGCTCAAGGTGATTTGGAAATTGGTCGCCCCCAGCACAGGCGTTTTGGCCGGGCCGGGCCTGAAGGCGGAGCCTGTAATGGACACATTATTGGTGAAGCCATGAGGATAGAGTTTGCCGGAGGAGTTGGTGCGGAACCAGGCGGCGCCGCCTTCCAGACTCACGCCGGGAAGATTAGTGAAGGTGACCCAGCCGGAGAGCGATCCCAGGGTCCCGGTTCCATAAAGCGGAATGTAGAGCGGCCACCGTCCGTATTTGGAAACACCCGCCGCTGACGGCGCCACGGGGGTGTTGTCCGAAAGCGCGCCGGCCAGGGACGCCATCCCCGCCGGGCTGACGATGACTTTCGCCCAGCCCGCGCCGCCGGGGCCGGCGATGCCGGCGCTGTCGCTGTCAAGAATCATAGTGTACGCGCCCCGCCAGGGAGAGGGGGCGGCGGCGGTGCAGACGGCCAGGTCCGCCTCCAGCGCGGCGACCCAATTGCCATCAGTTACCGTTCCCAAGATTTGCTGCGTGCCGTTGCTCACGTCGAGAGCGAGGGCGAGAGTGAGCGGCGTCGCGCCTGTTCCGCGCGAGACGTTCGTCGCGGACTGGCCGGCGGGAGAAAACGCGCCGGTGAAACTGTAGGAGCCGCCCGCGCTCTGAAGGTTCCCGCCATAGGCGCCCAGGCTGGTCAGGGACAAGGTGAACAGGCCGGAACTGCGAAACTGCGGCGGCGTTTCGGAAAAGAGTCCGTAATAATTGCCCATGAGGTTGGTGAATGGATTGGGAATCAGAGTGAGCGTGACCGGAGCGGTGGCGGCGCTGCCGTAGGTGTTGGTGGCCACCATCAGATAAGTGCCGGCGCTGGCGGCGGTGATGTTGTCCACGGTCAGCGTCGGAGCGGCGGCCCCGGCCACTTTGACGCCATTTTTCATCCAAAAATAGCGGAGCGGCGTCGCGCCCGACGCGCCGGCGGCGAAGGTCGCGCTGCCTTTCAGAAACATGGATTGGGACCGCGGTTCCAGCACAATGAACGGCGTCAACGCCATCGTCACCTGCACCGTCCCGCCGGGCGCGCTGGACAGGCCGTTGGTGGTTTGGACGGCGGTCAGGTCATGCGTTCCATCGCCCAGTTTGAGCGTGGCCGAAAATTTTCCCGCGCTGTTGACGGTGGCGGCGCTGTTGGAGACGCCACCGTCGTAAATGACCACCTTCGCCGCCGCGATCCCGGTGCCGCTGACGGCCAGGGAAGGATTGGTGCTGACAAGCCCGGAGACAGGCGAAAGGATAACAGGCGGGGGCACGATCACGACATTCACCAGGGCGGCGGAACTGGCCAGGCTGCTTGCGCCGTTGGTGGTTTGGGTGGCGGTCAGGGAATGGAGGCCGCCGCCCAGCGTCACCGAGCCGGAACAACTGCCGGCCGCATTGTTGGTGAAGGCCGCGATCAACGCCGCGCCGGAGGACGTGTTATCGTACATATTGACGGCGGCGTTGGCGATTCCGTGTTCCGTGAAGGCCACCACGGGGCCGGAATTGCCCGCGACGGCCAGGCTGGGGGGAAGCGGAGTCAATACTACTGAAATGGAGGCGCCGGGGATGTTGGTCCCGTTTTGCGACTGCGCCGCGGCCAGCAGGTTGGCGCCGTAGGACAAGGCGGCGTCGAGCGAGAAAAGCCCGCCGGCGCCAACGACGAGCGAGTTGCCGGCGGCGCCGTTGTCATAAAGAGTCAGGGGCAATCCCGGGATGGCCGCGCCGCTCACTTCGATGGACGCGGAGGTGGTTTGGAAGCCGGAAGAAGGCGCAAGGATCTCCGGCTGGGTCAGCGCCGGGCCGGCGCAGCAGGCATAAATGCCGTCGAAGACATTAACCGTATCAATCCACCATCCGGACGAGCCGTCATAGCTGCCGGAGGCAGTGCCACAGCGCCATTTCAACTGGATGGTCTGGCCGGCGGCCGCCGCCGGGAGCTGGACGATGGTGGTGATGTAAGAATTAGTGCCATAGGGACCCGAGATTCCGCTCCAGGCCTGGCGTCCAGCCAATGGATTGCTACCCGAACTCGGGTATTCATTGCCGCTGATAACGCTGTTGTAACCGCCGCTGACAAAACTCCCGCCCGCAGCCAGAATGTCCTGGAACGCGCCGTTGCCGATGCGGATTTCCAGCACGCCGCCATCGTCAGCGGCCGAGCCGTTCGCTGCGGCTTCCAAATTGTAATTGTTGCGGAAAACCAACTGGGCGGAATCGCTTTGGATGGCAATCAGCGGCGAATCCAGCTCGCTCACGCCGGCACTGGCGGATGCCGCGCAAAAGGCGGCGTTGGGCGGCGTGTCAAACATGGAGGCCGTGGTGCTCCAAAGCCCCTGGCCGCCGCTGGCGGCGGTGGTCCAGCCGGCTGGCAGGGCGGGCGCGGCGACCCCGTCGAAATTCTCCGACAAGCCGGTGGTTTGCGTGAACCGGCCCAACTGGAAGGCATAGCTGGCCGTTCCCAGGCTGGCCGCCCCGTCCTGCAATGCCAGGCTGGCTGTGATCGTTCCGCCGCATGTCCCGACGGCGGTGAAGGTGAACGGCATGGCCACGGCAGGTCCGCCGGCTGTCAAGACTCCGTAGGTTTGAGGGCCGTCCGGCGCAAAAACCCCGCCGGAGGCCAGCAGGGTGGCCGTCAAATTAGTGGTATTGCCCAGCCCTCCGTTGAGGAGCGCGAAATTGACGGTGACCGTTTCGCCCGGATCAATGGCCCCGTTGGTGGGGAGGCAGCTTTCGGCCACCAGGGTGGCGCCGGCGATTCCGACGCTGTTGGCGTTGCAGGCAACGAGCGCAAAATCCTGTTCCAGGGCATCGGCGTTGTTGGGCACGCCGATGGAATTGATGTTGGCCGCCGTCACCGTGATGGTGAAACTTCCCGAAACGCCCGCGGGGAGGAAAACGCTCTCCACATTGTCCAGCGTGTCGGCCGAGCCGCCGCTGGCCGAGAATGCGCCATTAAAGACGTTTCCCTTGTAAGTGACCCCGCCGAGAGTCACGGTCAAATCCAGATCGTTGTTGGCGGCGCTGCCGGTGGTGCTGCCCGGGGCGTCGGTCCAGGCGAGCGTGACTCGGAAAGGCTTGCCCGGGTCGGCGACGGCCCCGGAATAAGAGCGGGTCTGGCCGCTGGCGGTGAAGATTTCGCCGGCCAGTTCATCGCGCAGCAGGCGGTGCGCGCCGTCAAAGGCCATGCCGAGGTCCATTTCGCCCATGCCCTGATTGTCCGACCAGAGCGTGTCGTTGGCGCCGGGGCCGGTCATGTAGCGGGCCGAATTGATCAGAAAGGCCTTGGTCATGGCCGCGCTGGGAGGAGACCAGCCCTGGTTGATGAAATACTGGCGCAACAAGGCGCATCCGCCTGACACCGCCGGCGTGGAGTGGCTCGTGCCGGTGGAGGTGGTGTAAAATTGCTGGCCGGCGGGAAAAAACAGATTGCCGCCCGCGCCGCCACAGACGCCGCTGTTATCCGAGAGAAAACACGGGTCCGCCGTGCCCAAGGCACCCGGATTTTTCGCCTGCGCCACGCCGCCGGTGATGCGGGTTCCGGGAGCCATGAGGTCGGGCTTGTGCCGCCCGTCGTCGCACGGCCCGCGGCTGGAATAGCTGAAGACAGCATTGGCGTCGGCGGAAGAAGAGTCGCTCCAGCCGCAATCGTCCACGCCGCCCAAGGTCTGCACATTTTGCGCCGCGCCGACGGCGATGACATTCTTGGCCGTGGCGGGCGAGGTGACGGTATGCGCCCCATTGTTGCCGTCGTTGCCCGCGGCAAAGACAATCACCATTTCCTGGTTGCCTGCGGTGGAAGGTTCGGCGTCCCGCACCAGCGCGTCGTAGGCCTGGGAGTCTGCATCGTAAAGCCCGTCCGCTCCACCCCAGCTATTGTTGCTGATGCGCGCCCCGCTCTTGTAGGCGGCGGATTCCAAGGCGGGGTAGTCCGGATTGGTAAAGTTGTCAGGATCGAAAATCACGGACGAACCGAGCCGCGCGAACGGGCAAACTCCCAGCCCATAATGGTAGCCCGAGCTGTCCGCAAAGGGAAAGCCGGCCCCATCATCATAGCCGCCCACGATATGGGCGTTGAGTGTGCCGTGCCCGTCGCAGCCTGTGAGGGTGCTGCCGGAGTTGGGCGCGCCTTCGAGGCGGTTGTAAATCACCCGGCTGCCGGCGCTGATCTGGCCGTTGTTGTACAAGCCGAAATGGTTGGGCGCGGCCGTCCCATCATCAATCCCGCTGTCCGATATATCCACGGCAAAGCCGGAGGCATTGAATTGCGCCTGGGTGAAGCCCTTGCTCTCGAGCCACGCCAGATAACCCGGCCCGTCCGGCGCGTCCCCCGACAAGTTCCCCGCCACAATCTGATCCTGCCGCTCATCCAGCTTCCTGGGCTTGAAGTAAGGCAGAATGGAAATCACGTCCGGCTGCGCCGCGATGCGCGCCAGGTCCGCCGCCGCAAACCGGCCCACTGCGTTCACATAATGCAACGACGCGTACTGCCGCTGGAGCGGCTCCAGCTTCAGCCCATCCAGCAACCGCAGCGTGTTCGTGTTGGCTTCCGCGTCGGCTACCATCTGAACGGCAAACCATTCCGTGCCGATCCGGCGCGGGTTGCCCTGGGCGTCGGCCGTCCTGGCCGCCGGATGGATTTTGTAATCGTCCAGATAATCGCCTTCCCATTGGATGTGAGGAGCCTGGGCCGCCACCGCCTGGAGCCGCGCAATGGCCGCCGCATCGCCGTAGAGCAGATACGCGTTTTGCGGAATATAACTGACAATCTGCGCGCCGGCCTGGAGCAGGGATTCCCGCCAGGCGGGCCGCACCGGCCCGGCGAATTGGATCAAGCGCAGCCGTTTGCCGGCGAACGCCGCCGCCGGTTTGCGCAGAGCCTGGATTTGCGGCCGAGAGGTGTCCAGCCGGGCGGCATTGAGTTTGATGACATTATATTCGTCCCGCAATTCAATCCGGCCGGCCCATGCGGCTGCCGTCGCGTTGTCAACATCAAAAAGCTGAAAACCTCCATAATCGGCAATCCGGCGCGCTCCGTTGGCCGCCAGTTGGCCGGCCAGGGCGGGATCGCTCACCTGAACTTTATGGCGCGGCGCGGCGGACAGGGCGGCGGCGGAGGCCTGGGATGGAACTTGCGCGCGGGAGGGCAGCGCGGGCGCCAGCCAGCAGAACACGGCCAAACAAACTGTGCCACACTTTTTGATAAGATAAAATTTATCCGGCTCAATCCGGCCCCCCCGCGCTCCATTTGTGCCGGCCCAACATAGCCTGATGGCGCGGGATCTTCAAGCGCGACCAGCCGGCCTCGGGCAGGCAAGACAGGCAGGGCGGGTCCCGATAGATCGGGACCCGCCGCGGCGCGCGCGGGGTGCGCACCCTGGCATCCAAGACAGACGCCTTGCCTTCGAGCGCAAGGGAACACGGAAAAACACAGGCTCGATTGGGCCTGATAATAAAATGAGATGGGGCTTGCGGAACCCATGCGGCGCGACTAAAGTGTGAGGGT
>Ga0326727_10021416_pt1 | contig 12663 bp, 11 predicted proteins | sample MB2enrmetagenome_FD_207643 | JGI IMG/M metagenome (GOLD analysis project Ga0326727, IMG submission 207643) | Lab enriched peat soil microbial communities from McLean, Ithaca, NY, United States - MB29MY | ecosystem: Environmental > Terrestrial > Soil > Wetlands > Peat | place: USA: New York...
CTTACAGCACGAGTGGTAAACTTTCGTCCGGAATACCCGGCAGATTTCCGCCGGAATGGGTGGCAGATTTAAAACAGCGCCCCTGGCAGATTTCCCCCGGAATGTCCACCATGGCGACCGCACGGTAAAGCCTCCGCCCGTTCGGACCGGCATAGGAGGTTTCCTTCCATATCCTGCCGCTGCCCGAATCCGTGATTTCACCATCTTCCTCCCGGAAACCGGCCGGTACCGCCGGATTCCCTTTCGCGACCGAAACGCTTTCGCTGGCCGGTCCGATGTAACGACCATTCCCGCCGTCCTTCCAACCCACCGGCAGAAGCGCGGAAAAGCCTGCACCGGCGAAGTTCCTTCGGCGGTATCCGGCGCGGTCCCGTGAGCCGAGTTTGACGAAAACCCCGCCGTAGGTGGCGATGGAAAGCGGATTTCCCGAGGCATCCAGAAGGAACGCGCTTTTCATCGTTCCCGCGGTACTTCGTAGAACGATGGAAGAAGGATTGAGGAACAACACTTCGGAAACCCGCCTGATGACGCTTTCGTCGAGCTCGGCGACGAGTCTGTCATCCTGACGGTAGCAGCGGATCGTCTGGCCGGTACCGCCGATGTACTCTCCCTCGTAGGCTTTCTGCGCCTCGCAGGGAAGATCGGTGAATGCGGCCTTGAGGTTTGGGTCGGGTTCTTTCGGCTCGAAGGTTGTGGTGGGCTTTTCGCCTCCGGAGAGATGGAGCAGATTGTTGGCGAGGCTGTAAATATTCTCGAAGCGGTAATTATCCGAGACCGAAGTCGCGTTGAAAAGCAGCGTTATGCCGGAGCGGGATGAGGGGTCGATGATTGTCATGGACGAGAGGCTTCCGGTGTCGCCGCCGTGGAAAACCAGGCCGCGGCCGTCGATTTCGGCGGTCATCCAGCCCATCGCGTAGCCCCAGTCTTCGCTGCCGTTCGTGCCGATATCGCGGGGCGCCGGGAAAGTGATTCCGGGCGTCCAGAGCTCTTTCACTTTCCCGGCGGGCAGGAGACGTTTCCCTTTGAAATCCCCGTCGGCGAGCAGCATCGAGACGTAATTCGCGAGGTCATGCACGGTGGTTCTCGTAACGGATCCGGCGGGTATGGCGGCGCCGGGAAGAACCAGAACCGACTCCGGAACATTCGAGTCGATGCCGGGTGTATTTCCGTACATGATTCCGTATTTGGCGTCCAGCGCCCGGATTTTTGCCGGGTTGACAGCGGAACGTTCCATTTCCAGCGGGGCGAAAATGTTCTCTTCGATATAGTCGGAATAACTTTTTCCCGTAACCTTTTTGATGACCAAGCCCAGCAGATCGAAGCCCTCGTTGGAATATTCGTATGACGTGCCGGGAGCGCTGTGCATTTTCACGGACGAGAGGCCGCGCAGAAGCCGTTCGATGGCGTCCTCGCTTTCCTCGGTCTCGTTCAGCCAGTTGTCCAGCGAAGGCAGTCCGGAACGGTTCTGCAGAAGCATCCGGAGGGTGATCTTTCCGCTTTCTTCGGTATCGGCGGTGCGGAACCATGGAACGTACCTGGTGACGGGATCGTCCAGCTTCAACATTCCCGCGCACGCAAGCTGCATGATCGCAAGCGCCGTGAAGGACTTGTTCAGAGAACCGGTGGCGCCGATGGTGCGGTCGGTCATGGGGCGGCCTCCCGTTTTTTCAGCGCCGAACCCTCTGGCATAAACGGTCTTTCCGTTTTTCACCAGCGCGACGGAGAAACCGGTGATGGGTGAGCGTTTCAGAAAATTTCTACAGTAAGCGTTCAGGACCGCGGTGTCGAGTGCGGATGCGGAGGAAAAACCGGCCAGTATGGCTGTACAAATTGCCAATAGTTTGAAATTCATCGTGTTACTCCATTACCAGCGTGCGCGGCTGGATTTTTAGTACCCGCCCGGAGGTTGCCCAGGCGGCGAACGCGGCGACGAGAACTACCGCCAGTATGCACAGGAGCGCGTTCGAAAGCGGGAATAACGTGGGCAGACCGGTCAGGCCGAGGACGCCGTCGAGAAGCGGCGACACCATCGGTCCGCTGAAAACGGCGGCCGCGGCCACGCCGATGAGGGAGCCCGCTATTGCGACGATGCCCGCGTTGACGGTGACGGTCAGTCGGAGACCGGCGGGGGTGAACCCGATGGTCTTCATTACGCCGAAAGGCAGGCGGTTCTCGCGGATTTCCAGTCCCGTGGCGTTGAACACCGAGATCCAGAGGACGAAGCAGAAAAGGAGGGCGAGAGCGTCCAGCACCGAGGACATACCACCGATGATCATCCGGAAAGTCCGCATGAAAAGCAGGTTTGCCTCTTCTACCCGGACTGATTCACCGAGCTTGCGGTTGACCTGCAGGATCCAGTCGGTCTTTTTGAAGCCCTTCTGCAGAAGCACCAGAGTCGTTCCGGTTTCGTAGAGCGGATCGATTTGGCGGACGCTTTCGGCGCGCATCCGGAAACCCTGCCCCATGTTGTTGACGGATCGGTAAATCCCGCTGACGTTGAAACGTACTCTGCGTCCGTCCATGAAGAGATCGAAAGTTCCGTTGGTATCGGTTTTGGCGAGTCTTGCCGTGTTGACGGCCAACGCGATCTCGTCGGAAGCGACCGGATTGCGGCCGCGGATATTGCTGATTCCGAAAGTCTCCATGTCGCCGTCGTAGACTTCACCCACCAGGATGCCGGGATTTTTCCCGTCCACGGGAGGCATCGAGTAATCGGCGGCCATGTCGAAGCCGATGGAAGTCCGGAAACCCGGCTGCTTCGAAAGCAGGGAACCGATTTCCTCCCGGCTGAGCGTGACCCGTTTGCCGGCGCTCAAGACGGAAACGTCGGCGTTCGACATTCCCCAGTCGGAGGGCTTCTTGGCCGATTCCGTGAGGGTGGTGACGAAGTCGGCGGAGAAGCAGAGGAGGAAGGCGGTGAAAGCGGCAGTCAGCACCGAGAAGGCGAGGCGGCGCTTCTCGCGGGTGAGCGCGGAAAGTCCGAGGGATAACCATGAGGGGATGCCGGGAAGGATTCGAGATGGTTTCGCCGTTTGTTTCGATCCCTCGTCGATAGCCGCGCCGTAGCGGATGGCATCGGCTGGTTTGACTTTTCCGGCGGCGCGTCCCGACAGAAGCGCGGTGATGGTTGCAAGCAGCAGAACGGCCAGGGATGAGATTATCGCGCAAGAGGCGAGAGGCAGTCCAGACGCCGAAGAACCGAGCGTCGATAAGAGCATGGACATCAGCGCCTGAGAGAGCAAAGCGGAAACGGGCGCCGCAAGCAGCGCGGCGGCCAGGGCGATCCCACCGTACTGGACGGCGTAACCGGCGGCGAGTTGTGCGGGGGTGAAGCCGATCGACTTCAGCACTCCGATTTCGCGGTAATCCGCCGTTACTGAAGCCCGAATGGTGGAGTGCACGAGGAACAGCGCCGCGATCAGGCCCAGAACCGAGAAAACCATAAACGCCAGCGCGATCATTTGAGTCAGGAGGGAATGGATGGACCGCAGCATTTCGTACCGGTAACAAATGCCGTTATAACCGCCGCCGAGGTGGCCCAGGAACGCGCTCCAGTCTTCCTCCGCCCGTTCCGGCTCGGCGAGCCTGATTCCGACGAACCACGAGGTAAGCCGGCTGGCCGGATAGTGCGACGTCAGAAATCCGGAGGATACCCAGATTCGCTTCGGGTTCATCATCGGCGAGGCGAAAACCGGATCCACCACAACCGCTCCGATTGTCACTTCCGCGAGACCGGTATCGGTGGGAATACCGATTCGGCTGCCGGGTTTTAACCGGAGTCCGGCGGCGAGAGAAGCGGGAATCCAGACTTCGCCGTCGCGTATCGGACCGGAGTGCAACGTCGATAGGATGTTGAGTCGATCCTGCGCGTTCATATCCTCAGGCAGTTCGCAAACGCCGGGAATCTGATCGGATTCTTTTCCGTTGACGGTGATCCGGTCGCCAAGGGAAAGGGGCGCCGCCGGATAGGCGGTAATTCCAACCGTATTTTTTCTACCCTTCCAGAATGCGAAAATGCTTTCCGGATCGTAAACGCGGGTGTCCATAGCGAATGTGATATGTGAACCGGCCTGTTCGCGGAAAAGGTTTTCAAACGGCTTGTGCATGCCCGCCATGAGGCTGCCCGCCGAGGAAAGCAAAAGCGCGGATGTGAAGATGACGAGGCCCGCGAGGAGCGCTTCACCGGGTTTTCTCCGGAGTCGCGAGAACGCGACTAAAATCAGCGCGCGCATCACCAACCCCTTTCCGACAGCCAGGCGAAGAGGACTTTTTCGCGTTCTGCCGGGAGCTGCATCGCCGTGTCGAAGCGGAGCTCGCCGGCGGTTTTACCGTCCTGTAGAAACACGATCCTCTGGCCGCGTGCGGCCGCCCGCAACTCATGCGTTACTATCACGATGGTCTGACCGGACCGGTGGATGTCCGTGAAGCATTTCAGGACGGCCTCGCCCGACGCGTGGTTCAGAGCGCCGGTAGGCTCGTCGGCGAGGAGGACAGAGGGACGGTTGACCAGCGCTCTTGCTATGGACGCGCGCTGGGCTTCACCGCCGGATACCTGGGAAGGAAGCCGGTCAGCGAGTCCGCCGATTCCGAAATCGGCGAAGAGTTCGTCTACGCGCGCGGAAACTTCGGCCGGTTTCATTCCGAGGAGGTGAGCCGGCATCGCCGCGTTGTCGCGCAGGGAAAGCGAAGGGATCATCTGGCTTTGCTGGAATACGAACCCGAACCCCTTTCGGCGCATCAGTGCAAGTTCCTTCTCGCTACGGTTGTCGATACGGAGTTCGTTCCAGATGACTTCGCCCGAGGTGGGACGGTCGAGTCCGGCGAGGAGATACAGGAGGGTGGACTTGCCGGAGCCGGAACTTCCCATTACCACCGTAAACTCGCCTTCGCTGACGGTAAAGTCCAGTGAGTCCAGCGCAATGGCGGGAGCGGATTTTTTTCCGGTTTGACCGAAGCGGCGGGTGAGGGATTTTGTCGAAAGTACGATATGGTCCATCTTTCACTCCTTATTTTTCGTTCCAGGGAGCAGGCGTTGCAATGACCCATCTGGAGAACTTGAAGTCTAGATGTAGTTCTATGTTGAAGTAAGACCAATCAGCGAATGTCGGTTCTGACATAAAATGAAGCGTTCTTCGTCGGTTCGTTGCCGTAATAGGCCACGAAAGAGCGGTCGGGCCGCTTTGAAAAAGCGAAGTAGAAGTGGTGGGGAAACACGATGCCCACCATACCTGTGAAATTCACGTCGAAAACAATCAAACCACCGCACCGGGAAGAGACTTCAGAAACACTTTTACGGAAAGATTCAGGAAAGTCGTATAATTTGGACAAGTTGAGAAAATCGGCGTTATCGATCAACCGCACATCGGCGGAGGTGGTTATCCCGTTTTCGATGAGAATGTCGCAGGAGAATCCGGTTGAAATTCCGCGAACGAGGAGATTTTCCAGGCAATAGGGAAGCGCGTTCATCAGGATCAGATCTCGGTTGTAGCCGGTTTCCTTGTGGTCGGTACGGACTCCGGATTTCCAAGTTTCTATGACCATTTTCTTTTCGTCCGGGCTCCGCCGGATAGCCAGGAAGTCAAAACCGAGAAGATCAACGTAATTGCCGAAATATCGGTTGGTTTCGGCGATCGTGTTTCCGGAATCATCGAACGAGGTTATCTGTATGGCGATATCGCTTTTCGAAACGGAAACGAAGCCGGTTCGATCGACGTCCACAGAGAAAGATAGCCGTCCGCCTTTGCCGTCGGGAATGTCGCTGAACCAGCGAGTCTGATTTGAGAGCGGGTAGGTTGGTTTGAGAGCGGAAAGGACAGTCGAAAGCCTTTCCATCGAGTAGCCGGAAACGGCAATCGACTGAATCAGAATAACAACGGTAATGATTCCGGAAAGTGTTTTGTGCATTGTTTTCCACCATGCGTTTTTTGTTACGCGTAGATTGTACGAGGGAAAGTCGCAGAAGACAACGGGAAAACATACCTGTTCCAATTGGGTAATGATACCCGGTAACCGACTGGGCAGGATTTCCCAATTATTGCCATATAACAAGATCAATCAATAATTGTCAGATGCTTGTTTTTTGTAGCGGCGTAGCGGAAGAAACCTTCGACGCGAGGCCGATAAGTTCGTAGCGGGTGTTGATTCCGAGTTTCTTGTAGAGGCCGTACAGGTGGTTGTTCACCGTCTTGACGGCGATCCCGAGACGTACGGCCATTTCCTTGTTGCCGATACCTTCCAGCACCAGCGGAATCATCTCGCGCTCGCGTTCGGTCAACGAAAAACCTTTAGCGAGGCGGTCCGCCGTGATTTCCGGATCGGCGGAAGCAGGCCGGGCGGGTTTAACGGAGAGTTCTTTCATGCAGAACCAGGAAACGCCGATGCCGACGAGAATGTAGAAAATCGGGAACAGACTGACTTGGTCCGGGATCCGGACGATTACCGGCGACAATCGGCTTATCAGGGTATCCCGGATAAATTCGAGGAAAAGGATGGGCGAGGCCGATAGACAGAAAATCAGTCCTATGCGGAAGGTCTGGGCTTCGGCGGTTTTCTCTCTCCAGCGGCTGACCAGAGTGTAAAAACCGACGGCGAGGCTGTAAACGAGCAGGGGAATATTGACGGCGTTTGCCAGGATGATTCCGAAACGCAGGGACAGTTTTCCGGTATCGGGGTTGTAGGTCCATCCCAGCGGAGGGATGAGTACAGCCATGATGGCGATGCAGAGGACCAGGATCAGCCGGTTCAACAGATTTTCCTTCCGTAAACGTGCCGCGGAATGAAAAAGCTGAAGCAGGAAATACCAGATCCATATCGTTGGAAGCGACGAGAACATGATGAAAAGGAGAATTCCCCAGGTCAGTCCCGAATGAATGTTGATGGCGGTATAGGTCAGGATTAGTTCCTTGATGATCATCGCCGTGAAGCAGAGGAAAGTCCAGAGGAACAGCCGCACCTGACGGTGATTTTCCCGGAAAGAGACGGCCGTCAGGAGCGCCGCCGCGATTAAACCCACGAAAGCGGTGACGGCGAGATAAAAAACATGAAGATGATGCATGCCGACTCCCTCATATATTTTCCGATCCATCAGTATAAGAAAGGCGGTTTGAAAAAACAAGATTCCAATAACTGTCATCCGGAATGGATCATGGAAAGCGTGTTACAGAAAAACCGGGAGAGAACCGACAGTTCACTCCCGGCTGATTTTAAACATCGAACAAGAAAAGGTATAGTCCCGGATTATTTATTACTTATTCTCAAGCGATCCATTTCCTGCTCAAAATCGTTCTGATAGCTGTTGTAGGTATCCAGTCTGGTGAAGCGTACCCGGGCGTTGGTGACGGGCTTGTCAGCCGTTCCGCCCGGCATGAAGTCGATATCCACGAAAGCGTTTTTCAGGCGGCATTCGCGGTTGAAACGGGGCAGGTTGCTGTTGGAGTATTTAAATACGCCGTAATCATTCGTAAAATTCTTGTATAAAGAGTTCAAACCTTTGTCGTCCATCGCCCGGTAATTTACGGTAATCACGTACAGGGAATTTTTGTAAAACGAAAGTTCAACGCTTTGAAAAGCTGAGTTTTTGTTGGTGGCCTCATAAAATATTTTCAAGTTGTAAACATTCGAAATAATGATGAAACTGGGATCGGGAGTGGGGGTGAGTTCCAATTCCTCTCCTTTGAAATTGGTCGAAATCAGGATGGGAGCTTCCACCAGAATCGGCTTGCCGTTGCTGAGAGTGTTGGTCAATACGATACTCGAATAATTGGTGTCCGGATTATTCGTAAAACCGTTTTCCGTTAACAGGCGAGATGCCCGGTAAATGGAAATACCGAAGTTCAGAAACCTCCAACCGTCGACATTCTGGACTTTCGAAAAACCGAGAACCGGCAGAAGCAGCAGCGCAATAAGCAAAATCTTCATAACAGTACCTCCCCGATTTTAAAATTCCGAAATTTTATTCCCCTCGCTTAACAGTTGATTCTAACTTCTTTTTTATGGGATGTCAAATTCGGGTTTATTACGCAGAAAGTATGCAAAAGTAAGGTTCATCGGGTTCTTTCCCGTTTCAGCTTTCCAGTATTTCCTGCACGCGCCCGACGCTGCCGTCGGCGAGCATCACCTTAATGCCGCGAGTGTGCTCCGGTTTACTCGTCAGAAGACGCTGTACCATGCCTTCGGTTCGCTTTCCCGTCTTCTGGTCTTTTTTGAGGATGATCGACACCCGCATTCCGGGATGAAGGTTCGCACGCAAAGTGCCGGACAAGACTCTTGCCGCGTCCGGTTTCCGCGAGTAACGCCGGAATACGAAAGAACCGAAGTCCGTTTCATCGGCGAGGTTCCAGACCGCCTCGGAAATCGCGGGGAAAAACCGGTCCCCGGCGAAAACTCCCTTGATCACGGAAATCTCGAGGGAACTCGCGAGCGGGAACGCCTGTCGGAATATCTCTCCGCCGCCGATGACGTACACGGGCTTCCCGGTTTCCGCCGCCCGGGAGAGCGCATCGGACAGGGTGCGGCAGACGACCGCCCCGGCCGTTTCCGTCATGTTGCGGCTTACGACGAAGTTGTCCCGGTCGGGCAGCGGATTGCCGATGGCTTCGAATGTCCTGCGTCCCATCACGAGCGCGCCGGGTGTGGTCAACTTACGGAAGTGCGCGAGCTCCTCCGGCACGTTCCATGGCAGACGGCCGCAGAAACCGATCGCGCGCTTCTCATCCATCGCCGCGACGATGGTGAAAACCGGCGCTTCCTTCATCCGCGAACCTCCCGTTCATGCGACTCTTCCAGCAGCTGGAAGACGTTGTCCTCGCCGCGGAGAAATTCCGCCGCCACCCGGACGCGGAGCACCTCGCTGAAGAAGTAGCTGTAGCCGAGGCGGATGTTGTCCTCGTTGGTGATTCCGCAGTTCAGCCGTCCGAAAACCGAGAGTTCCATCGACTCTGCAGGAACAGCCATCCCGATGTGCGCGAGGTAAACGGAAGGTGTCGTCTTGACTTTTCGCCGCGTCCCATTTAACCGTCCTTTCCGGGCGGCAAGGTTGCCGTCACGGAACCGGCGAGAGAAAACGGCATGCCCGATTTCCCGACCACAACATTCAGTCTTCAGCGGTTTTCTCCTCCGCCCTCTCCTGAATCACCTGATTGACGACGAACGAAAAGCTCGGCGTGGTCTGGACGATCCTGCGGATGGCCTCGCCGGAAAGCGTCAGTACGGCGGAATCGGCGAGTGCCGTTACGGTGGCGTTTCGGAGCCTGCCTTCCAGCGCGCCGATTTCGCCGAAAAGATCGCCGGAAGCAAGTTTTGAGAACTTCCTGCCTCCGCGGGCGACGGAAAATTCCCCGTCGAGGATGATAAAGAATTCGTTTCGGTTATCGCCTTCGTGCACCAGCGTCTCGCCTTTTTTCACCGTCCGGCGGATGCCGGCTCGTGCGATCTTGTCGTTGACGTAGTCGGGGAAAGCGTCGAAGGGCGCCTTCTTTTCCAGTTCGCGGCGGATTTCCCACATGCGCAGGAGATTCTCGATGCGGCCTTCCTCTTGGAGGAAAAGGAAGAAGATCCGCTCGTCCACCTCGCAGAGGATGACGGGAGTCTTGGCCACTACCGAGGCGCTGCGGGTAGGTTCGCCGCGCACCACGGCCATGTCGCCGATGAACTCGCCCGCATCCTTTACGGCGATCTCGGAAAGGCGCACTCCGTCGTGGAACATCACCGAGCATGTGCCGGACAGGATGATGTAAACAGATCCCTTTCGCTCCTCGCCCTGCTTGAAGATGACGTCGCCCGCGTTGCAGAAGCTCACGGAGAGGTTGTTCATGATCGCGGTCATCCATTCCTCGCTCATGCCGGGGAAGGACTGTCGGAAGATCTCCATCGTCTTGATGAGATAGCTGTCGCTCTTGCTATCTTCCAAGACGTAGCGTTTGCCGGTATGCGCCATGCTGAATGTGGCGTCGAACTTCTCGGGAAGTCTTTCCAGATGCATGAACACCACGCGGTCCGCCTGACTCGACAGCGAGTCCTCCGGGTTGCCGTGGAGAAGCCCCATTCCGCCGTCCGCCATCAACACGTTGTAGCGGCGGCGATAGAGGTTCACGAGATAATCGTACTTCTCGCGGGGCGTCACGCCGAGTTCCGCCATTTTCGCGATCTCGGGAAGCGCCTTGTTGTCGCCCCCGAAGGCGATGGTGTGGGTCTTGCCTCGCACGTTCATCGTGAACGTGGCTCCGATGGTGGGAATGGAGTGCACGGTGTAGTGCGGTACCACCGTAATACCGTAGAAGTCGTTCTCGCGGTAGGGTTCCATCTCCACGAAGTCGAAGTAGCCCGCGAATTCTTCCATTCGGTGGCCGGTCTGGAGAGCGAGCTTCTTCATCGCCATCCGGAAGATTTCCTTCGTGCCGAGGAACTTCAACTTGTTGTGGAACAGCACGAGGGGAAAGATGTTGCAGTGGTCGTCGTGAATGTGGGTGAGGTACAGCGACTTGATCTGTTGTTTGGAAATGCCGTGCTGGCGGAGATGAAAATCCAGGTACGGCAGGCAGTCGATCATCATGAAGTCCGAGTTGTAATTGAGAAGCACGGCCGAACTCGGCTTGCAGGGCGTGAAGCCGGAGCCTCCCCCGAGAATGTCCACGCCGAAACGATGCGGCACCATCGGCACGAAGTCGGTACGGACGTCGTAAACGGGAATCTGCTCTTCGTCGGTGCGCAGGTCGATCTTCTCTCCCCCGACTTCGTAAAGGTTGTGGCCCTGGTGACGCACGGTCACGCCGCGCAATTCCACCGAACCTTTCTTGAAGGCGACGAAGTCGATGAACCCGTCGATGGGCACTTCTCCGCCGGCTTTGTCCTTCACGGCGAGGTAGCGGGACTCGCTGTACAGCGTGTCGAAATGAGGGCTCGCGCCGAGTTCCGCGTATTCTTCCCGCGTGGGACCGAGAAGGGTGAGGCGGAGCAGTTCCCGATTGTCCGCGACGGCCCGGGCTTCGCCCGCGATGGCGAGCTTGCCGCCTTTGAAATAGTTTCCGAGGACGAACAGGTAGTAGTAAAGCGGAAACTCGGTGCAGTTCTGAAGCACTCCGCCGCGGAACGCCGTGTCCGGAAGCACTATGTTCTCGGGAAAAGGTTCGTTTTTCACCATGAGAACCTTGATCACTTCGGGCGGCGATCCGAAAAGGATGGATGCATCAGCGCCTTTCCAGAGTTTCACTCCCGGCATCAGGTCGATAACGGCCATGGATTCCCCCTGCAGCCCCGAAATCCCGGAGCAGCCAAAAATGATACACGCGTTTTGCCGAAAAATCAAGAGAAGCGTGTGTTGACGATTATCGCATTCGATGCTAAAATGAAAGAGTTGTGACCGAGCAAAATCGGGGGTTTTCATGCGCTACGACATCCATTTCTTTTCGGGAACCGGGAATACCGAACGCGCTGTCCGCCGCATGGCGGAGAAACTGACGGCCTCCGGTCATGAAGCGTCCGTTTCAAGGATCGTCGACGGCAAGAAGCCGGAAGTCGTACCGGGCACAACCCTTGTGATCGCCTTTCCCGTTTACTCTTGGACCGTTCCCGCACTGGTGCGGCGCTTCATCCGCATGCTGCCGCAGGGAAAAGGCAGTCCTGCCGTGCTTTTCTGCACCTTCGGAGGCAATCCTCTCCAGGCGCCCGCGTATCTTTCCCGGATGATGCGCCGCCGCGGATACGGCGTGACCGCCACGGGCGGCGCCCGTTACCCCGACAACTGGACGGAAATGCTTCCGCCGATGGCAGGCGAAGAAGCCGAAAAGGCACTTTCCGCCGGCGACGCCGCCACGGAGGCTTTCGCGGAAGCGCTCGCGAGAGGGGAGTCGCCCCGCTTCCGCGATGCGGGAGGAAACGGTTTCTGGTCATGGCTCGTAGGCGAGCTGTTCGTGCTCGTCGGACGGCGCGTGCTCGGCAAACTCTTCGCGGCGGATTCGAGCTGCAACGGCTGTTCTCTCTGCGCGCGCTCATGCCCCGCGGGCGCGATCCGCATGCGCGGCGGGCAGCGGAAACGCCCGACGTGGAACTTCTCTTGCGAAAACTGCTGCCGCTGCATCAACATCTGCCCCCGGCGCTCCATCCAGACGTCGCTGACCAAGATCACAGCGCTGGGTATTGTCGCCGTCGTCGTCGTCATTTTCACCGTCTCGGGTTTCCTCCTCTTCGGCAAGGCCGTTCCCGCGGGCTATTTTCCCCTGTCGGTGGTGCTCGCGGTAATCCTCGCGCACGCGGTCGTGTTCGCCGTTCAGTACCTCGCGGTGGAACCCGCGCTCTTCGCGCTGCAGGAGGGCGAGAAGCACCGGAAAATCCTCGACTGGACGTTCACGAGGGATTTCCCGAGGTACGTCGCGCCGGGATGGAAGGTATCGGAAGATGAATGAATCCGGCGATCATTCGTTCAACCCCCGGATATTGCCGGACCTGGTGAACACGGAAATGCCGTTCGGGAAATACAAGGGCACTCTTGTGTGCGACCTGCCAGAGCATTACCTCGTGTGGTTCTTCCAGAAGGGCTTCCCGGAAGGCAAGCTCGGAATGTTGATGTCCACGATGTACGAGATCCGGGTCAACGGACTGGAAGAGTTGTTGAAGCCGCTGCGCGGGACTCATCCGCTGAACCCTCATTTTTAACGGAGAGGGGGAGGG
>Ga0326727_10021417_pt1 | contig 12662 bp, 14 predicted proteins | sample MB2enrmetagenome_FD_207643 | JGI IMG/M metagenome (GOLD analysis project Ga0326727, IMG submission 207643) | Lab enriched peat soil microbial communities from McLean, Ithaca, NY, United States - MB29MY | ecosystem: Environmental > Terrestrial > Soil > Wetlands > Peat | place: USA: New York...
CAAAACCCATCGTCTCCACGGCTTTTTTGATCTCTTTTGAAAGGGAAAGATCGGAGAACTGGATACGGGGACTCATGTCGAAGGATTATTTGGTTCAGGAGGACTTAAGATGGTGTCCTGCTACTCTTGCAAAAGGGTGCAGGAAAGGGGTGCAGGAAAGACCGGGCAGGATGTAAAAAAAGCGGACCGGAACTATATATTTTCATGATGTGCACCGGCACTGAATGTTTATCCTGCTGTGGCGCCAAGCAATGATAGCCAGATATGCCGGCCCGGGTCCACGGCTGCCGGTATGATAAGGTGAAGACGATGAAAGTTGTCGCATTCAACGGGAGCGCCCGCAAAGACGGCAATACTGCCATTCTGGTGCGAACGCTGTTTAGAGAACTGGAAAAGGCCGGGATCGAAACCGAGCTCGTGCAGCTGGCCGGTAAAAAGATCCGGGGATGTACCGCCTGCATGAAATGCCGGGAGAAGAAGGACCGGCGCTGTGCACTGACCGGGGATTTTGCCAATACCTGTATCGAAAAGATGGATGAAGCCGATGGCTTCATCCTTGCCTCGCCGACCTATTTTGCCGACGTGTCGGCGGAAATGAAGGCGCTGATCGAACGTGCGGGTTTTGTTGCGATAGGAAACGACATGATGTTCCGGCGCAAAGTGGGTGCTGCCGTTGTTGCTGTGCGTCGCGGGGGTGCAATCCACGCCTTTGACACGATCAACCATTTCTTTTTCATCAACCAGATGGTGGTCCCCGGGTCCTCGTACTGGAACGTCGGGATCGGGCTTGCACCCGGCGACGTGAAAAATGACGACGAAGGCATCGCCACCATGAAGACACTCGGTGCCAACATGGCGTGGGTGATGAAGAAGCTGAAAAAGTGAGGGGGACAACTTCACCCTTGGCCCTCTCGTTGATTAGGTGTCCCCTTTATTTGGCCGATGAAAAAAGTCTCAAACCTCGATCGTCATGTCGTCCCGCGTGACGATGAGTCCGGGGAATGCTGGGGTAAAACGTCTCCGGATCTCGTCCCGCTCCTCAATCGTACGGTAGACCTCCGCCCCGAAGTGCATCAGCGCAAGACGCCGGGCATGTGCCCGGCGGGCGATAGAGATCGCGTCCTCGGGATTCATGTGCGGCCAGTCAGGACTTTTCTGGCCGGGCTTCAGGCCGCATTCGGTGATCAGGAGGTCGGCGTCCTCCGCGAGCGTGATCGCATTGTCGCAGACACCGGTATCCGTGCAGTAGGTGATCACCTTCCCGTCAAGTTCCAGGCGGTAGCCAAAACAGGGAACAGGGTGGACAAGTGGCAGGCACGTGACCGGGAACGGGACCGGGCAGACCCCTCCAGCGCACTCGGTGACCGTAACCGGGTACGGAACAGTGCCAAACGGCACGGTATAGGGTTCGCGGATAATCTCGCCCAGCCCGCCGGCAATGCCCGGCGCCCCACAGATCGTGAGCCCCTTTTTTAACCGGAACTTGACCAACACGTGCAGGCCGATGATATGGTCGAGGTGCAGGTGACTGATAAAGAGGTAGACGGGTTTTTTCTGCGTAATGTACCGGTCGGCTTTGGCGATGCCGTTTCCCGCGTCAAGGATAATATCGTAATCATTAGCACAGATCAGCGTTGAGCACGTATTGCCGGTCAGGGAATCAAACCAGCCGTTGGTTCCGAGAAAGGTGACCTGCATACCACCGGGTTGTTCTTTCACAGGTATCAAGGTACGGGTAAAATGTACCTCACATCACAATCTCCTAATACCGGAACCCCCGGATTAAGAATGGATGACGCCGGTTTCACGGAGGACTTGAAATGGTAAAGGTGGGGGTACATGTCTCCATCGCAGGCTCACTCGATCTTGCGGTGGACCGGGCGGTGGATGCGGGCTGCGATGTCTTCCAGATGTTCTCCCGCAACCCGCGGGGCTGGGTTTTCAAACCGCTCTCTGATGAGGACTGTAACCTCTTCAAAAGGAAGATCGCGACCACCGGCCTTGTGCCGGTCGACCATATGCCCTACCTCCCCAACCTCGCTTCGCCCAAGGACGAGATCTGGAAAAAGTCTGTCCAGACCCTTGAAACCGAGCTTGAGCGGTGCGGGAGCCTTGGCATCCCGTACCTGGTCACGCACCTCGGTCATCACTTGGGCGATGGCATTGCGACCGGCCGGTTTCGGGTGATAAAAGCGGTGGATACCGCACTCGCTAAAACCGCTGCCCCGGTCAAGCTTCTTCTCGAAAATACTGCCGGGGAGAAGAACAGCGTCGGCAGCAGTTTCGAACATATCCGCGCGATCATGGACGGACTGGCGGAACCGGGGCGGGTGGGCATCTGTTTTGACACCTGCCACGCGTTTGCGGCAGGCTATGATCTGCGCACCGATGCAGGGATCCGCCGGACTCTCTCCGCGCTCGATGCACAGGTCGGCCTCGACCGTATTCATGTTGTCCACCTCAATGACTCAAAAGGGGAACTCGGGAGCGGGCTGGACCGGCACGAGCACATCGGCATGGGCTATATCGGGGAGGAAGGGTTCCGGCAGATTCTTGCCCGCCCTGTTTTTTCGGGTCTTCCGCTCATCTGCGAGACGCCGGTGGACGAACGGCGGGACGACCGGGGCAATATCGCGAAAGTGCGGGAACTGGCGGTTGCCCCGCACCACCGCTAGGGGCTCCGGAAATTCGGGCGCTCTGCAACGGTCCCCTTCGTCCGGCGTGCTTATTATACTCCACTCCCAATAGATCGTGCAGTGAAGGCTACGTTTGACGGCACTGCCGTGCGGATGGGAAAAGACGGGCGCAGCCTGTACGAGCAGAGCGGGTACGGGCGCCCGGAAAAAGAGGGGATACGCCTTGCGCCGCAGGAAGCACTCTACCTGCTTCACCGCCATAAGATCGAGATACCGGGTTACCGCTTCGATACCCTTCTTAGCGAATTTGCCGATCAGCATAATTTCCTCCGCAGCTTTTTAGTCTACCGGGACCTGCGCGAACGGGGATACGTGGTGCAGACCGGTCCCCATGATTTCCGGGTCTTCCGGCGCGGGGACAAACCCGGCACGGGCGAATCCCTCTATTCCATCCGCGTCCTCTCGGAGCGCGACCCGGTCCAGTTTGCGACACTTATCGAGGAAGTCGTGGCGTCGCGCAACATGCGCAAGCAGTACATCCTTGCCGTTGTTGACGATGAGAATGAACTGACCTACTATGAGATCAAACTCCAGAAACTGGCGATCTCGCGTGCACCTGCGGCAAGTCCCGTGGCCCATGAAGCGGAGCTTATCGGCAAGTATGGCATGGTAACGATTCCGACGGGTTCGGATCTTGAAGCGGCCGGCTACGGGCAACGGCTCGATGATCAGCGCCTGTTGCTCTCGCCGGTCGAGCTTTACTACCTGACGAAGGCGAACGTTGTGGCGATCAAAAGGAACGGGATGCCGGTCGGCCCTGCTGAATATATTGAAAGCGCCAGAGACGCTGACAGCGAACTTTTGGGAAAACTCGCGGTATACACAGAGCTTCGGGAAGCCGGGTTTACACCGCGGACCGGATACAAGTTCGGCCATCATTTCCGTGTATATGGCGGGAAAAACATCCATTCCGACATGCTGGTGCATGCCATCGGAAAAGAAGAAGTCATGCCCATGAGCGTCATTTCCCGTTCCGTCCGTATGGCGCACAGTGTCAAAAAGAAGATGTTGTTTGGCTGTGTACATAGTACCGGAATCCAGTTCGTCGAATTTGCGCGGATCAAACTGTGAGAACAGATCATGGCGGAACCTGTCATCAATCCTTGGTCAAGCAGCCCATCGGTCGATATTGAAAAACTCTTCTCCGATTTCGGCATCGAGCCTATCGCGCCAATACTCCCCGAGCTTCCCGTGATCCCGTACTTCATGCGCCGGGGTATCGTGGTCGGGCACCGGGATTACCTCCCTATCGCCCGTGCGATCCGCAACCATACCCCGTTCCACCTCCTCACGGGGTTTATGCCAAGCGGTCACCCGCACCTCGGCCATTTGATGCTGATGAAGGAGGTGGTCTGGCACGTGCAGCAGGGTGCAAACGGGTACGTGACCATTGCCGATCGCGAGGCGCACGCGGTCCGGAGCACGAGCTGGGAGAAGTGCCGGGAGTATGGCCGGGAATACCTCTCCTGCCTGTTTGCCCTTGGGTTTGAGGGGCAGACGTATTTCCAGAGTAAAAATGAGAGTCTCAAGGATCTTGCCTTCGAAGCTGCGACCAAGGTGAACTTCTCCGAGCTTGCGGCGATCTACGGTTTTGGCCCCGAAACGGATCTCGCCCACGCGGACGCCGTGATCACGCAGGTGGCTGACATCCTGTACCCGCAGGTCGACCGTGAGCCGGCCCCGACGCTTGTTCCGGTGGGAATCGACCAGGACCCCCACATCCGGCTGACCCGGGGCATTGCCTACAAGTTCCGGATGTTCACGGTCGAGGAGCGCAGCGGGTATATCAGCGTCCGCTCGAAGAATGCGCCTGATACGGCGCTCGATATGGTGAAAAAGGCGTTTCCGCACGCGAAGAAGTACGAGGGGCACGTGGATATCAGGGGCGCCGTGTGTGCGGAGGTAAGTGCAAAAGTCCGGGAGATCGAGCGGGCATGCGGTGGCTACGCGTTTTACGCCCCGTCGTCAACGTACCATGTCTTCCTGCCCGGCCTGACCGGCGGCAAGATGTCGTCCAGCGTTCCCGAGAGCATCATCTCGTTCTATGAACCCGATGCGGTTGTCAGGAAGAAGATCATGAATGGCCTGACCGGTGGCAGGATGACCCTGGAGGAACAGAAACGGCTTGGGGGCGAACCGGACAAGTGCCCGCTCTTCCTGCTCAACCTGTTCCACATGGTGACTGACGATGCAGAGCTTGCGGCGATCCGGAGGAGGTGTTCGACCGGTGAGATCACCTGCGGCCAGTGCAAGAAGGAGACGGCAGAGCGGGTTGTCGCATTTTTAAAAGATTTCCGGGAGGAGATGGACGTGGCGGCAGAGAAGATCGAGGTGTGAGCGGGGAATGACGGAACTGACCCTGAACGAGAAACGGCTGCTTGCCGCGCTGGCAGGGGAGAAAGAAACGGATGCAGTTCATCTTGCGGGGAAAATGCATACACCTCCCGAATCTGTTCTGCAGTGGGCATTGTTGAGCCAGGACCGGGGCCTTATCCGGGTCTTACGGAGATCCAAGAAAGATTTTGAGCCTACAGAAGAAGGCAGACAGTACCTGGAGTCCGGGCTTCCTGAGACGCAGGTACTCCGTGCGATTGGCAATGGTATCCAACTTTCCGAGCTCCAGAAGCATCCGGCGTTCAAGATTGGTTTCGGGCAACTCAGGAAAAAAAGGCTTATCACCGTGACAGATGGCAGGGTCATGAAGAACCCGGGGGCATCCACCGATGATGATGAAGCATCTCTGCATGACATGGAACATGGCGACCACGGTCGGATTCAGGAACTCGTGCGGCGCGGGCTCCTCCGACAGAGCGAGGAAATCCAGAATATCCTCTCCATCACTGATGAAGGAACGTTACGCGTAAATGCGGGACTTGACCTTCGCGAAGAGACTGGCACCCTCACGCGCGACCAGATCGTCTCCGGGGGATGGAAAAATGCGAATCTCCGCTGTTACGATGTGGCAAAGGTCCCCAAAGGGTCTACCCGGGAAAGTCCCATCCTTACCAGCGGCTGATTGACGAGATGCGTGGGATCCTGCTGGAGATGGGATTTACCGAGATCTATGGCGACATCATCCAGAGCTCGTTCTGGAACTTCGATGCGCTCTTCCAGCCGCAGGACCACCCGGCCCGCGAGATGCAGGACACGTTCTACCTCCGGGACGAAATGCCGTTGCCGCAGGGCTGGGAACGCCTTCGCGACATGCATGAACACGGCGGTGAGACCTCGTCAACCGGGTGGGGAGGGAGATGGGATACCAGAAAAGCGCAGCAGTGTGTGCTCCGTACCCACACGACCAGCCTCTCGATCCAGCACCTCGTTGCCCATCCCGATCCTCCGGTCAAGGCCTTCTGCATCGGGCGGGTGTACCGCCGTGAGGAGATCGACCCCACCCACACGCCGGAGTTCGAGCAGCTGGAAGGCATCGTGATGGACAAAGGTGTCTCGTTCCGGCACCTGCTGGGTTACCTCAAAGAATTCTATGGACGGATGGGCTTTGAGGACGTGCGGTTCCGCCCGGCTTATTTCCCGTATACCGAACCGTCGGTTGAACCGGAGATCTATGTCGACGGGCTCGGCTGGGTCGAGATGGGGGGTGCCGGCATATTCCGGGAGGAGGTCACAGTGCCGTGGAACATCAAAGAACCGGTGCTTGCGTGGGGGCTGGGGGTCAGCCGGGTCGCAATGTTCCGGCTGGGGTTAAAAGACCTCCGGCTGCTCTACCGGAGCGATATCGACTGGATCCGGACAACCCCCGTTCTCCGCCCGGTGAAACCGGTCCAGGAGAGGGGAGCATAACATGGCGATCATCTCGCTCTCGTACAAATATCTCGAACGGCTCACGGGGACGGACACGGAGACCATTCTGGAACGCCTGCCGATGATCGGCTCGGAGATCGAACGGATGGAAGCCGACCACGCGGATGTGGAGTTCTTCCCGGACCGGCCGGACCTCTTCTCGGTAGAGGGAGTAGCGCGGGCGATGCGAGGTTTTCTTGGGATCGAGATGGGCCTGCCCCGGTATAACGTGAAACCTTCCGGCATCCGGTTCACTATCGACCCGCAGCTTGCCGGCATACGCCCCTGCCTTGGTTCTGCCATCATACGGAACGTCACGTTCGATGACGAGTCGATCCTCTCCATCATGGCCCTGCAGGAAGCGCTCCACTGGGCAGTCGGCCGGGGCAGGAGCAAGGTGGCGATCGGGATTCACGATCTTGATACCGTGAAACCGCCGTTCCACTATATTGCATCGCCACGCAGCCGGACGTTTGTCCCGCTCGATTTCCAGAAAGAGCTTACCATGGACGAGATGCTCGCCGAGCACCCGAAAGGGAGGGACTACGCAAAGATCGTCCGGGACTTCCCGCTCTTCCCCCTTATCATCGATGACGAGGACCATGTCTGCTCGTTCCCGCCAATCATCAACGGTGAGCTGACCCGGGTCACCACAAAAACAAAAAACATCCTGCTCGACACGACGGGGACCGACCAGAAAGCGGTGGGCATTGCCGTGAATATTATCTGCACCGCCATGGCCGAGGCAGGAGCGGCGATCGAGAGCGTGGAGATAAATGGCGAGCAGACGCCGTCGCTTGCCCCCACTGAGCGGATCGTGGATGTGGCCGAATGCTGCAGGCTCATCGGCGTCAGCCTCACGGCGCAGGAGATGGCGCAGCTTCTCAGCAGGATGCGGTTTGGTGCAAAACCGGCAGGGAAGGGGAAGCTCCGGGTGCAGGTGCCCTGTTTCCGGGCCGATATCATGCACGACTGGGACATCTTCGAGGATGTCGCCATCGCCTATGGGTATGAAAATTTCGCCGCTGAAATCTCACCGACCTTCACCATCGGCCGGGCACACCCGGTCATGGTGCTGGCGGGCACGGTGCGTGCGATCCTTGAAGGACTTGGCTACCTCGAGATGATGCCATTCACCCTGACAAACGAGCGGGTTCTCTCCGATGCGATGGGACGAGAACGCTCGCCGGGGACACTTGCGCTCATGCACCCCATTAGCGAGGAACACATGGTCGTCCGCACCGATATTCTCCCCCTCATCCTTGAGATGCTGCAGGTCAACCGCCACCGCGAACTCCCGCAGCGGCTCTTTGCGACCGGTGATGTCATCACCTCCCGTACGACCTCGCAGCGTCTTGCCGCAGTGAGCACCCATGGGGCTGCGGATTTCTCGGAAGTGTACGGTGTCGTCGACGCGGTGCTCCGTGAGCTCGGCATTGCCTATGCCGTACAGGAGTCAGGGGACCCGGCCTTCATCGAAGGCCGACGGGCAGATATCCTCGTTGATGGGAAGGTCTACGGCGTATTCGGCGAGATCCACCCGGCGGTGCTGAACGCCTTTGAACTTGAGCATCCGGTTGCAGCGTTAGAACTGGACCTCAGAGCCGTACCGGGATGCCTCGTTCCCTGAGGTACAGTTTCACATCGCGGACCGTGAACTCGCCGTAGTGGAAGACACTCGCGGCAAGGCAGGCATCCGCTTTCCCGGCAGTAAAACCGTCGTAGAAATGTTCGGGCGTCCCTACTCCGCCGCTCGCGATGACCGGTATGTTTGCTGCTTCAGAGATGGCGCGGGTTATCGCAATATCAAACCCGTTTTTTGTGCCGTCTGTTTCCATGCTCGTGAGGAGGATCTCTCCGGCGCCACGTTCCTCGGCCTCCCGCGCCCAGCAGATGGCATCCATGCCCGTGGGCCTGCTGCCCCCATAGATGACGACCTCATACCAGCAGGTCGTTCCGTCTTCAAGGCGGACCGGCACGGCTTTCGGGTTCTGCGAGAAGTTCCTGCGAACATCCATCGCGATGACCATGCACTGCGTCCCGAACGATTCAGCACCCTTGGTGATCAGGGACGGGTCGTGGACAGCGCTCGTGTTGACGCTCACCTTGTCGGCACCGGCGCGGAGGATCTGCTGGATATCTTCGAGCGTCCTTATGCCTCCCCCGACCGTGAGGGGGAGAAAGAGCTGGTCTGCCGCCCGTTTGATCAGTTCGATGATGATCCCCCGCTTCTCCTTTGACGCAGTGATGTCGAGGAAGACCACCTCATCGGCACCCTGTTCGTTGTACCGCTGGGCGAGATCGACCGGGTCGCCGGCATCACGGAGCGAGAGAAAATGCGTTCCTTTTACGACACGTCCGTCCTTGAGATCAAGGCAGGGGATGATCCGTCTCGTGAGCACCATTGACTTCACTGTGTACCTGCAACTCCTATCTAAATTTCCCTGTGCAGGGACAAAAGATACCAGCGGTATTGGGAGTTTTTATGTGATCCGATAACCCTAATGATAGGGTACGCTCGTTTCTGGAGCATCGTACTCATCCAGACCCAGAGAGGAGTTTTTCATGAGTTCCGGGACACTGAAGATCGAGTGGGCAGCACAATACATGCCGGTGCTCGCCGCCATCAGAAAGCAGTTCGAGAAGGAGAAGCCTTTTTCCGGTCTGAACATCGGGATGGCGCTTCATGTTGAGGCAAAGACTGCAAACCTCGTCAGCGCCCTTGCTGCCGGCGGCGCAAAGGTCTATATCACCGGCTGTAACCCACTCTCGACGCAGGATGACGTGGCCGGGGCGCTCGATGGGATAAAAAATGTCCACTGCTTCGCGAAACACGGCTGCACGGTTCAGGAATATTACGCGGCGATCAACCAGGTGCTGGATGCCGCGCCGGCCATCACCATCGATGACGGGATGGACCTTATCCACTACCTCCACACCAAACGGCGGGAACTTCTGGACAACGTGATCGGGGGATGTGAAGAGACCACAACGGGAATCCACCGGCTCCGTGCGATGGCGGCGGAAAAGAAGCTCGAGTTCCCGGTCATCGCGGTGAACGACACGCCGATGAAACGGTTTTTTGACAATGTCCACGGCACCGGCGAGAGTGCACTCTCCGCGATCATGATCACCACCAATACCCTCATTGCCGGTAAATATGTCGTGATCGCCGGCTACGGTTTCTGCGGCCGGGGCCTGGCACGGAAGGTGCATGGTCTTGGCGGGAAGGTTGTCGTGACCGAGATCGATCCGCGGCGTGCCCTCGAGGGGCACATGGACGGCTACGCGGTGATGGGTATGGGGAAGGCAGCAGCGATCGGCGACATCTTCATTACGACTACCGGGAACACCGGGGTCATCACCAAAGAGCATTTTGCAAAGATGAAAGCCGGAGCGATCCTTGCCAATGCCGGGCATTTCAACGTAGAAATTGATGTGAACTGGCTGGAGAAGCACGCGGACTCAGTCACGCGGCGCGATGGCATCGCCAGTTACCGGTTGAAAGAAAAGTCCGTGCACGTGCTCGCAGAAGGTCGTCTGGTAAACCTGGCGACACCGAAGGGTATGGGGCACCCGATCGAAGTGATGGACCTGAGTTTTGCCCTGCAGGCGCTCTGCACCCGGTACATCGCAGAACATGGTGGCGAGCTCAAAGGGGGCGTCTACGAAGTCCCCCGGGAAATCGATGATGAGGTCGCCCGTCTCAAACTTGCATCGCTCGGCCTCGCGATCGATGAACTGACCGGAGAACAGAAGAAATACCTCTGCAGCTGGGATATCGGCACGTAAAGCAACCGTACTGGCAATACTCTACACATCCCGGCCTCACGAAAACACAATTTTCTTATCTTTGCAAGTACAGGGTAAACTTCATCGGTTCAGCCTTCCCGCGCCGCATAGAGATATTCCTGCGCAAAACCGCAGTAGTTCCCGAACTGCTGCCGGGCGAAACGCCTGATGTTGTCATACTCCCTGATAGTGAGTGCCGGTTTGTTATCAGGTGTCCTGATGTAATGCTCCCGTATAATCCGGCGTATCCAGACATCGACCGGGAACGCCTCGTATTTCTGGAACGCAAAAAGGAGGGTGCAGTCAGCCGCTTTTGGACCGATACCGGGTAGGTTCATCAGTTCCTGGCGGGCCTCCTCGTACGGCAGCGACGCAAGGATCTTCTCCCACTTTGGCGTGATGGTGATCCTGCACGCAGTCTCAAAGACATACGTTGTCCGGTAACCGAGCCTGCATGCCGTGAGCGCATGATTCTCTCTGGTGCAGGAAATGGCGGCTGGATCAGGGAAGGTGTAATAGTCTCTTCCCTCAAAGTTCAATCTTCTGCCGAACTGTTCTGCAAGGGCTGCGATCCTCCGGCGGATCACGGGAATGTTGGAGTTGGTGGCGCAGATGTAGGAGCAGAGGCATTCCCATGCCGGCTGCCGCACGAGACGGAGCCCCTCACACCGTATGATTGCAGCGTGGATCGTCGGGTCACTGTCGATGGATGAGAGGATGGCCGGGAGATCGAGATCGAGCGCGAAGTAGTGCCGGATGAACCGTTCTCCGGCACCGTGCCAAGTGAGGACGGCCCCTTCCTGCCGGCACCGGATCACCCGGTCTCCGACCACCCCGTACCACCATCCACCATCAGTCCGGTTCCAGCGGAAGACTTGGCCACACCCGAGGGTACTGTCGAGGGAGAATGGCTGGTCAGGGCGGAGGGTGATCTGCGGCATGGGAGAGCGTGGTAATAACTGTCAGATTTTCAACCCATTAGAATATATCAGCATGCGCTTGGTTTCAAGCGCTCTACACCCGGAATGGGGGCGATCTCCACGAGAATATCCGGCATCGGGTGAACCTAAACAAATAGCCTTTTAATATATAAATCAAAGTTATTTGCATGGAACTGACGGATACACTGAGATCATTTATTGAAGAAGGGCAGGACTGGGAGCGTAAACAGACCACGGTGAAAGGTGTCTCCATTATCCGGCTCCCCGCGACAAAAAACCGGGCCGCATCCCTTGCCATTGACATCAATCCCATCGGTGAGCACGGTCTCCCCATGAAGAAGAAGGGGATCATGATCATGAATGCAGCGGAACTGGCCGCGTTCAGGACAGTATTCACCAATGAAAAGATCGACGGGCTGATCAAGGCCCTCGAAGAGGTGCTTCCCGAGCGGAAGGTCGCACCGAAATCCGCAAAACCGGATATCGTGCAGATCTGACCGCAGCAGGATAAACATTCTTTTTCCCAACGGGAAGGATATCTATGAAAACGTGGCTGGTTTTTTGCGCCCTTGGTATCATAACAGCCATCATGATCTCGGGGTGTATCAGCACGAAAACCCCTGCCGCGACAGAATCGCAACCCCCGGCCGTATTTGTCGAATATCACCGGACCGGTGGTACCGCTGGTGTTGACGATCGACTGGTCATATTCGATAATGGTATTGCCGTAGTCTCGAGCCGCTCCACCAGTACCGAGTTCGGGATGAACCTGAGCGATATGGATCGCATATCCACCCTGCTCAGCAGTGCCCAGTTCTCGCAGCTGCAGACGAACTATCCCGCGCCACGTGCCAGTCCCAGCCTGATGAATTACTCCATCAGCTACCGGAGAAAGACGGTGACCGTGCAGGACACCGCTATACCGCCCGGGCTACAGCCGGTCATTGACGAGCTGAACCAGATCATCGCAAGCGTAAGCTCACAGAAAAATGCGCTCCCTGCAATGGGTATGAATTCATGACCCCTTCTTTTCTCGCTCCCGACTCTCCGGTTTGTGATAATCAAGACGATAGCCGCCCAAAAAAAGAGACAAAACCCGATTATACCCGCTCACGAAAAAAATCAGGATAAGAGGCAAAGTTGGTATGAGAAGGGGTTATTTCTGGTAAATACACGACTGAACATCATGCCCGAGCCTGCCGATTGCATCCGCCCGGCAGCGCTGGCAATGCCGCATCTGCCGCACGTATTTTGAACAGGCATCCTGCATTTTACGTTTCATCTCCGGTGTGGGCGGTGTGATATCGGCGAACTTGTACTGGGCGATCAGCGGGATGAGGTTGAAGGTGTAAACTCCCATCTCACCGACTTTTTTGGCGATCTCGGGGATGTGTTCATCGTTGATGCCCGGGATATACACGGTATTGATCTT
>Ga0326727_10021419_pt1 | contig 12662 bp, 11 predicted proteins | sample MB2enrmetagenome_FD_207643 | JGI IMG/M metagenome (GOLD analysis project Ga0326727, IMG submission 207643) | Lab enriched peat soil microbial communities from McLean, Ithaca, NY, United States - MB29MY | ecosystem: Environmental > Terrestrial > Soil > Wetlands > Peat | place: USA: New York...
ACACGATGAGGCGTTGTCTAGATCATTTTACGGGTGGTCTCTCGCGGATTTTTCAGCGCTACGCCAGCGCCCTTAAAGCCGGTGCACCTTTTGTTTTTACTTTCCACCACAACGACTTGGAGGCCTACGTGCCACTGGTAGTAGCTATTTTGGATGCCGGATTAGATTGCACGGCAGCCCTCCCGGCCCCTGCGGAAATGGGAGCTTCGTTGCACATCGCGCGTACAAAATCCTCGGTCCTCGACTCTGTCTTTATATGTCGTCGCATAACCGTCGGCCTAAAGTCAATTCCGATCAAAGAACAGCTCGAAAAAGACCTCTTGGCGCTGAACTCTGCTGGTATACAGGTGACCGCAGGGGACATCCGTTGCCTAGTGACAGGACACGTCGCAAGGGTTGCCGTTAATCGGCTTAGGGCAACTTGGAATTCAGAAACGGGGCTGGGCCAACGAATGTCAGCTTCCAGTAGATTGCTGAGAGCCATAGGCGAAGAGATTGATTTGGAAGATCTCATCAGAAGCCATAGACCGGAGATAGGTAAGCAGAAAAGAGAGGCGCATGCCAGGGCAACGGCCATTTGAACTCTCCCCTGCGGAGCTTGTGCCGCGCTTGGAGGAAATGGTAGATGCCACATTTTCCGATTTGGTGTCCGAATTCCTTCTCATGCCGCTGGGTAAGGGCTTCATAAAGTATTCAGATTTCCGCGAGGCATATGAAGTTCTCAAGGCCCATACGCACGCTTTTGATTCATTCGAGGCAAATGCTATTAACTCCGCTTTGTTTCAGAATAGCCGAGTCTTAGGCGTGTTGCGCGCGATATTGGGAATGACTGCGCCCGAATGGGCAGAACTGGCGCATTCTGAATTGAATAGTGATGTTTCCCAAAATGCAGCTCGGACGCTGGATAGAAAATGTCGGGAAGATGCGAGGTATGTTCGACATTTATCAGATAGGTACCAAGCCAAGCTCGATAATGCCCGTCAGCGGGGGCTCCTTCCGCCAAATCGTCCCAAGTCTTTGGAGAGGATTGGTGCCCTTGTCGAAGTCGCAATTCAGTTGATAACACGAGGCGCTCCCCTGGAGCAGGAAGGGGTCATTCATCGTCTGGCTAAGTTTGACACATATAATGGACTGCAATCCTTGAAATACGCGTCCAGCGAACACGTGCCGTTTGCCGTGTTGCTTTACGAACGCTATCTAGGCCGCCCGTTTGCTGGACATAGGGATGCCGTTTCCGAGTTGGTCGGGGAAGTGATGGAAAACGCTATAGAAGAACGGCTCCGCAAAGCTGGCGTGTCCTACCGAAAAACTGGGCGCGCTGAGAGAATACCTGGCTTCGGACAGGCCCCTGATTTCTGTATTCCGGACGAGGTGAGTCCTGTAGTTGTTATCGAATCCAAGATCACAAGCGACGACGGCACCGCTCGGGACAAGGTGGCACGCATCAAGGAGCTTGAGACCCAGCGAAACGAGCACGTAGCAGCTGGGCGGCCTCATTACGATGTTGTTGCATGCATAGATGGCCGTGGCTTCCGCCAACGGCGCGAGGATATGCGTCAGTTGTTGCTTCGTTTGGATGGCAAAGTTTTCACCACATGCACGTTGGACCATCTGATATCACACACGCGGATTGGAGAATTTGTTAGCAAGAGTTGAACGAGTGATCTGTTCCTCAAATATATGGAGAAATGGGTCAATTTATCCACTGTAATTTCATGGGGGCTATCGTTTTGAATATGACTCCAGTTACTATGGCTTACGGCAGTGTCGCAGGTCAATTCAAAGGTCGACAAGTCACACTGACTCACTGCCGTTCGTGGGCTGAATTTGCCTATGGAGCCGATTATTGCTATACTGTCAGTATCAAATAAAATTTGATGGAGGTATTTCGATGAAAGGCACGACCGCGGCTGTCATGGTCGTTGGGTTTACGTTTCTTCTCGCATCATTGGCGTCCGCCGATGGCGCTCCGACCAGCAAAACGAAAAGCCGCACAATAACCGTATACAATTCAAAGGAGAGGTGCCAGGTTATCTGCAAGGCCCCCAAACCCTTCCTCGAAAGGCTGGAAGATGGTTTGGCTTACGCGCTGGACATTCCTCTTGCGATGTTAAGCCCTATCACATGCCCGGTCGTCTCTCCACTTCTTGACAAATTTGATCCAGTGGAACAGAGAAGCTATGCTCGTACCCCCAAAAAAAGATGACTCCATCAGCCCAATCCATCCTGCTGACCTGCTGTCGAGAGAAGACAGGTGCCGCATCTATTATAGTAGGGTGGTCGATCTGGCGGTGTCCCAGGGACTGCTTATTCCCGATCCGAACACGGAAATCGGACACTTCGCTTTCTCCCATTACTACTACGAAGGGGAAAACCTTGACCAGATGCTGCAGCGGGCTTTGCATGAGTTCGAGGAGAAATACCCGGAACTCGTAATCGAACGTAGGGCAGCGAAAGATCACATGTTTATGGGTGCGGTGGAGAGCTTCCTCCGGTCCAATGATCCCGAAAAGACAGATGAATTGATCCTCGTTGGAGCTACCCACTGCGTCTGGCCCGCAGGAACCGCTTTTGCTCTGACCTATCCGTGGGACTTGGATGGAAAAGGCCGCCCCGTGAGCTTCAGAAAAGATTTGAACGAGTTCATGAAACGGAGGATTCTGGCAATACTCAAGAAGGCCGGGAAACTCAGTCACAGTGATCTATTCGGCATGTGGTGACAGACACCCATTAACGCAGATGTCGATTCGGGGATTCAAGAGACAACGAGGATGCTCTAAGGAGTTGGGTCAAGGGCTTCCGAGTAGACCGCACATCATTTAAGGACAAAACACTTCTCGTCGGCTACTTCCCCCTTGACCTGAAATTCAAGCTGCTTGGCCGGTACATCGAACGGCGGACCCGCTACCTCCCATTCTTTCGATTTGCGATTCCAAGAGTACTGCTGCATTGTGATTTTCTTTTTTTCCTGGACATACAGCATGAGATACCAGCCTCCCTCACCTCCATATAGTTTCGAAAAGCAGGTCTTGGCGTGTTTGACATTGGGTATCTCTCTGGCGAAGCGCAAGGCCGCTTCGTTCACCTCGTCCTTCATGCGCAGATCCATCGCGGCTTCTGAGATCTTTTCCCGATCCGGTGGGGGAGGAGGGTTATAGTCAGGAGGAGGGGGTGTTGCCGCCTGACTTGACTCCTGGTCGGCAGGTATCGGCGGCTTCGCGGTTTCGGCTTGCTTGGCCAAGCCTCCAGGTGTTGAAGATGGTTCCGTATCCGCAGGGGGTTTGACGGATTGCAAGCCGGGGACGCATCCCGACAAAAATAGTGCGGCCAAAATGAGAGTCGCGGCCATAAGGCTTGGAGCGGCTTTCATGAATTCATTCCGTTTCTCATGGGCCTATGAACCTATGATATGCACCGTATCACCAATCTGTCGATATTACAAGACCATACAGGCAACAAGTTGTTAAAATTGCCTAAAGCCCAGAGGTGAGTCTGTCACCATTGTTCGGCGCGGAGAGATTCTCTCTGAATAATCCAGCCGCGATATGTTATAAATTGTGGCATGGGTAAGGGTACAACAAGAAAGCTGGTGGCGCTGGTGGGGCGGCCCAACGTCGGGAAATCCACAATGTTCAATATGTTGTGTAAGGCCCGAAAGGCCCTGGTGGAAGACACTCCCGGCTTGACTCGTGACCGCAACTATGCGGAAGTGACCCTTGGAGACAAATCATTTCTCATCGTAGATACCGGTGGATTCGAGCCGACGAGCGATGATGTCATGCTGTCCCAGATGAGGACTCAGACCATCGTGGCCGTCGAACAAGCAGATGTGATAGTTTACATTGGCGATGGAAAGGTCGGGGTTACTCCGTCCGATCACGAAGTAGTCCGCACGTTGCAACAGACCGACAAGAAGATTCTGTACGCGGTCAATAAGATCGATTCGGAGAAGCAGGAAAACCTGGCTGTTGACTTCTATTCGCTGGGAGTAGAGCAAATTTTTCCTGTCAGCGCCATGACCGGCTACGGTTTCAGCGATTTCCTTGACACCCTCCTGGAAGAAATTCCCGAAGAAGAGCCATCATTGAGTCAGGCGGAACCCACGGAGAAACCTCTTGTCAAAGTGGCGGTTGTGGGGCGGCCTAACGTCGGGAAGTCCACTTTGATAAATCTGCTGCTCGGAGAAGAGAGACTTGTGGCGAACCCTGAGCCAGGCACCACAAGAGATGCAATTGACACCACCGTGCGGCATTACGGCAAAGACTATCTTTTCATAGACACTGCCGGCATAAGAAGACGTTCCCGCATAGTGGACCGCGTAGAAAAGTTCAGCGTTATTAAAGCGTTCAGAAGCATAGATCGTGCGGAGATAGTGCTGCTTATGCTGGATTCAAGAGAAGGAGTAACCGACCAGGATGCTCGAATTGCCGGATATGCTTTCGAGAAAGGCAGAGGGGTCATACTGGTGCTAAATAAGTGGGATCTGATCCCTAAAGACAACACCACTATAGACAGATACATTGCGCATGTCCGGGATTCTCTCAAGTACCTTCAATACGCTCCCATACTTACCATCTCTGCCCTGGAGGGGACCAGGGCCGTTAAACTTTTCAACTTGATTGACGACATCGAGGCAAAGTATCGTAAGAGGATCAACACTGCGGAGTTGAACAAGTTTCTGGAAGAAACCCTGGTTTCGCACCCTCCGGGAATGCACCGCAAAAGCAAACGAATCAAGATCTACTATGTGACGGAGGTGCGTACAGCGCCTCCCACGTTCATGTTTTTTTGTAATTATCCGGAGTCGATTCATTTCTCATACAAGAGATTCCTGGAGAATCGATTGAGAGAAGTTTTCGACTTTGCAGGTTCCCCGTTGCGTCTTGTGTTCAAGAAAAGGCAAGGGAAATCTTTGGAACAGAACCGTTCCGGCAAGAGCGCTAAATAGCAGCAGCCGGTGCTCAGGCCAAAATATTGTGGGACAAATGACCGTGCAGCACGAACATGGAGAAAACAAGACATCACAGCCATCCATGAATCGAGGCGGCAAATCCATTGTTCGTTTCGGTGAGATTCAGGAGCTGGTAAAGTCATATTACCCGGACGCCGACCTTGATCTGATCCGAGCGGCTTACGTCTATTCCGCGCAGGTCCATCTCGGCCAAACGCGAATGTCCGGCGAGCCTTATCTCGTGCACCCGGTAGCTGTGGCCAGTATCCTTGCCCAGATGAAGCTGGACGAAGCCTCGGTAGCAACCGGCCTCTTGCACGATACGGTAGAGGATACCCTCACCACCAGTGAGGATCTGGAACGCTTCTTCGGCGCCGAAATCGCCAGCCTGGTGGACGGCGTAACCAAGATCAGCAAAATCGAGTTCCAGTCAAAGGAAGAGCGACAGGCCGAGAATTTTCGCAAAATGATTCTCGCGATGAGCCGCGACATCAGAGTGCTTCTCGTGAAGCTCGCGGACCGCCTTCACAACATGCGCACACTCGATCCTATGCCCCCGGAGGCCCAAAAGAGAATCGCAACGGAAACTATGGAGATCTACGCGCCCCTGGCCGCACGACTGGGGATCTACTGGATGCGGACGGAACTCGAGGACCTTGCATTCAAGTACATTGAACCTGAAGAGTACGATCGATTAAAGACTCGCCTTGACGAAACGATAAAGCAAACCGAAGAATACGTTAACAATGTCCTGCGCATTATTCGTGATAAGTTGGCACAATACAATATAAACGCAGTAACCAAAGGGCGCAACAAGGATATCTACAGTATACACCACAAGATGCTGACTCAAAATCTCGAGTTCGACCAAGTTCACGATCTGACAGCGTTTCGCATAATCTTGACCAGCGTTAGTGAGTGCTACGCAGTTCTGGGACTCATTCATTCGCTTTGGCATCCTGTCTCGGGAAGATTCAAAGACTACATAGCGATGCCGAAGAGCAACGGCTACCAATCTCTCCACACCACAGTCATTGGACCGCAAGGGGCAAGGATAGAAATACAAATACGAACTTACGAGATGGACCTGATCGCGGAACAGGGGATTGCGGCGCACTGGTCCTACAAAGAAGGGAAGGTTCTAGAAGCCGAAGACACCAAGGTCATTAACTGGCTCCGCCAGATGATGGAGTGGCAGCAGGACCTCGACGATCCCCGGGAATTCCTTGAGAACGTGCGTGTGGACCTCTATCCGGATGAGGTGTACGTCTTCACTCCCAAGGGAGAAGTAAAGGAGTTTCCCAAGGGAGCCACACCTTTGGATTTTGCCTACTCCATCCATACTGAGGTAGGACATCGCTGTGTGGGAGCACGTGTCAACGGCAAGATGGTAGCGTTGAAATACCAATTGAACACCGGCGACAGCGTAGAAATTCTTACGTCGGTTCATCAGAAGCCGAGCAAAGATTGGCTGAAATTCGTAAAGACGGGCCGTGCGAGAACCAAGATCCGTCATTTTGTGCTCGCAGAGGAGCGAGAACGCGCGGTTCAAATGGGGAGGGACAGTGCGGATCGAGAACTTCGCAAGTGGCGAATCGACCTTAACCGGGCTGAAAAAGACGGCGCAATCCTTGAAATCGCCGGTGAGTTCAGCTTCAGGACTGAAGAAGACCTATACGCGGCCATTGGATACGGCAGAATTTCTCCCAAAGTGGTCATTACCAAGCTGGTTCCTCCGCAGGAGAGGGAAAAAGCAAAAGCAGCGTTAGCCGAAGAGAAACATGTACGAAAAGAGCACGGAGCCACGAAGAGCGGCGTCAGGGTCCAAGGCTTGGCCGATGTAATGGTGAACTTCGCGAAGTGCTGCAATCCTTTGCCCGGCGATTCTATCGTGGGGTTCATCACCAGGGGCCGCGGGGTCACTATACACAAAGAAGACTGCACCAATCTGCATGCTATTGACTTAAAGAGAATAGTCGAGGTTAGCTGGGACGAGGATCAATCTCTCAGCCGGATTGTGAGGCTCGGCATTCTGACCGAAAACAGGACGGGTATGCTTGCTACCATAAGCGGTGTGTTTTCGTCCAACGATGCGGATATCGTCCAGGCAAATGTGAGGGCGCTGAATCAGAACGAGGCACAGATGTTCTTCATGGTTTCCGTTCGGAACCTGGAGCACCTTACACGTATAATGAACGCGCTAAAGACGATCAAAGGGGTGGAAAAGGTCGAGCGCCTCGGAACAATGTGATCGGGAGAAGGACATTGCCAAGCACATCATTTTGCCATCCCAGGCGCGAGTTGGAGGGGAAAGCGAAACGGATTAACCGGGTAGTTGATTGACTCGACTTAATCAAAGCGGACCAGGCACCATCGTACACCTGCCGCCCCCTTCAAGGACTCGAAGGCAGTCCTCCCCTTGCTTCCGATCCTAAGTTGATTTTCCGAAGAGATTTTACGGGGCCTTTGACACCATATTTGAACGAATGCAGCGGGTGCAGACTTTCACTCTTCGGACTCGTCCCGATGATTCCATGACCCTGATTTTCTGAAGGTTCGGATAAGATATCTTTTTGGTGCGGTTATGCGCGTGGCTTACGTTGTACCCTTTCAACGGTCGCTTGCCGCATATTTCACAAACTTTCGCCATAAACCATTCTCCTTAGGACACCCCTCGGGTGTAAAGTCAGTAATCTTTCATTTTACTTCGAAGCTTCAACAAAAGCCATCCTTAATTGATACAACGTCTCAGTTATGATTTTTTTCTCCTGATCCGTGAGGTTCCCGCGAGTCTTCTCTTCAAGTAATGCAATTATATCAATTGTCTGCCGTGCAGCGGGAAGATCTCTCTGGACTTCCTCGGATTCAGAAACCTTAAGGAACCCCAGCTGAAAAAGGGCCGTGTTGGCAAGACTTATTATGAAAGTTGAAAAATCGAGCGGCCGCGGAGCTTCAGCTCTCCCCGACCCCGTTCGCGTTTCCTCAGTAGACGGTTCTTGTCGAGCTTCCTCAGTTGGAGTCTCTTTTTCAAGTACTTCGGGCTCTTCCTTTGCCTGCCCTTCCGTAGTGAATCGTCGCTTGTCGGTTACTTTAAACTCGCCAGGTCGATCAGATTCTTCCATCCCGCTTCTCCATGCGTTGCAATCATGTGAGCGTTAAAGGCCCTGCCTCGGATTGATCGGATTACGTCGCTCGAACTCCGTCAGAAGCTCTCGTGAGATTGAATCGACGTTATGAGGAACCACCACGTGAGTCGTGACGTACAGGTCGCCTTTCCCGTCCCCTCTCAAAGAGGGGAATCCTTTTCCCTTGAAACGAAAATTGGTGCCCGATTGGGTCCCCGGCGGAATTCTCAAAATCAGCCGTCCGTCAGGCCCTGGAATCTCTACCTTGGTCCCCAGAACCGCCTCACCGATCGTGACCGGAATTGCAAAAAAAATGTGGTCTCCTTCCCTCCGAAAAAATCGATGGGGCGTAACGATTATGTCCAGGAATAAATCACCCGGACCACCGCCGTGTCTGCCCGGAGCACCCTGCCCCGGAACCCTGATTCGAGACCCTGTATCGACTCCGGCGGGGATGTGAACGTTAATTCGGCGTTCCAGTATCCGGACTGTAGCTGAAGCCCCATGATATGCCTGGAAAAAATCAATGGTCAGCTCATACTCGAGATCGTCCCCGCGGCTAGGCCGCCGTCTACGGTGTCGAGCGTCGGCATCTGCCCTAAAAAATTCAGAGAAAATGTCATCAAAGATCCCACGCTTTGAGCTTCCGGTAAAACCGTCAAAACCATAACCGAAGCCTGCGCGTCCGAAACCCGCTGCCCTGAAAGGCCCGCTGCCCGCGGATGAACCATATCCTTGGCCTGTTACGTCCAAGCCCTCGTAGCCGAACATGTCATATCTTCGGCGTTTCTCACTGTCGGCGAGAACCTCGTACGCTTCTGCCAACTCCTTGAACCGTGTTTCAGAAGCTTTGCTGTTATTATTCAGATCTGGATGATGGCGCCTTGCGAGTTTCCGATAAGCCTTCTTGATTTCTTCGTCGGAAGCTGATCGGCTCACACCCAGAACGTTGTACGGGTCGCGTTTGGCCATTTCAACTCTATTCAGCGGAACCCGTTGAGGTCCTCTGACACCGCCATCGGGCATCTACTTCCTGAAAATGCTCTCGTACCTCTTATTTCGACCGCCTCTCCTGGCTCACGGGGATGACCCCAAGGTAATGATGTCTCATGCCCTTTTTGCACCATTGAGGTCAACTTGTTCAAGAATAAATTCAACTAGGAGAGACGAAATTCAGAAGCGCGTTAACGAAGGTAAACTACGTTGACGCTCCGGTTACGCTCTTCCTGAGATTTTGGTAGAAAAACTTCGAGGACGCCATCTACATATCTGGCCTCGGCCTTTTCCACGTCCACCTTGCCAGGCAATTGGAAGCTGCGTTCAAAAAATCCGTGGACTCTCTCTATGCTGCGATAAGCTGTAATCTTCGGGTCTGACTCGATAGGCCGTTCACCGGATAACACGAGGTGATTTCCCCGAACTTCAATGCTGATGTTCTCCCGTCCCACTCCCGGAAGTTCAGCCCTGAACAGGTAGCCGTCGGAGGTTTCAAGTATGTCCACATTCGGACACCAGCAAGCAGTGCGCTTACACGTTCCTTCTTCCCCGGCGGCGTCCAGTAGCCGACTCATCTTCTCCTGGAAGTTGAGTAAGTCTCTGAGAGGATCCCAACGGTTTAGTGTCATGCTGTCAACTCCGGATGAAAAAAGGAAATTTTTCCGCGCCGATATTGCAGTTCCTCGTGCAAACATTAAGGCTTTTTCTTTTCCCAGTCAAGACGAAACAAGAAAGCGGACAATTGTTCACCCTAAAGCGCGTCGAAGATGTCAGGGCTTCGGCGATTCGGCCAAATAACCTTCTTTTTTCAATTTTTCCACCAAGACCCAACCTTTGTCCTTTGGAGCGGCAATCGTGTGCGACACGCTCTTACCTTTGGCTGTTGCCGGCAATACCGGCGACGTAGCTTTTATCCTGGGATTTAACTCTAGAATCTCTCTTGGAGGAACGCCCGTCATGTGAGCGATCTCAGCCACGGGAAGATCTTTATTGAGTACCAATCCGGTAACTTGATCGAATGTAAAGGGAGGAGAATCTTTAAACTTGAGTCCATAGACTTCTCTATGGGTATTGATAATCCATAGGGCGATCCACCTTACAACTAGATCTTCGGCGTTGTCGGGAAGCGGCAGATCCCAGTACTGATCCGCATTCCACCGTTGTCGAAGGCCCTGGATCGTTTTTGTAGAGGTGACATAGGCGGCAGCAGTCATCAGCCAACTCACTCCGCCCAGTTCTTTTCGAGCTTCCTTAAGCCGTGCAGCAAAGCAGCGCGTGGAAAGTTCCAGGTCCATTCGGTCGTCGTGCCAGGCATCTTCCAGCATCTCCACGCCGTCTGACGACGCTACGCAAGGCTTCTCCAGGGCCCACCAGCCGGCCACGGGCGTCCGAGTAGAGGCCTTCAGCGTCAAGGCCGATAGAACAGGTCCAAACAGGACAAACTCGCTAGGGACGCTTTCCTTCCGGAGAACTTCGTCAAAAATCCATGCATATCGACTTTTTTCCGAGAGCCATTCAGTAAGAACACTTCTAGCATCCAGCAGCAGAAAATTAGTCTGGTGCAAAATGCGGGACTGCACATCAGGCCGCTGAATCGGAATCAGCTCGCCTGCGAAATAGAAAGGTTTGTTCAGAAGAGCTGAAGGGAGAGAGTATCTGGAGCAGTTTGGCCGAGGTTCCTTTTTCGGCCCGGCGGCTTTCGAGTACGGAGCGTACAAACCGAAACCAAAGATGAACGCTCCGACCAGGACCACTGTCACAACAGCGGGCTTTATGACCAAGGACAGATTTCTGAGGAGCGGTCGGAACTTATTTTTTCTCAACCTGAATGTCCTGCTCCAATTTCTTAAACTTTTCCTGCACCAGCACGTTTTCAGGGTTAACCTGGAGCGATCTGCGATAAGCCTCGAGGGCATCTTGCTTCTTGTTCATCGAGAGCAAAATGTCTCCCTGATGTTCAGCTACAATTGGATCTGTCTTGACTTTTTCCGCCGCCTTTTCCACTAGTTGAAGCGCCTGATCCGTTCTGCCCGTTCTAAATAGGATCCAACCCAAGGAGTCCATGATATAGCCGTCATCAGGCTTCAAAGCTGCGGCCTTACGGACCAAATTCTCCGCACGTTCCAGGTCCGTCCCCGCTACCGCCAACGTGTAGCCGATAAAATTGAGGGCACTTGCATCGTCCGGCTTTTCTACAAGTATTTTTTCCATTTCAGCCATGGCCCGGGTACGGCGGCCGCTCTTCTCGAGAACATTTCCTAGAGAGTAACGGATCTTCACGTTCTTGGGCTCGAGCTCCAGTGCCTTCTCGTAGACTTTCATAGCCTCGTCGTACCTATTTAATTCTTCCAGGATGGAGCCTTTAATGTGATAAAAGTCCGTATCCTTGGAATCTGGATCGATTGCCTCGTCTATGTACCTGATAGCCTTTCCTAAATCCTTCACCTTGAGGAACATAAGCGATAGCATAATCCTGGAATTCAAAAATGTCTGCTGCCCCTTGCGGATTTGAATAAGCTCCTTCTCAGCCTCGTCCAGTTTTCCCTGTTCTCTCAGCACCCTCCCAAGGTGAAATCGAACTTGATCCCAGCCGGGCTGGGTTTGAAGAACCTGGTCGAGCATTTCTCTTGCTTTATCAAACTGTTTCTGCTCCGCAAGGATCAGAGCCATCTTTATCTGGATGCTCAGATTAGAAGGCGCCAGCTTGGAAAGCTCCTCAAATACTTGATATGACTCCTGGTATTTCTTTTGGCTGGCCAAAACCTGGCCCAAGCTCAGCCGGGCGTTGATGTTGAAGGCATCCACCTTAACCGCTTCCCTGAACTGCTCTTCAGCTTCAGGGTACTTTTTCTGTTGGTAATAAATACCCCCCAGTTCTACATGGGCCTGGGCAGAGGTATCGGTTCCCTTATCGACCAGGGTCTTAAAAATCTCTACAGCCTTGTCATATTGCTTGTCCTCGACATAAACTTTGCCCAGATAAAAGTATCCCTCCTTCTCATCCGGAAACTGCTTGATCATCTTCGAGAAAGTCTTCTCGGAATCTTCGAAGAGCTTCTGTGAAGCTTGGAGCGATCCGATGAAAACGTAGAGATCACGTTCGTCCGGTTTAAGCTCCAGCGCCTTGTTGTAAGCTTCTATGGCCTTGGTTCGGTCGCCGGTTACCGTGTAGATTTTCCCCAATAACGTGTATGCCTCATCATATTGCGGGTCCAAGAGAGTGGCATTTCTAGCCATCAGCAGCGCCTCGGCCACTTTCCTGTTCCTGGCCAACAGGCTTGCGATGCGGGTGTTGAGATACGCCGAAGTGGGATCGAGCTTCAACGCCTTGCGAAAGTATTCGAGGACCGCATCTGACTGCCCGAGCGCTTCCGCCTGCTCCCCCATGAGAAAGAATAGGCCCGGATCTTTCTCAAGATCGGTCGACGCCATGACCCTTTGGTCAGCTTCGTGCCGTTTTTCAGTCGCCGAAAACGACCGGACCTCGAATAAGGGCAGCGTTGCGATAACCGCCGCCAGCGCCACTAGTGTCTGTATATTTTTTTTCATAAGATATTTCCTCAACGCGCTGTTAGATATCACTCGCCAGC
>Ga0326727_10021420_pt1 | contig 12661 bp, 10 predicted proteins | sample MB2enrmetagenome_FD_207643 | JGI IMG/M metagenome (GOLD analysis project Ga0326727, IMG submission 207643) | Lab enriched peat soil microbial communities from McLean, Ithaca, NY, United States - MB29MY | ecosystem: Environmental > Terrestrial > Soil > Wetlands > Peat | place: USA: New York...
TGTAATTGTGCCTGCAGGCGAGATGCGCCGGACGCGATGGTTCGCGCTGTCCGCAAAATACAAATTGCCCGCCGCATCCATCGTCAACCCGCGCGGCAGGGCGAGGCCCGCCGCCGTTGCCGCACCGTTATCGCCGCCAAACGCCTGCATATTGCCTCCCACCACCCCCGTTCCCGCAACAGTCGAGATCACTCCAGTCGCCGCGCTCACCTCGCGCACGCGCCCATTGTGCGTGTCGGCAATGTACAGGTTCCCCGCGGCATCCAGCGCCAGACCGTTGGGCGAGTCGAGGCAGGCCGCAGTCGCCAGGCCACCATCTCCTGAGTAACCCTCCACGCCATTACCTGCAACCGTCGTGATCGCGCCCATCGCGGCCGCAATCCGTCGCACGCGATGGTTCCCTGTGTCCGCGACGTACAAATCGCCTACCGCATCCAGCGCCAGCGCTGTGGGCAAGTCGAGTTTCGCCACTGTCGCCACGCTGCCATCACCGGCAAAGCCCGCAACGCCTGTGCCGGCAATCGTCGCAATCGTGCCTGTCGCAGCTGCAACCTCGCGCACCCGTTGGTTGTGGCTGTCCGCAATGAACAGGTCGCCGGCTAAGTCCACCGCAAGTCCAGCGGGCGAGTCGAGCTCCGCCGCTGTGGCCGGGCCGTTGTCGCCGGCAAATCCCTGCACTCCGTCGCCTGCGACTGTGGTGATGACCCCGCCGGGCGTCACCTTTCGCACCACGTGGTTGCCCGTCTCCACAAAGTAGAGATTGCCCGCTGCGTCGTAAGCGGCAGCCGCTGGAAGCAGCAGCGGCAGTGTCGTTGCCTGGGTCTGCGCGCGCGCGCAGGTTGTAAATCCCCCCGCCAGGCCAATCGTCGCAAAAGCCGCCAGGCCCAGCCCCTCGCACAGGCGCGCAAGTTTGCCGCAACTCTCAGCAAAGGGAGTTGCTGCTACGCGCTCTGGGTTGGTACGGCTCTGCTTCCCCATTCGCTTTGCTCGGATCTATGCACGTTCTGGCGCGGCCTGCTGCACCGTTTTCACTCTTCTCTCGTCCCGGTCGCGGCGATACGCCTGCGCTATGAGGGTAGCATGAGGCGCCGTCTTTGCGAGCGGACTTTGCGCCCACACTTGGCGCAATGATAGGCTGCTCAGGGAACAGCGGTGCGCTTGCCGGGCAACTCGTATCCGGCATTCAGCCGCCGCCGCACAACCGAATCCACGGAGGAACGATGCCAAGGTACTGTCTTACGTTCGACCTGCAGAACGACCCCAAGAAGATTGCCGAGTATAAGCGCCGCCACGAAAAAATCTGGCCGGAGATACGCGACAGTCTATACGACGCCGGCATCCTGGCCATGGAGATATACCTCTCCGGCACGCGGCTGTTCATGATTATGGACGTCAACGACAGCTTCTCCCTGGATAAGAAGGCGGAGATGGACCGCGCCAATCCCAAGGTGCAGGAGTGGGAGGCCTCTATGGCGGAGTTCCAGGACGTGCCGGAGGGCGCAGACCCCGTCCGCCGCTGGACACTCATGGAGAAGGTCTTCGACCTCTCCAAGCAGTAGGGGGCAGATAGACTCCCCATATTGAGGACCGATGATCCTGACGCAGCTCGACTGTCTGGTGATTGCCGCGTACTTCGCGCTCAACCTGGCCATCGGCTTCTTCTATATGCGGCGCGCCTCGGGCGGCATCGGCGAGTTCTTCCTCTCCGGTCGCAACGTCTCCTGGTGGCTGGCCGGCACCTCCATGGTGGCCACTACCTTTGCCGCGGACACGCCTCTGGTGGTCACCGGTCTCATCTACACGCAGGGCATCGCCGGCAACTGGCTCTGGTGGTCGTTCCTGCTTTCGGGGATGCTCACCGTCTTCTTCTTCGCCCCTCTCTGGCGCCGCGCCCGCGTCCTCACCGACATGGAGTTCGCCGAGCTGCGCTACGCCGGCCCGCCCGCCACCTTCCTGCGCGGCTTCCGCGCCGTCTACCTCGCCTTCCCGGTCAACACCATCATCATGGGATGGGTCAACCTCGCCATGGCGAAGATTCTGGCGCTGACGCTGGGCCTGACGACGACGCGCCAGCAACTCACAGGGGTCTTCTTCTGCCTCGCGCTGACGCTGGCGTATAACGCCGTCTCCGGCCTATGGGCCGTCCTCTGGACCGACCTCGTCCAGTTCGTCCTCAAGATGTCCATGGTGATTCTGCTGGCGTACTTTGCCGTTCATGCCGTCGGCGGAATGGGCCCGCTGGCGGCGCATGTTCGCGCCTTCGATGCCGCGCACTCCACCGCCGCAGCACCGCGCGACACCCTGGCCTTCATCCCCTCGTCCGCGTCGCCGTTCTTCCTCAGCTTCCTGGTGCTGCTCTCGCTCAACTGGTGGGCGAGCTGGTATCCGGGGGCCGAGCCCGGCGGCGGAGGCTACATCGCGCAGCGTATCTTCTCAGCAAAAGATGAGAAGCACTCCCTCGGCGCAACTCTCTGGTTCAACATCGCCCACTACGCGCTGCGCCCCTGGCCCTGGATTCTGACGGCTCTCGTCGCGCTCGTCCTGCTGCCCAATCCCACCGCCGCGCAGGGAGGCATGGAGGGGGCCTACGTCTGGGTCATGGTCCACTATCTTCCCCCCAGCCTGCGCGGGCTGATGCTGGCCGGATTCGCGGCGGCGTACATGTCCACCATCGGGACGCACCTGAACCTGGGCGCGTCGTACATGATCAACGACATCTACAAGCGCTTCTTTGTGGCGGGGCGCAGCGAGCGGCATTATGTAGCCGCATCGCGCGTGGCGACGGTGCTGGTTGCGGTGATGAGCGCGGGCGCGATGGGATTCATGCTGACGCACGGCGCGTCCATCGCCACCGCGTGGAAGTTTCTGCTCTCGCTGGGCGCGGGCGCGGGACTGGTCTTCATCCTGCGCTGGTACTGGTGGCGCATCAACGCGTGGAGCGAGATTGCGGCGATGACCGCGGCGGCCACCATCTCGCTGACACTCGAAAGCAAGCTGGGCCTTCCCGCCGTCCGCGCGCTGCACCGCCTCGACCCCGCGCTCGCCCTCGCGCCCCTCAACCAGGACGACCCACACGCCTTCGCGTGGCTGATGCTGACGACGACCCTGCTGACCACGGCGATCTGGCTGACGGTGACGCTGGCCACGCAGCCGGAGACGGAGGCGACGCTACAGGCCTTCTACGACCGCGTGCGGCCGGCGGCCCTCGGCTGGCGGCGCTTCACTGGGTGCCCCATCCATCGCGATTTTGTTTTACGCGATGGGTGGGAATCCTCGCCCCAAACCCTTGACGCTCGTCATCCCGAAAAAGAGAGTCGTCATTCTGTGCGAAGCACAGAATCTCCGTCGTTAAGTCCAGCCTCGACACTCGCCGCCAACCCCGCCCACGACCCGGGGTCCCCGGCGAACCCGCTCACTGGGGTGGACGATCCCACCCTCCGCTACAACTTCTTCCACTGGATACTCGGCTTCACCCTCGTCTACGCCATGCTCTTCGGCGTGGGTGACCTGCTCTTCGGCCGCGTCGCTCCCGGCTGCGGCCTGCTCACCCTCAGCGCCGCCTGCCTCGCTGTCCTCTTCTACAGCCTCAACCGCCGAGGGTGGTCCGTCTGGCGATAGGATCGATTACTTCTCGCAAGCCGACTTGTGAGGAGTCACCCGCGCGTTGGTCGTTATGAGTCCGTGCTGCATCTTGCAGGCAGAACAGTGTAGCGCCCCGTGTCTCTCGGTATTACCTGACATTCACAAATCGCATAGCCTCCCCGTTGCGGGCTTCAACCGAGACATGGTCCAACGTGAGTTGGCGAACGTTATACGCTACGAATCCATGATCACCGGTCGCGGTAACATTCTCCAGGCGGATGTTATCTAGGCAACTCTCTGGCAAACCGGCAAGATAAATGGCATTTCCGCCGACTGTATCTAAGGTAATGTTCTGGAACAGCACTTTGCGAATCAGTGGAGTGCCCTCATCCTTCTGTTTTGCAATCGACGGATCGGAAGCATCCTCGCCGTAGAACTGGTCCACATACAGCGCTCCGCGGAACCACTTGGAATCGTGATTCTCCAGACTCTGATTGCTCAGCGTGCAGTCCCGGTAGGTGATGTCTTCGATCACGTTTCCCCGGCCGCGTGGCGCTTTGACGCTCGCGATACTGAAGGCGTCCTGAAACACGCAGTCTTCCACCAACACGTCGCGCACCCCACCGGCCATCTCACTGCCCACCGCCACTCCAAATCCACTGGTGAAGCGGCAATGGCTGATACGCACATGTTCCGTAGGAATTCCGACCGCGCGGCCCTCAGCATCGCGACCGGATTTGATGGCGATGCAATCGTCCTCGCTGGCGATGTGAGAGTCAAAGATAAAGACATTCCTGCACGAGTCCGGGTCCAGTCCATCGCCGTTGACGATGCCCGCATACTTCACGCCCGATTCATCGTACTTGGTATGAATGCTCACGCCATTCACACTGATCTCCGAGCAGTAGATCAAGTGAACGCACCACGCGGGAGACTGACGCACTGTGATCCCATACAGATACACGCGATCCGTATCGCGAATGCAAACTCCACGCCCCGGCGCGCCGGCAGCCTCAGCCAGTTCGGCTTTGCGTAATGCGGAGCCATTCGCATTGATCGTGCCAGTCCCCATGATGGTGATGTCCCGCCATCGGGCTCCATTCGTTCCTGGAGTATTGATTAAGCTGGCATAACACTTCTTCTCCAAGCCCTCCCATCGGTACTGCATAAGCGGGTAGTCTTTGGTATCCGCGCTGCCCAGCAGCACCGCCCCCTCGTCGACGAGGAGCGTCATGTCACTCTTCAGATAAATGGCGCCGGATCGGAACACGCCTTTCGGAATCCGCACAACCTCGCCTGCACCGCAGGCTTGAATCGTCGCCTGAATGGCTTTCGTGTTCAGCATCTTACCATCGCCTACTGCACCGTACGTGGTGACGTCAAGAACCTGGGATTGTTGCTTCGTCGTGACTCGGACAGAGTCGCTTTCGACTATCGTTGATCCCTCACCCCTGGCACGCAATGAGACCTCGTGATCACTACCAGCGGAGAGGTTCTTGAAAGTGAAGTCCGTGTAGTTTGTGTTAGCAACGAGCTTTCCATCGAGATAGATGTCGTAACTTTGAGGGCCGAGGCCAGAGGGCTTACTCCACAACACGGCGATGCTGTCGGCTGTCCTTGCGGCGGGTGGACTGATCAGTTGCAGACCTGCCGGAACACTTCCTGCCGAAGCCGTTTTGGCGGGCTCGGGCTGGGAGCTCTGGAGGCTGCTCGCCACCAACGAAGGGCATAGTGCGAATCCGGAAGAACCAGCGGCCGCAAGGCTGATGAAGTCTCTTCGCGCGATGAGTTTTTGTTGCTTCAATATAGTCTCCGAGAGAAGAACGCTCGCCGGTGTTGAGGGTGCGGGCAAAGATCGAGGTAGACCCACTCATCGCATGAAACAAAAGCGCGATGAATGGGGCACCCGGCCTGCTCACCCTCAGCGCCGCCTGCCTCGCCGTGCTCTTCACCAGCCTCAACCGAAGAGGCTGGAGCGTCTGGCGATAATTCATATCACCGGATGAAACGTCACCAGGCACGCCACAAAGATTACCCCAAACAAAATCAGCAGTAACGGCCACCACCTGTCCATCCATGACTCCCGTTCCGTCGCCAAACTCATCGCAATCTCCTCCCCTGCCCTCCTCTCGATCTTAACTGAGAACCCGCCCCTACGCGCAGCGCCCCATCTCAACCGGCATCGCGTGGAAGCCTCGGCGGAACTGCTCCGGCTCGTAGCGGCCAGGGAATACGATGTCTTCGCCGTGGTAGAGCCGTTCCATCATCTCTTCCGCCAGGCCCTGCGTGGTGATCGCTGCGAAGGCGCTCTCCAACTGCCCGCAGTTGATCGTGAACCAGCTCTGCGTGTCGCTCGCGGAGGTCGCTACAAAGGTGACTCCGCGCAGTTCGCCGCGATACTTGCCTTCACGGATCAGAGAGGGTGATGCCTGCAGTTTGTACATCGCGGCCATGACTATTGCTCCGGTTGGGTATCAGGCGATCGCTGTCCTTGCCTCGGCACTTGCTTGAGGGAGCTTTCAGACTATCGGCAGAAGAAAATATCAGTCCGTGACATACGTCACACCACCATGCAAATCCCGCCCAAATGCACCTGTTCCGGTGCATTTGTCCCGTGATCGCTGTCTCTGCCCACGCGCGTCCACACGCCACGGGTCGCCCTACAGGTAGATCGGCTCCAGCTTGTTGACCACATACGCGCCGCAGCGATGGTAATCGGCCAACGGTCCCAGCCGCGCGATGTCCAGATCGACGCAGATCCATCCCTTGTACTGCATCCCTTTCAGGATGCGGTGGCAGCCAGGGAAATCGACCTCGCCGTCGCCCAGGTCGTAGATGTTCTGGATGAATCCGCCTCCGCCCGCCGGCCTCGCACCCGCCGCCCCATTGGCCGGCGCACCCGCCGCCGGAGTTGGAGCCGGTGCAGCAGCCGGAGCGGCAGCAGGCAGCTTGGCGTCTTTGTAATCGAGGAACTTGATGCGGTCCTTGTATTTATCGATCGTCCCCACCACGTCGCATCCCGCCAACTGGAGATGCGCGGTGTCCGGCGAAAATCCGAATAGCTTCGGGTCCACCAACGTCATAAACCGGTCGATCTCCTCCCGCGTCTGCACCATCTGTCCCATGTGGTTGTGCAGCCCTGCGGTAAAGCCCATCGTGCCCGCCAGCTCGCCAATCTGGTTGCAGCGCTTGCACATCTCCTCGAACGCTCCCGGCGCTTCGGTCCCCTGCCGGCCGCGGCTGGGCGAGAAGACCACCAGATGGTTCGCTCCGAAGTCGGCCAGAAACTTCATGGCCTCGCGTGCGTTGTCCAGGGTCTGCTGGCGCATCGCCGGATCCACCGAAAGGCTGTTCCAGGAGATGGTGACCGCGTTCAGATTGCGCTTCGACAGCTCCGTGTGCAGTTGCGCCTGCGTAATCTCATACTTGTTCAGAAATCCCGGAAACCCGGTCAGACGGATCCCAATGAACCCCGTCTGCTGCATCACGTCCAGAATGTCCGTGAACTTCGTCCCCGGAAAGGTTCCCCACAGGTTCAAGGACACCGCCCACTTGATGTTCTTGTTGGCGGGCAGTTGGCTTTGCGCGCGCGCCAGTACGGCTGGCAGCAGAGAAAGCGATGCGATGAAGTCGCGGCGGCTGATTTTCATAGGTTGTGATGGAGGTTACAATTTCCCTCCCGATACACATACCACACTCCGCTCAGCTCTGGCAGAGCGCCGCGCAGGTGGTCTGGAGATATGGACTTACGAGCCCGCGAGGTGGCCGATGCCGATGCCGATGATGTAGGTGACGGCGCCTTCCAGGGCGCCGACGGCGGTCATCTCCAGGCCGCTGGACCACCAGGAGCGGATGGTGATGAGCGACTTGGACGCGCCGACGGCGAAGTGCGCGAGCAGCGAGATGACGGCCGCTACGACGATGGCCGGAATCCCGGACATGAAGAAGAACGGAACCACCGGGATGAACGCTCCGATGGCTGTGGAGAGTGCTCCGGAGACGGCCGAGACCCAGGGCTTGCTGAGGCCCGCCTCGGTAGTATGCAGGCGCTCGCGGGCGAGGGCCTCCACCAGTTGGCCCTTCTTCTGTGCAATATGTCCGACGAAGTGGTCGGCGTCCTCTGCGGTGAGGCCGCGAATCTGGTAGGTCAGTGAGAGCAGCTCACGCGCCTCGGACTCGTTGTACTCGACGGCCTCGCGCTCGCGCTCGTACTCGGCCTCGTAGATCTCGCGCTCGCTCTTGGCGGCCAGGTATGCTCCGGAGCCCATGGAGAGCGCGGAGGCGATCATGCCGGCCAGTCCGGCGATGAGGACGTAGTGCGCGCCACTAGGGCTCTTCTCGGTGGCGCCGGCGACTCCGGAGACGATGCCGAAGATGGCGCCCAGTCCGTCGTTGACGCCGTAGATGGCGTCGCCGATCCAACTGGCGGCCCGGGGCTGGCCCTTGGAGCGCGCAGCCATTAGATTGTCGAAGGCCTGCTTGGCTTGCTGCGGATCGAGTTGCGACGGTGGCAGGTGGTGGCGGATGAGGTTGCCCAGGGTGATATAGTGGTCGCGCTCGTCCTCGATCACTTCCTTGAGAATGGCGATGGTGTTCTCATCCCCGAGGTTCTCGATCTGATGGCCGTAGCGTGCGATGTCGCGGCTCTCATCCAGTTCCAGGCGGCGCAGCGCGAGATCGAGACCTCCAATGCGGTTGGCCAATGAGTCGGCTTCACCGGCCTCGGAGCCGTCGTACTCGGGCACAGCCGCGCCGAGGGCGTTGAGGCGGCTGGCCCACAGATCGGCGTGGTGCTGCTCGGCCAGGGCAAGCGAGTGCAGCGAACGGCACTGCTGCGGGTCGGTCGCGCGCTTGGAGAGGGCGTCGTAGGTGTGATAGCCGCGCATCTCCGTCTGCCAGTTATTGGTCAGCGCCTCAATCAGGTGTTCCTTGTCCCTGGTGTCCATGTTGTAACAGTTTGACACGCATTGGGGGCGCGCGTCGCGTGGAGATTTTGTTTATAGCGGAACCAGAGTACATCCATCATGGGCAAATCCATCGAGTGGCTTCTTCCTCACCGCCCCCGCGACAGGTCCTCGTCGCTGGGGTGGAAGTAAAAGCCACCTTGAATCCTCTTCGCATGGGCACGCTTACTCTGGTTCCGCTCTAATGGAGCAGCCAGAGGCTGAGGCGGTAGGTGATCCAGGCAATGCTATAGGCGATGGCGCTCATGTAGGCGAACTGAAAGAGTGGCCATCGCCAACTGTTGGTCTCGCGCTTGACGGTGGCCAGCGTGGAGGTGCACTGCATGGCCAGGGCAAAGAATACCAGCAGGGAAAGCGCGCCCGCCAGGCCGATGGAGTGGCGCAGGGCAAGGCCAACCTGGGGAGTCTGGTACAGCGTGCCCAGCGTGCTGACCACGGTCTCGCGCGCGACGAAGGCGGTGAGCAGGGCGACGCCGACGTTGCGGTCCAGGCCAAGCGGGCGGAGCGCGGGCTCCATGGCGTTGCCGATGGAACCGAGATAGCTTTGTCCAATGGGGCTGAGCTGGCCGTGATGCACGGGGAAGTTGGCCAGCACCCAGACGGCGAGGCTGGTCAAAAGAATGATGGTGCCCACCTGCTTGACAAAGATGCGTGCGCGGTCCAGTAGGTTGATGCCCAGCGAACGCCACAGGGGTAGGCGGAACTCCGGCAGCTCGATGGCGAAGGCGGCGTCGTCCTTGCGCAGCAGGGAGAGATGCAGCAGGCGCGATGTGATGAGCGCGGCCACCATTCCGATGGCGTAGAGGCCCATCATGGCGCAGGCGCGCAGGCCGAGGAACTGGCCGACGACGGGCCGGTCGGGAATGAAGGCGGCGATGATCATGGTATAGAGCGGCAGCCGCGCCGAGCAGGTCATGAACGGCGCAACCAGGATGGTGGTGAGGCGGTCGCGGCGGCTGGAGATGGTGCGCGTGGCCATGATGGCGGGCACGGCGCAAGCGTAAGCAGACAGCAACGGCAGAAACGAACGTCCGCTGAGGCCGAAACGGTACATGGTGCGGTCGGCGATGACGGCGGCGCGCGCCATGTAGCCGGAGTCTTCCAGCAGCGTGATGACCAGGAAGAGAAGCAGGATCAGCGGCAGGTAGGTGAGCACCGAGACGACGCCCGTCCACAGGCCGTCGATGACGAGCGAATGCACGACGCCTGGGGGGATGAATCCGCCGATCCAGAAACCGAACGCGTTCAGCAGCTTCTGAAAGAGAGCGCTGGCCGGTGCGGCGACGCGGAAGATGGTCTGGAAGACGGCCAGCGTGATGATGAAAAACAGCGCCGGGCCAAAGACGGGATGCAGGGCGATGTGGTCGATGCGGCGCGACCACTCGGAGGGCAGAGGACGACGGTAGAGGCCCTGGTTCTCAATCTCCGACATGCTGCGCGGGCAGCCGATCTGGCGCGGTTCGACGTGGGGCTGCATGACGGGAAGCAGCGGGGCTTTGGCGGAGGCGGTCTTTACGCCGACGAATCGGCGGATGGCGTCCATGCCGACACCGGTCCCGGCGCTGACCATGGCGACCGGCGAGTTTAGGGTTTGGGCCAGCGAGAGAGGGTCGAGATAGCCCTCGCGCGCGGCCAGAACGTCGGTCATATTGACGACGACCAGCGTAGGCAGATGGTGCGCGATCACCTGGCGGGCCAGGGTCATCTGGCGATGAAGCTGGGTGGCATCCAGTACAAGAAGCACAGCCTCGGGACTCGGCTGGCCCTCAATCTCGCCTCGCAGCGCACGTATCGCAATGCACTGGTCTTCCGAGGTGAGGTCACTCTCGTCGCCTTGCAGGCTCCAGACGCCAGGCAGGTCCAGCAGCCTGGTGCGGGTCCCCTTGATCTGGCCCTCGTGCTGCTCCACGGTGACGCCGGAGTAGTTGCCCACCTTCTGGCGCAGGCCGGTGAGCCGGTTGAAGACCGTGGACTTGCCAACATTGGGGGGGCCAATAATCGCTACTGTACGGAATCCTGGCAATCAGCCTTCCATCCTGACGGAGATCAGGGCCGCTGTCCCCTGGCGCAGGGCGACATCGGCGTCGTCCACGCGGTAGACCGAGAGCGCGCCGCCGGAGACGCGCCGGACCAGCTCCACATGCGCGCCGGGACAGAAACCCATGCAGCGCAGATAACAGAGATGCGGATCGTCCCCCATTTTCGAGATCAGGGCGTGGGCGCCAACGGCGAGATCGGATAGCGGAATTGTCAGCGGGCTCATGAGTCTAACCAATCCAGCACATAGACAATACTGAAGGAGCGTCACTATCGATTGTATATAGGACTAAACAAGTCGTCAATCGAAGCGGATTGAAGCGGGCGCGGAAAGATGGCTGATCGTCACGGCGAGCAGAAGGCCCAGGGCTAGAGCCCTTCCTTGCATGTGCCATACTTCGCAGGGCTAAAGCCCTGCGCTCCCTCCGGAAAGACAGGAACAAGGGCAAGGACCAATACGGAGATTCTGGCTGCGCCAGAATGACGATTTCACTACCCAACCGCAGGTCCTTCGACTGCGCTCAGGATGACAGTGTTGTTGGTTGCTCGAGGAAGGCAGTTCGTGCGGGCGATGTGAACCCCCACATTAGCCGCGACAAAACCGCGACGAAGATGGGACACCCTGCTTAACTAATCCTCGCGCGGCAAATCCAATGTATAGTCTGGCAATCCGAGCCGATAAAAGTCCTTTGGCCCATATTGCTTGAATTTCTTTGAGAGAAATTTGTACCCCTTTTCGGTAACTCTCGAATAGGCTATTTCACCACCTTTTTTCGGTGGGATCAGCACAGAAATAGCGTGTGTATTGCCTACGCCTGGAGCCTTTGAGCCAAGCCTAGCGGCCTCGTATACGTCATATAATGTCTGACCGAGAGGCAAGTCGCCCTCATGTTCGCGCTGGAACAGTACAGATTCAGCGATGTCACTTCCACTTCCAATTGCAGCGAAGTGCTCACACACCTCTACAGAACAATCTGCCTGTACCTTGAAAAGTTGCGATTGGCCCTTCACAAAAGAACACAAAATCAACTGGCAATCTAGATCTAATTTTTCAATATCTGTAATGATTTCGTCGAACCTTTGCTTGGGTAAACGCTCCTTTCCTAATGCAAGAAGTTCTTTGTATGTAATTCCTAACAATGATCCGACGTACTCATTCGCAATCTTGTATTTCTGAATTACGGGTGGGCGTTTTATATAGTCAACAATGTTCGTGTCTGTCAAAATGATGTTCTTGTTCTTGAGCCCGCGAAAATAGTTGGAATAGGCATTCACCATGTCGATTGCCTTTGTGATTGTTCCTGCAATAAGAATTGCCCAATCCTCTCCTACCCAATACAGCTTGTCTTGTATCTCCGCCCCAAACGAGGAGTTTTCTACTCTCCAGTCAGTAGAGACAACGATTCTCGAACTTCCTCTATGTTGACCACTGGCGGCTATACAAAGTGTCACGGACTCCCTCCATATCGGAAACCGCTTCAAATTGAATATGATGACGACGACTGCGCGGCTGCCGTGGATTCATCCTACACCCCTCCCAGCGCGTATCTATCTGACTAACAGACACGGCTGGATTGGGGGATTTGCGGGGGGGAATGGGGTGGATTGCCATGCTAAGGTGAAGGTGCGGTGCCCAGTCTATTCAGTGACGAGCAGGAGTTCCCGGAACCGGAGAAGCGGGGGTGGTGGCGCAGGCTGCGTGGGACCCATCTGCTGCAAGGACCGCGGCATATTGCGGCGCGGGCGACGTTTCTGGTGCTGCTTGGGATGTCTTCGCTGTTTGGTGTGATGTGCGGGCTGATGCTGGTCTACTCCATCGACCTGCCGCAGATCGCCGAGTTGCAACGCTATCGCCCGGATACAACCACCGAGTTGCTGGACATTCATGGACGGGAGATTGGCAGCTTCGCGCTGGAGCGGCGGGTGGTGCTGCCCTATACGGCGTTTCCACCGGTGCTGCGGCAGGCGCTGCTGTCGATCGAGGACAAGACATTCGAGAGGAACTGGGGGGTGAACCTGGTGCGGGCGGTGGGCGCGGCGTGGCGCGACATCCACTCGCGCAGCAGGGCGCAGGGCTC
>Ga0326727_10021421_pt1 | contig 12661 bp, 20 predicted proteins | sample MB2enrmetagenome_FD_207643 | JGI IMG/M metagenome (GOLD analysis project Ga0326727, IMG submission 207643) | Lab enriched peat soil microbial communities from McLean, Ithaca, NY, United States - MB29MY | ecosystem: Environmental > Terrestrial > Soil > Wetlands > Peat | place: USA: New York...
ACCTCAATCATTTGAAAATCAATGATTGAGGTTTTATATTGTGACCCCGACAGGGGCGGAATAATGCAATAATGACACTTTCTGTAAAGCCCCTAAATATCTTACTTTGTGTGCTTAATTACAATGAGAATAAGATAATTACATGTATAAAAACTATTGCAGAAAAATGTACTAAATTGCATTAGGTTGAAATTATCTCGCCAAAAATGTTGATTTTTGGCGAGTGAATGACTATCTTTGTATCAGCTTTTTGAAATGATACAACTATGGCGACAATTTACCTCACACAATCTTCGAAAACGGATGCCAACGGCGAAAGTGAAATACTTATCCGTTTTTCTCATGGAAAGATAAACCAACGTGCAAAAACGAATATCTTTCTATCTTCACAATATTGGAATGACACAGATCAAAAGATTGACATTCCAAAAATTCGACTATTGACAGACGAAAAGAAGAAACTCATTGACGACCTCAATGCCGAAAAGAAGAGATTAAACGACCTCACTTCCGCCGTGTTAAAAAGTTTCAACGATGCAGACAAAAATAACATCTCGTCTGACTGGTTGACATTGATAGTTGACAAAATAAACTTTCCCGAAAAGCACGAACCTCAAACAGACGAAACAAAGCTACAATCATTTTTTGAGACCTTTGACGAGTTCTTACTCAAACATCCATTATCGGTAGGCAGGAAACGCCATTTTGATGTGGTTGTGCGTGCTTTGAAACGATTTGAGTTATACACTGCCAAAACCACAAAAAAAGCCTTTGATCTGAAACTTGATACCATCACACCGGATTTAATACGGAGCTTTTCGGAGTTCTTGAAAAATGAGTGTGAAATTTTCAAGACATACCCGAAAATTTACGAACAAGTACCCGAAACCCGAAACCCGAAACCACGAGGACAAAATACGGTTAATGGGATGTTGACCAAGTTACGGACGTTTCTCATTTGGAGCGTGGATAATGAAAAGACAACGAACAATCCCTTTAGAAAATATTCCATTGATGAATGTGTTTATGGTACGCCTTACTACATTACGATTGAGGAACGAAATAAACTTTATCATACCGACCTGTCAAAACAACCATTTTTAGAAACCCAACGGGATATTTTCGTGTTTCAATGCCTCATAGGCTGCCGTGTGTCAGACCTGTACGACTTCACAAAACAGAATATAATCAATGGGGCGATTGAATACATAGCACGCAAAACCATAGACGGAAACCCCGTTACCGTTCGTGTTCCGCTTAATTCAATAGCAACTGAAATACTGGCAAAATATGCAAGTTATGAAGGTAGCAGTCTCTTTCCATTCACTTTCAAACAGGAATACAACGAAGCTATTAAAGCCGTGTTTGCAATGGCAGAATTAACCCGACCTGTTACGATACTTGACCCTTTAACCCGTGAAAGCGTTATTCGTCCATTGAATGAGATCGCCTCAAGTCATTTAGCCCGAAGATGCTTCGTTGGAAATCTCTACAAGAAAGTTAAAGACCCTAACTTGGTAGGTGCATTGTCAGGCCATAAAGAAGGTAGTAGAGCTTTTGCCCGTTATCGTGAAATAGATGAGGGAATAAAAAAAGAACTTGTTAAAATGTTGGAATAAAAAAATCGGAAGAAATTTATTAATGAGATTTGAGGTTGCAATTTGCGACCTCAAACAAAATTCAAAATAGCATGGAAATACAACTAATCCAAAGCAAAATTCACGAAATCAGAGGGCAAAAGATCATGTTAGACCGAGATTTGGCTCAAATGTATGGGGTAGAAACACGTGTGCTAAAACAAGCCGTAAAACGGAATATAGAGCGTTTTGATGGCGATGATTTTATGTTTGAACTAACTGATTATGAGATTGAGAAGCTGGTGTCACAATTTGTGATACCATCAAAAAGCTACTTTGGTGGGGCAAAACCGTATGCCTTTTCAGAATTAGGAGTGGCTATGCTTAGTAGCGTGCTTAACTCAAAAACAGCCATAGAGATAAACAGAAACATTATGAGGGCATTTGTAGCTGTCAGGCAGTTGATAACAAACCTTCCTGCTGATAGGGTTGGAGAGCTTCAAAAAGAGGTCAGAGAGCTAAAGCAATACATGGATGAGATATTAACCGACCAAAACGATATTAACGAAGAAACCTATGTTCAATTAGAGTTAATAAACCAAACCTTAGCCGAATTACAAACCGATAAACGGATAACCGATAAACCGCATAGGCGCATAGGTTTTCATAAGGATGGGGAATAAACATATAAATGATGCTATTATGACAGATTTGGACAATGCATATCCGCAAAAAGAAGAAATTCAGCGCATTGATATTAGTAAAGACGTAAAAATTCGAGCCAACGAACTGAAAAATGTCTTTATTAGTAAAGCTAAGAAGGGATGTGATGTTACGATGCTTCTTGAAAAATACAAGGTTGATATTGAAAATATAAAGAATGGAAAAGGGGAACCAAGGTTTTATTTTCACATTAACTTACATCCGTTTTTTATGGATGGATGGAATTATGCAATAGAAGGAAATTATGATGTGCCCAAAGATCAATACAAACGACATAAAGAAATAATAGACCTTATAGAAACGTTTGAGGCCAACAACTTAAACTTTCCTGGCAACTTTTATCAAGATCTTTCTGACTGGTCAATAAATGACATTAAAGAAGGTGCTGCATTTCTTGTCTTTTTCTGCTGGCTTAAAAACGATGCTTTGAAAGAAATTCAAGAAACACAGACACAGGAAAACAAACCAATATTTAGAATAGATAAAAAGTACAACCCTAAATTAGTCTTTGAAAGCTTCAAAAAATATCTCAATGTATCGGAAAACGTCTTTAATTATTGGTTTGTTGATGGCAAACATAATATAAGCAAACTAAATTGGATATATGATAATACAAATATTCAACAATTGAGGGCGTTTATGAACGAACTTTGCGGATATGGTATTTATCCGAAAGAAATAAACGCAGCATTTGACCTTAAAAAACCTGTTGATAGTCATAACAAAGTGGGAAAATTACATGATGAATTGAGACAGCTATTTGGTAAATGCAAAGCTACATAAACTATTTTTTACGTAAAAAACGACCCTTTGCGATGGCGGTAAACTTAACGGTTTACCGCTTTTTTTATTCTCATTTGCGACCCTTTGCGACCCCCTTTGCGACCCTTCATAGAAATACAATGCAAATAATATCAATTATTTACGCATAAATTTGCAATGTAAAAAACGACATACTGGCCAGATGTCACAATGTAAAACTAAAAACAATTTATTATGGAACTGGCAAATTTAATTCAGCATGGTACAAATGTTAGTATAACTGTATCGTTGAGCGATTTATACGATTTTGGAAATGTATTGATTCAAAAAACTAAAAGAGAACTTGAACAAGCGGTTATTTCGGACAAATCAGAAACCTATCCCAGCCCTGACCAAGTAGCAAAGATTCTTGACGTGGACAAGAGCACTTTATTTAGATGGAATAAGAAAGGTTATTTGTGTCCTATTGAGGTAGGTGGAAAACGTCGTTATCGTATGAGCGACATAAGGAGAATATTAGAAGGAGGTCGGTAATGAAAAAAAGAAAAGCGACCGAAGCCGCTCCCAAAAGCCACCGCAAAGATACTGCAATTTCCACTAAAAAGAAAGTTTTATCCGCTCTTTCTTCCGGTGAGAAATTCACGGCACAGCAACTCAATGAGAAATTTTATTTTAATGATAGTCGCAAGGTTATATCCGTTCTGAGGCATGAAGGATATAACATCGAAGATTGCAGGCTGTTGAATGGCTGTAAACAATATTGGTTGGTAGCTGATGCTCAACTATCATTGGAGATATGAGGCGTGAAAAGAAAACCCCATCAGCCGCAACCAAGCCTGCATCAGGGAATAAGTCTTTAGATGAGGTACAGGGCAAGGATACGCCTTTTTTACGAGATAGCTTTGTTTTGTATACCTCATATTTTGAAACCTTTCGCCGTTTAAGTGCTGCCGACCAAGCTACTCTACTACAAATCATCTTTCAGTATCATATTGATGGAAAAATACCAGAAATAAAATCTCGAGCAGTATACGCCATTTGGCCTATTTTTCAAAGGCAATTTGATGAAAATAACGCTAAGTATGAGCGCATTGTTGAGCGCAATCGTAATAATAGCAAGAATGCCGGGAGAAAGAAAAATCCAAAAAATCCAGTGGATTAACTGGAAATCGAAACGCCCCATATATGACTATGTATATGACTATGTATATGTTTTAAGGTAGAATTTAATATTAGGTGTAATGAATGAAAAAAAAATAGTGTCACTTTTTGCATCTTTTCGGGCAACATCCCCGACAGCAAATATTCCGATTGAAGATTTTCTATTTGATCGGAAAAACAAAAAAAAGGTAGATGAGGTGAGAGCGTGTAAAGATGAGGCACAAAAGAGAAAGTTAAAAGCAAATTTGCCGTGTATCACGCCATCGGGGATATTTTTGACCCGAAATAATGCCGGATTATCGCAGTATAGCGGGCTTGTCTGCCTTGATATTGATGGAAAAGAGAATCCGAACATAACCGATTGGGAAGCTGTAAAAGGGTGGTTATCCACGTTCACGGGCTTGTATTACTGTGGGTTGTCTGTGTCTGGTAACGGTTTGTTTTGCCTAATCAGGATTGCAAAGCCCGGAAAGCATCCGCAGCATTTCAACGCTCTGAAAAAAGATTTTCAGGAAATGGGAATTGTTATAGATGGTCATTGTGGGGATATTGCCCGCTTACGGTGTGCCAGTTTTGACGAAAGACCCATTTATGTGCCAATGGTAGGAAAATACAAAAAGATGGCTAAAATCACCTTAAAATCACCCAGAGGGAATGTGGCAACAACCGATACGATTAAAAACAACCGAACGGTTGAAAAAACAACCGAAACAACCGCTACGCCAATAAGGAGCTTGCAAGCCCGTAGCAAGGTGCTTTGGAGCACGGATAGCAGGGTTAATGCGTTGGTAGATGTAATTACATGTAATCGAATAGATATTACAGATTTATATGCTGACTGGTACGCTGTGGGGCGTTCGTTGGCAGCAGAATATGGCGAAAGTGGGCGGCAGATGTTTCACGCTATCAGCCGCCAGTCGGGCAAATACCAGCCGGATGAATGCGACTTGCAATTTACAGCCTGTCTAAAAACGTGCAGCCGAACAACAATAGCTACTCTGTTTGCCATTGCCAAGAAATTTAGCGTAACGCTTATAAACTGAGAATAACCTATGATTGAAGAATTTGAAAGGATTATCCAAGAGGTTTGCCATGTGTCGTTCGTTGATGTATCGGAATTATCGGACAAAACCAGCCGCAGGGATGTGATTTGTGCCCGAATATTGGCATGTTATTACTGTTACAAGTGTCTACCCGATTATCATTATGTGGCAAAATCTATCGGGTTAAACAATAAACAAGTTTACCGGTATGTGATGGCATACTATCAGCGGATAAAGACCGACCCGATCCTGAAACATTTCGATGCGAAATGCCAAAATGTCGTAGATCAAAAGGTACTGTGAAGCGATCCGGCATGCAGGTCGCCACACTCCCGTTTTGTCTCCAGTTACCATCAAAAAAAATGATTACCATATTTAAATTACCAGTTACCAAATAGATTACCACAATGGAAAAAGAAATTAGTATCAGGGCGTTCGCTAAAGAAATGGGCGTTTCGCATGTATTGATTCTAAACGCAATCAGGGCGGGAAAAATCCGAAAGGGATTGTCGGACACAAAGAAAATTATACCCGAAATTGCACGACAAGAATGTTATGATAATTGCGTGGGGAAATCGGTTAATTCGGCCATGCTATCCCAAGCCAATGAAAAGCAAGTTGTACCATCGGTTAATTCGGCCATGCAATTTCATGTTAATGAAATGCAAAACGAAAAATTTTGTCGAAGTGATTGTAAAATTCCCATTGAAAAACAAATGGAATATTTCAAAAAATTTACTCGTATTTGGTTGGTTGAAGTTGTGGAAGTTTTATCTGATATATTGACCGACTGGCCGGACTTGGATAAAAACATGTTTGACCAAACGGAAGAACCTGAATGGTTCTTTGATGCACTGGATGAAAGATTGGAAGATAGGTTAACCGAACGAAGAGAAAGCTTACTTGGAAAATTGAACCAATAGGTTTAATATTAATTACATACTTAAAAATTATTCAATTATGAAACAAAAAAAAGTAACCCTATCAACAGGGCAGGAAGTTACACGTAGGGAAAGCGTGAAAGTGAAAGACATTGCCAATGCAGGAAAGATGTGCAAAGGTGATCAGTTTTTATTGCCTTATGCCATTATGAGCCAAAAAATTAAGATTGACGAGAAGCCTGCTGTTTTCGAGGATGTAATGGAAATGTCGGAAGATGATTTTATTTTAATTACTGAACTTTTCAATGATGAAGAATCAAAAAACGATTAATCCCGACCGAGAATGTGGTTTTTCTAAGCCACTTCACCGGTTCGGGGCTAACCGAAATACTTGAAATGGATGTGGATTTTTTCGAAGAATGTTTACAAGCAGCTTTGGAAATTCACCAAAACGAAATGAAACGTGTAATAATTGCAGGATATGAGGATGGTTAAAACCCTCATATCCTTAAAAATAAAACGAAGATGATACAAGAAGCATCACGAAAACCTGCAGTGAAGGTTTTTTGGAATAAGAACAACGTAACCACCCAAATAGAAAAATACACAAGTAAAATCACTTTTCACGACCATGAAGAGGACGCATCAGACGAATTAGAGTTGGTGATGGATAATACTTCTGGTATTTGGTTTGAGGATTGGTATCCAACAACCGGCGATACATTGCAGTTATATGTTGGCTATCAGGACAAACTGATTGATACTGGATTGTTTGAAGTGGATGAGATAACACTTAACGGAATGCCAGACCAAATAACGATAAAAGCAATATCGGCAGGGATAACACAGGCTCTTAGAACACGAAACAACAAAGCATTTGAACAACAAACGCTTAAACAAATAGCACAATACTTTTGCAATAAACATGGCTTCACACTTGTTGATGGCTCTAATATGCTTAATCAGATTTGGTTAGACAGGAAGACACAGGAAAACAAAACCGATTTGGCTTTTTTATCAGAACTGGCAAAAGAATATGGCTTTATGTTTAGCATCAAAGGGGTTAAAATGGTTTTCATAAGTTACTATGACATGGAAAACACAACATCGGTTGCGGAGATTGACAAAACACAACTCAAGGATTACAACATAACAGAAAAGACTTACGACACGTACGCCAGTGCCGAGATACGCCAACGCAACCCCAAAAAGGGCAAGTTGATAACAATGAACAATAGCTACCAGGACTGGAGCGGGAACACGGTAAAAGAAAAGTTGGTTGTTTCCGGTAGTGTTTCATCAGCACCACAAGCCGAGGCCAAAGTAAAGGGCGGTTTGTGGAACAAAAACAAATACAAACAATCAGGTACGGTTACGCTGGTAGGAGAACCGTTGCTTATTGCAGGGCAAAACATCGACCTCACAGGTTTAGGTTTGGCTTCGGGTAAATATCACGTTCCAAGCTCCACCCATACTATCGACCAGAGCAGTTATGTTACTTTATTGGAAGTGAGAAAAACCGGAACGATACCGAAGCCAAAACGAGTACCAAGAACTAAGCCACCGAAACCGACAACAGCCGAAACCGCTCAAGAGGATACCGGCGAATGGGAGGATTAACCATGTTCAAGATAGAAATTAAAACAAAAGCCGATGTTCGGAAGATACAAACCCGTTTCAGGCTCTACCTGTCCGAAGAGCAAATACTAAAAACCACCGCACGGACTTTGAACATCACAGCCGAACGTGTAAGGGGCTTTGCCAAACGGGAAGTAAAGGAGGTGTTTACCATCAATAAAAAATACCTTGATCGGATGAGCTATGTGTCGAAATATGCAAGTGGAACGGTTGGCGGGTTACAAGCTGATGTGTCATTTTCGTTTAAGCCTACTCCGATGGTGGGGTTTTCATACATGCGCAACGGCAGCCGTGGCGGGCTAACCATCGAAATTAAAAGGGGAGTACAAAAACCGATGCGTCACGCTTTTGTGGCAACTATGAAATCGGGGCATACAGGGATTTATGCCACTGGTCGCTACATAGGTAAAAAGTTCGTGCCGCTCAAAGAACGCACGACAGGAGGCAAAACACGAATAACCGAGCTTCGTAGCTCATCGGCTTATAGTATGTTTCTTAATCCGACTATGCAAAAGAAAACGGTTGCTTATGTATCCGACCAGTTGCCAAAGCGATTAACCGCACTACTACAACAAAAAGTAAATAAAATGTGTAACAGCTAAAACAGTAGAATAATGGCAGAGAATGCAATGAAAGTCGGGTTAACACTATCGGCTACCGACAAAATGAGTGCAGCGTTGGAACACGCAACACGGAAGTCAACCGGATTAATAAACAATCTACAGGATAGGATGGATCGGTTTAAGAAATTCGGGCTTAGGGAAGCTTTTGTCGGAGGTGGTGTCGTGGCGGGCTTGTACGCAATGGTACACACCACCGAAGAGGGCGAAGCCTCACAGAAACGCCTAAACAACGCTATGAAAAGGATGTGGGGTAATTCTGATGCTGTACGGGAGTTTGCTAAACAGCAGGGCGAATACGCCGAAAAGTTGGCATTGCAGACCGGAGTAGATGAGGATATTATCCGGCTTACACAGGCTAAGTTGGTGACGTTTGAACATGTTTCAAGCAAAACCGCAGTCATGGCGGGCATCTTTGATCGTGCCAACAAAGCGGCAATAGATATGGCAGCAGCCGGCTTCGGGGAAGCCTCACAGAACGCAGTAATACTTGGGAAATCTTTAGAAGACCCCATGAAAATGGCAACGGCTATGAAAAGGATGGGGACATTAACAGCAGCCGACATTTTGAACGTTCAGCAAATAACCAAAACCAAAGGACTGTTAGCCGGACAGCAGTACATACTAAAAGCCGTTGAACGGCAGGTTAAGGGAGCAGCCGAAGAGACAGCAACCATGACCGATAAAATGAAAGTCGGGTTTCATCAGGTTGTTGAAGAGGCAGGTAAACCGTTGTTGGGTTATCTTGAAAAATACAAAGACAAAATACCTGAAATAGTGGGTAATACTATCAACTGGATTGACAGAAATAAAGATAACATACTAACTTTCGTAAAGCTGAGTGTAGGCATAATGGCAACTGTAACGGCTCTGAAACTGATAACGGCTACTGTGTCAGGTATCCGTTCGGTTGTGTCGGTGTTCAGGATGGCTGGAGCGATGTTTGGAATAGCCAAAGACGGTATGTTGCTCTTTAAGATTCAATATTACGGATTAGTGGCAGTGCAAAAAGTTGCGGCAGCTACACAATGGTTATTCAATTCGGCTTTGTTTGCAAGCCCGATAACGTGGGTTGTTGTTATAATCGGGGCATTGATTGCTGCAGTTGTTATTTGTTGGAAAAAGTTTGCCGGATTCCGTGCGGTGATTAAAACAACATGGGAGGTTGTTAAAGGGTTTGGTAATATCATTAAAAGCTATGTTATTGACCGTATTAAAGGCGTTATTTCGGGATTGGGGGCAATGGGCAGGGCTATTGCACTACTTTTCAAAGGGAAGTTTTCGGCAGCTGGTCAGGCGGCGTTACAGGGGATAAAAGATCTATCCGGCTACACCGCTGCACAGAATGCCGTAAAAAGCACGGCAACACTCATAAAGGCAACACCAACGGTGTATAATAACATATTGGCAAAAGAACAGACTAAACAGCAAGCAAAACAATTAAAACCGACAACATCGGTTATACCTGCAATCAGCAACGGCCAGTCTGCACAGGGCATACAGGTAGGGCAGACGGCATCGAACCGACAGCCTGTTGTCAATTATACGCAAAACATAAACATAACTCCTGGCGTTAATGCTGATGAGTTGATGAAGACGTTACGCAACAACCAACGGCAATTTATGCAGGTATTGAACGAAACGCTGAAAGGCAAACAGCGGGCAGCGTTCGGGTAAGTGTTGCCTGCTAAAAACAAAGGGGTTGCCTATCCGGTAGCCCCTTTTAATTTACTAATAATCAGCAAAATTTGCAACATTACCCAAATTTGTGGGCGTAACTAATCGAAAGAGGTTCACACCTTTTCTATTTTCAACTTCGCTCCGCAGTTAGGACAAGTTAAGGTAGATTCGTTTTTGCTCTCAAACAATTAAGATACAGACACATCAAGCGCAACGGCAATTTTTTCAAGTGTCTCTAATTTCGGGTTTCCTGTCATAGCAGAGTGTAAAGATTGATACCCGATACCCAATTTCTTTGATAATCCATCTAAGGATATGTCTTTTTCTTTACAAATCTCTTTAATTCTAAGCATAGTATTGCAATGTTATATTTATTATGATGCTGCAAATATACGACAAAATAAAACATGTTATTGGGATGCGATTATATTTCATATAAATAGCATTAAAACATTACAAATTATTAACTATGAATATTTGATTATATATTATTGCGGTGCTATCTTTGCGGTGTGTTTATGATACTACAATAACATATATAATCACACTATGACAACGCAAATATCAAAATCAGACGTAATGAAAAGAGCATGGAGTATCTACAAAAATCATCGTAACATGTTCCCTACATTCTCACTTGCATTAACACGGGCGTGGTTCGTGGAAAAAGAATCATTGAAATATCGCCAACAACAGGAAGCAATCGCAGCCGATGAGGAAAGAGAACGTATTTGGAAAGTATCAGATGAGTACAAGACTATCATGGCAAAAACAAAAGCATTGCACAATGCGATGATGTATGATTACTACAACGGTGCAGGTAGCCAACGAAGATATTTTGGGGATTGAAACCCTCTTATAAACCGCCGAAAGGCATAAAGCTATAACAACTATGATTACAATTGAAAACGGAAAGCTCACCATTGAGATGGATAGTAGCGATTTACAGAAAAATATCACAGCGATTGAATGGTGGAAGGTGTGTATTATTGAAATTCTGGAAGATGCAGCCGGTAATAACTTAGATATCGGGGCAGTGGCCTGGTTTGGTGAGATGCTCAAAACACTCCGGTATGATACAGATTTTATTGCAAACCAACTTTCAAAACCTGAATAACTATGGTACGGATTGAAAACGAAAAACTTATTATTGAACCGAACGATACAGATTTAGAAACTCAAATATGTGTCGTTGAGGAATGGAAAAAAGCCATTTACAGCGTATTATTAAATGCGGATATTACAACAGATGCTATTGGTTGGCTTGGCGATTTGCTGGTCAATATTTCTTTTGAACCCGAAGAACTTGCAAAATTAATCACTAACAAAAAATAGCAATGGAAACGATAAATGGAAACGATGATTTTAGTACGGTAATTAGCAAAATTAGCAAAAATGCCGATGAGATAAAAGCCAAATGGATTGGATCGGATGGATTGGAGTTGGATTGGTTGATTGTGGACTTAAGTAAAGATGAGGATGTAGAACTGGCCATTTCAATAATCGAACATTTTAATATGGCAAAACAGGCGGCGGATTTGTTATTTAAGCAACAAGACTATTACAGAGCCGCAAAAATGTATGAAGTCGTTTTGAAGTTTCGCCCTAACAGCTACGAGATAAAGCGACTTATTACAATGGCCAGATATGCCGAAGAGAGAGAAAGGGAATAAACGCCAAATAATAAGCATGAATAATATGAAAACAATCTATTTGCAAAGTCGGTCGGAATTAAGCGCACAAATGAAGAGGCAAACAAAAATAGGGTGCACCTGTTATCGTGTGCGGACGGCTTGTAATTGTCACGAACGAAAAACCCCGAAAAAGGATACAAAACCCCAAACGGGGTTTTGTAATCCCGAAATGTACCCGAAAGCGAACCAACGCAATGGTGTGTTAGTAATTGAAAACGATGTGGCGGTGTGTATGTTTATCCAGTGCAAAGCATGTGCAAGAGCCTCCGATTAATCGGGGGCTCTTTTATTGATGTTACAACCTCATCCCAATAATATAACAGCCAGCAGTGTCCCAATTGCAACAACAATCGAACTATACAACGGGATATCCTTTTGTCCTTTTGTTGTAAGCCTTGTTATAGGCAAACTTCTTGTAATTTGTTACCCATCCGTAACCCCGTGGAGCTTTCACACCTAAGTTATGCCGGACGTAACGTTTTACCCGAAGTGCGGGCGGCAAATTATTTTCTTGATTGATGGAGTTCTAAAACCTACTTTCATATCGTTTTGAGTTGATAAGGTCAAAAGTAGGAAAAAGTTTGTATATTTGCATCTGGATTGATGCCGAAAGGTATCGTTTCAAAAAGCTATTAAAGCACTCACAGAAACAGCGGTTTTTGGAGTGCTTTTTTGCTATCTCGCCAAATGCCCGCCAAAAATAGAGAACAAAAAACGCTAAGAATCTAATTTATAGATTGATAGCGTTTCATATTGTGACCCCGACAGGATTCAAACCTGTAACCTTCTGATCCGTAGTCAGATGCTCTATTCAGTTGAGCCACGGGGCCTTGCTTTTGCGGGTGCAAAGATAAGGCAAGTTTTCGGCTTGAACAAGCTTTT
>Ga0326727_10021422_pt1 | contig 12661 bp, 6 predicted proteins | sample MB2enrmetagenome_FD_207643 | JGI IMG/M metagenome (GOLD analysis project Ga0326727, IMG submission 207643) | Lab enriched peat soil microbial communities from McLean, Ithaca, NY, United States - MB29MY | ecosystem: Environmental > Terrestrial > Soil > Wetlands > Peat | place: USA: New York...
GCGCGGACGGAGGGGCGGGACGCGAACGGGCGCCCCGGCGGCGCGGCCTGCGCGCTGATCCAGGGCCGCGTCGTCAGCGAAGGCGAGGTGCGCGAGACGGCGGCGTCGTGGAGCGCCGCGGTGGTCGAGCGCCACGGCGCGGCGGCGCAGGCGATCGCCAGGGCGCTGGAGGCCGAGTTGGCGCCGATCAACGGCGAATCCGACTGGCTCATCGCCTTCGTTGCGGAGGGGCGGGTGCGCGTCTTCGCCCTCGACCACGGCTGCGTGCGCCATTGGGCCCTGGTCCGCGCCGATCAATGGGAGCGCGCGCTCAGCGCCGAGACCGCCGCGCCGCACTGACCGGCGCGCGCGACCCCATGGGCGGCGAAAATCGGCGCCGTTCGCGGCTGCGTCGCTGTGCCGCGTGCGGCATTTGGTCCATTACTTGCATGGAGGCGTTCCGTGGCCCCGCTTTTGCGCATCGCAAGAGGGGGCAGTGAAAAGGAGCGACCATGCAAGAACTCCGCCCCCGGCGCTCGGCCCCCGCGCGCTTCGCCTTCGCCGCCGCGTGCGTTTTCGGCGGTTTCGCCCTCTCTCTCGGCGCCGGCGCGGCGCTCGCCGCCGAGGAAGCGCCGACGGCCTGCGCGCTGATCGAAGGCCGCATCGTCGGCGTCGACGAGGTGCGCGAGATCGCGGCGTCGTGGCGCGCTGAGGTCGTCGAGCATCGCGGCGCCGCGGCGCAGGCGATCGCCATGGCGCTGCAGGCCGAAATGGTCCCGATCAGCGACGAGGCCGACGCGCTCGTCGCCTTCACCGCGAACGGACGGGTGCGCGTCTTCGCCGTCGACCATGGCTGCGTGCGCGGCTTGAGCTTGATCGACGCCGAGCAATGGGAGCGCGCGGTGAAGATCGCCCTCGGCGATCAGGCCTGATTGTTCCGCTCTCCGCCCAGGGCGTCGCGGCTAGAGCGAAATCCGAGCGGAGTGAATCGGAGCGGGATTCCCGAATCGGGGATTGCGCGATTCGAACTGTCCGCCGGGCGGGACGCAGGCGGATATGTCGACGCCGCTTTCGCTTGATCTTCGCAGGCGCGTTCTCGCCGCCGTGGCGGGGGGGCTGTCGCGCCGCCAGGCGGCGTCGCGTTTCGGCGTGAGCGCCTCGAGCGCGATCCGCTGGCGAGCGCTCGAACGCGCGCAGGGCGACGCGCGCCCGAAGGCGATGGGCGGCGACCGCAGGTCGGGGCGTCTGGAGGCGCATCGACGGCCGCGCCTTCCAGGCCTATGGCGATCAGGTTCTCGTCGCCGAACTCAAGCCGGGCGACATCGTCATTATGGACAATCTCGGAAGCCACAAAGGCGTAGCCGTGGGCGAGGCGATCGAAGCGGCCGGCGCCAAGCTTCTCTATCTCCCGCCCTACAGCCCGGACTTCAACCCAATCGAAACCGCCTGCGCCAAGCTCAAGGCGCTCGTGCGCAAAGCCGCCCGGCGGACCGTCGACCACCTATGGTCCGCCATCGGCGCGCTCATTCCAGCCTTCACGCCAAGCGAATGCGCCAACGACTTCGCCGCCGCCGACTACGACGCATGCTGATCAGATTCCGCTCTAAGCCCGCGGCCGCGCGGTGGCGCGAAACAGCAGCATGGCGCGGCGGCGCAGCGCGTCGGGAAGCGCCTGCTGTAGCCGCGCGGCGAAATAGAGCGGCCAGGGAAAGGCGATGATCGCCTTGCGCCGCTCGAGCCCACGGCGGATGCGCCGCGCGGCCTTGTCGGCGCTGACCATGAACGGCTTCATGCTGTCAAACGAACCGGTCATCGGCGTGTCGACGAAGCCGGGACAGACGACGCTGACCGAAACGCCGTCGGCGTGATAGAGGGCGCGAGCGGCGAGCCCGAAGGCGACGATCGCCGCCTTGCTCGCCGCGTAGGACGGAGAATCGGGGGGCGGGGCGAAAGCGGCGATCGAGCCGAACAGGGCGATCTGCCCGGCGCGCCGCCGCCGCATTTCCGGCGCGATCGGCGCCAGCGCGTTGATGACGCCGTTCAGGTTGACGTCGAACAGCTCGGACGACTTGGTCAGGTCCTCGACCGCGCCGGCGGGCGAGACCATGGTCACGCCGGCGCTGGCGATCAGGCAGTCGATCGGCGTCGCGGCGTCGACTGAGAGCAGGAACTCGCGCATCGCCGCGGCGTCGCGCACGTCGATTTGGCCGACCCGCGCGTCCGCCCCCTTCGCCCGCGCCGCCGCCGCCGCCGCCTCGAGCCGAGCTGGATCGCGCCCGATCAGGGCGAGCGTGACGCCGGGCGCGGCGTACTCGAGCGCCAACGCTCGGCCGAGCCCGCTGCTCGCGCCGGTGATCGCGACGACCCGCGCCATGGGGTGTTCCCTTTCGGCCGAAACCTATGCTAACTTACCTTACGTCATTGCGCGTAACTTTGAGTTAGAGCGTTCCCGCGAAACAGCCGGACGACCGAAACGGCGCGGGGCAGTCGAATCGCGCAATCTGGGATGGGCGGGGTGTCGAACTCATATCCGGTTTCGCTGGGGCGCGCAGCCACGGCCGAGCTTCGCGCCGCGGCCGCAGGCTTCGCCGTTCCTAAACGGATTCAAGGCAATATCCTCGCGGCGCGCGAGCGCGCGCTGCTGATCTGGCTGTGCGGCAAGGCGCCGGCCTGGGTCACGCCGGACCGCCTGACCGCGGTCGGTTTTGTCGGCGCGGCGGTCGCCGCCCTGGGCTACGCGGCGAGCGGCCTCAGCCCGAAGTGCCTGTTTCTGGCGAGCCTCGGATTCGTGATCAACTGGTTCGGCGATTCGCTCGACGGGTCGCTGGCGCGACATCGAAAAATCGAGCGGCCGCGCTACGGCTTTTTCCTCGATCATTCCGTCGATGCGATCAACAATTTGTTCTTTCTGTTCGGCCTTGGACTGTCGCCGTATGTAAATATGGGTTCCGCCCTGTTTTTGCTATGCGGCTATTATTTGCTCAGCATTCACGTCTTTCTTCGCGCGCATGTCGACGGGGAGTTGCCGCTGGCGTACGGCTTCATCGGGCCGACGGAGCTGCGCCTGACGGCCATCGCCTTCAATTGCGCGATTTATTTCATCGGGCCGCTCCATCTGACGGTCGCGGGCGACAAAGTGTCGGCGTACTCGCTATTCGTGGCGTTTGTCGGCGCCGCCTTAATCGCCGTGTTCGTCGTCGACCTCTACGCCGACGCGCGCCGGCTCAAGCGGCAGGATAAGGCGCTCCGGCCTCAGCGCGCTTCAACCCGCCAATGAAGTCTTCGACCGCGGCGAAGAACGACGACCAGGCCGGAGCGGCGTAGCCGGCGCTTCGCGCCAGCAATTCGCGGCGCTCGGGAGAGCCGTCGGCGGCGAAGGCGCAGATCGCCTCGCGCCATTTCGGTCCGTCGGTCGGATCGATCGCCAGCAGCCGACCGCCGCCGATCTCGCGGAACGTCGCGATGTCGGAGGCGATCACCGGCGTCCCCGCGGCGAGCGCCTCGACGACCGGCAAGCCATAGCCCTCGGCGAACGACGGCATCAGCAGCGCGCGCGCGCCCGACAGCAACCGCCTGACGCTCGGGGTCGGCAATCCGGAGGCCTCGATGACATGTTCGCGCAAGCTCGGGCACCGCTCCAGCAGATCGATGACGTGCTCGTTCTCCCAGCCGCGCACTCCGACCACCACTAATATCGGCGCCGCCTCGCCCAAACGGGCGACAATGTCGCGCCAAACCTGCAGCAGCAGCAGGTGATTCTTGCGCGGCTCGATCGTGCCGCAGATGAGGAAGTAGGGGCGCCGGCCGACCGCCGCCTCGAGCGCCGGCTTCTGCGAGAAGATCGGATCGGCCGGAAGCGGCGCGACCAGCATCGGCATGTCGGGTCGGCCGAGATCGGCGAGACGCCGCCTCAACGCTTCGCGAACGACATGCGTCGAGACGATCGCCGCCCGTCCTCGGCGCGCCAGCGTCACCAGGCGGCTCTGGTGCCGCGGTCGTTCGGCCGGGCGAAAATACTCTGGAGTTTCAAGCGGCAGCAGGTCGTGGATGAAAAAGACGGGGTCGACGCCCAGGCGGGCCTGCCAGCGGAAGCAGACATCGAACTGAAGGGGAAACTGACTGACGTTCAAATAGGTTCCGCCGACGCCGAGCCGGGCCCGGGGCGACGCGCCAAGAGAAAAGCCGCGCCGCTTCAGCCAAGCGAGCGCTTGCGCGTACTGGCCCGTGCGGGCCTTCGCCACACGCCTGGCGGCGGTCGGCGCGCCGTCGATGGCGGCCGCGACTTCGCGGAGATGCGCGTCCGAATCCGGATCCTCGTCTTCGCCCCAGTGCCGGCGAATGTTGTCGATCGCCTCGCGCGCCGCCGCGGCGTCGAGAACCCGCGGGCCGAATGGCGTGAGCAAAGCGCCCAATCGGTCGCTCCGCGCGGGATCGATGAAGTGATTCGCCAGGGCGAAATCGACCCGATCGATGCCGTTCGGAGTCCGATTGAAGACGCGCAGGACCAGCCGCGTGATGTCGTAGACGAGCGGTCCCATCGTCGCGCTCAATCCGCCGAAGACTCGAGGCCGTTGGCCGGCGCCGAACCGGCCTCCTTCCGCTGCGGAGCGGCGATCAGCGGCGCAATCTTGCGCAAGTCCGTCTCGTCGAAATGCCGTTGGGCGAAATCCTCGGCGATCGTCGGCGCGCGTTCGTCTCCCAGCTGGCTCGCCAGGAGATTGTCGGCGAGATCCCAAACGCTGAACGCGCCGGCCGAACTGCCGAGGGGCGCGTCGAGCGCGAAGCGCGACTCGATGCTCATCATCAGCTCGACCGCCATCAAGGAGTCGAGGCCGATTTCGGAGAGCGGCTTCGTCCAGCTGACTTCCTCGCGCGGCAGCCGCAGAACGCGGCTGATCTTGTCGACCAGAATGTCGGCGACGGCCCGGCGCGCCTGCTCGGGCCCGAGCCGGGCGACGAACTCGCGCAAATCGACCGCCACCGCCGACGGGACCTCGCGCGCGACTTCATCGCTCGCCTGCCAGCCGTAAGTCGGCGAGGCCAGGACGGGCAGGCGCCGGCGCGCCGCAGGCCAATCCATATCGGCGATCATCAGGGTCGCGTCGTCGCCGACCCCGGAGTCTGAGGAGAACGCCGCCGCCATCAGATCGAGCGCCGAGCGGGCCTTCAGTCCCCTGACGCCGGCGCGATAGGCAAGGGCGTCGCGAAGGGCGCTGTTGCGCGCGAGGAAGCCGACGTCGGCGATCGCTCCCCACGCGACGGCCAGCGCCGGCAGGCCGGCCGCGCGCCGCTCGCGCGCCAGTCCCTCGAGAAAGGCGTTGGCGGCGACGTAGGCGGCCTGCCCCGACTGGCCGATGGCTGTCGCCGCCGAAGAGAACAAGACGAAGTAATCGAGCGCGAGCCCACGCGTCAGATCGTCGAGAATCTCGGCGCCGGCGACTTTCGGCTTCAAGACCTTGAGCAGCCGCGCTTCGTCGAGATTGGCGACGATCGCGTCCTCGATCGTCGCCGCTGCGTGCATCACGCCGGCCAGCGGCGGCGCCGTGCGGGCGAGATCAGCGAAAAACGCTTCGGCGGCGCTTCGATCCGTCACGTCGAGCGAGGCGACGCGCACCTGCGCGCCGCGGCCGCGCAGCGCGGCGACGGCTCGGCGAGCCGCCTCGGTCGAAGCGCCGGAGCGCCCGACCAGCGCCAGATGGCCAGCGCCGCGGTCGACCAGCCACTCGGCCGCGGCGAGGCCAAACCCGCCGAGGCCGCCGGTGACGAGATGGGTGCGCGCCGGGTCGACTACGAAGGCGCGCCCGGTCCGCGGCGCCGCCGGCGCGCGCTGCGCCCGCGGCGGACGGATGAGGATCTTGCCGGTGTGTCCCGACTGCTGCATCAGCCGCATCGCCTCGACCGCCTGGTCGTGGCGGAAGGCGGCGTAGGGCAGCGGCGTCAGATGGCCGGACTCGAACAGCTCCTTGATCTCGTCGAACATCCGCCGCGAAATGTCGGGGCGCGCCAACAGCAACTGATCCAGGTCGACGCCGAAGTAGCTGAGATTGCGGCGAAACGGCCTCAGCCCGATCGGCGTGTTGGCGAGATAGTCGCGCTTGCCGAGCTCCACGAAACGGCCGAACGACGCCAGCAAGCCGAGGCTCGCCTCCATCGCTTCGCCGGCGAGCGAGTTCAGCACGACCGAAACGCCGCGATCCCCGGTCGCCTGCTTGACCGCGTCGACGAAGGCGCCGCTGCGCGAATCGAAGGCGTATTCCGCGCCGAGGGCGAGCGCCAGCGCCCGCTTTTCCGGCGACCCGGCGGTCACGATCGCGCGCGCGCCGAGCCATTGCGCGATTTGCAACGCCGCCAGCCCGACCCCGCCGGCGCCGCCGTGGATGAGGACCCATTCGCCCCGCTTCAGGCGGGCGCAGTCGACCAAGCTATAATAGGCGGTCAGAAAAGCGACCGGCAAGGTGGCGGCCGCTTCGTACGGCAAGTCCGGCGGCAGCAAAGCCACGTGGTCGGCGTCGACCGAGACATGGGTCGCGAACGCGCCGCCGCACAGGCCGGCGACTCGATCGCCGATCTTGAAACGGTCGATCGCTTGTCCCACTCGCGTAACCCGGCCGGCGAACTCCAGTCCGAGCGTCGGCCCAGCGAGTCCATCCTCGAGCATCTCATCGGGAAGGATCGACAGCGCCCACATGACGTCTCGGAAGTTCAGGCCCGAGGCGACGATCTCGACCTCGATCTCATCTTCCTTTGGAGCGGAACGCGCGCTCGTCTTCCACACCAGTCGATCGAGCCGGCCCTCCGGGCTCTTCTCGAGCCGGCTCGCCAGGCCCTCGCCCGCCGCCGCCGGGTCCGCCCCGCCTTCGAGCGGGGCGAAGCGCAAGACCCGCACGCCTTCGTCGTCGATGACGATATCGGTTTCGGCGGAGCTCGACGCGATGAGCGTCGCCAGCCTCTCCGCCGCGCGCGGCGACGGTTGGGCGATCTCGATCCGTCGGACGTCGAGGAGCGGAAACTCGTTGGCGACCGTCCGCGCAAAACCGAACGTCGCCTCGGCGACGGGCCGATCGGCGGACGGCGCGACGACGAACACTTTCGTCTTCGCGTCGCTCTGGCTGAGCGCGAGCGCGAGATCGCGCAACGCCAGGCAGCGCGCGGCGACCCGCGCCGCGCCCTCGCCGTCCGTCCGGCCCGCCAGCCAGACGAACTTCCGCGCGCGCTCGGCCGCCGGCGGCGCCGTTCCCGCGACGAAACGGCACGTCCCGCCGTTCCGCTCGATCGCGCCGCGCAGCGCCGTCGCGAACGCGTCGGCGCTTTCGCTCATCAGCGCGACATTCTCAGGCGGGCCGTCGAGGCGCGCGTCGGCCGGCGCTTCGGCCGTCAGCGCGACCATCTGGTCGGCGCCTGCGCCAAAGAGGCGCGCTTCGACCCGGACCAAGCCGACGCGCGAGCATTCCTCCGCCCAAGCCGGCGCGTCGAGGCAAAGCTCGCGATCGCGGCCGTCTTGGCCCTTGACGAGCCCCAGGGCGAGCTCGCGGAACAACGAGGGCGCCGGCTCGACGGCGATGAGCGTCGCTCCGCCCGCGCATTTCTCGGTCAGGCGAGCTAGGCCGCCCGGTTGCGCCGCCAACCGCGAAAGCCCGCCGGCGCTGACGACGAGGTCGAAGCCGGAGTCGGCAAGAGCGTCGAGATCGCCGCAAAACGACGCCTCCCGCCGCTCGCGCTGGCCAAGGCGGGCGCGTTCGAGACGCCGCGCGTCGCTTTCGAAGATCGTGACGCGCGCGCCGCGCGCCGCTGCGAACCGCAGTGTTTCCGCCTCGGCCGGCCCGACGCCGATCTGCAGGACCCGCAAGGCGAAGCCGTCGCCGTCGCTGCAGGCGACCGCGTCGAGGCGGGCGGCGACGATCCGCGCGGCGGCCAGCGCCGCGGCCGAACGCAATTCGTAGGCCTCGACCGCGCCGTCCGAAGGCGCGATCAACTCGCCTTCTCCCGCCGCGAAGCTGTCCAGCGTCGCGCCGAAGCCGGCCGTCAGCAATAGTTCGGGCGCGCATTCGGGATGCTGCGCGGCAAGCTCTGCGAACACCGTCTTCGGTCGCGGCAGGTTCTTTTCGACGAGGCGCCGCTTCGAGCCGGCGGGGAGCAGCAGCCCGGCTTGCTCGAGGCCCGCAAACACAGTCCGCGCCCAGCGCGCCTGAGCTTCGGACAGCTGTCCGTCCGCGACAAGCGCGTCGACGTCGACGACGCCGTCCTTGGCCAGTCGGCGCGCGAAACGAAATGCGGCGGCCAGCGCCCAACCTTCCGTCAGCATCCCCGACGAGGTCTGAGCGGTCGCTTCGCACGGCGCGTCGGCGAGCGCCCGGCGCAGATCGCCGCGCGGCGCGCGGCCAGCGACATCGCGCGTCGCGGCGACCCAGCGTCGCCTCAGGCCGAGCCGCTCCAGGCCGTCTTCGCCGCGCGATCGCGCCGCCTGAAAACGGGCACCGCGCAGGGTCGCCGCCAGACCGCCGTAGCGGTCAAAGACGTCGAAATCGGCGACGATGGCGCGATCGTCGCGCTTGCGAACGCGGATCGAAGCCCGCGCCAGATCCGCGCCAGGCCGCAGGAGCCGAACCTCGCCGAAGCGGACCGGCAGGTAGGCGCCATCCTCGTCGCGTCGCCTGGCGAAGAGAAGAACGAGGCCTTGAAAACAGGAATCGAGGCGCGCCGGATCGAGCCCGTATCGCGCGTCCCCATTGGAAGCGGTCAGCTCGACCTCGACGCCGGAATCGGCCGCCTTCGCGCGGTCGAGCTGGCGAAACGCCGACCCGTAGTCGAGGCCTGACGCCGAGGCTTGACGATAGATTTCGTCGGCGCCGACGCCGTCCGGCAGCGCCGCGGGGGGCGCGGCCTGCGGCGCCGGCCCCGCCTTCTGGACGATCTTGCCGCGCGCGTGCGTCGCGTAACCCGTCTTGCTGAGGCGCTGGCGGCTCATGATCTCGACGCCGCCGGTCGAGGAGGAGACCCGGCACAGAATTTCGCGCGACGCGCCGGGGGCAAAAATCAGCGGCTGCAGGATCTCGAAACCGCGCAAGGCCGCTTCGTCCCCGGCCCACTCGCGGGCGACCGCGAGCCCCATTTCGATGAACGCGGCGCCCGGCAGAATCGTCTGGCCGCGCACCTGATGGTCGGCGAGCGCCGGCTCGAGCTCGGCGTCGAGCACGCCCCGCCACTCGAGCGTCGCGTCGTTGTCGCGCCCGCCGATCAGCGGATGGCGGGACCGCAGGCTCAACTGCCCGGTCGCTTCGCTCGTTTCGGCGAATCGGTAGGGCGTCCGCCGCCAGGGATAGGCCGGCAAATCGACGCCGGCGCCGGGATCGGGACCGAACGCCCAGTTCGCGCCGACTTCGGCGCCGCCCGCGAGAAGTCGCGTCGCCGCGGCTTCGAAGGGATCCGCGCCGCCCTCGGCCGGCCGTTCTTCGAGAACGCAGTCGACCAGGGCCGGCGCGTCGAGACGCTCCGCCACGTCGCGCGCGTGAATCTTGAGCGTCGGGCGCGGGCCGATCTCGAGAAAGACTCGCTTGCCCGAGCGGATCGCCGCTTCGACGCCCTCCTCGAACAGCACCGGCTCCCGCACGTTGCGCCACCAATAGGCGGCGTCGGCCGCCGCGCCGGGAAGCACGCCGCCGGCGACCGTCGACAGGAAGGGAACGGCGCCGGCCGACGGCGCGAGACCGGCGAGGCTTTCCAGCAGCGGCTCTTTCACCGGGTCCATCAGCGGACTGTGGAACGGGTAGACCAGATCGAGCCGGCGGGCGCGCAGCTTGTAGGCTGGGGCGCCCTTGGCGAGCTGGCTCAAGGCGTCGAAGGGGCCGGCGACGACGACGCAATGGTCGGAGTTGTGGGCGGCGATCGCCAGATCGGGAATCTTGGCGACGAGTTCGACCGCCGCCTGGCGCGGACCGAAAATCACCGCCATTCCGCCAGCGTTCTCCATCGCCTCCTGGAGGCGGCTCCGGTGGTAAATGACGCGCGCCGCGTCCGGCAGCGAGAGAACGCCGGCGGCCTCGGCCGCGGCGACCTCGCCGACGCTGTGGCCGATCGTCAGCGACGGGCGAACCCCGACCGCGGCGAGCGCGCGGACGCTCGCCGCCTGAATGGCGAAGACCAACGGCTGAGCGACGCGCGCGAAGGCGAGATCGTCGGCGAGGCTCGGCGCGGCCAGCTCTTCGATCAACGACCAGCCGGCGAGCGGCGCGAAATGCGAGTCGACCTCGGCGAACGCTTCGCGGAAGACGGCGTTCGTCCGGTAGACGGCGCGCCCCATGCCCGGCCATTGCGCGCCGTTGCCGGAGAAAACGAACACAATCGCGCCGTCGCCCTCGACGGTCGTCGCCCGGATCGACTCGGCGTCCGCCTGGCCGGTCTGCGCGAAGCGAGTCAGCGCTGTCGCGAGATCGCGCGGCGCCCCTCCCGGCGCGACCAAGCGCTCGCGCATGCGCTCGCGGCGATGGCCGGTCGCCGCGACGATCCGCAGCGCCTCGTCCGGCGCGGCCGCGGCGAGCCGGCGCGCGTAGTCGTCGGCCAGCGCTCGCAGGGCGTCCTCGCTCTGGGCGGACAGCATCATTAGACGCGGCGCCGCCTCGGCCTTCCGGAGCTCGACGGACGGCGGATCGGCGATCACGACATGCGCGTTGGTTCCGCCAAAACCGAACGAGCTCACGCCCGCGAAACGCGGTCCGTCGCCGCGCGGCAGAGGCGTGGGCTTCCTCGCGACGACGAGGTTCAGCGCTTCGAAATCAATGCTCGGGTTGAGATTGTCGCAATGGAGCGAGCGCGGCGCCAAGTCGCGCTCAAGCGCCAGCATCGCCTTCAGCAGGCCCGCGAGGCCGGCGGCAGGCTCGGTGTGGCCGATGTTGCTCTTAATCGAACCGATCGGCAGCGGACGCGATCGCGCCCGTCCGAGAACCTGGCCGAGCGCCGCCGCTTCGACCGGATCCCCGGCCCGCGTGCCCGTCCCGTGCGCCTCGACATAGGCGACCGAATCCGGCGCGATCGTCCCTTCGCCGTAGACGGATCTCAGCAACTCGGTCTGATATCTCTCGGACGGCAGCGAGATGCCGCTGGTGCGCCCATCGGAATTGACCGCGCTGTCGCAGATCACGGCGTGGATGCGGTCGCCGTCATCCCACGCTTTCCTCAGCGTCTTCAGGATGAGGACGACGCCGCCTTCGGCGCGCACGTAGCCGTCGGCCTCAGCGGCGAAGGCGCGGCACAGGCCGGTGGGAGACAGCATCGCCGCCTGGGAAAAGCCGATGAACCCGTACGGCGAGGCGAGAATGTTGACGCCGCCGACCAGCGCGCAATCAGCCTCGCCGCGGATGAGCGCATGGCGCGCTTCGTGCAGCGCGACCAGCGAGGACGAGCAGGCGGTGTCGACGGCGAGGCTCGGCCCATGCAGATCGAAGATGTAAGAAAGCCGGTTGGCGATGATCGACTGGGCGTTGCCGGTGACATAGTAGGCGTCCGCGGTCGCTGGGTCGTGAATCCCGATGTTGAAGTAATCGAGCGCCGAAGCGCCAACGTAGACGCCAGTTTGCGTCCCAGCCAGCCTCGAAGGGGCGAACCCCGCCTCCTCGCAGGCCTCGAAGACGAGCTCGAGCAGCAGCCGTTGTTGCGGATCGATCTGCTGCGCCTCGCGCGGCGCGATGCGGAAGACGCCGGGATCGAAGCCCCAGACGTCGGGCAGCACGCCGGCCGACCAAGTGTAGCTGCGGCCGGGCTCCTTGAGGCGCGGGTGGTGGTGACGGGCGAGCGGCCAGCGATCGGCGGGAATGGTCGACACCGCGCAACGCCCGGCCTCAAGCAGCCGCCACAACGCTTCGACATCGGGGGCGCCGGGGAGCCGGCACGACCGGCCGACGATTGCAATCAGCGCCTCATCACCGATGCGAAGCCGTTTCGACGCCCCCACCGACATCCGCCCCCAATGATTGCAATCATTGCACGCGCCCACCCCCTGTTGCCTGAAGGGCGCGGCGTCATCATTTGTTCGTAATCGTTGACCCTTGGGTCAAGGGAGCGCGAAAGTCAATGAGACAACCGCCATCGTAATGGCGGAAGTCCCTCTTCGTCGCATTCAAGACATCGTGAGAAATCGACGCTGGCGTTATCCATACTATAGATGGATATAACGGCGACGGATTAAAGTTTAAACATGCAATTATCATAGTATGTCGTAATTGATCGCTCGGCGCAGGAGTCCATGAGGTCGCAGGAGCGCGCATTCGAGTTTTTCGGCCAACGCGGTCGCCGTAGCCGCGGCGCGTCGCAGGCTCGAAAAGATTGAATATAAACCCTCCATTTACGGAAAGAGACGAATCTATATTTCCCGACTGATGACTTGTGGTAATTTCGCAACGCACGTATTTATTTGGCGGCCCGTGGTAGATAAATGGGGCGCCGGTTGGTACAAGGTCGCGCACGGGGGGCGATCGATCGCAATGTCGAGACCGCGCGGGTCAATCTTGTTCGGTTCGGTTGGCGCGCTGGCCCTCGTGGCGCTTGCAGGGTGCTCGTCGCTACCCGACTCCGGACCGAGCGCGTCGGAGGTGGCGGAGCAGCAGACTGATTCTGCGCAAAGTCAGCGGTATATGGTCGTCGATATCACGGCGGCGACGATCGACGCGCTGCGCAGCCGCAGCTCGGGAAG
>Ga0326727_10021423_pt1 | contig 12661 bp, 10 predicted proteins | sample MB2enrmetagenome_FD_207643 | JGI IMG/M metagenome (GOLD analysis project Ga0326727, IMG submission 207643) | Lab enriched peat soil microbial communities from McLean, Ithaca, NY, United States - MB29MY | ecosystem: Environmental > Terrestrial > Soil > Wetlands > Peat | place: USA: New York...
GTTCGCGGTTCGGGGCGGGATAATCGACGTCTTTGGGTCGACGGCCGACCTCCCCATCCGCATCGACCTGTTCGGCGACGAGGTCGAGCGGCTGACGGAGTTCGAGGTGGCCGGCCAGCGCTCGGTTACCGATCTCGCCCACGTCGAGCTTTTCGGCTGCCGCGAGGTGGTGCTCACCGCGGAGGTCCGCGAGCTGGCGCGCCAGCTGTCAGCACAGGCCCCCTTCGCCCGCGACAACTTCGCCAGGATCGCCGATGGTGAGCTCTTCGACGGCATGGAGTCGTGGCTGCCGTGGCTCAGCCCGTCCGAGCACCTCTTCACCGACCTCCTCGAGGCGAGCTCCCGGGTGGTGCTCGTCGAGCCGCGACGCCTGCGCGACCGGGCGACCGAGCTGTTGGACGAGGAGGTGGCGCTCAGCGAGAGCCTCGCAACGACCTGGGGGCTCAACTCGGCCGAGGTCGCCGCGGGGATGCCGAGGCTCCATCTCGGCTTCGACCGTCTCTTGCAGCGCAGTGCCGCCCGGGTGGCATCGTTGTTGGCGGTGGCCGAGAGCCCCGGCACGGTCACGCTTCAAGCTTCCGGCTGGCCGCCGGTGCTGGGCGACTCCGCGGGGCTCGCCCGTCGCCTGTCCGAGCTCGCCCGGTCGGGAGACCGGGTCGTGATCTGTGCCGACGGCCGCGGCAGCGCAGAACGGATGGCGGCCGTCCTCGAGGGCGAAGGCCTCTCCTGCAACCTGCTCGTGGACCAGCCCCAGGACCGCCTCGACGCCGAGATCCGCCGGCCCGGCGTGCACGTCGTCGTGGCACCCCTGGACCGCGGGGGCGTCATCGCCTCCGCGAAGCTCGCCATCGTGGCCGAACCGGACGTCACCGGCCGGCGCCGTCCTCACCGCCAGGCGCGCCCGCGGCCGCGTGCCACCGAGGGCTTCTTCGACGACTTGGCCCCGGGCGACTACGTCGTGCACAACGTGCACGGTGTCGCCCGTTTTGCCGGCATGGTGACGCGCTCGATGGGCGGTGCCGAGCGCGACTACCTGCTCCTCGAGTACCGGGGCGGCGACAGGCTGTACCTGCCCTCCGAACAGATCGACGCCATCACGCCCTACACAGGCGGCGAGTCGCCGGCGCTCAACCGCATGGGTGGGGGGGAGTGGTCCCGCCAAAAGGCGCGCGTGCGCGCGGCCGTCAGGGAGGTGGCCAAGGAGCTCGTCGAGCTGTACCGGCGCCGCCAGACCACCCCGGGCCACGCCTTCGCGCCCGACACGCCCTGGCAGACAGAGCTGGAGCAGTCCTTCGCCTACCCGGAGACCCCGGACCAGTTGAAGGCGATCGACGACGTGAAGGCCGACATGGAGAAAGCCGTGCCGATGGACCGACTCGTGTGCGGGGACGTCGGCTTCGGCAAGACCGAGGTCGCGGTGCGCGCGGTGTTCAAGGCGGTGCAGGACGGCCACCAGGCCGCCGTCCTCGTGCCGACGACGTTGCTTGCCCAGCAGCACTTCCAGACCTTCTCCGACAGGTACGCCCCCTATCCGCTGCGGGTGGAGGTCCTGTCGCGGTTCCTCACCGTCTCGGAAGCACGCAAGGTCGTCGAAGGACTGGCGGACGGATCGGTCGATGTCGTGATCGGGACACACCGGCTGCTCACGCCCGACGTCCGTTTCAGGAGGCTCGGGCTCCTCGTGGTCGACGAGGAGCAACGCTTCGGGGTCTCCCACAAGGAGGCCATCAAACAGATGAGCATCGGCGTCGACGTGCTCACCTTGACGGCGAGCCCCATCCCGCGCACGCTCGAGATGAGCCTGACGGGCATCCGGGACCTCTCGCTCATCACGACCCCGCCGTCGGAGCGCCAGCCGATCCTCACCTATGTGGGCGAGCACGACGAACGTGCTGTCGCCGAGGCGATCCGACGGGAGCTGTTGCGAGAGGGCCAGATCTTCTACGTGCACAACCGCGTGCAGGACATCGAGCGTGTGGCTGCCGACCTGCGCAACCTCGTCGGCGACGCCCGCATAGCTGTCGCCCACGGTCAGATGGACGAGGGAACCCTCGAGCAGGTCGTGCTCGACTTCTGGGCCGGCGCCTACGACGTGCTCGTCTGTACGACGATCATCGAGTCGGGCATCGACATGCCCTCCGTGAACACCCTTGTCGTGGACCGGGCCGACCGGCTAGGTCTCGGCCAGCTCCACCAGCTGCGGGGCAGGGTCGGACGGGCTGGCAGACGTGCCTACGCGTACTTGTTGTTCCCTCCCGACCGTGTCCTTTCCGAGCAGGCCTACGAGCGTCTGAGGACCATCGGTGAGCACACCGAGCTCGGGTCGGGGTTCAAGATCGCCATGCGCGACCTCGAGATCCGCGGCGCCGGGAACCTTCTCGGACGGGACCAGTCGGGTCACATCGCCGCGGTCGGTTACGACCTCTACGTCCGGCTCGTGGCCGAGGCCGTCTCCGAGCTCAAGGGCGAACCGGTCCGCGTGCCCGTGGACATCACCGTCGACCTGCCGGTCGACGCTTTCTTGCCGCCGGAGTACGTGGAACGTGAGGACCTGCGCCTCGAGGCCTACCGCCGCCTGGCGGAGGTCCGTGACCTCGAAGCCGTGGAGGACCTGCGCGCCGAATGGCTGGACCGCTACGGCCCGTTGCCCCGGGAGGCCGAGGCCCTCGTGGCCGTCGGGCGCTTGCGAGCCGAGTGCGTGCGAACCGGCGTAACGGAGGTGACGGCGTCGGTCACGCGTCCCGGGGGCGGGGGACCCGGGCGCACCGGCGAGGCCGTTGCCCGTCTTTCGCCGGTCCGCCTGCGTGCTTCCGCGCGGGTACGTCTCGGTCGCCTGCACCCCCGGGCGATAGTGAAGGAGGAGGTCGACCAGATCATCGTGCCCCTCGCCGCCGGCCCCGATCTCGCCGACCGGCTCGCGACGCTGCTGCGCGAGCTCGTGCCCGCCGAGGCGGGTGACGGTGCCCGTCCCGATCCCGACGCGGCGGCTCTCGCCGCGGCCGAGACGCTGGCGGCTGGCTTCGGGCATCGTCGCGCCCCTAGCATCTGAGAATCGTGAAGAGACTTCCCGCCGCAGTGGCAGGCCTGGCCGCGCTCTGCGCCCTCATGTTCGGGCTGTCCGGGTGCAACGTCCAGTTCTCTCCGTATGCCGCGGTCGTCGGCGGGTCGGTGATCTCCCAGTCCCAGCTGCGCAACGCCCTCGCGGCCGTCGTGAACAACGCCGGATACAAGTGCTCCGTTGTGTCGGGCGGCACCTCGCACATACTGGGCGCGGGACAGGGCACCTACAACGCCACCTTTACCGCCCAGGTGCTCTCGATCCTCATCCAGGACAAGGTCGTTCGCCAGGACGTCGCCCGGCTGCGGCTTTCGGAGCCGTCGGTCATCGATGCCGCCGCCCTCTCACAGCTCCAGGAGGCTTCCACGCCGGCGAGCGGTTGCACCGGGACGGGCGCCTCGGTCCTCGCCGCCTTCCCCGTCTGGTACCGCCAGGTGCTGTTGAAGTTCCAGGAGGACGAGGACGCCCTGAGCGCCCACCTGGCAGGCACCTCGCTCAACCCGGCCGCCCTCGACGCCTATGTGGCCCACCACCAGGCCGCCATGATGCAGGCGTGTGTCTCGGTCATCGAGGCGGGCTCCAAGGCGACGGCCGCCTCCTTGCGGTCCAAGATCCTGAGGGGCGCGAAGTTCGCGACCGTGGCCCGGGCAAACTCGATCGACTCGACGACCGCGCCCAACGGGGGCGTCATCGGCTGCATCCCGGACGCGGACTTCAACCCCCCTCTCAACACGGTGATCGCGGACCTGGAGGTCGGACACGTCTCGGACCCGATCTCGTTCAACTCGAACTGGCTGCTCTTGCTCGTGAGCCAACGCCAGAAGGAGAACTACCAGCAAACCGTCCAGAGCCTGGTGTCACAGGAGCTGAGCACCTTGAACAAGGTCTTCCCCCATCTCCTCGGGACGGCCAAGGTCGAGGTCGACCCGCAGTACGGCACCTGGACGACCAAGGGCACCCTCGCCAAGGTTCAGGCCAACGCCGGGCCCCCGGTCAAGATCGTGCCCAACGCGGGTGCCAACACCGGACCGACAGCCACCGGGTAGCAAGCGGTCCGTCCTGTCACGGCGACTTCGCAGCTGTCGATGAGCGCTGATCGGAAGCGGCGCCCGGTCGTCGTAGTCGTCGGCCTCGGTCCGGCCGGGCCCGAGCACACGACTCCCGCCGCAGCTGAGGCGTTGTCGGGCGCGCCGGTGGCGTTCCTGCGCACCTCGCGCCATCCGGCCGCCACCCCCTGGCTCGGGCTCGCGAACGTGGTCGCGCTTGACCACTGTTACGAGAAGGGCGCCACCTTCGACGAGGTCTACCGGTCGATGGTCGATGTCGTGGTTGGCGCCGCGGTCGAGCACGGCCGGGTCGCCTACGCCGTTCCCGGCTCGCCTGCAGTAGCCGAGCGCACCGTCGAGCTGCTCAGATCGGAGGCGTCGGTCGAGCTCGAAGTGGTCCCGGGCCTGTCGTTCTGCGAGCTCGCCTGGGCCCGGCTGGGAATCGACCCCATCGAACGTGGCGTCAAGTTGCTGGACGCGGAGAGCTTCGCTGTTCAGGCCGCCGCCGACCCCGGGCCACTGCTCGTCGCCCAGTGCTGGTCCAAGGGCGTGCTTTCCGCTGTCAAGCTCTGCTTCGACGCCGACCCCGGGCCGGCGGTCCTCTTGCACCACCTGGGTCTCGCCGACGAGATCGTCGTCGAGGTCCCGTGGTCCGAGATCGACAGGACGCTCGAGGCAGATCACCTGACCTCGTTGTACGTGCCGCATCTTCACGTGCCCATCGCGCAGGAGCTGACGCGCCTGGCTGAGCTCGTACGGGTCCTGCGCGAGCGTTGCCCATGGGACCGCGAGCAGACCCACGACTCGCTAGTCAGGCACATGCTCGAGGAGACGTACGAGGCCATGGAGGCGATAGAGCTCCTCGGTGACGATCCGGCCGGCGCCCCCCAGGATGTGGCCGCCCACGTCTGCGAGGAGCTCGGGGACCTCCTTTGCCAGGTGCTGTTCCACGCCACCTTGGCGGAGGAGGAGGGCCTGTTCAACCTGGCCGACGTCGCCCGGAACGTCCACGACAAGCTCGTCGCCCGTCACCCGCACGTGTTCGGCGACGTCACCGCGACGACGTCGGGGGCGGTGTTGGCGAACTGGGAGCGCAACAAGCAGGCCGAGAAGAAGCGCACGCACCTTTTCGAGGGAATCCCTGCCGCCATGCCCGCCCTGGCGAGGGCCGCCAAGGCCGAGCACAAGCTGGCGAGCGTGGAGCTGGGCTGGCCGGCGACGGGCCTCGACGCCAGGTCCCTCGTCACTGCACTGGCCGGCATGCTGGTGCTCACCGACCCGGACGTGAGTGCCGACCAGGACGCCGCCGCGGCCGTCGGTACGTTGCTGTTGGAGGAGGCAAGGCTCGTGGCCCACCGCGGTGGCGACCCGGAGTCCCTCGTGCGACAGGCGCTCGACCGCCTCGGCGCCAGGCTGGCCCTGGCCGAGGCCGCGGCAAGGGACTCCGGGGCCGACCTCGTCTCGCTCGACCCCGCCGTTCGCCTCGAGCTGTGGCGCGCGGCGGACACGCAGCTCTAGCTCCGCAGCCAGGTGCGCTGAAGTTGGCACGGCGGGAACGCCTCACTTTGCTAACTTGGATCACACCTTTCACAGGAGACACGGGCAGTGAGCCGCATAGCGCACCTTTCCGCACGGGAGGTCCTCGATTCCCGGGGCAATCCCACCATCGAGGTGACGTGTCGCCTCGACTCAGGTGCGACGGCGAGCGCGATGGTCCCGTCAGGCGCCTCGACGGGCCGTTTCGAGGCGGTCGAGCTGCGCGACGGCGACGACCGTTACGGCGGCAAGGGCGTGCTCAAGGCCGTGGCCCATGTGACCGGCGAGATCGCCGACGCCCTGGTGGGCCTCGAGGCCTACGACCAACGGGCGGTCGACCTGGCACTGATCGATCTCGACGGCACCGCCGACAAGTCCCGCCTGGGGGCGAACGCCATCGTCGGCACGTCCCTGGCGGTGGTGCGCGCGGCCGCTCGTGACGCGGCGGCGCCGCTCTACCGCTACATCGGCGGGGTCGACGCCCATGTGCTGCCGACGCCCATGATGAACGTCCTCAACGGTGGCGTGCACTCGGACAACAACGTCGACTTTCAGGAGTTCATGGTCGTCCCGGTCGGAGCGGCCTCCTTCTCCGAGGCGCTGCGCTGGGGCGCGGAGACCTACCACGCCCTTCACCGGGTGCTGCGCAGCCGTGGGCTGTCCGGCTCGGTCGGCGACGAAGGCGGTTTCGCCCCCGACCTTCGCACCAATGCGGAGGCGCTCGACGTGCTCATGGACGCGATCGAGGCGGCCGGGCGCGTGCCAGGCGAGGAGATGGCCCTCGCCCTCGACCCGGCGTCGAGCGAGCTGTGGCGCGACGGCGCCTATGTGCTCGAAGGTGAAGGCCGGACCCTGTCCTCCGACGAGCTTGTCGCCTACTGGGTCGACCTCGTCGACCGCTACCCGATCATCTCGATAGAGGACGGCATGGCCGAACAGGACTGGGCGGGATGGGTGGCCCACACCTCCGCTCTCGGCGACCGCGTCCAGATCGTCGGCGACGACGTCTTTGTCACGAGCGCCGAGAGACTCGAACGCGGGATCGCGGCGGGGGTGGCCAACGCCATCTTGGTGAAGGTCAACCAGGTCGGCACCCTGACCGAGACGCTCGCCACCATGGCGACGGCGACAGGCGCCTCGTATCGCTCGGTGATCTCGCACCGCTCGGGCGAGACCGAGGACACCTTCGTAGCCGACCTCGCCGTCGCCACCAACTGTGGCCAGGTGAAGACGGGCGCGCCGGCACGCTCGGACCGCGTGGCGAAGTACAACCAGCTGCTTCGAATCGAGCAGGGCCTCGGCGGCTCGGCCGAGTACCTCGGCGGGGCCGCGTTCGCCGGTCCGCACGCGAGCGTCGCGTCATGATCAAGCGAACCCGGCTGTTCTTCTTCGTGGCGCTGTTGATCGCGCTGGTGATCCTCGTGAGCAACTTCCCGCTCGGCGCCCTCGTTGAGGGACGCTCGGCTGTGCGGGCCGACACGGCCCAGCTGCTCGCGCTGCAGGCGGAGAACCGGGTGCTCGCGTCGCAGGTACGCGCCCTTCACGACCCGGCCACGCTCGGGCGCATCGCCCACGAGGAGTACGGCCTGATCAGCCCCGGCGAGCGCTCCGTGGTGGTGCTGCCCGGACCGGCCGGGTCCTCCTCTTCGGCATCCGACCCGCTTTCGGACAACCCGATCCCGTCCTCCGACCTGCTGCCGAGCGACGCCATCTTGGGCCCGGGGGCGCGGACCCCACAACCAGCGGTCCACGAACCGGGCTTTTGGCACCGCGTGCTCGACGGCTTGGAGTTCTGGCACTCGCTCTTTTGACAAGAGCCCGCCCGCGGTGTGACAGGACGGGGCGGCGGTAGCCTCGGGCGCCACATCGTGGAGGTGACGGTTCGGTGAAAGAAGTGCTTGCGGACATCGACCGGTGGCAAGCCGCGGGGCGCCGAGTGGCCATCGCCCGGGTGATCGGCGTGGAAGGCTCCGGTCCACGCGATCCCGGCGCCACGATGGCCGTTAGCGAGGACAGCGAGGTGGCCGGCTCGGTCTCTGGAGGATGCGTAGAGGGCGCCGTGGTGGCCGAAGCTCTTTCAGTGCTCGAGACCGGAAAGGCGAAGGTGTGCACCTTCGGCTACTCCGACGACGAGGCTTTCGCCGTAGGGCTCACCTGTGGCGGGACCGTGCACGTCCTCGTGGAACCGCTCGACTGGTGAACGAAGGGTCGAGCAGGTGAGCGGCGAGCTTTATCGCGAGCTCCGTTCCGCGCTGCTCGGCGACGAGCCGGTCGCCCTCGCGACGGTGACCTTTGTCGAGGGCGATGCGCGCGCCCGCACGGAGCTCGCCGCCAAGCTCCTGGTGCGGCCCGACGGCCGGCGCCTCGGCACTCTCGGCGACCCGGAGCTGGACCGGATCGCCGCCCGCGACGCCTTGGCCGCCCTGGACCGGGGCCTCGTGGTGACGCGGCACTACGGACCCCACGGAGAGGCCCGGCGCTCGGAGGTCGCCGTCTTCATCGAGGTCTTCGCTCCCGCCGCGCGCCTCATAGTGTTCGGCGCCGTCGACTTCACGAGGGCCCTTGTCGAGGTGGGCAAGGTGCTCGGCTTCGCCGTCAGCGTCTGCGACCCGCGCCCGGTCTTCGCCACCAGGGCTCGCTTCCCGCTCGCCGACGAGGTCGTCGTCGAGTGGCCGGACCGGTACCTGGACCGGGTCGGCCCCGGGCTCGGCCCGCGCGATGCCGTCTGCGTCCTGACCCACGACACGAAGTTCGATGTGCCCGCCATCCTCGGGGCCCTGCGGACCCGCGCCGGCTATCTCGGGGCCATGGGCTCGAGGCGCACCCACGAGCAGAGGTGGCAGCGCCTCGTCGAGGCCGGTGCCGACGAGTCGGAGCTGAAAGAGCGGCTCATGAGCCCGATCGGCCTGGACATAGGTGCCCGTACACCTGAAGAGACCGCCGTCGCCATCTGTGCCGAGATCATCGCCGTGCGCACGGGCCGCGCCGATGGCGTTGTCACCCCGCTGCGCAACGCCGCGGGAGCCATCCACCAGGGTTGAGGTCCCGGCCCGGCGTGGAGCCGCCCCGGCGCGGCAGCCGGGCGTTACGCTGCCGGGGATGTCAGTCGCTGCGGTGATCCTCGCTGCAGGGGCGGGGACCCGCTTCAACCGGGGAGACCCCGGTGCCAGCCCGGGCGCAAAGCTGCTCGCCAAGGCACGGGGCAGGCCCCTCATCGAGTGGGCGGTCGGCCCGGCCCTCGAGGCCCAGCTCGACGAGCTCGTCGTGGTCTCGGGCGCCTCGGACCTGAGCAGGGTCGTGCCCGAGGAGGCGACGCTGCTGCGCAACGACGACTGGGAGCTCGGCCAGGCCACATCACTGAGGGTCGCCCTCGACTGGTGCGCCCGGCAGGGCCACCTCTCGGCGGTGATCGGCCTCGGCGACCTTCCGGGGCTCACGGCCGACGCCTGGCGCGGTGTCGCGGCGGCACGAGGGGGCCCGATCGTCTTCGCCACCTACTACGGCCGCCGCGGGCACCCCGTGCGGCTCGACGCCGAGATCTGGTCGTTGCTTCCCACAAGCGGGGACGAAGGCGCCCGCTCGCTCGCCAACCGTCGACCGGAGCTCGTCACCGAACTAGCGTGCGAAGGCGCGGCGGTTGACATCGATACTCAGGAGGACCTGCGGCGATGGAACTGAACGACGAATTCGAGGTCCCGTTCCCGGTTGCCGGGACTTGGGAAGTGCTCACCGATGCCGAAAAGGTCCTGGCCCTGGTGCCGGGCGCCGAGCTTCGGGAGGTGGAGGGCGACGAGCTACGGGGCGTCATGAGGGTTCATGTCGGCGCGACCACGGTCTCGTACCGCGGCGATGCCCATTTCGAGTCGCTCGACGAACACGCCTACAAGCTCGTGCTGAAGGCGGAAGGTCGTGAGATCCGTGGGCAGGGGAGCGCCACGGCGGTGCTCACGGCGACTCTTCTCCCTTCGGCGAGCGGCACCACAGTCCGGGTCGCCACGGATCTTTCTTTCACGGGCAAGCTCGCCCAGTTCGACGACGACACCCTCGGCGAGGCTTTCAACAAGCTCGTGGCCGAGTTCGCCCGCAACCTTTCGGCGACGCCGCCGGGTGCACGCGAGTCGCAGGAAGAGGCCGAGATCGAAGCTGACGTCGCCTCTTACAGGGCCGAGATAGACGCAGAACTCGCTTCTGACCTCGTCGAGGTTGAGGAGGAAGCCACTTTTGACGGGGCGGCCTCTGAGGCTTCGGCCTCGACGCAAGGTGGCGGGAGTTTTGCGGACGACGACTGGTCGAGCGACCACCCGATCGCCAAGAGGGACTCGCTGGTGCGCCGCCTGGCGCCGTACCTGACCGTGGCCGGGGTCTTCCTCATCTTGCGGATCGTCGTGTACTCCCTGCGCCGCCGCCGGGAGTGAGCACGGGCGACTGGGAGGCTGTCGCTGGGCTGCTCGGCCGCTCGCCCCAAGGGAACTTCGAGATAGTCGTCCTCGACGCCGCCGGCGGGCCGGTGGTCATCTCCAACTCCCCGTTCCTCACCGACGGCACGCCCATGCCCACGCTGTACTGGCTCGTCGGGCGGGCCGAGCGCGACCAGGTGAGCCGGCTGGAGTCGACCGGGGGGGTGCGGGCCGCCGAAGCTGCGGTCGACCCCGCCGAGCTTCAGGCGGCTCACAGCCGCTACGAGGCAATTCGGGACGCCTCGGTGCCACCGGGGCACCGAGGCCCGAGACCTACGGGCGGCGTCGGCGGGACGCGCCGGGGCGTGAAGTGCCTTCACGCCCATCTCGCCTGGTTCCTCGCGGGTGGCCCCGACCCGGTCGGCCGGTGGACCTGCGAGAAGCTCGGCATCGACCGTTCTAAGTACCGGGTGACGACAACAGAGAGCCCGGCGATGGAGACGACAGCTTTGAACGGACCAGTAGCCGCCATCGACTGCGGAACCAATTCCACGCGGCTTCTCGTTGCCGACGCGTTCGGGCGCCCGCTCGAACGACTGATGCGGATCACCCGCCTCGGTGAGGGTGTGGACCGTGACGGCCGCCTCGAGGAGCGGGCGATCGAGCGGACCATCGACGTGCTTCGGGAGTTCCGCCGCGTGATGAACCACCATGGCGTGATGCGGGCGCGGGCGACCGCGACGGCGGCCGCCCGCGACGCGGGGAACACGGGCGAGTTCACGCGGCAGGTGACCGAGGTCCTCGGCGTGGCGCCGGAGGTGCTCGACGGCGAGGAAGAAGGTCGGCTCACCTACCTGGGTGCCACGGCCGACCTCGATCCCGCCGAGGGCCCATTCCTCGTGCTCGACGTCGGCGGCGGGTCGACAGAGCTCGTGGGCGGAGGGATTGAACCGCCGATCGCCGTGTCGCTCGAGCTCGGCTGCGTGCGCTGCTCGGAACGGTTCCTCGCCCACGATCCGCCTCTTGAAAGCGAGCTGGTCGCCCTGCGCAACCAGGTGCGCCAACTCGTGGACACAGCCCTGGAGGTTCACCCGGCTCTGCGCGGTGCTGCCCAGCTGATCGGCGTCGCGGGCACCGTGGCCGCGCTCGTCCGCCTCGAGCGCGGGATCGTCGTCTATGACCGCAGCCAGGTGCATCACGCCCGTTTGAGCCTGGCCACGATGGAGCGGCTGATCAGCGAGCTTTCAGCCGTGCCGGTCGCGCGCCGCCTCGAATGGCCGGCGCTCGAGGCCGAACGGGCAGATGTCATCATCGGTGGCGCCACGGTGCTCGCCGAGGCGACCGCCGCCCTCGGCTTCGAAGCACTGACGGCGTCGGAGTCGGACCTGCTGGACGGCATCGTCGCGGAGCTGCTCGCCGACTGAACCAGATGTGCCCGCATGCCGGACGGCCCGCGCCGGCAAGCGCTCGGCTCAGGTCTAGTTGCTCTTCTCCCGGTCGGAGAGCGCGGCGCCGACCTGATCGGCGATGAAGGCGGCGACGAGCAGGCGGTCCGACGACACCGGCGCACCCGGCGTCGGGGTCATGACGAAGCGCCCGAACCTCTCACCGCGGAACTGGACGATGAGCTCGACCTCCCGCCCGGGCAAGCCGCTCAGGTGAGCGCCCCAACGCAGGCCGCCGAGGGCCACCACGCCGGAGTGCTCGATGCGTGTCGGGTGCCGGTCCGACATCTCCGTGTCGAACCGGCAGTCCCGCAATCCGAGCAGCGTCGTCAGTTCTGAGGCCGCCCGCGCTATGACGAACTGCGCCGGCTCGCCTGAGGCCACGAGCTCGGTGAAGTCGTGGATAAGTGCCACGTTGTGCGCTTCCTCGGAGGCGGCCTGGCGGTGGCCGCGGCTCCGGGCGGCTATCTCGGTGACGGCGAGGCCCACGACCAGGAGGCTGATCTCGGTCTGGAGGTCGGGCCGGTAGGTGATGTTGAAGGTCTCGTAGGGCTTGGTGAGGAAGAAGTCGAACCAGGCGGCTGAGGACAGTGCGGCGAGCACACCCGCGAAACGGTTGCCGAACGCGCCCACGGCGACGACGACGAGGACGAGCACGAGCGCCGAGGCGGGCAGGGCGAAATTGGTCCGGAACGGCACGAGAACGGCCGATACGGCAACGGGGAGGAGCAGGCCGCAAAGGCTCGCTATCCAACCCTTGTCGAGTGCCTGAAACCAGCGCCTCATCGGGCCACGCTCCACGAGAAGAGAACGCTCGTGACCCTAGCGCTGTTGGGGCACGCTGATCACCCGGGACCGGACTGGGCCAACCGCGCCGCGCTGCACGTGACCGAGCGGCCTTGCGTTCGCAGGCCCGGGTTGTACACGCGAGGGTGCCGGATCTGCGACGATAGAGCGGTGGGCAGCCGTGATGGAAGGCGGAGCTGACATGGCCGAGCTGGCAGTTTCCCGCATATCGACGGAGTTGGTGGGCCGGCGCGTGCGCCTGCGCCCGCTACGTGAGGACGACTACGAGGCCTGGAGCGAGGTGCGCACGCGCTGCCGGGACTGGCTGCTTCCTTGGGAGCCACGGCCGGCCGGAGCGCCCTACCCGTCCGAGGACCGGACGACCTTCACGAC
>Ga0326727_10021424_pt1 | contig 12660 bp, 6 predicted proteins | sample MB2enrmetagenome_FD_207643 | JGI IMG/M metagenome (GOLD analysis project Ga0326727, IMG submission 207643) | Lab enriched peat soil microbial communities from McLean, Ithaca, NY, United States - MB29MY | ecosystem: Environmental > Terrestrial > Soil > Wetlands > Peat | place: USA: New York...
GATCGCGTGATCCTTGTGTGCGAGGTTTGGATTGTCCGGCGAGAGCAATCTGCCCGGGAAAGTATCTGTGCGCCCCCCGACGACCCGCGATGCTGCCAGCATCGCCTTCATCGCCCTCGCCTATTTCGCTGCTTGCCGTATCGCTTTCTTCTTTCCGGACGCCGGGCGCGTCCTCGTCTCGGTCTGGCCCGCGGGCGGCATCGGGCTGGCCGCGCTCTTGCTGAGCCCGCGTCGCCGGTGGCCTGCCATCTGCGCGGCGCTTTTCGTGGCCGGCAACGCGGCCAACTTTCTGATCGGCCGCCCGCTTTTCAACAGCCTCGGCTTCGTGACCGCCAACGTGCTGGAGTCGCTGGGCTGCGCCTGGCTGATCATCCGCTGGTGCGGGGAGAAGGTCACTTTCCGCACGGTGAAGGAAATCGCCGCCCTGATCTGCGCCGCCACCGCCGTCAATGCCTGCACGGCCGCTATCGGCGCGGGGACCGCCGCCATCGAGTCGGTGGCGCCATTCTGGGGTTACTGGCAAAACTGGTGGGTATCAGACGGTCTCGGCATCTTGCTGGTCACGCCGCTGATCGTCAACTGGAGCGCGCTCCGCCCATGGCCGCACTTCTCCTGGCAGCAGTTAGCGGAGTTCGGCCTGCTGATGGGCGTCTGGTGCGTGCTGGCAAGCCTTGCGTTCCGGGTGCGGCCGGAGGCTTCCCCGTTCATCGTATCGCCGTACCTGATCTTTCCCCTTCTGGCTCTCATCGCCCTGCGGCTGGGCCCGCGCGGCGCCACGACGGCCATGGCCCTGCTGGCAGTCCTCGCCGTCACGAGCAGCGCCGTCTCGATCGGGCCACTACCGTGGAGCGGGGTGGGCCCTACCAACCGGCTCCTGGCCGTGCAGACCTTCCTGGCCTGCGCGGCAGGCACCGGCCTTGTGCTGGCCGCCAGTTTCGCCGAAAGCCAGGCCTCTGAACGGTCCGCCCGCGAGGAGCAGGCCCGGTTCCAGACGCTCGGCAACAACCTGCCGAATGGCATGGTCTACCAGATCGTACGCGACTTCGACGGCGCGATGCGCTTCGTCTATGTGAGCGCTGGCGTCGAGCGCCTGAACGGCGTGGCGGCGCAGGCGGCGCTGAAGGACCCGGCAACATTCTACGGCCTGGTGGCGGAAGAGGATCGGGCCCGGCTCGCCGCCGCAGAGGAAGCTTCAGCCAGGCTGATGGAGCCGATGGAAGCCGTCGTGCGGCTGCGCCGGCCGGATGGCCAGCTGCGTTGGATGCGCCTGGCTGCGTCGCCGCGCCGGCTGGCCGACGGGCGCATCCTTTGGGACGGCATCCAGATCGACATGACCGAGCACAAGCAAGCCGAGACCCAGTCATTGCAGGCGGGCGTGGCCAAAGACGCCGCGCTGGAGGCATTGCGAGCGAGTGAGGAGCGCTTCCGAACGCTCCTCGAACAAGCGCCTTTTCCTCTCATACTCACCCGCGGGGGGCGCCATATCTACGTAAACCGGGCGTTCGTGCGCATGCTCGGGCTGCAGAGCTCAGAAGAGGCGGTTGGGCGCCCCGTCGAAGAGTATATGAGCCCGCCCTGCCGCGAGTCGTCGCGGGAACGCACACGCCGCCGGGAGCTCGGTCTCCCGACCCCATCCGAGCTCGAGCTCGAGATGCTCAGGGCGGACGGGGCGGCGATACCGGTCCAGGTCATCGTCGGCGAGGTGCAACTGCCGGACGGACCATGCCGCATGAACTGCATCCTGGACATCAGCGAGCGCAAGCGGGCCGAGCAGGCGCTGCGCGAGAGCGAGGCCCGCTACCGGGCTATCACCGAGTCGGCCAGCGAGGCCATCATCACCGCCGATGGTTCGGGCCACATCGTGGGCTGGAACCCAGGCGCCGAAGCCCTGTTCGGCTATTCGGAAACCGAAGCCCGCGGCCAGCCATTGACTCTCGTTGTGCCGACGCATCGACCCGCGCGGCGTCCTGCCGGCGGGGGGTGGCTGTGGCGCGCAGCGCCGCGGGTGGCCGGCCGAACTCTGGAAACCCCCGGGCGACGCAAAGATGGCAGCGAGTTTCCGGTCGAGCTTTCGCTGGCCGCATGGGAGATTGCGGGACATCCGCTTTATACCGCCATCATTCGCGACATCACGGCCCGGGTCGAGGCAGAGGCCCAAAGGGATGCTTCGCAGGAAGCGCTGCGACAGGCGCAGAAGACCGAAAGCCTGGGCGTCCTGGCCGGAGGCGTGGCGCACGACTTCAACAACTTGCTCACGGCGATGCTCGGCCAGACCTCGCTAGCGCTGGCCAACCTGCCGCCCGACAGCGCCGCGCGCGGGCCCATCGAGAAGGCCGTCAATGCCGCCCTGCGGGCTGCCGACCTCACGCGGCAGATGCTGGCCTATTCGGGGCGGGGCCGCTTCGCCGTGCAGTTTGCTCGAGGTCGCGATCCCCAAGCACGTCCGGGTGCGCCGCGAGCTGGCCGACCCGTTGCCGCTGATCCGGGCCGACGCCGGGCAGATGCAGCAGGTGCTCATGAACCTGATCATCAACGCGGCCGAGGCCATCAGCACCCGCCCCGGCACGGTGACCATCGGCACCGGCACCATCGAGATCACCGAGCGCGATGCGCGTCTATGGCGCTGCGCAACCTCGGTCCCTGCGGCCGGCCGCTACGTCATGCTGCAGGTGGCCGACGACGGCTGCGGCATGTCCCCCGAAACCCTGGCCCGGATCTTCGATCCCTTCTTCAGCACCAAGTTCACGGGCCGCGGGCTGGGGCTGGCGGCGGTGCTGGGCATCGTAAGTGGGCATCAGGGCGGCCTGCGTGTGGACAGCCAGCCGGGGGCGGGCACCACTTTCCAGCTTGCGTTCCCGGCAGCCGCCGACGAAGAGCAGACGGCGAATGCGCCGGTTGCCGCCCCTACAGCCGCTCCAGAAGGGGCAAACCATGCGTGCGTCCTTGTGATCGACGACGAAGCGCCCGTGCGCGAGGCGTTGGTTGACATCCTCGAGGCGAGCGGGCTGCGCGTCCTGACGGCGGAGGATGGTGCAGCGGGCGTCGCGCTTTATGCGGGGCAGGCGGCTGAGATTGGGCTCATCGTGTTGGACCTGTCGATGCCGGGGCAGAGCGGCGAGGAAACGTTCAAGCAATTGCGCGCGTTGAACCCACAGGTGCGCATCCTGGTCTCGTCGGGCTATGACGGGAGCGAGGTGGCGGCGCGTTTCACGGGATTGTCGTTCACGGGCTTTCTCCAGAAGCCCTACAGCCGCGAGACGCTGACGCAGGCCGTCTGGCTTCACCTGCCTGGTTGTCGTTGAGGACGGTCAGGGAATCGGCCTCCGGATGACAGGTTCGGGAAGTTATTCCTTCCCGAACCCTAAGATCCCCGAAAGGGGATGGATCAGGCCCAAGAAACATCCATCCCCATGGGAGCCCCCGTCAGGCCATCTTGCGCGCCGCCGGCGGCCTGAAGAACAGGAGCGCAGCTGCGAGCGTGGCGAGCAGGACCAGGAAGGTCCAGCGACCGGCAGGTATCTGCGATAGCGCGCGCATCGCCGACGGCCCGAGCGTCAGCTGAATGGGCGCGCGTTGGCTGCTGCTTGCCTGGGCCTGCGCGAAGGCCTGGGTCGCGGCCTGCCGCGTGCCGTTGTCCGGCGCGCTGGCCATGGTTCGCGCCAGCGCCTCCTGTGCCGGCACCGTCCCGATCTGCCCCAGCGCCCAGGCCGCCTGCTCGCGCACCTGGGAGTCCGGATCGTTCAAGGCCTGGGCGAGGGCCGGCACGGCCTGCTGGGGCGCCATATAGCCGAGCAGCTCCGCAGCATTGCGCCTCGCCGGAGTTTCTGCGGACTGTAGCGCCTCGACCACCGGAGCCACCGCCGGCGCGCCGACTTCTTCCAGCGCCTGCATCGCCAGCTGCGGCTGCGCCGCCTGGTCCGAGCCGCTCAACTGATCGACCAGCGCAGCCACCGCGGACGGCGTGCCCATGGCCGCCAGCCCGGAAGCCGCGCTGCCGCGAGCCAGGGGCCCGTCGTTGATCAGCATCGTGACCAGGGCCGGGATCGACGCCGTATCCTTCAGCAGGCCGAGCGCATTGGCCGCCCGGGCCCGCACGGCTTCATTGCTGTCGGACAGGTCCGCCCGCAGCGCCGAGACGGCAGCCTGATCGCCAAGATGCCCCAGCGCCTGCGCCGCGCTGTCGCCCACGGCCTGGTCAGGATCCTTGACATGGCTCAGCAGCGGCGCCACGGCCCCGGCATCCCCTGTCAGCCCCAAGGCCTGCGCGGCCGCGGCCCGCAGGCCGGCATCCGAAGCCTGGAGGCCCCCGAGGAGCTCAGGGCCCAGGCCCAACTCGAACGTACCCGTGCCCGTCTGGCCCACAGCCGACACGGCCAGGAGCCGGCCTGCCACCGGGACTAGCCGCGTGTCAGGTCCGAGCGAGCCGGTAGCCCCGTCCGCTGCGGTGGACCCGTCCGTCGCCATCGGGAACCAGTGGCGGGCGCCGTCCACACTCACATAGACGGCCTGCAGTGTGTGCTCGCCGTCGGGCGCAGCCATCGTATAGCCGGCGATGGCGTAGGAGACCAGCTCATCCGTCGGGTTCACCGTCACGGCGCTGACGGCCACCGTGCCCGCACCTTGTGACGACAGCGGGCCGCCGGCGTGGCGCCAGCTGGTCCCTTGATCCGAGCTCACGTAGAGCCCGCTGCTATCCGTGCCGACCAGGACCAGGTCGGCTGTACCGGGAGCCACGGCCATGCTCAATGGCCGGCCCGGCAAGCCGCTGACCGCGGACCAGGTGCTGCCGCCGTCGGCGCTGCGCCAGATCGCGCCTGCCGTCCTGGCAAACAGGGTCTGGTGGCCAGAGCTGACGAGGTTGGCCAGCTGCAAAATCGGGGCGTGGATCGTCGACACCGTGGTCCAGTCACTGCTGCCCACCTGGCTGCGCTGGACCTGGGCCGTCCCATCGGGCCCATTGGTATACCGATAAAGGAACGCCGGAAGGGAGGCCGTCCCGGCGCTGCTGCCTTGGGACCCGCCTGGCGCATTCCCCGAAAGGATCGGGGCACCGGCCTGCGCCATGCCGGCGAACAGCAGCACGGCTGCCACGGCAACGCGCACCCACCGCTTCTCTAAAACGCTACGCGCTCGCTTGACTAACATGGGGTTCACTCCTGTACGCTTCGTGGTCCATCATTATGCACAGACACAACAGTTGTATGCAACGCCGGTTCCACTGGGAACTGCGGCGCGATCACGACCGGTGGTCGCGTCCTCGCCGGGCTGGGCCGGGGCGCCGGCCTGCTGACCCGCGTCATCGGGCAGCCCGGCCGCTTCCAGGCCGCGTCGTCGCCGGCCTGGAGGCGAGCGTCGATGTGGCGACCGCGGTCGGGGCCGGCGTGGCAGCCGCCAGGATCGTGCCGCTTACCGTGGCCGAGCGAGCAGACTGGCCCAGGCTATCGTAGACCACCGCGTAAAAGGTGGCCGAACCGGCAGCCGAGGCGTTGTAGTCGAAGCCGGCGACGGCCTGGTGACGGCCCGCGACTTTGAAGGTCCGCAGCAGTTGTGGCGCTGCCTGGCCCGCGGTCTGGCCCCAGACTTCGATGCGGTCCAGCTGCGCCGAGCCCTGCGCCTGAATGGTGAAGCCGATGGACGCCGGGAGCCGATCCACGAAGCCGGCAGCCGGGCGGATGATCGCCACGCTCGGCGGAAGCGGCGTGGCCGTGGGCGCCGGCGTGCTGGTCGGCGTGGGCGTGGCCGTGGGCGCCGGCGTGCTGGTCGGCGTGGGCGTGGCCGTGGGCGCCGGCGTGCTGGTCGGCGTGGGCGTGGCCGTTGGCACCGGCGTGCTGGTCGGCGTGGGCGTGGCCGTGGGCACCGGCGTGCTGGTCGGCGTGGGCGTTGCCGTGGGCACCGGCGTAGCCGTCGCCGTGGGCGTAGCCGTGGGCACCGGCGTGCTGGTCGGCGTGGGCGTGGCTGTGGCGGCGAGCACCTCAACGCTCGTGCTCGCCGACTGGCCCGTCAGGCCCTGCGAATCGTGGGCGATGACGTAGACTGTGTACTGGCCGGCCGCGCCTGGCACCCAGGTCTGGTTGACCGTGAACTGGTAGACCCCGGTCGAGCTACCGCTGGTATTGGCGGCCACCTCGGCGCCGTTCACCCACAACTCGACGTCGGTGATGCCCTTGCTGTCGATGGCGTTCGTGCCGACGACGACCGCCTGGCCCAGGGTAGGCGTTGTGGTGTTGAAACTCACGAAAACCTGTGGCGGATTGTTGTTGGCGACACCGATCGTCAGGCTGCCCGAATTCGCCGAGTTGCCGGCCTGGTCCCAGGCCCGCACGAAGATCGTGTGCTCGCCGACGGTCGTCGAAGACCACGACCACGAGGCGCTGAAGCTCTGCCCCACGCCCACCGCGCTGGGCGAGCCGTTGCTCGTCGTCGCGTACAGCGAACCGTCGGACCACAGCTCGAGGCGGTTGATGCCGTTCGGGCCGCTGCCCGTCGCGTCGATGGTGACGCTCTGCCCGGTCACCACCACGATGGTGCCGGTAGGCTGCGTGATGGACGACGCCAGCGAGCTGGTCGTCGAGCTCGAGGTCACATAGACGGTCGCGCTGGCCGCCGCGCTGGCGTTGCCACGCACATCGGTGGCGATGACCGAGATCACATGGCTGCCCACCGTCGTGGCCTGCCACTGCTGGCTGGCCTGGAGCGAGGTCGCCCCGTTGCCGGCCGTGGTACCCACCACGACATTGTCGACCAGGAGCTGGACCTGCGCCAGGGCGATGCCGCTGCTATCCGTGGCGGTCCACTGCACCGTCACCTCGCCCCCTGTGAGGTAGCTTGCGTTCGTCCCCGGCGCCAGCAACTGGACGGCGGGCGGGTTGACGGATAGCGGTGTAGGGGTCGGTGTCGGCGTGGCTGCAAGCGCCGGCGTCGCGACGACCGCCGCCTGGCCGGAATAAACGGTCAGCGACCGGTCGACCCAGCCGGCGGACCCATCGCTCAGCGCGACCTCGAGCCACCCTCCCGTCTGGTCCTGGCCCTGCACGGTGAACTGCGTGCCTTGCGGCACAGTGGTCAGCACAGCGTAGGCGGTGCCGGGCCCGGACCGCACATTCAGCTCGGCCACGCCGACGCTGCCGATGTTAGCGGGCACGGGCGTTGCCGTGGGTGCGGCGGACGGCGTCGAAGTGGGCGTCGCCGAAGCGGTCGCCGTTGGCGTCGCCTGCGGCGTGCCGGTGGGGGTTTGCACCAGTGCGGTCGCGGTGGCAGCGCTGGCAGCGCCGGGAGCTGCCACGCCCGATCCGATGCCCCCCTGCGCCGGCTGGACGAGCACGGTGGCCGGATGGGCCGGCACGGATGTCGACGTCGCTTTGGGGCCGGCCGCACTTACAGTCACCTCGCAGCCGGCGAGCAGCAGCAACAGCAGCAGGGGGATCAGCCCCCTGAACGTAAGGACTTTCCACACACGAAGGATGTTCTGGCGCCATCCGGCGTAACCCGGCCTCAAGAGCCGGAGTGAGATTTTTGCTGTCATCGTGGCCTCCGCGCGGCCTTCCGTCCACCAAAACCCGATTCGGCTCCCCCTCAGGCATCCACCGCTTCCCGATACATCTTACAAGATAGTTATACTACGAGGGCCGCCCTTTGAGCGTTAATCGTGGGTTAAGTATATGCTGTATTTGCGTTAATGCCGATGCGGCCTGTTGCCGGTATTCCGGCAACAGGCCGCAAAATGTGACGTGGCAGGGCACCGGCGGTTCAGGCCGGGCCGGCGTCAGGCCGGCGCTGCCGGCGGCACGGCCCCGGCCGGCGCCGGGACGGCATTCAGCTCGCGGAACGCCAGCGTCCAGACGCCGGAAGACCAGGACTCGTACACGCCTCGCACGGCGCTGAGGGGCAGCGTCAGGACGATCAGGAAAAGCGGCAGGCCCACGACGATGGCCAGCGCCACCGAATGCGAGGCCAGGTAGAGGGCGTAGCCGGTGCCGCCGCCTACCGCCGCAGCAGCCAGCAGCAGGACCAGCACCACCGGGATGAGCACGATACCAAAGCCCACGCCGATGCCTGCCAGGATGATCCACAGCAGGGCGAGCGAACCGAGGCTGTGGCGCACGGTCGCGTAGCCCGCGGCCAGGGCCTGGCCGACCCTCAGATCGCGCAGGACGATCTCGCGGGCCCAGAACTGGCCCAACAGGGTCAGAGCCAGGACGGCGAACAGGATCACCACCAGGAAGATCAGGCCCAGGACCACCGTGAGGATGATGCCGAGCACGCGAGCGCCCCCGCCGGCGCCGCCGAGCAAGAGCAAGGGTGCGACGGCCACGCCGGCCAGGATCACCGCGCCTATAGCGATCGAGATGCCGACGACCAGGTCGAGCAAGAACAGGCGGAAGGTCCGGTTGGTCCAGCCCAGGCGCAAGCCCGTGCGCCAGTCGGGCGCCGCGCCGGCCGTCTCGATCTCATCGACCATCCGATAGAGCGCCGCGCGCGCCACATAGTTCACGATGGCCGCGGCGATGCCGAACAGGAGCAGCAGGCAGCAGCACAGGACCACGAGGCCGATGACCGCATGGAGGTCTACATTCCGCAAGGCCTTCGCCGGATCGAAGTCCCGCAGGCCGGGCACAGCGTTGAAGCCGTCGAAGTTCCGGGCGCCGAAGCCCCGGCTGTTGCCGCTCCAGCCCAAGCCGCCCCCGCTCGAGCCGGTCAGGGCCAGGAGAAACCCGAAGATCCACAACACCTTGTAGCGCCACGTCAGGCGCCATGCCCGTTTGATCAGCTCAATCTGGTTCATGGTGCCCCCCTTTACCCCTTGTTCATAGCACAGGCGCGACCGGCGCGTCATGACGCCAGAGCACCGCCAGGCTGACACAAGGCTGACGTTGGCTCTTGCGGCACGCGGTTACATTCAGAGGTTGGCGTTAATCCGCTTCGAGGTGTTGGCGCATCGCGGCGGTCAGATCGTCCACGCTGTAGGGCTTCTGGACAAAGCCGGTCGGCGCCTGGCCGGCAAAGCGCGCCGAAACTTCACTCTTGTCATAGCCTGAGGACAGGATGATGCGCACCTCCGGATCGAGCGCCCGCAGCTGCCTGAACGTCTCCTCCCCGCTCATGCCGGGCATCGAAAGATCAAGCAACACGAGACGGATCGCAGCCCGGTGCTCGCGGTACAGGGCCAGGCCTGCCTGGCCATCCGCAGCTGCCAGCACGCGCACCCCCTGCAGGTCGAGGATGTCGGTCACGGCTTCGCGCACGGGCTCCTCATCGTCGATCAGCAGGATCAGGGCAGATGTACGCCCGGCAGGGACCCCGGCCGGGGGCGCAGGAAGCGCCGGCACCGGCCCGGCCTGGTCTGGCGTCGGGACCGGAAAGGCCAGCTGGAACGTCGTGCCCGCTCCCGGTGTGCTCTCGACGCGCAGCCCCCCGTGGTGCCCGCTCACGATACCCAGGACTGCCGCCAGCCCCAGACCCCGCCCCGTGAACTTAGTGCTGAAAAAGGGGTCGAATATGCGGGCCAGCGTCTCAGCGTCCATGCCGCAGCCGTCATCCGACACCTGCAGCACGACGTAGGGCCCCGCCGGGAGCGGCTCGCCGGCCTGGTGCCAGGTGTGCCGGTCTGTGGGCGTGACGTCGCCGACGCTGGTGCGAATGGTGACTGCGCCGGGGCGGGTGCCGATGGCCTCGGCCGCGTTGATGATCAGGTTCATCAGGACCTGCTGCATCTGCCCGGCATCGGCGCGGATCATGGGCAGCGAGTCGGCCAGCTCCGCGTCCAACCGGACGTGCTTGGGGATCGCGACCTCAAGCAGACCGAGGTTTTCGCCAATCAGCGCATTCAGGCGCAAGGGTTGCACGGAAAAATGGCCTCGCCCGGAATAGGCCAGCAGCTGCCGCGTGAGATCGGCGGCCCGGTGGGCGGCCCTCACGGCCTTCTCGATGGGCTCACGTGCGGCGCTCTCTGGCGGCAGCTTGGCCAGCGCCAGCGAAGTCTGCCCCAACATCGCCACCAGCAGATTGTTGAAGTCGTGGGCCACGCCGCCGGCCATGACGCCGAGGCTCTCGGTCTTCTGAGCCCGGGCCAAGGCTTCCTCGGCCTGCTTACGCTCCGTGATGTCCATTTGGGTGCCCAGTATGCGCAGCGGGCGCCCAGCTTCGTCCCGTGCCACGACTTTGCCGCGGGAGAGCAGCCATCTCCACTCGCCCGACCTGGCCTTCCGCCTGAATTCTACGCTGCTTTCCTCATTGTCGCCTGCGATGGTTTCCCGGTAGCTGCGCTCCACGCGCGGTCGATCGTCAGGATGCACCGACTCCAACCAATGAAGCCCCGGTAAGTCGCCGTTTAGGTAGCCTAGCAGGCGGGGGAAGCCCTCGCTGACGGTCGTCTTGCCGGTTTGCAGGTCTATCTCGAAGACACCTTGATTCGACGCCGTGAGGGCCAGGCGCAAGCTTTCCTCACTGGCCTCTAACGCTTCCTGAGCCTTGCGCTGCGCCACCCCGATGGCCAGGCTCTCGCCCAGCCGCTCCAGCAGCTCGATGTGCCTGGGGGTGAAGCGATCCCGGCGATGGTCGTTGAGCTGGAGCAGGCCGTAGGTGATGCCGCCCGCGCGCAGCGGGATCAACGCCACGGACTCGAACCCTTCACGGTTGCAGCGGTTGCGGGCGTGTGCCTGGGGATCGGCATCCGTCGTCGAGGCAAGCAGCCGGGTCGTCGAATTGGTCCAGCAGCTCCCGTGCGGCGTGAAGAACGGCTGGGCAGGGTCGGAGCGGGCGGAGACGACATCCCCGCACATGCACTCCAGCACTGGATGGCCGGCCGAGTCCCGCAGCAATTGGCCCGCCAGATCGCGGGCGCATAAGGAACCCTCCTTCTTCACGAATGCGGGTGGGAAACCGCTCGTCTCGTAATAAGGGTAATCCTCGCCCTCGCGCAGACGAACGGCGACGGCGTCGCAGCCCGACCAACGGTGCAGCAGGTCCAGGACCCTGCGCAACATGTCACGCAGATCGCTGGCGGAGTCCAACAACTGCAACAGCTGCACCGTGATCTCGCGCTCTTCTTCCATCTGCTTGCGCTCGGTGATGTCGCGGGTGACCGACACGACGCAGGTCTCTCCATCCACCGGAATGATGCTCGCCGACATCAAACAGGTCTTGAGCCCGCCATCTTTCATACGGAAAACCGCTTCCAGGTTGGCGATTTCCCCGCGCTCGCGCAGCCCTGCCACCAAACGGTCCCTGTCACTTCGGTCGGCCCAGATGTCGACTTCGAGTGATGTCTTGCCGATCACGTCGGCGGGCGTATAGCCGGTCATGGCCGTAAAGCCGTCGTTGATCTCTATGTAAAGGCCGTCTGAGAAGCGATTGATGTTGATCGCGTCGGGTGAGTTACGGAAGACTCCGGCAAACTTGTCTTCAGACCCGCGCAGGGCGGCCTCCGCACGCCTGCGCTCGGTGATGTCTTCGATCAAGCCGGTCATGTAGGTCTTGCCGTCGCTTTCGACCCGGGCACGCAGCCACAGATTGGCAAACATCTCCCCGCCGTCGCGCCGGCGATAGTGGTTCTCGAAATGCTGCCAGTCGCCGGACCGCACGCTTTCCCTGACCACGCGGGGCCGCTCGTCGGGATCCCAGTAGATCGTCCTGGCGACGCCGGCCTCGCTTGCAAGGGCAACAAACTGCTCCGGGGAGTCGTAGCCGAAAATGCGCGCGAAAGCGGGGTTGACGATGAGCGCCCTATCCTCGCAGGATCTGAAGATGCCCACGGGGGCGTGCTCGAAGAGGGCCCGGTACAGCGCCTCGCTCTGCCGCAGCGCCTCCTCGGCCTGCTTGCGCTCGGTGATGTTGCGGGCGACCATCAAGGCCATGTTGGAGGACATGGGCGAAATCCTGGCCGCAAACCAGACCGTTGCACCGCCGATTTCGAGGTCATAGTCCAGGGACGTGGTCTGCTGCGTCTCCAGGGCACGCCGGATTTGCGCCAGGATCAAGCCGGCCTGCGCTGCGGGTATGACCTCGTGCGGCTTCTTGCCCACTTGCTCGGCAGCTGGCCTGACCAGGTAGAGCGGATTGGAAGGGGCAATATCCAGGCAGCGCCCGTCCGCGTCGTAGATGATGACGACATCGTTCATGGCGGCAAAGAGCGCACGCAGCTTCGCCTCCGAACCGCGCAACGCTGCCTGGGCGTGGTTGCGGTCCGTGATGTCCCGGCAGAAAGCGACCGCGCGCCCGCCGGCGACATCCAGGTAATTCACGCTGAAATCGACGTCGATGACGCGTCCATCCTTACGGCGGTGGCGCGTCTCGAAGCGGTCCCCGCCCCGGCTCGCGATGCGTGCAATATGAAGGGCGAAGTCCTGTTCCGTCTCGACGGCCTCCAGCTCCGGGACCCGCATCCGCAGGAGCTCTTCGCGGCTGTAGCCGGACATGGCGCAGAAGGCATCGTTGACCTCGAGAAACCGTCCCTGCAGATCCGTCAAGACGAAGCCGTCGAGCGCCGTCTGCAGGATCATCTGCAGACTCGGCTCGCCGTCTGCGCGAGCCTGCTCGACCTGCTTGCGTCTGGTGATGCCGGTCAACGTGACCCGGCATGTCAGCGCTCCGTCGCTGCCCTGGGCCAGCGCGCTTTGCATAAGCACCCGGCAAGAGGCCCCGTCCGGCCGCTGCATGCTCAGC
>Ga0326727_10021425_pt1 | contig 12660 bp, 12 predicted proteins | sample MB2enrmetagenome_FD_207643 | JGI IMG/M metagenome (GOLD analysis project Ga0326727, IMG submission 207643) | Lab enriched peat soil microbial communities from McLean, Ithaca, NY, United States - MB29MY | ecosystem: Environmental > Terrestrial > Soil > Wetlands > Peat | place: USA: New York...
CGCCCCCACTATCTTTGACCATGTGACGCCCGACATGGATCCCCTGGCCAAGGAGGAGGCTTTCGGCCCCCTGGCCAACCTGATGCGCGCGAAGGATCTCGACGAGGTGCTCGGGTGGATCAACAGCGCCAACTACGGCCATTCCGCCTGCATCGTGACCGAGAGCGGAAAGGCGGCGCGTAAGTTTATCCGCGAGGCTGAGGTGGGCAACGTGGGCATCAATGCCGGTATCCCCCAGCCCTATTCTTTCTTCGGTCTCGGCTCGAAGAAGGATTCCTTCTTCGGCATGTCCAAGTCGAGGATGGACTCGATCAAGCTGTTCCTTGACGAGAAAACGGTGACGCTGCGCTGGGTATGAGAAAGAGCCTGCTCTTACCGGGCTCAGAAGCAAGGGCCGAATGCCGCGGTCATGGGCTGACGGCTACTAAATCTTGAGGAGGGTGGTATGAGATATCTGAAAGTGGTACTATGCGTCGGTATTCTTCTCGGCCTTCTGGTGCCCACCGTGTCTTCCGCCCAGGCGACGAAGTTCAGGATCGGGTGCGCCCTTCCCCTCACGGGTGTCTTCGGCAAGGATGGTAATCTGGTGAAAGATGCCTACACCTTCTGGGCGGACACGATCAACGCCAAGGGCGGCATCACCGTCAAAGGGAAAAAGTATCCGGTCGAGCTGCTCTTCTTCGACGATAAGAGCGATAAGGCAGAGAGCGCGAAGCTGACCGAGCGCATGGCCACGGTCGAGAAGCTCGACTTGCTCCTGGGCGGCTTCGGCAGCGATTCCCTCTTCGCAGCCACCCCGATCTCGGAAAAATACAAGTATCCCGTGATCTCCGGCGGCGCAAGCTCCAATAAGCTCTTTGAAAGAGGGTTCAAGTACTACTTCTCGACGCTGGGCAAGGCGACCGAAGAAGTCAGGGGCTGCGTGGAGGTTGCGAACATCGTCAATCCCAAGCCGAAAACAGCGGCGATCATCGGCTCGGATATACTCTTCACCTCTCTGGCGGCTGAAGGCTTCAGGGAGTCTCTGAAGAAATCGGGCATCCAGGAGGTCTACTGGGAGCTCTTCCCGCTCAGCCTCGACGACTATAACTCTCTCCTCTTCAAGGTAAAGCAGAAGAACCCGGACATGCTCCTCGTCGGCTCCCACCTGAAAGTGGCCCTCAATGTCATGAAGGCCTTGAAAGAAGTCGACTTCATGCCGAAGCTCGTGGCTTTCAGCTACGGTCCCACGGTTCCCGATTTCGTGAAGTCCTTGGGGAAAGACGCTGAATACGTCGTGGCCGCCGCCGAATGGGCACCCAACCTTCCCTATAAAGATGCCATATTCGGGACCGCCAGAGAGCTGAACGACAACTATTTCAAGAGATTCGGAAGAAATCCCGACTATGTCGAGGTCGCGTCGATCGGCGGCGCCCTGGTCCAGCAGTGGTCGATCGAGAAGCTGGGGCTGGTGCCGCCGCTCAAGGAGGCAGACCGGGTCAAGCTGATGGAGGAGCTGCATAAGGGTGACTGGAACACGGTCTACGGGCGGATCAGGTTCGGCGCGGACGGCGCCAATGTCGACCATCCCCCTGTCGCGGTTCAGGTGCAGAACGGGAAGCTCACCACGGTCTTCCCCAAGGACGTTGCCGAAAAACCTGTGCTCTATCCCGCGAAACCCTGGAAGGAGAGAAAGTAGCACATGGCCCTGACCCTCCAGGCCCTTGTCACGGGCCTTCTCATGGGAGGTGTCTACGCCGCGTATTCGAGCGGGTTCTCGCTCATATTCGGCGTGATGAACATTGTCAATATCTTCCATGGTGAGCTGATCATGATCGGTGCCTTTACCACCTATTGGATGTTCACCCTCTACCATATCGACCCGTTTCTTGCGCTTCCCGTATCTATTGTGTCTGTCGGCGCGCTCGGGTACGTCATTCAGAGGGTGCTCATCAACCGGGTGGTAGAGGCACCGCCCATGATCTCGTATCTCTGTACGTTCGGCGTCCACCTGATCCTTTCGAACCTGGCCCTGCTTCTGTGGAGCGCGGATTTCCGCACCGTCACCACCTCATACTCCGGCGTGGGTTTCTCGGTGGGCCCCATTACGGTGCCCATTGCGCGGCTCGTGACGTTTCTCATCGCGATCGCAACCACCGTCGGCCTCCATCTGTTCCTGGAAAAAGCCCGTTACGGCAAGGCGATACGGGCAGCGAGCCAGGATAAGGAGATGGCGCGGCTCGTGGGAATAGACATCAAGAAAGTCTACGCCCTCACCTTTGCCCTCGGTGCCGCGATCACCGGTCTGGCCGGGGGTCTGCTCTCAACCTACTACGTGATCTATCCGCAAATGGGACTGCCCTATACCATTATCGCTTTCTGCGTCGTCGTGCTCGGGGGCATGGGCTATATCCCCGGCGCGCTCATCGGCGGCCTGCTGCTCGGGGTGATCCAGTCTCTCACCGCGACCTACCTCAACTCGGGGCTGTCGGTGGCCATCACCTTTATCCTGCTCTTCATCATCCTGATTTTGAAACCACAGGGGATCTTAGGCAGGGGGATCGTGGAGTGAGAATAAAGCTTTTTACCGGGCTTGTCGTCTTCCTGGCTCTGCTGGCTTTCCCGCTCGCCGGCGCCGAAGGCTACTACTACCGGACGCTCTCCATGATCTTCCTGTGGGTGGGGCTCGCGTCCGCCTGGAACCTTACGTCGGGGTTCACCGGCTACATCGATTTCGGCGCGGTTGCCTACTTCGGGATCGGCAACTACGCGACGGCACTGCTCATGACCAAGGCGGGCGTGCCTTTCTTTCCGAGCATCATGATCAGCGGGGTCCTTTCCGGTCTCATCGCGCTGTTTATCGGACGATACACCATGAAGCTCCGGGGGGCGTATTTCGGCATCGCCACCCTCGCCTTTGCGGAAGCGGCAAAGCAGATCGTCCTCGAATTCGACCGCACATTCAAGGTGCGATTTTTCGAGGGGAGCGACGGCATCACCCTTCCCATCGCTCACGACGAGACCTTCTTCTATTATACGTTTCTCGTCGTCGTCGGCCTGATCGTCGTCCTGGTCTTTACGATCAATCGCAATAAGTTCGGATACGCGTTGAAGGCCATCAAGGAGGCGGAGGATTCGGCCGAGCTGGCCGGTGTCAATACCCGCCGGTACAAAGTATCGGTCTACGCGCTCACGGCGATACTGATCGCGGTGCTGGGCGGCATCAATGCATACTGGCTGACCTACATCAGCCCGCTCGACGTCTTCAGCGTCATCCACACCATCAACATGATCATCATGGCGCTCTTCGGGGGAACCGGCACGGTTTTCGGCCCCGTCATCGGCGCTTTCGTTCTCAGTATCGCCAACGAGGTTATCGGCTCCCGGCTCCTCTACACATGGCTCCTCATGCTCGGCGTCATTCTGCTTGTCGTCGTCGTTTTTCTTCCCCGCGGAATGATCGGCCTGGTCTCCCTCAGGAGGCACAGACGATGAGTGTCCTGGCCATACAGGATCTGACGAAGACATTCGGCGCCCTCAAGGCGCTGCAAAACGTCAATTTCGAGGTCGGCGAAGGGGAGATCCTCGGAATAATAGGTCCCAACGGCGCGGGGAAAACCACCTTGTTCAACGTGATCGTCGGTATCTACCGGCCGGACGGGGGGGATGTCTCCTACCGAGGGAAGAGCATCCGCAACCTGCCGCCGCACAAGATATGCCGGGCGGGCATCACGAAGACGTCCCAGATCGTTCACCCCTTTCTCACCCTGAGCGTGAAGGAGAATGTGATGGTAGCGCTCATGTTCGGTCGGAACCTGACGCGCAGGGAGTCGGAGTCGAAAGCGGATGAGATCATGGAATTTCTCAAGATCCGCGACGTGAAAGATATGCCTTCCACCTCGATATCCCTTCAAAAACGGCGAAGGCTCGAATTGGCCCGGGCCCTGGGGACCGGTGCCGACGTCATTCTGATGGACGAGAACCTCGCGGGGCTCAACCCGAAGGAGCTCGAGGAAGGAATGGACATCATCCGGGAGCTGAAGAAGCGGGGTAAGGTATTGATCATTGTGGAGCACATCATGCAGGCCATCATGGGTGTGTGCGAGCGACTGATCGTCCTGAGCTACGGCGAGAAGATCGCCGAAGGCGTGCCGATGGACGTTTGCAGCGACGAGCGGGTGATCCGGGCCTACCTCGGGGAAAAAGTATGCTCTCCATAAAACATCTGGACGCTTATTACGGCGACGTGCAGGTCCTCTTCGATATCAACGTGAAGATCGAGGAAGGGGAGCTGATCTCCATCATCGGTCCCAACAGCGCGGGAAAATCAACGCTGCTCAAAGCACTGCTGGGGCTTGCCAAAGTCAACGGGCACGCAAAGGAGATGGAGATATCCTTTGACGGGAAGGACCTGAGAGGCATGATGACGGAACGCATCGTCGGGCGCGGGATTTCCATCGTCCCTGAAGGGGCGCGCGTCTTCCCGGAGATGAGTGTTTACGATAACCTCATCCTCGGCGGCTACACGAAGCGTGAGCGCCCGTCGGAGGTCCTCGAAGAGGTCTACGAGATGTTTCCCCGCCTCCGGGAGCGGCTCACCCAGAAGGCGAAGACCCTGAGCGGCGGAGAGCGGCAGATGCTCTGCATCGGAAGGGCCCTGATGAGCAACCCGAAGCTCGTCCTTTTCGATGAGCCGTCCCTGGGCCTGCAACCGTCCATCGTGCTCCAGATATTCGAGATCATCAAGAGGATCCATGAAAAAGGCGTTGCCATCCTCCTTGTCGAGCAGAACGTCAACCAGACGTTGACGATCACGGAAAGAACCTACGTGCTCGAGCACGGGAAAGTAGTCCTGGAGGGCAAAAGCGCGGACCTGCTGGCAACGGACCACGTCCGGAAATCATACCTGGCCATATGAAGAGCATAAGCTTTACCCTCAACGGAAAAAAAGTGGCATCGGAAGTAGACGATGACGAGCTCCTCCTCGCGACGCTGCGGGAGCGGTTCTCCCTCAAGAGTGTCAAAGAGGCGTGCTCCATCGGGGAATGCGGCGTCTGCACAGTGCTCATCGACGACGAGCCGCACTACTCGTGCCTGACGCTCGCAAGCAAGGTTGACGGGAGGGACGTGAAGACCGTGGAGTTCATGGGGGACATGGATATGCTCCATCCCCTGCAGGAATCGTTTATCGCCCACGGCGCCGTCCAGTGCGGCTATTGCACGCCCGCTATGCTGCTCGTCGGCTACAGTCTCCTCCTCAAGCACCGGCAGCCGACCGAGGCGCAGATCCGGGAAGCGATGAGCGGCAATCTCTGCCGCTGCACGGGTTACATTCAGATTATCGAGGCGATTCGAGATGCTGCCCCATTTTTCAAGTCTCAGGCCAAAGACTAAGGGGGAAGCCCTTACCTACCTCTCGGACCTCGACCGGGCGAAGCTCCTCGCCGGGGGTACCGACCTCCTGGTCCGCATGAAGCGGGGCGAATCGCACGACTACCTGATCGATATCACCGCCATTGAAGAGCTTTCGGGAGCCGTGCTCAACGGCGGGCGCATCCGGGTGGGCGCGGGGACCACGCACCGCAGTCTCAGCCTTAGCCCGCTCGTCCTGGAATCGGCCCGCAGTCTTGCTCAAGCCGCGTCATGGATCGGCTCGCCCCAGATCCGTACTATGGGAACGATCGGTGGAAATCTGGTCAACGCGTCTCCCGCGGCCGATTCCATCCCGCCGCTCCTCGTTCACGACGCGCTCCTTACCCTCGAATCAATGGATGGGGAGCGGACGGAAAGGGTTGAAGACTTTATCATTGCTCCGTACACGACGACCACAACCGGCAGGGAGATGCTCACCGCCCTCAGCCTCGAACCGCTGCCGGCATACGAGGAAGGGTACCGGCGGGTGGCAAAGCGCGCTGCCTGGGCCATCTCAAGGCTCGGCATTGCCTGGTCGATCCTGGAGCAGGAGGGGACTTTCGCGGATGTCCGCCTCGCCATCGGCAGCTGCACGCCCCTGCCGTTCCGGGCAAGGAAGGTGGAGCGTTTTCTCACGGGCCGGAAGCGGGAAATTGCCGTGACCCGGGAAGCAGTCAAGATCTGTCTCGACGAGATCAGGCGGATAAGCGGGGAGCGGCCCTCTTTTACCTATAAGCTGCCCGTGGTCAGGGACCTGCTGCAAGCCATATTGGGAGGCAGGTAGTATGTTTGTGGGGAAAGAGCTGGTGAGGGTCGATGCGCGCGCAAAGGCAGTGGGGAGCGCGGCCTTTGCCTACGACCTGAAAACTGAAGACGCCCTTTTCGCCTGCGTTTTCAGGAGCGAGCGGCACCATGGACGGATCAGGAATATCGACCTCGGGGAGGCGCTGGCCCTCGAAGGGGTCGTGCGAATCCTGAGCGCCAAAGACATACCCGGGAGGAACCTGTTCGGATCGATACGGAAAGACCAGCCCTTCCTGGCGGACGGGATCGTGCGCTTTGCCGGGGAGCCGATCCTGGTCGTGGTGGGAAAGGACGAGGGAATCGCCCGGCGGGCGATCACCCTCATCAAAGTGGACTATGAGGACCTGACCCCGGTGCTGAGCGCCGCTGACGCCGCAGTGAGTCCCGTGCTTGTCCGCGAAAAGGGAAACGTGCTCAGCTACCGGACCCTGCGCAAGGGGGACATCGACAGGGGGTTTGCCGAGGCGGACGTGGTGGTGGAGCACACGTTCACCACGCAGTGGGTCGATCACGCCTTCATGGAGACCGAGGCAGGTTTCGCCTACCCGGACGGAGACGGGAGGATCAATATCAGGTCTTCGACGCAGAACGTGCACTATAAGCGCTCAGAGGTCGCGGCCATGCTAGGCGTGCCGGACGGGCAGATCCGCGTGCTCCAGGCGACGACGGGAGGCGGCTTCGGAGGCAAGCTCGACGTCACCGTCGAAGGATTCCTGGGCCTTGCCGTGCATCATCTCAAACGACCGGTCATGATGCGCTACACGCGGGAAGAGAGCTTCCTGTCCAATACCAAGCGGCACCCGCTTTCCATAGAGTATAAGATGGGTGCCCGTAAGGACGGAACGCTCACCGCCGTAAAGGCCAATATCATAGGCGATACGGGTCCGTACGCCTCGTACGGGGAGACGGTCTGCCTGAGGGCCGCGGTCCACGCGACGGGGCCCTATGAGGTCCCCCATGTGTCAATCGACAGCCGCATGTTTCTCACCAATAACCCCATCTCGGGGGCCATGCGCGGATTCGGGATCCCGCAGCTCGCCTTCGCCCACGAATCGCAGCTGGACGAGATCGCGTCCCTGCTCCGGATCGACCCCATCGATATACGCATGCGGAACGCCCTGAAGAAGGGCTCCCTCACCGCCACGTCGCAGAAGCTCTCCGCCAGTGCGGGCCTGCTCGAGACCTTGAAGCAGGTCGAGCCGTTCTGGCGGCAGCGGCAGAAGCAGGGCAAGGGCGCGGGCTTCGGCCTCGGATGCATGTACTACGGCATCGGAAACACCGGCGTGCCCAATCCTGCCAACGCCCACGTCGAGCTGGGAGACGAGGGCAAGGTTATCCTTCATACGGGCGCCTGCGAGATCGGCCAAGGCTCCGACACGGTGCTTCTGCAAATACTGCTCGATACCTTAGAGATCGAGCCGCGGGACGTCGTCCTCGACCGGGGCGATACGGATACGTCACTCGACGCGGGCTCCAGCTCAGCCAGCCGCCAGACGTACATATCGGGGAAGGCGGTCCATGAGGCGGGTCTCAGGATGCGGGAGTTTCTCGAAAGGCAGGGCTACTACCGGGGGAAGGACCTGCGCGATATCTATCGTTTCGCCAAAGACGAACAGCCCCTCCGCTTCGACGGGTATTTCGATCCGCCGGCCAGGGCCATCGACGGGGAAACGTCCCAGGGCGCTCCCTATGCGACCTACGGATTCGCCACGCACATGGCGGAAATCCGGGTGGAGGAAGCGACCGGGGAATGCCGGGTCAGGCGGGTCCACGCATCTCACGACGTGGGCAAGGCAATCAACCCGAACCTGATACGGGGCCAGATCCAGGGCGGTGTGGCCATGGGCATCGGCTTTGCGCTGATGGAGGAATTCACCCCGGGGAAGACGTCTTCCTTCGACACCTATTACCTGCCCACTTCGATGGACATGCCGGAAATAGAGGTAATGCTCGTGGAGGACCCTGAGCCGAGCGGCCCGTACGGCGCAAAAGGTGTGGGTGAGCCGGCGCTTATCCCTCAGGCAGCCAGCATTGTCAACGCTCTGCGCGATGCCGTCGGCGTCAAGGTGTATGAATTGCCGTGCAATGTCGAGCGGCTGAAGATACTCTTGGAGAAAAAGGAGAAGACATGAAAAGCTTGGTCATCAGGAATATCGGGGCTCTCTTTACCGGCGACATCAAAAACCCCCTGCAAAACGGACCGCTCTCGATCCTCGTGGAAGAGGGAAAGATAAAGGCTGTGGAGAAGGAGGGGACAATGACCGGGGAGCGTGTGATCAACGCCCAGGGCATGACCGTCTGTCCGGGCCTCATCGACTCCCATACGCATCCGGTGTTCGGCGACTTCACGCCCCGGCAGAGCCAGATGGGATTCATCGAGAGCAGCCTGCACGGCGGGGTCACCTCCATGATTTCCGCGGGAGAGGTCCACCTGCCCGGCCGTCCCAAAGACAGGCAGGGGACCAAGGCACTGGCGCTGCTCGCCTACAAGTCTTTCGCCGCCGCCCGCCCCGCGGGGGTCAAAGTGTACGGCGGGGCTCTGATATTGGAGAAAGGGCTCGTCGAATCGGATTTCAAGGAACTGGCCGATGAAGGAGTCTGGCTCGTCGGAGAGATAGGCCTGGGAACCGTAAAGACCGCGACCGAGGCGCGGGAGATGGTCGGCTGGGCAAAGAAATATGGGATGAAAGTGCTGATGCACGTCGGAGGCACCTCGATTCCCGGAAGCTCTACCGTGACGTGCGATGACGTGCTCGTCGCAATGCCGGACGTCGTCTGCCACCTCAACGGGGGACCGACCAGCGTCGCGGCGAGCGAGGCGAACAGGGTGATCGATACGACGGACTGCGCCATCGAGATCGTCCACTGCGGCAACCCGAAGAGCGCACTGGAGATCGGACGCTCCATGAAGGAGAAAGGGCTCCTGTCACGGCTGATCATCGGCAATGACGCGCCTTCGGGCACCGGCGTCATCCCCCTCGGGATCTGGCGGATGGTCAACTTCATAGCGTCCCTCTGCGACATTCCGGCCGAGGTTGCGGTCTGCTGCGCCACAGGCAACACCATGGGCGTCTTCGGGCTCGCCCAGGGCAAAGTCCTGCCCGGAGCGCCTGCCGATCTGCAGGTGATCGATGCGCCGATGGGCTCAGCGGGCAAGGACGCGAAGCAGGCGATAGAGGTGGGCGATATCCCCGGTGTTGCCATGGTAATGATCGACGGCGCAATCAAGATCGAGGTGAGCAGGAATACCCCGCCGCCGGTGCGGAAAATCGCCTATGAAGGGTAAGCATATATTTCCGAAACTTCATAACGGAGCCATCGCATGAAAATAGATCTCGACAAATGCAAGGGCTGCAGCGTCTGTGAGGAGGTCTGCCCTCTGGGTATCATCACGATCAAGGGCAAGAAGGCCAGGATCGGGGAGGGCTGCGTCGAATGCACAACGTGCATGAAGGTCTGTCCCGAGGCCGCCCTCAGCCCGGAAACCACGGGCGACGACAGGCCAATGTGCCTCGCGTGTCCGATCACGTGCCGCATACCAGAAGGCGGGGCCGGGGCCTGCATGCGCTACTTCAATACCGGCGGCACGATCACGCGGAAGGGAAGGCTCCACACGTACGCGGAGGTGCAGGAGATGGTGGAGGCGGCCGACGAGGGCCTGATAAACCGACCGCTCATCACCGGCATCGGCTCCGGAACCACCTATCCGGATTTCAGGCCGTCTCCCTTTATCGTCAGCGGCGTGAGGGATGGGGTCGATATCGTCACCGTCGTGACCGAGGCCCCGCTCAGCTACAGCGGGGTAAAGATCAAGGTGGATACCGATATTTACCTGGGTGAGGAATCGAAGCGGATCTTCGTGAAAAGGAAGGGGAAACGATACCTGGGCCACCTCTGCACCGAGGAGTACGGATCGAAGATCCTCTCCCTGGGCGGCGTCAACACCTGGACCTCGAAGGACGGGCAGTTTGCGGCTCGCACCCTCTTCGAGTTTCTCAGCGGGAAGTGGATCAAGGTGGAGATAGAGGACGGCCCCAAAGTAGAGCTGGCCCTGGGTAAGCCTCCCAAGGTAGATGGTGAATCCGAAGAGCACATGAGGGTGGGGTGCGGCAGCGCGGTTTCCGGTCTCTTCGCGCCCTATATGGCGAAAGCGGCCGATGAGGTGATCGTCCTCGACGGCCACATCACCGGTCTGTTCAGCGAGCACCCGGCCGGCAAGTATATCGGCAAGGCCCGCTCGGGCATCTCCATAACCGGGCAGAAGAGCACCGACGGACGCTACTTCCCCAACAAAGGGAAGGGATGGGGCGGTACGGACATCCAGAGCCCGCTCGATATAATCAAAGAGGTGGACAAAGGCCGGACGAATGAAGGATCGACCGTGCTGATCACCGAGGCTACCGGCCGGAGATATACCTTCCGCCGCATGAAGGGTGGAGAGCTTGTGGAGGAGCCGTTGAGCCCGGAGGCTGCGGAGTTTCTCGACGTACTGAGGGATTCCTGCGAGCCCTCGAAGGCAACCGCGGTCCTGGCCGCGGGCGTGGGCGGCTCGGCCCGGGCAGGCGTGACGAAGAACCCCATCCTTCTCACGAGGGCGGTCCATGCCGGAGCGGTGGCCATTACCGTGGGCGGCGCCAGACCGTTCATCTTTCCGGGGGGCGGCATCAATTTTCTGGTCGACGTGGGGAAGATAAAGTTCGGGAGCATCTACCTTTCCCCGACACCGTCATTTATTATTCCGGTGGAATACACGATGCGGCTCGATACCTTCCGCACGATAGGGGGGCACCTCGATGCGGTGCAGCCCGTGGACAAGGTGCTCAAACCCTGACCCTATGCTCATAGATATCGGTCCCGCCTTGCTTGTCGTGAACGGAGAGAGGGAAGGAAGACCGTACCCTTTCGACGAGAGTACCCTCGCTGAGAGGGTGAGAGCGATCCTCACCGATATACGGGATTGCCTCCCGGTTTTGAAGCAGAAGGCGTATAAGATCAGAAAGACCGCCTATCTGCCCGCGGTGGCGCGCAAAATGGTCGATGCCGTCAAGGCGGTCGATGAGGCGGAGCTGACGCCGATGGCCGCCGTAGCCGGCGCGGTAGCGGACGACCTGAAGGAGTACCTGAAGGGAGAGGGGCTCGAATTTATCTCCGTCAACAACGGCGGCGATATCGCACTCTACAACGCCCGGGGTAAACCGGTCGCCATCGGTATCGGCGACGTGGAAAGGGGCAGTGCCACGCCTTACGTGCTCAAGGCGGTAGATCTGGTCGATTTCGGGATTGCCACCAGCGGCTTCGGGGGTCGGAGCTTCACCCTGGGGATCGCCGATATGGTGAGCGTGGTCGCCGGATCCGCTCCCCTTGCGGATGCGGCCGCCACCGCCATCGGCAACCGGACGAACGTGGACGACCCTGCCGTGGAAAGACGGAGGGCACGCGATCTCGATCCGTCGACCGATATTCCCGACGAGCTCGTTACGAAGAGCGTCGGTGAGCTGGGGCACCGATCGGTGGCGGAGGCGCTCGCCCGGGGAAAGGCCGAGGCGGACCGGCTCAAACGGGAGGGTACGATCAGGGATGCCGTAATTCTCTTGAGGGGCCGTATGGTCACCACGATACGCAATGAGGGAACTATAAATCTGGAGGTGGCGCATGGAAATCAGGAAGATCGTGACGGTGGTCGAGGACATCCTGTATGACGGCGGCAAAAAGGTGGAAAAGCCCGTGCGAAAGGTGGCGGCCCTGGCCGTGATCAAGAACCCCTTTGCGGGCACGTACCAGGAGGACCTGACCACGCTCATCGACGACGGCGAGGCCCTCGGCAAGATACTGGGTGAACGGGCAGTTGCGGCGCTCGAGGGGAGGCAGCCGGAAAGTTACGGGAAGGCCGCCATTGTGGGTGAGCGGGGCGAGTACGAGCACGCGGCGGCGCTGCTCCATCCGAAACTGGGCACACCGCTCCGGGCGGCCGTGGGCGGGGGCAAGGCGATCATTCCTTCCGTGAAGAAAATCGGACGAATGGGCGACGAGATCGATATCCCCCTCCATTTCAAGGATGCCGCATTCGTCCGGTCGCATTTTGACGGAATGACCGTATCGGTCAACGACGCGCCGAAGGCGGACGAGATCCTCGTGGCGGTTGCGGTGACGGACGGCGGGAGGCCGCACCCGAGGGTCGGGGGACTGGTGAAGTCCGAAGCCAAGGGCGAAGACGGCCTGCGATAGGGGCGGTGCAAGGAGGTCCCCGGAGCCCAGGGCAAGCGCATTTGGAAAGTATCTACCCGCCGGACCGTATGGCACCCGTTCCTTCGCGCGTTAAGGCTCCTTTCCCGACATAAGCGGGGTACCCAGCTCCATATTGCCTTGCTGGGTCGCGCCGGGGTACCCAGCTCCATATCGCCTTGCTGGGTCGCACCGGCTCCTCATCGCTTGAGGTGCGCGGTGTGGCACGGGCAGAGAAGATCG
>Ga0326727_10021426_pt1 | contig 12659 bp, 10 predicted proteins | sample MB2enrmetagenome_FD_207643 | JGI IMG/M metagenome (GOLD analysis project Ga0326727, IMG submission 207643) | Lab enriched peat soil microbial communities from McLean, Ithaca, NY, United States - MB29MY | ecosystem: Environmental > Terrestrial > Soil > Wetlands > Peat | place: USA: New York...
TTCTGAGGTTGAGGAGGAAGTTGAGAAGAGGTGTAAATCGTTGAATTTACTTGGTGGACGCGGTAGGAATCGAACCTACAACCTGTCGGTTAAGAGCCGAATGCTCTGCCAGTTGAGCTACGCGTCCAGACTACCAGAAAACCGTGCGGAGGAAGGGCTGGTGCACGGCATGTGCAGGCAAATAATTCTGCTGTCACTTGAAGAATATAGCACAGCGGCGGTGTTTGCTCAAAACGCGGAAAATGCGCACCAAGCTGGCGTTTCAAAAGTTGAAGACCAGGCCGGCGCGGATGCTGCGCTGCCCCTGGGCGAAGATCAGCAGGGAACCGTCGCCCAGCAGATACGGGCGGTAACCCTGGGCCATCAGGTTGCCCACATCGAACAGCGCATCGAAATCTCGGCAGCCGTTGTGGCAAGGATGAACAGGCTGGCGAAGGTGCAGGCTGAGCCAGGGCATGGCGGCGTCCGCCGCGAAAGGCGCTACCGGGGTAAGAGTATCTTCCTGCTGCCAGCGGTAGCTGGCCCGCCAGCGGGTCTTGGTGCCGTCGAGTGTGCCGGAGAGCGAAAGCGCGTACATCTGGGCGCGGCGCGGATAGGCGCTGGCAAGCAACTGGGCCAGGGATGCGGACTGAGGCGACGAAGGCACTGCAGCCAGCACCAGGGCGCTGCCGTCGGCATAGTTGAGGAGGAAGTGATTGCCGCCGGGCAGGCGGTGCCCAAAGGAAGCCGACATTCCGTTGGTGGAAAACCGGGGACCGGCAGCGCGGAATAAGCCGCTGATGGGATCCAGAAGCACTGTGGAGGAGTCGGAATTTCCCTCCGCAAAGTGGCTCATGGCCTCGATGACCGGGTTGTCGATCCGGTCGGCGAAAACCAGTAAGGCGACGCTCGATAGATCGGTTCGCCGCTCCCAGCCGAGTTGCTGGTGCAGTCCATGTTCGATGGCCAGTGTTCCGTTGAGGGCTGAGATGGAGGGCATCCAGGAGCGGGCCTCACTCTCTTCAGCATTCGGCGCTCCGGGCAGCATCGTTGTTATGCGATAGCGAACAGCGGAGTTCCCCTCCAGCCAGCCTACAGAGGCAAATGGCAGCACGGCCGTCATGGTTTGCGGTGAGATCGAGGAAAGCCGGGCAAGCACCTGGCTGGAGCCCGCCTCGATGTCGAACTCGTCGCCCAGATGGATTGTCTCCCAACCGCGGATCGCTGCCTCATCCAGGCCTTCTGCGCCGCCTGCTGCCACCTCCGGGTGCAGTGCTACGGCCGCCACTGACTGCACCGAACCGGCAAAGCCAAGGTCCTGGCGGAATCCGAGCATGGACTCCATGCCGCCATTCGTGTTGGGCGCGAAATCAACGCGGGCCAGCAGTTCGCGGCTGTCGGACGGCGTCTCTTCAACCGCCGCCGAGATCCGCTCCCCGTTCTCCCCAAAGGCGCCTTCCTGACCGCTGGCCACCAGGCGAGCCTTCAGGCGGGGATGTGTGCCGGAGCCGTCGGCCACCACCACCAGTGGACCGTCCTCCAGCCAGCGCAGCAGGGGGCGGTTGGCGGCTGAGCTCAAAGTCCAGGCCCAGTCGTCCTTCTGCGAGGTGCCGGTGCGCGGCTCTGCCGGAAGCCACTGCATCGCCTCGTAAAGGCTGTTCAGCGTCAGATTGACGACTGTATTGGCGCGCACGCGCACGTTTTCACGCAGCGAAGGCAGAAACCACGCGCCCATGGCCTTGACCGCATAGCGGCCCGGCAGAATCGAGGAGATGGCATAGCGGCCGCTGGAGTCCGTGTAGACGCTGGCGATGACGCTCAGATCGGGGCTCAGTAACTCCACCTGGGCGCCTATCTGCGGTACGCCGGCTGAGTCGCGCACCATTCCCGTAACAGACCCCGAAGCCGGGTGCGAAACTGGCTTGGGGGAGGCTCCGCCGGCCGGTCCGCTGCCCAAGGCAATCAGCACCGCGAATACAACGAGATGAACCCTGCGCGTCATCACAAATCTGGGTGACCTGATCGCGCCGCTGGCAATGTGTTTCAATTCAAGCCCGCGCTGACTTCTGGATCTTGCGTCCGATAGTCCTGTTGTGCGGGATACATTCGATTATTCCACTACAAAAGGCGCCGATTGCGCAATCTCTTGTTTCGAGAGTGCGTCATTTATTTTAATCGTCACCTTGTATTTCCCTGGTTCGAGCCCCGCTATGGGCAATCTCTTCTCCACTGTCATCTGATCGCTGTGCGAGCCCAACTCCTTTGAATCCAATTGTTTTTCAAAAATCACAGTGTCTGTGGCGGGAGTGCTGGCCGTGGCCGCGCCGGTCTTGATGATCTGGTAGGTCACCGTGGCCTGGCTGCTCTTGGTAGCCTCGTCGACTTTCAGGTTGTAGACCTGCATCCAGAAATTGAGCTGCTGGCTGCGCTTGAATTTGACCGGGGGATTCGGGTTAGACGGGGTGGGTGTGCTCACGCGAGGACGGATAAAGGTGTTGCCGATGACGAAGTTGCCGCTGCCAATCGAATGAGAATCGACCGTGTTCATCTGATCAGCCAGTATCAACGATGAGGTGCCCAGATTCTCGTCGTGATACGTCGGCACCTCAAGGCTGCGGCCATAGTAACCCACGTGCTCCGGATTGTTCACGTCCTTTACGGCGATATCCAGGCGGTAGAGTCCGGGCAGCAGGGGCAGCGCCTTCCAGTAAACCGACTGGTTGTCAAGGCTTTTTTCAAGCAGTTCGGCCGGCTGCGTCACCTCCACCGTGTCCTCGAAGGTTTGCACCGTCTTGTGGGTCAGAGTAGTCACCTTGCCCAGAATATCCACTACGCCCCTGGCCACGCCTTCCTTGGTAACAAAAGTGATGTCGCGGTTCTTCATCTGCAGCGTTATCGGAACTAGATCCGTGCTTTCCGTAACCCTGATGAAGTCCGTGCGGACGTCAAAGGGAAAGACCGGGCCGGTGAGCAATTTGTGCTCGGAGATGAACGCGTCCAGATCCGTGAACTTGACTGGCGGCGGCGTAAAAATCTTCGCGGCCAGCATGATGCGGTCAAACTCCTTGCCCTGCTGCTGTGTCCCCGCCGGACCCAGGCCCAGGTTTTCGATGGCGCTGCCCTTGAATCGGTCGGCCTTGCTGGCCTTGCCTATTTCCTCGTACAAGGTTGGGCCGGCGTTGGCCACGTGTAAAAGCGCGTCCTTCTCGCTGCGGTCGATGGTGAAGTGGTAGTCGCCGCACTGGCAGCTATCGACAAACTCCAGATCTATGCTCTCGCCGATGCCCTCAAGATACCGGTAGTGCCATTTCTCAAAAGGGAAGGTGGAGGTTTCGCCGCCGCCTTCGTCCATGGGCCTCTGGTAGCTGCCGCCGGATGGGTGTGATTCGATTTCGTCGGGTTTGCCCCAGGCGATGTAGATGCGGCCGCGGTCGGTCTTCCAGCCTGGCTTGCCGGCCGCAAAGTGCTCGTTGGCGTAGGCGATGCGACGGTAGTGCTCTTCGCGGAACTCATTCTCCGGCGAATCTGGATTGGGATTGCGCCGTAGCCAGAACTGCTCGATAAAGGCATCGCGCTCCTCGTCGTTGCTCAGCGCGCGGAAGGCCTTGCGCTCCTCGTCGGAGATGATGTAGGTCACGTCCTGTTCCAGCCACGACTTGTAGGCCCCCTTCAGCTCCCGGCGGACCGCCTTCTGCGCGGCAAACTTCTCCTTGTCCGAGCGCTCCCGCTTGAGAGGGTCTACTTCCTGTGTCTGGCCGTTGGCTGGCTGTGCCTGGGCCGGCGGGTTCTGCGTCTGCTGGGCGAGAACTCTGCCGGGTGGGATGAAAAACAGGCCCCAACCGAGCGCGAATAAGAGAAAACGATAACGTTTGAGCATCATGTGCCTTGAAAACTCCTGCAATTCCTTATTCTACGGGTCCTGGGAGGGATGGGCAAGATTCCGTAGGGAGCCGGCTTCTTGTTGGACGCCTATACATGGCCGGTGTAAGCAGTAAACGGCGCCCCTGGAAATGCTAAACTGCTTATGGGAAGAGTATTGAGACCCGCCGGGAACTATACCGGCGCCAATTGCGTACTCTGAAATTGGGCATTCCTGGAGCACGTACCCGTATGAAAAAGATAATTTTGATCATTCTCGCCGCCGTGGCCGTTGTCACCCTTGTCGTCGTCTTCATTTGGATGCAACAGGCAGGCTACACCAAGGTTCTCACCGCCAAGGTCACGCGCCAGGAGCTGGCTACCATTGTCAGCGGCACCGGCCAGATCAAGCCCACAACTTACGTCAATCTGAGCGCCACTGCCATGGGCCGCGTCACCCACATCTACGTTAAAGAAGGCGATACGGTTAAAAAAGGCCAGATCGTGGCCACCATCGATAACGTGCAGCAGCAGGCCAGTGTGGATGGCCAGCAGGCCGCCATCGCCGCCGCCAAAACAGACATCGCATCCTACGTCGCAGCGGAAAAGACCGCCGAAGCCAACGTGGAGCGCGCCAAGGCTGATCTGGAGCAGAAGCGGCTGGACTGGGAGCGCGCCCAAAGCCTCTACAAGGCCGGCATCCTGGCCAAGCAGGATTTCGACGCCAAAAAGGCGGCCTACGACACCGACGTGGCCTCGCTCAATCAATGTGTCGCCGCGCTGAATCAGGCCCGCGCGCAAACCGAGTCCTTTCGCGCGCATTTGCAAACCAATGTCGCCACTCTGCGCGCCAACAAAAATTTGCTCGACCAGACCATCATGGTTGCGCCCTTCGACGCCATCGTCACCAACGAGCCCATCCGCGAGGGTGAATCGGTGGTCGCGGGCATCCAGAACACCGTGGGCTCCACGCTCATGACCCTGGCGGATATGAGCGTGGTCACCGCAGAGGTCAAAGTCGATGAGACCGACATCGTCAACATCCGCATCGGCCAGGAGGCTGATGTGACCGTGGATGCCCTCCCCGGCAAGGTCTTCAAAGGTCATGTAACCTTAGCCGGAGATCAGGCCCTGCTGCGCTCCACCGGCGTCGCCACCTTGCAGTCCACCACCGGCACCGAGGAGGCAAAAGACTTCAAGGTGATTGTCACCCTGGACGCCCCCACCAGCGAACTGCGCCCCGGACTCTCCACCACCGCCAAGATCACCACCGCGCAAAAGCAGAACATCCTCACCCTGCCTATCCAGGCGCTGACCATGTATACGCCCGAGACTGATGCCGCCAAGAACGGCGTGCAGGCAGCTTCGACTTCATCCAACTCCTCCACCGCCAAGAAACAGTCGCAGCAGGGCGTCTACGTGGTCGAAAAGGACAAACACGGCAAGCTGCGCGCCAAGTTCGTGCCGGTCACTACCGGCATCACCGGTGCCACTGATATCGAAGTGCTCAGCGGATTGACTGAAGGCCAGGAAATTGCCATCGGACCCTATAAGACGCTGCGCGGACTCAAAAACAACGCGCTGGTCAAGCGGGACACAGCCAAGCCCGTTACTACAACGGCCAGCGGTAATTCTTAACCATCGCTCAGGAAAGAGATACGGATGGCTTTACTCGACACCACTACAGAAACCAGTTCAGAAAGCGTTGCGCAATCTGCGGCGCCCCCCAGCGGCGACCTGATTATCGTCGAGGATCTGTGGCGCACTTACGACATGGGCTCGGAGCAGCAGGTGCAGGCGCTCAGAGGCATCTACCTGCGCATCAAGCACAACGAGTATGTCGCCATCATGGGACCCTCCGGCTCCGGCAAGTCCACGCTCATGAACCTCATCGGTTGCCTTGACACGCCCTCCAAAGGCCGCTACTGGCTCAACGGGCAGTTGGTCAGCGAGCTGGACGACGACCAGTTGGCCCGCATCCGCAACAAGGAGATCGGCTTCGTCTTCCAGACCTTCAACTTGCTCTCCCGCGCCACTGCCCTGCACAACGTGGAGCTGCCGCTTATCTATAACGGCACCCCCGCGGCGCAGCGCATCGAACGAGCCAAAGAATCGCTGGCCGACGTGGGCCTCGCCTCGCGCATGTACCACAAGCCCAACGAGCTCTCCGGAGGACAGCGTCAGCGCGTGGCTATTGCCCGCGCCCTGGTCAACCGCCCCTCCATCATCCTGGCCGACGAGCCTACCGGAAACCTGGACTCCAAGACCGGCCTGGAGATCATGGCCCTGCTCGATACCTTGCACGCCAACGGCAACACCATTGTGCTGGTCACCCACGAGCCGGACATCGCCGAGTTTGCACAGCGCGTGGTGCATCTTCACGACGGCCAGATCGATTCTGACGAGCCCTCCAAGCGCTGCCGCTAAGGCCGCCAGCCCCGGAAATCAATCCCCCCATCCCCTCCCCTCCCGAACCGGAAAGAACTATCTCTTTCCGGTTCATGTTTTTTCCCCTTTCGCCGATGAAACCTCTGAAGGCCTTGGAGTCATCATTTGGGCCGGGGAGGCGAGGCACGTTGAGAGCCATGCATAGCGTCGCTCAGTACCCGCCTTCCATCTCTCATCTGCCCCTTGTGGAGGTCGAAGCGCCCCCGGAAATGCAGCCTGTGGGAGTCAGCGCTGCTTGGCGTAAGTTGCTGATGCAGGCGGATATGGCCGCGCCTCATGTGCAGTTGGCCACCATCGAAGGTGAACATGGCGTCGGCAAACATACCCTGGCCCGCTATCTCTTCAGCCGCTCCCCACTGGCGGGCGGCAGCTTTCAGCGGCGAGACGCGCGCGAATGGCTGGTCACCGACGCCGACCCCGCAACCCTGGCTGGTTTTACCTATCTGGACCGTGTAGACCTGCTGGCGCCTCCCGGTCAGGGACTGCTGCTCAGCGTGCTTAAGTCCCTTCAGGACCGTCCGCCGGGGCGCTGCGTGCTGCTGGCCTCCTCCCAGACATCGCTGCGCCAGATGGCCGCTCAGGGTTTGATGCTGCCCGATCTGGCCTTCCGGCTCACCGCCGTCCGCTTTGCCATTCCACCCTTGCGCCAGCGCCGCGAAGACATCGCCGTGTTGGCCCAGGCCCTGCTCGACCGCATCTGCACCCGCTACCAGCAGCGCCCCGTCCTCATGGCCCCCGGAACCCTGGCCCGCCTCTTGCAGCACAGTTGGCCGGGAAACGTGCGCGAACTGGCTTCGGTGCTTGAAACCGCCCTGCTCGAGGCCGTCAACGGCATCATCCGGCCAGACGACCTGGCCCTGCCCTCCGGTCTCGATGCCGCCCCCTCGGAACTCCGTCCGGCAACTCACACCGACAGCCTCAATCTGGACTCCGTCATTCAGCATCACGTGCAATATGTCCTCGACCTGAACCGCGGCAACAAGCTGCGCGCCGCCCGCCAGCTCGGCATCAGCCGCTCCACCCTCTACCGCATCCTCGGCAACGAAGCCATCCTCACGCACTGAGCCGGAAGGCCCCCGCAAAGGCACCGCTATCTTGACGGAATACCGCCATTCACTACGCCTGCGCCCGCAACGGAGCCAACCATCCATTCATTCATGGGATACGATTTGCCGCAGTCTCCGCACATCGTTGTGGCATACTGCGCCCCGCAGTGCGGGCAAACGCCTCGCGTCAGGAAGGTGTCGAAGGGCAGCCCGCAGTGCGCGCACTTCCACTTTTCTCCCAGCAGCGGCGCTGTACGGCAGCTCGGACAGGCAAATCCCGCTCGACGCGGCAATCTTGACAGTTTCAACAGAGCCTGCGCCTGCTTCAGCCCGCCCCAGCAATTCATCAGCATAAAGACGGCAATCGCCCCCAGCCAGAAGGACTGCATCAACAAGGCCAGCCCGAAAAATCCCCCGACTCCCAAAATGCCGAGAACCGTGGCCACCATCAGGCTGCGCGCCCGTCCCAGCGGAAACCACAGCAGAGAGCGGAGAATCTGCCCGCCATCCAGCGGGTAAATCGGCAGGATATTGAAAACCAGCAGACCCACGTTAATCCACCAGATCGCCCCCAGCAGCTTATAGGCATCGTGCATCGAATGTTGCCATCCCATCGACTGGCCCATCCAAAGCGCCGCGCCCAGCACCGGCAGCAGCGCCACGTTCACCAGCGGGCCCGCCGCGATGCTCCACAGCGTGGCGCCCGGCCGTTGCGGCGGATCGACATACGCCACTCCGCCAAGCGGCCACAGCATGATCCGGTTGGCCGTCCCTCCCACCTGCCTGCAAGCCAGCGCGTGCCCGAACTCGTGCATCAGCACAATCAAAAACAGCGCCAGATACTCCAATACGTTCCATGCGACAGAGGAGTACCGTCCTTGCCGGCTCTGAATTTCAATGATGGCCACGAGAAACCACGACCAATGCAGATATAAATCTACTCCCGCGATGCGAAACAGATGGATCGAACCCTGACTGAGGCTTGGCATGTGTGTAGATTACCGCATCAGGATTGTCCTATCGAAAATATGGCCTGTCATCCTGAGCGATCGACTTGCCGTGTCAAGTTACGGCTGGCATAACGAGCCGATACAAAATTCACCCTGAGGGGTGGTGGAAAATAGCCCCGAGTGGAGCGTAGCGTAACCCGGGGAATGCCCGCCCATAAGAGGATCGCGCCCTGTAGGGGCGCTGCGAAATACCATCATTTCGCTCCCGTTCATTAGGAGCGACCGTAGCGAAGTGAAGGGAGTCGAAGGATCTGCATTTGCTTTTTTGTCCTTTGAAAGGGCACGGCTTCAGCCGTGCCGCTACCCACCCACATTCTTTTAGAAATCAACCAGCGCGACGAAGTCGCGCTCAAATCTTCTCTCCCTTTGCGCCCCCACAATGCGCGTCCGCAGCGACAGACAGCGGAATCAAGCGAGCTTTGCGAACATTCCTTTGGCTAAAGGCCTCGCGGCCAGTGCGCAGATTGTATCTCTGTGAGATGTGATCTATATCACTGATTGCGGCCATCGCCGGTTCGATACTTTAGACCGTAATCAGGAGGTCTGTCCGTGAATAGTTTCTGTGCGCGCATCTTCGGTCTCACCCTCTTCGTTTTTCTCGTTTTGGCTATTGCCGTCCAACCTGCCATTGCTCAGCAGGATCAAGCCAGGCATATTTACCATCGGCTGATTCCAGCCGGGGATACCTGTGCCACCTGCCACAAGGTGATTTATGACCAATGGAAAGCCAGCCCGCATAGCGCCAACGGTGTCGAATGTACCGTGTGCCATGGCGAGACTACAGCACCGGACTTCGCGGGCACGCCGGCGTTAAGCACATGCGACAACTGTCACGGCGATCAGGTGGCGCAACTGAAGTCTGATCCATTCATGAAAGGCAAGACGTGTGTGAACTGTCATCAAGCACACATCTTCGTGGAGCACAAGAAGGCTGCCCCGGCAGTCAAGTGATAACTATTTCCAGGCGTGGCATTCTCGCGCCTGCTGGCCGGTGCATCCGCGCTCACCGCCCGGGAAGCGTGTCATCGCATGCCAGGGGAACGTACGACCGGCTGCCCTGAAAACTAGCGATCATGCGCCCCAAGATTCCGCCAGGCACGCGGGTGCGCCGCAAGCGCGTTTGCCGCTACTGCGAATCGGAAGCTGCTGGGGCCTCGCTCCCTATCCCTTCCGCACCCCTCCCTGAGCGGGAAGGCGATTTCGCAACAGTTTAGGGTTATTCCTGGCGACAAGGGCGTTTACCGGAGACTTATCTTCATGTAGGTCTATTGGAGGTTCGGATACCAAGAACACGAAGCAATGAATCGACTTGGCCGAATGCGTCCTGCTGCCACTGATCGGCCGTCCGTTCCCCAAGTAAGTTCGACTTCTCGACGAATATCCGTACGCTCTTCGGTCCATAGCTCTCGTTGGTTTCGAACTTCTGATCTATGTATCGAAAGCCTTCTACGCCACTGGGACGTGCGAGAATAGGTCGGCAGTCCTCGGCAAGAACATTGATTCCGTCTGGATAATTCAAAACGCAGTAGTAGATGTCATAGGCGTCCTTCCGTTTCAATCGCCCATTCATTGCGTGTCCCTTCATCGCTAAAAGTGCTGGAATCGAACAGATAGCCAGTTCTACCGTGTTTGTTCCTCCATCAGGCATCTTGCCTGAAACCGCAACTAACTCATTGAAGTCGATGGCAAGATCAGCTCCGTCGGCTCGCAGCACTCGGAAATCCTCAATGAGCACAGGCCGGTTCTTCTTGATTTTCGCATCGTGCGGCATTAGGAAATCGACAACTACTTTGATTGGAGTTTCACCTTCACTAGACGGCACCTCGCGTACAAGTTGGAAATCCTTGGTTAACTCGCTTTGGTTATAGCCATGTCGCATAAGTTCTTCAACCAGATCAGCATATTCGCCATCTCCTAATGCCTCGGCGTCCAGTCCGAGGTCGACATCGAGTGTGCCTACATGGGGCATGTCTTCTTGATTCAAAAGTAGCCATGGGACAGCTCCGCCGATAACTGCAAACTTCCCTCGATAGCTCCCAAGAATTTGACCTATTTCAAGCAGTACTGATTTCACCGCCTGGGTTGTACGATCATCATAGACGTTTGCAGATTGAGGATTCGGTGGAATTATGCCTGCCATGTAAGCCTCATGCGCCGGAGGTGTTCGGCAGCTTCTTCTCCTCGCTCGCCTGAAACGGAAAGATCGAGGTAGGTTTGGAGCGGGCTCGTGCAACGTATGCCCGGTGAAGGTTCATATGCATCAAGAAATACACCTCGATCTTTAGGAAAAGTGACAATTACATTTTCACCCTTAGCCGAAGAAGAGAGCTGCAACTCACTTTGAATATTCTCCATAGCAGACTTCTCGGCATACAAATATTGCGTTCCGGTTCGAGCATATGGGGCAATCCAATGTGCCGCGGAATATGACGCAAGTGCCACATTCGCTCTGGCGGGCATAGAAGTAAACATTGCGCGGAGCGAATGTTCTATTGCGCTACCGTGAAGTGTTGTGTAGAAACGGAATACATCTTTGGGTATGGACTTATATGCCAATTTCCACGCATCGAGAAGCGAATCCGGAGCTGTTAGGTGAAATCCCTCCGGAACTTTTACCGCCCACTCACGATCCAGAAGAGCTGTACGCACATTGCTCACATGTCCAAGACTTACATCCGCTGCTTCAGCCAAATCGACCACTCGCCAAACATATTTCGGATTGCGTAGGAGTACACGCAGTATTTGTGCCGACTTCGGCATGAACAGAGACTTGAACTCACGACGTTCAGCAGTAGGTCTATCTGAGATCAATCGATCGATGAATACGGTACCAAATGCCAGACGAGCGTTGCCTTCGAGATCAAGAAACGAGACGCCGTTTTTGCTGCAAAGCTCTCTCGATTCCGGCGACAAATAGGGTGCTATCAGAACGGGAGTAGCTGGCTTTTGAAGATGAGCGGCATAGCTCTGCAATTGATAAATCGCATCTCGTACATAGCGGGGCTGTCCATTGTGTTTTACTTCGCAAATAAGGAGATGTTGCTGTCCGGAAATATCTACGAGTGCCGAGATGTCAATGCCGTGATCTTGCAGGCCTTTCTCATCGACTTTGAGTGTCTTCAGTTTGAGAATGGGAATATCATGTAGCAACTGTTCTAGTGCTTTTGCTGCTTGGTCTTCGGCCTCTTTCACTGATAATTGCATTTTCAGCATATGTTGAAACTACCATATTTAGTGAAAATATAAAAGAAAATTTCAATATTATGGCCTATTTCAACAGATGTTGAAACATGAGATATGAATGAAATTGTCAGTATTTAAACGCGTCGTGTCTGTTTATCTTATTCATATTAATATAGTTACTTTAATTGCAGGAGTTTATCAAGGGCATATACGCTACTATGAGTAGTAGTATGAATAATGGAATCATCAAAAATGGAGATACCATGTGTGTCTTGACAGGAAGGTCGCTATTGGCAAGTCAGCCAGTCTTCACTGATGCACCCGTACGAATCTCGATTGGCGATATCAGCCCAATGCGCTCAATGACCACTCCATCAACCTTTCTTTACAGCTTTCGTGCGATTCTTCGGGAGCAGCCGGGCCAGAACGTGATCGCGCCAGCGCCGCCCTGCTCGTTTTCAAATATAAAAGGCAGCTCTTGCGCAAAGCCATGAACCCCTGCCCCGCTAGTCTGTCTGTTCCCGAGTCCCTATTCCCTAGTCCCTAGTCCTGTTCCCCACCCCCAGCACGCTCTCCCACAACCGCCTCTCCGCCAGCGCGTCCAGCGTCTTGCCGCCCTTCGGCACAATCCCGTACACCACATCGCATCGCATCGCCTCCGCCATGCGCACCAGCGAACTCAAGGTGATTGTGCCTTTACGCTCGCTTGCCTCCAGATCGAAAACCACCGAGCGGCACACCCCCGCCTTCTCCATGATCTCCGCTATCGGAACACGCAGCGCCTGCCGCACCGCCCGCAGCAGTCCCTCGGTCGGTTTTTTCGCCTTTGCCGCGCACCGGAAAGGTTTCATCTCCGCATCCAGCCTTCTCCGCTCCTGCATTCGTTCTTTCTCCCGCATCGCACCCTCTCCCTGACCCCTGACCCCTGATCACTGATCACTGACTACTGATCACTGACCACTGATTCAAACGTAGCCAAAATGACCCTAATTCTGCGCAAAAAAAGGCTGGGGTGACCCCCTAAGTTGAGACAGTTTCAGTTTGTCGCACTTGCCGTTTACTGTTTTTTGTTATGGCGAGGCCGCTGGTATGTAGCACTATGGCCTCGGCCGGTGAAGCGGAGTCGGGCTCTGCG
>Ga0326727_10021428_pt1 | contig 12659 bp, 13 predicted proteins | sample MB2enrmetagenome_FD_207643 | JGI IMG/M metagenome (GOLD analysis project Ga0326727, IMG submission 207643) | Lab enriched peat soil microbial communities from McLean, Ithaca, NY, United States - MB29MY | ecosystem: Environmental > Terrestrial > Soil > Wetlands > Peat | place: USA: New York...
CGTATAGTCGCCTTATGCGGCCAATCTCTGCCGGTTATCCGGCTGGCTTGAGTTTGCGGGTTTCTGCGAGGATTTTGGTGAGTCGATTGGCCAGCTGATGGAGGCGATGCTTCGGAACGCCGTCCGGCAGCGAACGGCGGAACATCTCGATGGCGTGTTGGGCGAACAGCAGCGAATCGATTACGCCGTCCAGACCGCCGCGCGGGGAGCCGTTTGGGGCTTTCGGTTGCGGCGCGAGATGCCGGGGTTGGGATCGGGCCAGATGAAATTCCCGTTGCAAGTCGCTTCCGGCTACGTCGACGTAGCGCATCGTCATTTCGGGATTGACGTGCCCGAGCAGCTTCATGAGCGCGGGCAAACCTACCCCTGCGCGTACCATCTCACTGGCATATGTGTGCCTGAGTTGGTGGGGAACGATGCGGGTGGGGATGCCGACCGCAGCGACAACATCGGGAAGGTAAGAACGGAGTTGCTTGACAAGGGTCTGCTTGTGGCGAGGGCGGGCCAGGAGCCTGCCGTCAAACGGGAGCGGGTCGAAAGAACGGAAGAAGCGCAGACGATGAACGATTTGACAAACAAACGAGTCCACCGGGACCATGCGCTCCGTCTTCAGCTTCCCGAGCGGAACGTGAATGGCCCACCGATCCGGGCCGGCATCATGGAGGCAATCATCGGCGAGATCAACACATTCCCCGATGCGCATTCCGGTGTGGCGTATCAGCAGCAGGACATTGGAAGGCAGATCATTGCGGCGGAGCAGTTCCTGCTGAATTAACTGATCCTGCTGGGGTGTCAGGGCGCGCGGTAACCGTTGCGGTGCGCGCGGAATGTCCTCGCGACGGATCAGATGGGCCAGGTCGGGGACCTGTGCGCTCCAGGCAAGCTCTTCCAGCATGCATCGCATCAGAAGCAGGCGTGCAATGTAGACGGCAGGCACCAAGTTTTGACAGCGCAGATCGACAAACCAGCCGAGGACGTGTGGATCGCGGCGTAGTTGATTTAGCGAGTCGATGGCGGGATGCTGCTCACCAAGATAGATCAGAAAGCAACGGACCACAGTACGATACTGACGGACAGACGCCGGCGAGAGGCCAGCAGTCAGAGAGTCAATCGCTCTCTGGAACTGCTGCACCAGTGGATGTTCCAATGGAGCGTAACGGCAGAGTTTCACGATGCGCTGCCTGGTACGGGTCTGATGTGCTGCGCGATGGCTTTCGCATACTGCTGATAGACGTCAAGAGGAGTGACATCGACATAGACCATCGTCGTTTCAATCCGCGCGTGTCCCATCAAACGCATCAGGGCCGGTAGGCTAACACCTGCACGAACCATGTCTGAAGCAAATGTGTGACGAAACCGGTGTGGGTTGGCCTTCTTCACGCCAGTAGTGTGGCGATGGTATCGAAATAAGGAGCGTAATCCCGCTGGAGTCATACGGGCGCCACGAGCGGGGCCTTTCAGGGAAACAAACAGAGCGTCCGTAGAAGTCTGCGGCCGTTCGAGCCGCAGATAGTAGTCAAGGAGTTCCGTTGCCTCCGGGGCCAGTGGTAGGAATCGGGTCTTGTCGCCTTTGCCGCGTACCCGGATCTGCGATTCCGATAACAGCAAATCGTCCCGACGCAGATCCAGGACCTCTTGCGACCGGAGGCCCTGCAGCAACATCAGCCCCACGATGGCCAGGTCCCGTGAGTTCCGAAAGCTGGACCAGAAGCGTGCCACTTCGTCCACAGACAAAGGCACGATGGTTCGTTTGGCAGTCTTGACATGCAATCGACTAAGGGCGGGCCGCGGCCTGCCGATGCCCATGGGCGCTCGCTGCCAATACGTCGACTGGAGCGCGGGAGCTATCTGTCCAGGGGCACCAGGAAAGGCGATGCGCAAGGCGCGATCGACGATGGCAACACGTTGGTTGATCGTGGCGCCCGTCAACTCACGTTCCTGGTTGGACTGGAATCTCACATAGTCGAGCAATGTCGATTCCGTGAGAGCACTTTTGGCGACCTCATCGGTGTGGTGAACACTCTCCCACCACCGGAGAAAGTGCAACAGCGCGTCCGCGTAGGTTCGCAGAGTTGCGTTAGCCAGACGGCGAAGAGTTTCGTAGTCGAGGTACTTGTTGATCCAGTCGATCTCGCGAGCGGTCGCCCGTTCGACAACACGATACGGGCAACGCACATGGCTGTTGGAGGGTTTATGGACCACGCGGAATGTCATCATTGCGCCTCCTCCAGCAGCGACTGGAACTGACGGGCATCGCCGCCTTGGGCAAAGAAGCTGTTCGGATCATGGCCGTCGGGCAGCGCCACGGTACGCACGTTTACGCCGTGTTCGGCGAGCCGAGAGACAAGCGATCGAGCCGCCTGCTGACCACTGCCGTTGGTGTCGGTATCAAAGGCCAGGTAGACGGTTCGCGGACCGTCGCAGAGCTGGCGGAACTGACGAGCATTGAGATTGGTTCCCATCGAGCAGGTGACGTTGAGGAAACCGGCCTGCCACAAGGTGGCGTAGTCGAACAGCCCTTCGACCAGAATCACCTCTGGATGTAGCCGGGCCTGGTTCCATGAGTACAGACCACCTTTGACGCCCGGCAGGAAACGATGCGGTGGCGCCGCGGCAGACAGACTGCGGCCGTAGAGGTTCGCTTCCAGCGGAAACACCACGCGATGCCTGTAGGTGTCGTACCCAGAGGCAGTCACCAAACCGGCTTGCCTGAGAGCTTGGACGGGGTAGCCCAACTGTGTCAGCCAACCTCGCAAGCAACCACCCGGCGCGTAACCGATTCTCATGTGCTCGATCACTTCCGGTGAGCAGATCCCGCGTTGGCATAAGTAGGCAACCGCCTCAGCGTGACGGTGCAACTGCAGGCGATAAAAGCCGGCGGCTTCATGCAGCAACGGCGGCAAACCGAGCCATTGGTGTAGTAACACCACTGCTTCTGGAAACTTCACCTGATGGTAGAGTTCGACGAAGCGAATGATGTCGCCACCGCGACGGCAGCCATAGCAGTGGAACAGGTTTTTGTTGGGGTCAACGAGAAAGCTGGGCTCATGGTCGGCGTGCAGCGGACAAAGCCCCAGGAAGCGGCCGAAGCCGATGGGCCGCGCCTGTTGCCAATCGTGTGCTTGCAGATACTCCAGCAACGGAATCTGCTGTTTCAGTTCATCGAGCGCTCTTCGAGTCACGGACTACTTGCCTCGATTCGCAGAATACGGCAGGCCGCGGCGAGATCCCAGGCGAGGATGGTGGGTGCCCGTAAAAGGTACAAGCCGACGTGTCCGGCTTCAGCCCAGCAGCAGAGGCTGAGCAGTCGGCGGCATGCCCACCGGCGCAAGGTAGAGGTATCCGGCAAACGGGTGGGATCTTTGCAGTGTGGCGCGGCCTGCTCAACAGATTCCCCTGCGGCGAGCCGCTCACAGGCATCCTTTCGACAGCGCAGAGTGTAGTGTGCCGATGGTGCGAGCCACTCGGGCAAGATCGTGAAGGTTTTCTTGCATGGCTGACAGACTCCGCGCCGCACCCAGATCGATTCGCGTTGATCGTCGTGGCTCTGGCGGAGCCGCCGTCCGTGACCGGTGATCGTATCCTTCCCGCAGATGGGACATTGCCGCGGCAGGAGGGCCAGCGGGATCACCCCGGGTCGATGTTGTCTTTCGTCTCTGGCAGTGCGATAAAGAGAATCACGGCTGGCGTGAAGGCCGCCGCTGACCGTCGCTGCCAAGTTTCGATCTGGGGGCTGGCCTTCACCCTCCCGGTAGAATCAGTTTCGAACGAAAAAAGAATACTGCTTTCGGATCGGCTCCGCAGCCGGCTATGCAGGGTGGGATGCCCCAATGTCCGTAGAACAAACCGATGTGGTGGACATCATAAGCATTGATCGCGAGACCGGCCAGGTCGTTCTCACGATTAGCGACCACCTGGACTGGTCCGACAGCGTTGGGCACCAGGCAATCCTTCAGAAGAAGCTCAACACCTATCTGGCCTTTGTTGAGAGCGGAGAAATCCTAGACCAATACCCCAAAGCCAAGGACAGGCCGGTGGGATTCAAGGTGGTGTTCCGGGTCCCACCAGATGACTCGGGGCGGACTTTCGTTGCGAAAGCGCGAGAGGTGATCGAATCCGCTGGTTTCACTCTCCGCGACGAAGTCTTCACCGGTGGCCGGCTCAACTGAACCCGCCCCAAGCGAAATCAACATTGGCCGGTTATAATCGCCGTCTCGTAGAAGTTCGGGCAGGCAACGACCCGTGAAACCCACGCTCCAAGTTGCATGCACCCAGCGATGGAGGAGTCTCCAAGCGCGTCCGGCGCCGTATTCCACCACCCATGTGCAGTGCGCGCGGCAAACCGTCCGCGCGCGAGGTGCGGCGCGGGTGTAGGCTTGAGTAGGGTAGTGAAGGCACCATGCGACAGACGCTGAAGATCGCTGCGTGGGGCATTGCGATCTCCGTGTTCTTGTTTTCTTTGGCGGTCATCTGGTGGTTCATGCTGGCGGCCGCCGGTTGCGGGTTTCTTATCGCCACCGCCATTCGGCGCGTTCGAGGTAGAGAAGCCGAATGCGACATCCTCGACACCAGCCGGAGGGCGGTCGAGTCCGAGGACCCGGCGGCCAGGTTGGATGGGCCCCCTCCGCGCAAAGCTGACGCGGCCACGGCAGCCCATTGACCGTCCCCAGGCGTTGGACCGGCTGTCGGCCAGGGGCTTGGTGGTGCCATCCGCGCTCGGTCCGGCGCGCGGGTGTATCTTTGAATTTGGTCGATATTCATAGTCACATCTTCTGGGGCATGGACGACGGGGCGGATACCCGCGAGACCGCGCTCTCGATGCTGCGGGTGGCGCGGGAGAGCGGCACCACGGATATCGTGGGCACGCCCCATGCGAATGCCGACTCGGCGCCGGACGCCGCGGAGATCGAACGGCAGATGGAAGATCTGAATGGCGCGGTGAATGGCTCTCCGCGCATTCACCGAGGCTGCGAGTTGCACGTGACTTACGATGCCATCCAGGACGCGCTGGCCAATCCGCGGAAGTACACGGTGAACGGCCGGAACTTCCTGCTGCTGGAGTTCGCCGGACAGGTGGCGGCGAGCGCGGAGAACATCCTGGAGCGGCTGGCGGGAGCGGGCATGGACCCCATCGTGGCGCACGCCGAGCGGATCCCGGCGCTGGCGGAGCATCTCGACCGGCTCGAGAAGTGGTGCGAGCGCGGCGTGCTGGTGCAGATCACGGCGAGATCGCTGGAGGGAGGATTCGGCGCCCGGGCGATGGACGCGGGGTGGCGGATGCTGGGGCGCGGCCTGGTGCACTTCGTGGCCAGCGACGCGCACGATCCGCAATACCGGCCTCCGCGCCTCGACCTGGCGCGCGAGCTGGTGGTGCGCAAGATGGGCGAGGACGCGGCGGAACTGCTGTTCACCGGCAACCCGTCGATGGTGGTGGAGGGCCGCGCGGCGGGGCTGGTGCGGCCGGCGGCGGCAGAGCCGCGGCGCGGGTGGTTCTCGCGGCTGACGGGGCGCTAGCGCCCCGAGGGCGAGGTTCGGCGCTACCGCGAGACCGTTCGGAGGCTGGCGGCCGGAGAGCTGGCCCTAGAACAACTCGACGTTGTCCCCCAGTCCGGCGGCTTTCGGGGAAGGGGATTCGCGCGGTTCCTGGGGAACGGCGGCTGGTTCGGCCGCCGCCGTCCCGACGACCTCGGCGTGCACATCGCGCTCGGCCTGCATGGTGTAGTGCCTGGCGAGATCGGCCAAGGAGTGCTGCCCGCCCCCGGCGCCATCGCGGGGGGGGCCGGCGGCTTTCCCGCCGGCGATCCGGGAGAGCGTGTCTCTGGCGCGGCCGATGGCTTCGGCGAAGACCGCGCCGGCGGAAAAGCCGTTGCGCGTGTCGGAGATGTCTTCGCGAAGGCGGTCGCAGCGGGCGGCGATTTGGGCGATCTGGGCGGAACTGCGCTGGTGTGCGGAATGCAGATCGGCGGCCACCGCGCCGATGGCTTCCAGGCGGACGCCGCGCTGGGCGGAGCCGGCCGCTCCGAGATGTCCGGACAGGCCTTGGGCGGCCTCGCTGATGGAGTTGACCGCCTCCGTCAGAGAGCCGGAGCGTTCCCGGGATTGGGCCGCCAGGGTCTGCATGGCCACGGCGAGAGTGCCGAGGGCGTCCCCATCGGCGCCAATATGATCGGCGCGGATGGAGGCGTTCAGCGCCATTCGCTCAATCTGGATTTCGATGGCCTGGATCTCCTCGATGGAGCCGCTCATCCAGTCGATGGATTCCTCGAGGCCGGCGCTGGCGGCGCGGGCGGTCTGCTCGGTTGCGGCACAACCGCCGAGAGCGGTCCGGATGGCCGTGCATTTCCGTTCCATCTCGAGGAAGAAGGAGTCTTTGGTATCGCCGGAAAGGCCGGAAAGCGTCTGGCTTTCGCCGGCCATCTCGAGGACGCCGGCGGCAATCCGGTCGAGGCTGCCGCCGACCGAGGCTGCCGAGGCGGCGAATTTCTCGCCGGCGTCGGCGAGTTGCATGGATTGCAGCTCGAGGATGGCCGCGGGATCCCCGTGGGGGCGGCGCACGCCGCCGCCGGACGCCGGGCAGAGCCTGCGCAGCGCGTCGCTCGCGTGCTCGACCTGCTGCCGCGTGATGTCGTGGAACTGAAGGGACACGATCAGGTCGCCAAACGCCTGCAAGATCGCGGAGTAGCGGGCTTCCAGGCGAAGGGTGGCCTGGCGGGTGCGGTTCTGCACGGCGCGGAACTCTTCCAACTCCGCCAGCACCTCGGCGAGCACGCGGGGAAGGTCCCTGGCGCTCCCGTCCAGGTGCGCCGAGACCTCGTGCAAGACGGCTTCGATGGGCTGAATCAAGCGGGCGGCGGTCTCCAGAGCGCTTTCGATTTTGCCCTGGATGGTGTCCGCCAGGGCTTTCACGTCGTCGGCGAGATGTCCGAAATCGGCGCCCGAGTTGCCCAGGTGCGCGGTCTCGATGCGCGTCAACACGCCCAGGATATGAAACGTCGCGAGGGTGTCCTTGAACCCGTGCAGGGTGTTTTTCATCCGCTCGGCATTCTGACGCATGCCGCCCAGCAGGACGGCGTTGCCTTCGGCGCAATCCACCATTTTGCGGGCCTGTTCGAGGGCGCCCGCAAGCGCCTCGGATGCGCGCGACCCCTCTTGGCCGAGGAGGTGGTCCGCCAGACCGGTCAACTCGGACGAGATCAGTCTCACGGTCTCGGTGAACCCGGCCAGCTTTTCGCCGATTTTCAGAAAGTCCCGTTCAGTGGCGCGATTCAGGCGATCGAGATCGGCGACGACGGTTTCGATCGCGGCCGTCCAGTTCTTTCCCCGCGAACGGCTGGCGGCCGTCTTGCGGCGCAACACGGCGGGGAGCACGGCCGCGTTCCAGGGAGCCCGGAACCAGGCGGAAAGGCGCTCCCGGACAGGCGCGGTCTCCACCCGGGCTTCCGGTTGTTCGGCTAATGGCATGCGGCTCGATCCAGGCCGTGGCACTCCAGAGCGTTCAGAACCAGTACCACCCGTCCGTCTCCCATGATGGCGGCGCCTTGAAACTCCTTGAATTGCTCCAAACCACCAGTCAGGGGTTTGACCAGCACCTCCACTTCACTGACAAACTTATCGACCACCAGGCCATACTTCACCGCGCCGGCCTCGACAATCGCCACCGAAAGTTCCGCCGTCCGGGCGGCAGCCAGGCCCAACATCTCCGCCAGATCGTATATGGAGTAGGTATTTCCCCGGACCTGCGCTAAGGCGATCCCCCCGTACGCGTGGGCCTCTTCCCGGGGCAACTTGACCATGTCGCGGATGGCGCTCAGCGGCAGGATGTACTCCTGGGCGCCGGCTTCCAGCAGGATGCCCTTGGAAACCATGAGGCTGGTGGGCAGCCTGACCGAGAACGTGGTGCCCCGGCCGCGCTTCGACCGGATCTCGATGGAGCCATGCAGGTCGCGCACGTTGCTGCGCACCACATCCATCCCGACTCCCCGGCCGGAAACGTCGGAGACCTTGGCCGCCGTGGTCAACCCGGGTAGGAACACCAACTGATACGCGGCCTCCTCGCTCATGCCGGCGGCGGCTTCCGGCGTGAGCAGTCCCTTTTCGAAGGCTTTCCGTTTGAGAGCCTCGGCGTCGAGCCCCCGCCCGTCGTCGGCGATCTCGATGGCCACCCCGCCGGCCTCTTGCATCGCGCGCAGCGTCAGTTTCCCGCTCGCATCCTTTCCCATCGCCCGGCGCTCGGCGGGCGTTTCGATGCCGTGATCCACGGCATTGCGGATCAGGTGCATCAGCGGATCGCCGATCTGTTCGAGGATGGTCTTGTCCAGCTCGATTCCCTCGCCTTCGATGGCCAGCCGGACTTCCTTTCCGAGAGACCGCGCCAGGTCTCGCACCAGGCGCGGGAACCTCTGGAATACCGTCTTGACCGGCAGCATGCGGATCGACATGACGCTGGCCTGGAGCTCGTCGGCAATGCGGGAAATGTTCGAACCGGTCTCTTTCAGGTCCTTCACCACTCCCGCGCCATCGGCGCCGCCGTTCAGTTTCCGGACCAGCAGCGGGAATGCCCCGCGGGCAACCAGCAACTCGCCGACCACCCGCATCAGGCGGTCCAGCTTGTTCTGATCGATGCGGATCGTGGCGGGCGAGGCGGAGGCGCCCGCCCGTTCCGCCGGGACGGCCGCTGGGGGTGGGGCGGCGGCGGCCGGCTCCGGAACGCGGCCGGCATCGCCCGCCCGCGCCATGTCCTCCAGGACCGAACGGGTCTTCCGGAAGGCGCTGCCCAGCGCCGAGAGATCTCCGGCTGACAGCGCCGCGCCGGCTTGCATCGCCGCTTCCAGGGTGCGGAGCTGTTGCGCCAGCGGTTCTTCCAGATCCGGGCAGTTCTGGTACCGGGCGGCCGCCGACAAGGTCGTGAGGCCGCGCCGGTAGGTATCGAGCGTCCCGCCCGCTGGCTCGCTCCCGCTTTCCAGGCGCTCGAAGCAGCCCGCGATCATCTCAACGCACTGCGACGTGGTATTGAGGAACGCGGCAGCGCGCCCATCCGCCTTCTGGCCGGCCGGCGCCGCCCGCCCACCCGCGCTCGGGCCGGCCGGCGCGGCATCGGTCCCGACTCCCAAACGCTCGAGCAGTTCCGGCGAGACCGGTCCACCCGCGCCGTTATGCGTCAGGCGCCCCAAGAGCGTGCGGATGGCGTCGCACGCCTCCAGCGCGGTTTGGATCGCCGCCTCCGGCAACTGCCCCGCGGTAGCGCCGCGGAACGGATCGAGCAGGGACTCCAGGGCGTGCGCCACCCTCAGCAGCAGTTGCAGCGGATGGCTGGGGGTGAGCGCTTCGCTGCTGACTTGTCCCAACAGCAAACCCGCATTGCCCTTGATGCTGTGGACGCCCCGGAAGAGGGAGTCCAGGGAGTCTCTCGAGGCGGGGTCTTCCTCCAGCCGCAGCGCATCCCCTTCAACGTCCTCCAGGCGCTCGTGGCACTCCGCCACGAACAGTTCGAACGCCTCCGCCGGCACGGAACCCAGCAGGGCCACGCTCGAGGCCTGGTCCTCCAGCAGGCGGATGCGCACCTCGCAATCGTCCTCGACGAAGACGAACGCGTCCTGGATGGCCGCCCGGCCGCGGTCCGTGACCAGCAGGATCTCCCACCGGAGATAGCAGTGCTCGGCCTCCAGCGTGGCGAGCGGAGGGATCCGGTCCGCATGGGCCGCGATATGCGCCTGTCCCAGCTCCCGCAGGTCGTCGAGCAGCGTAACCGGGTCCGCGCCGGTATAGAACATCTCCCGCTTGGGCTCGACGACGATCTCGAAGGCCGCGCGAACGGCGGATTCCGGCTGGGATTCCTCGATCCGCTCCGCCGCCGCTTTCTTGGGCGCGGGCACCAGCCGCGCGATATCTCCGGCGACTTCCGCCTCCCAGGGGACGCCGGTCCCTTCGACCGCCTCATCGAGGATCAGCCGGATCACGTCGCAGGCCTTCAGCCCGCAATCGATCAGTTCCCCCGTGACCGCCAGGTGCCCGTCGCGCGCCAGGTCGAAGGCCTCTTCCACTTTGTGAGCGAACCCGGCAAGGTGCGCGAAGCCCGCCGTCGCCCCCGACCCCTTGATGGTGTGAATGGCCCGGAACACGCGGTGCACCAGCGTGGAATCGCCCGGTTCCGCCTCCAGCGCCAGGAGGGCGCCGTCGAGCTCGATCAGCAGATCCAGAGCCTCCGCCCTGAATGTGCGCCGCATCTGCTCCATTACGTCGGTTGACATCGGTGCCTACTTGTTTCGAACCCCGTTCCGCCACCCCGCATCAGCGCATGACCTTCTTCACCACCGCCAGAAGCTGGTCCGCGTTGAACGGTTTCACGATCCAGGCCGTCGCCCCCGCCGCCTTGCCTTCCTGTTTCTTCCCCGCGTGCGATTCGGTGGTCAACAGAATGATCGGGACGAACTTATACCGCTCCATCGCGCGAACCTGGCGCGTGAACTCCAGGCCGTCCATTCTCGGCATATTGATGTCGGTGACGATCAGGTCCACCTCCCGGCCCGCCAGCTTGCCCAAGGCGTCCACTCCGTCCGTGGCTTCGATCACCTCATAGCCGCCGCCGCGGAGCACGAGGACCACCATCTGCCGCAGACTGGCCGAATCGTCCACGCTCATGATGGTCTTCATAGGCCCTCCCGCGCGCCGAGCAGTTCGCGCCGCAGGCCGCAGCGCTCCACCGCGGCCAGGAAAACCTCCGATGGATTGTCGAAGCGCAACTCCGGCGCCGTCTTGCGCAGCGAACACAGCAACTGGAGGATGCAGGTGTCGATATCCTCCAAGCCTCCGGTATCCACTTCGACGGGAGCGAAGTCTTGCAGACCGTCCCGCAGCGCGGCGGCGAGGTCCCGGGCGTGCCGGATGGTGACCGCGCCTTCGAGTTTCAGAATTCGTCCGCCGCCCCCGGCGGCGATAGAAAACGGCATGGCTCTCCCCCTTTCCTCAGTTGGCCATCAGGATCATGCGAATGTTCTCGACCATGGTTTCCGGCGAGCAGGGTTTGACCATGTAGAGATTCGCTCCCGCCTCGAATCCCTTCGTCTTGTCCTTGCCTTCGCTTTCCGTGGACACGATGACGATGGGAAGCGAGCCGTACCTTCCCTCGGCGCGCACCCGCCGGATGAACTCGTAGCCATCCATGTTGGTCATATTGATATCGGTGAGGACCAGGTCGCAGGCGTTGGAGTACAGCTTCTCCAGTCCGTCGCTTCCGTCCACCGCCGTGATGACCCGAAAGTGAGCCTGCTCCAGTATGTAGGAGTGATAACTCCTGACGAATTCCGAGTCATCCACGATTAGGATCGTTCTCTTGGTATCCACGGCGCTATTCCTTCACATAGACCAGGTGGGTGTCGAACCGCTTCAGCTTGAAAGCCGTCGTCACGCGTCCCACCGATTCGGAGTGTCCCAGGAAGACGTAGCCTCCCGGATTCAGGGCATTGTAAAAGTGATCCACAACCGCCTTTCGCGAAAGATCGTCGAAATAGATCAGAACGTTGCGGCAGAAGATGAAATCGAAGCCCCGCATAGCGCGCATCGCCATCCGGTCGTGCAGGTTGAGATGCAGGGTTTGGACCAGGGCCGCGGTCCTCCGCCGCACCACGTATCCCTCGCCATCGTCGATCAGGTACTTCTCCCGGTATTCGCGCGGAACGTCGGCGACCGACCGGCATCCGTAGCGCGCCGCCACCACCCGCCGCAACACGTTCTCGTCGATGTCGGTGGCCACGATCTGGCAGTCCCACGACTGCGACTGCGGGAAGACTTCCTGAAGGATCATCGCCAGCGTGTGCGGTTCTTCGCCCGAGGAGCAGCCCGCCGACCAGATCCGCAGTTTCCGCTCTCCGCGGGCCTGCTTGGCCGACAGCACTTCCGGAAGACAGTGATTGGCGAACGCCTGCAACTGGTCGTACTCCCGGAACATGTATGTCTCGTTGGTGGTGATCAGGTTGGCCAGCTCCTGCATCTCCAGGCCCTGCGGATCGGCATAGCCGATCAGAAATACGTACTCCCGCGGGTCGTCTATCCCCAAGGCCGCCATGCGCCTGGCAACCCGCGTTTTCAGGAAGTAGATCTTCTTGTCGTCGAAATGCAGCCCCAGCTTCTGATATATGATCTGGCTCAGGCTTTGGAATTGTTCGACGGAGATATCTGGCATGGTGTTCCGGTCAGCAGCCGAGCGCCTGCAGAACCTCCTCGTCGGATTCTTCCAGCGCGCGCGCCGCCATCAGCGGCTCCACTTCGGGGCGGCCTGACGCGCGCAGGGATTCCGCCGCTCCCAGGCGCACGAGGCGCTCCGCACTGGACAGGCAGGAGACCAGGAAGGCGTGCACGCCGTCGTGAGCGGCGCACAGGCCCAGAACGCGCGTCGCCTGATACCGGCACAGGGGCGGGTCGCCGTCCTCGACGGTCGCCTGCAAAGCCGGCAGCAAACCGGTCACGGCGTCCGTCGAAAGGCATCGTGGATGAATCGCCAGCAGGGCTCCCAGGATCGCCGGGCGAAGGTGAGTACCGCGCACTGGCAGCAGGCTGGCCACTTCGGCGAAATCTCCAGCCGTTCCGAAAGCGGCAATCGCTTTCAAACAGGACACCAGAAAGAAATCCGGCAGCGTGGCCAAGTCCGGGAAACACCGGCGGAT
>Ga0326727_10021429_pt1 | contig 12659 bp, 15 predicted proteins | sample MB2enrmetagenome_FD_207643 | JGI IMG/M metagenome (GOLD analysis project Ga0326727, IMG submission 207643) | Lab enriched peat soil microbial communities from McLean, Ithaca, NY, United States - MB29MY | ecosystem: Environmental > Terrestrial > Soil > Wetlands > Peat | place: USA: New York...
AGAGAGTTCAAGCGCCTGAACGCACTCATAGTTGAATCCATTACCCTTCATTGAGGATAGGATGCTTGCGCCCAACATTGCCGAGAAGAACGCGGTTCCGCAACCAGTATAGTAGAAAGCACTCCGTTCTCTCAGGACTTGAGAGGTTTGACTGTGTTGGTTAGAGATGTACAGCGTCTTTCGAATTGTATCGGGGATCTCGTGGATCATGTCGTAGGTTAGGAATGGGTGTTCGGTACGCTCCGGGGATGGTGGCGGCACATACCCACTTGAGGTTACCATAGTGATTCTGACAACGACACGAGATTATAAGCCCGCCACTTCTGTCAGGCGCATGCATCGTTCCGTCTGCCAAGTGACAGCGTCGGTGCATTCAACAATGCAATTCCTTCAACCAGCGTGATTGGGAAGTGGGTTAGCGACAGTCCAAGCTAATCGACGTGGAAGTCGCCAGACTCTCTCGGATTCTAATGCTTCATGCCATTGGAAGGTACTGACGCATCAAGAGACCACATTCCTTGCATCTAACAAGCCTTGAGAATATTCCATCCATGTCAAAGTCGTATCCTGCCTGATGTATCTCACTGTGTTGACGGGTCTCATGTGTTACCAGGCCGGCAGAATTGTTGACGTTTCCCCGCCGCACAATGACCCTACTCAATCAAGTCTGCTCCTACTGTTGAAAGCTTCTCATATGGTCTGTTTCGCGTGGGTGACGTGAATATGTGGTGTGTTTCAACTTGATTCACCGGGTCGACGAAAATCAAGAGCCGTTCTATCGATGGTAAGGACATTCCCCCCCTCATAGTTTGGGATGCATTCTCGATGCCCCCTGCAGTAATGCCGTTTCAGTTTGGACTTCGTGCTAAAGTTGCGCTCGCAAAGGAGACACGTGTAGACTCCGATGATTGGCCGGTAGTCCACCGGCTTCCCGTCGTGAGGATTTTGATAGGTTTGCATCGCTTCGTACACCCTGTAAACTACAGCATGTAGTTAGGTGCCTTATAATTGAGATTCACCTTTGGTGCACACCGAAAACAGTAAAGGTGGCTCACTGGATAGACGCCGCGTGCAGGATTGAGGGAAATAGTCGCGTGAAGAGTCGAAGCTGTTGAGTGCTCCTGTGAAGCCAACTCGATCTGGCAGGAAATCGCCGGTGCAGATACGCTTTGAAATACTAGAATTCTTATTCTATAATCTTGGCGCTCACTCCAAGTCCTCACTATGGCGCCACGCAACTCAACTTTCATACGACGACTTTCAGAAGTACTTGGAATACTTGAGAGGTAAAGGGTTCATTGAGGAGTTAGACGAAGGGATTCGCCTGTCAACTGAGGGAAGAAACGTTTACGTTAAACTCAGGGAGATACTCCCCTCAATCCTTTAGACAGCACTACACCACTGGTGAACTAGCCCTATACCCAAGCCCTTGCCCTCAGTTTAGGGGTAATGACCATGTCTGACAGCGATGAATATCCTCTAGCTACCCTTCATAAGTTCCTGCAGGAAGCCTCAACCGAGTTCAATCGGTTTCGCACTCAGGCGAAAGTAAACCTGATCGGTTCCATTATATTGCTACTTTTCCTTTCACGCTTCCTTATCTTTGTCTTTGTAAACGTCGGCCCACCTCCATTCAACCTTCGTCCATTCCACCGTGAGGAAGGTTTCGACTTCGATTACGCAGATTTGTTTCTCCTATTCGCGTCGTTAGTGGCCGTCTTGTGGTCCCTGAACGTCTGGATCAGGCAACGGAAATTTGTCTCAAGGTGGGGAGAGAGATTTGAGAAACTCGATTCCTTGGAAAAGCAATTACTCCCCGACGAGAAAGACTAGTGTGCGGAGTCCGATTCATCTTCGGTGCACACCGGAAGTGGCGTTCACTTAAATGCCGACTTGAAGTTGAGGTTCGTTCTGTGAAACTTCAATGGACACAACGGGAGCATCCAACGCCTCAGCGAAGCCAATGGATTCAACGAGTCTGCTCTGGCCATTGCGAATATTCATGGGCCTCACCTTTCTTTATGCAGGGTTACAGCATCTAACTGATCCTTCCTACTTCGACCCCTCTATGGCAGGATACATCGGAAAGCTGGTAGTAGGGTACTCAACCGGGTCGCCGATTCACGCGTTCCTTATGGGGGTAGTTGAGCCTAACGCTGTTGCCTTCGGCTACACAGTTGCCGTCGGAGAGTGCCTGATTGGAATCGCCGTTCTCGCGGGTTTCCTCTTCAGAATCGCAGCTTTTGCGGGACTTCTACTCAACGTTACGTTCTACCTATCCGCCACCTGGAATGCGTTTCCATTCTACTTCGGTTCTGACATCGTCTTCGTCATGTGCTGGTTAACCCTAATGTTGACGGGCCCACAATTGAAGTACAGCATCGATACCGCCTTGGCGACCCGCTATCCGTCTTTGAGTTGGTTAGTATCACTACCACCCCAGGGAAGTTTTCAAACGATTGAAGTGAGCCCTATCAAAACCGAAACGCCTGCGGTTCAGATTTCAGTTCCTAACAAGGCAAAACTATACCCGAACCAAGTGCGTGAAATAAACAGCGCGTTCGACCGAATCAAGCAGCAATTCATATTGCATCGCGAGACTCAGGCTATGCTTGAGTTCGCGCGAGCATTCGTCATAAGCCTCGGCGTCGATCGAAACGACTCTGCAAGTATCCTTACCGCGCTTCAGAATATCCTAACGAGACGTCCGACTGAAGGGCCAACGGCCAAACTGGGAGATGCCTTAGCGCAATGACAAACGCTGGGGAAAGCGAACACATTGCAAAGAGATTGGTCACGGTCTATGGGTTGCAAGTCCCAGACGACGTGGTAGCTTCGTGCCTCGCAGGCCGACCCAAGCTCCCGATATTGCTTTCGAGTGCGTCCTTTCGACATGACGTCGATGTTCGAACGCAACAGCGATCTCGTGTCCAACGAGAGCGTAGAAACTTCCTTCGAACAATGATGGGGCTTGCAGCACTCTCTTTCTCCGCCTTGGCGTTGTTCGAGATCGCGTCTTCCCTAAACCAACCAACTCCTACCCAATCATACAATCCTAACGCTGGGGCACAGCAGGTAAATTACTTCCCAAGTAATGCCCAGCCTCAAAGCGTTGCGACGAATTCTGCGTCTCAGGGGCCAAGGTTGCTGGCTAACGCATCGAACATTCCATTAAACCAATCATTAGGTCTCAATGACCCTACCTATGGGCCGGTAATTCTGATCCACTTAGATAACGGAAAATTCGTAGCCTACAGCTCAATATGCACGCACGCAGGATGCCAAGTCCAGTTCGACCCATCCATGAAAGACATTGTCTGTCCCTGCCACGGCGCAGTCTACGACCCGAACAACAACGCCCAAGTCATAGGCGGCCCAGCACCATACCCCCTCCAGAATATACCTCTACAATATGACGCGTCAACAGGCAACATCTACGTGACCGGTTGACTGTTAAGGGTTAACGCAACCACCCGACGAAAAAAACGTGGTCGTCGCCGCGACGGCGTCGAAGAACTTTACAAAGTACCAAGGAAATTTAACTTACAGTTTCCTTTCCCTGCGTTTCTTGAAGACGGCTTGCCACACAAGCCAGGCAACCAGCAGGATTATCGTACCGTAGACGACTATGTTGACATAGGCAAATGTTTTGACGATCGCCTCCCAAGACGAGCCGAGCCACCAGCCCAAATAAACTAGGGCAATGTTCCATGGCAAACACCCCATCAAGGTATATGCCCCGAATTTCCACTTATCCATGCGGCAGGCTCCTGCGGGAAACGAGATCAACGCACGCGCTCCTGGGACCAACCTTAGACCCGCGACCGCCGTCGTCCCGTAAAGGTCAAACCATGCTTTAACATTCGAAAAATGCCGGGCCCCGATGAAAGGCACTTTCACTTGGCCGTTGACTAGGGGGCTTCCGAGTTTCCAGCCAACAGAATAATCGATAAACGATCCAATGAGCGTCGCGGTGGTGCTGTAGAAGACAACCGGCCAAAACTGTAACACTCCACGCGAAACAAGGTATCCCGCCAGAGGAAGAATGATCTCGCTTGGAACTGGAAACGCAGCAGCTTCAAGCAACATCAAAGCGAAAACGCCGAGATAACCTGCTCCAGAGACTAATTGGATTATGTTGGTTGGGATGTTGGTGATTAATGGTATGAGGCCCCCGGACCTTTCCGGCCCGCCGGTCTCGGTGAGGTCCTCAAGGTAGTCGGTGGCGACGAAAACGACTGGAAAAACAACCATCAACCCGACCAGTAGATTGCGAAGCCAGCGTTTCATCCAGTAAGCCACGCGACGAAAATAATCAAATCTTCGATCGAGAAAAAGAGTATGATTGAATGGTGTTCAGGCGAAAAACACTCGGTGTTTTCGGGGAACCTAATTCAAAAACAACAAAATCAACATATAGCTACGAGTGGATGATCAATCAAGAGCGTAACGAAATGGTTTCGGTTAAGTCTGTACGTCGGATTGGTGCCGCGTCTCTGCTTGTTCCAAGCCTAGACCACCTGATTTCCCCCTCCCTAACAATTATGTTCGCGCCAGTGATAATGCAGACAATGTTTGGTCTGGGTTGGGTTACTGCCACTATCTTCTTCATATCGCTTGGTATATTCCAATTGATTTGGATCGGCGTCCTCCTGAAATCGAACAATCTCTCGCTGTTGATCCTTGGAATAGTTGGCAATCTGGTCTCAATTCTCATTTACTTCGTATCGACAAGTGGGGTGACGATTTTCGGCGTTCCACCGCAACCGCTTATACCGTTTGGGGTTTTTATCAAGGCGTTAGAGATAGTTTTCGTTCTCGCCTCACTATTCATATTTAGAACCAATGTTCGTAGTTCAGGCGGTACGCGTTGAACTCTTTTACGAAATAACGGGGACTATACTAGACTTCCGCGATCAATCTTAGCGCAACGTGATGTTTCCAGGTTCTCACTTGCGGCTGGTCTGATTCTGCGTTTCGGTTATCTTGACATTGCTCTGTTGAAGATTGGTACAGCGATTGCCATAGTGACCACTGAGTATGCGAGGAGCACTAGCAGATCCGGCATGATGATGGTCACGCTCGCATTCAGTATGACTACCTTTCTGAGAGCATCGGCGGCGTAGTAGAGGGGGAAGGCTTTGCCGATGTATTGGACGGCTACGGGCAGTTGGGCGATTGGGAAGAGTATTCCACTGAGAAACATCATTGGGAATTGAAGTAGTGTGGTCATCATTTGTGCTGTTTCCTGCTCAGGAGCGAGAGAGGTCATGATTATACCGACGCCTATGAAGCTGGCAACCCCAAGCACCATGACGAGAAGCATGGTGATGGGACTGCCGTAAATCACTACTCCGAACAATAGCATTGATAACCCAAGTATTAGGAATCCTTGAATCAATCCGCGTACTGTTTGCGCTGCGACTTTTCCTAAGATAACGGCTTGTCTCGGGATAGGTGCGACGAGTAATCCGTCCATTGTTCCTTGTTCTTTTTCCCTAGAGATTGCGGTGCTGACTCCGTTTAGTGCCCCTGTGATAACAGTTAACGCCATGAACGACGGAGCTAGATACTCGAAGGACGTAGGGACACCTGCGATTAATGGAATGCTCGTTATGGCCATTGGTTGAAGGGCGAATGTTGGGTTAATTGCTGAGTCTGAGTTTTGAAGGTATTGCGTTGATATTTGGGCTTCAATTGCCCCGAAAATTTCTGCAACTTCAGCTTGAACGGCAGCGGCTACTGATGGGTTTGTTTGGTCAACTGTCACTTGTATTGTGGCTTGTGCGTCAGCCTGAATCGCCGCGCTGAATCCTTGGGGTATGACCACTATCCCTAGCAGTTGGCCTTTCACAATTCCGTTTCTAGCTGTTGAGTAATCCGTCATTTCACTGACTGTGAATATTCCTTGGGATTGGGCGATTTGAATGAATTGAGCTTCAACATTACGCGCTATCTGTCCGTTATCTTGCTGAATTATGGCTAAGTTCAGGTTCGGGTATTGCGATGGTATTTGCCCACTGTACGGATTTACCTGAACCGTGGGTGGGTAAATGAAGCCGAACATTGTCATGAAAAGCAGGGGCATCAGGATGAAGAAGACGAGAAGCATCTTTGCCCGCCATAAATCGAGGAGGTCGCGTTTGGCAATTTCACGAGTAACTTTCCATCCGCTCACCTGCCTTGCTTTAGTTTGCACGTCTACATTCTCCCTACAGCTTTCATGCTGACGCGGTCTGAAGCTGAGTCACGTAGTTCTCGGCCTGTAACCGTCAGGAAAACTTCAAGCATTGACTGCGTACCATACTCCTCCTTGAGTCCCGCAACGGTTCCCGTTGCCATGATTTTTCCATGGTCGATAATTGAAATCTTATCCGACAATTCGTCTGCTTCTTCCATTATATGTGTTGTCAGAATGATCGTGTGCCCTCCCCTCTTCAGATCCAGTACTGTGTCTCTGACGAACTTCGTGCTTTGCGGATCTAGCGCAGTGGTTGGCTCATCTAGAAAGATGATTTCAGGATCGTGGATTAAGGCGCGAATCAGGTTCATTCTTTGCCTCATGCCACTTGAGAAGCCTCCTACGCTCCGGTCTTTGAAGGGCGTCAGCTTCATCATATCCAATAATTCCGCGACCTTCAGCTTCAATTCGGCGTTATCCATTCCGTAGAGTTTGCCGAAGAACATCAGGTTCTGTTCAGCCGTTAACCGTGTGTACATGATCAGTTTCTCTGAGACTAATCCAATTCGTTTCCGAACCTCATTCGCTTCACTATCAATGTTGAACCCTGCAACCTTCCCTGTGCCCGAAGTTGGCTTAAGTAATGTGCAAAGCATTCGAATCGTAGTACTTTTTCCTGCGCCATTCGGCCCAAGAAAGCCATAGATTTCCCCCTTCGGCACAGCAAGGTCGATGTGATCGACTGCGGTGAAGCTACCGAATTTCTTAGTCAGACCATGAGTCTCAATCGCATAATTAGACAGCGGAGCTAAGTCGGTTCTCTGGAAAGTCATATCGTGCTTCATCAGATTCTTAGCGTATCCACTTATGTATTACATTTAGCACAGCCATCATGCCCTTTCTTATAGGTTCGGTGCATACATCGATACGATACTATCTCATCGATATTGAGTCATTGAGTTATATTAAAATAATCCGCTTAATATATCGATACGATAGCGATGGCCAATGGCGAAGGGATTCCAGACGGGTCCTTATGAGGTAATATTCTTTCTGGCGCTAAAGGATGGACCAGCCTATGGGTATGAGCTAGCCGCCCGGTTCAAGAAGATGAGTAGAGGCCACATTAAGGTTAGTTTTGGTACGATCTACCCTTTCCTACGTCGCATGGAGCGGAGAGGAATAATCAAATCTACGCGAAAGGAGAATTCGGGCCGAGTATACTACGCACTAACTCCGAAGGGGCGAACCGTTCAAGAAAGGGTTTTGAAGCAAATCAAGAAGTCTCAAAAGGAATGGGAAGAGAAGTTGCTGGGTATTCTGGCAATGCATGCAGAAGTGTTTGGACGCAGAGCGCTTCACGCCCTCTTGGAACGCGGAAAGCTTCTGGCGAAAACGTCATGATATGGTGTAGAAGTTGACGATGCGAGACTCGGAATCCCTGAATTGCGTAGAAGTGGCCAATGCCGACGAAATTCCCGTAGGAACAATGAAACATGTAGAGGTGAACGAGAGGGAAATCGCCGTGGTGAACGTTAACGGAAAGTTCTACGCGATCGATGATAGATCCGGCCACGCGAGCGCCCGCCTCTCTAGCGGCGGACTCAGAGGAAACACTGTGACGTGTCCACTGCATGCTGCACAGTTCGACGTTACCACCGGAAGAAAGCTGACTGAACCCAGGCTTGGCGGGAACATCCCAGACATGGACAAACTGCCTCCATCCTTCCTAAAACGGATCGAACATTCAGCGAAGATCACTGCAGAAATCAAGACCTACGATCAACGAACCTACCAAATTTCAGTATCCGGAAAGAACATCAAACTCAAAATCGTATGAGATAGAATTACGGTCGAATTCGGCATAACCCCCGTTCGAACACAGTACTTTCATGTTGACCTGCGGAAGACTTGCTTCCGCATTCATAACTCGAACGATATCAGTTCGCAAACTATACTCAGTGAGATGGAAAACGCAGGAGGACAATTCTCAACGGCGTAGGTAGAACTGGGAGCGCTGGGGGTGAATTTGAACCGATTCGGGCAGTTCCCGCGCTTGACTCGGCAGCCACTAGCATCCTGGGACCGTCATAGTGAGCCTGTGTTGGAATGGTATATTGCTGAATTTGTTTGAGAATTTCAAGGCAGGTTAAATAAGAAATCATAGTTCTAGGCAGGGCCAAACATTCTGAGGCGCGTAGTGAAAATCAACTTCTAATTTTAGTGTACGAAAAGCGGTTGGAGTTTTATGAAATACAAGTGGGTCGTCCTCACGGTAACTACCGTCGGAGTATTGATGGATGGAATCGACTCACGAATAGTCATCATTGGCATCCCGCAGGTTGCGGCGGCATTGCATGCAGACATCGAGCAAGCAGTCTGGTTCACGCAATCCTACGTCCTCGTAGGGACTATTGTACTGCTTCTCATCGGAAGAGCCACGGACATGGTTGGAAGGGTAAGAATTTACACGACCGGATTTGCGATTTTCACCATCGGTTCAGCTCTAACGAGCCTTTCTCAGAATCCGAATCAGTTCATTCTGTGGAGAGGAGTACAGGGGCTTGGAGTTGCGATGCTCTTCATAAACAGCGTCGCGATGATTGTAGACGCGACGCCAAGAAAGGAGCTTGGGCTTTCTCTCGGAATCAATCAGATTGCTTTTAGGTTCGGTGCAATGGCTGGCTTGACGTTAAGCGGGCTGATTCTAACATTCTTTGATTGGAGAGCGCTTTTCTACGTAAACATCCCTATAGGAATATTCGGAACGTTCTGGGCGCATCGCAGGCTGAAGGAAATAGCCAAAGTAGAGAAGAAGACCCGGGTTGATTGGTTCGGGTTCGCAACTTTTTCGATTTCGATTACAACTTTTGTGCTTGCGTTGACTTATGATGCGTATGGATTGACTGAAGCGGCCACGGTTTACGCGCTGCTCGTCGTCAGCGCGCTGACCCTCGTGATCTTCATTGCTCATGAGAGAAGGGAGAAGCACCCACTGCTCGACTTGAGTTTGTTAAGGATCCGGGAATTCACCGGGGGAGTGACCGCTCAACTACTTAACGCAATAGCTTGGGGAGCATTTCTTCTATTGCTCAGCCTTTACCTTCAGCTGATTCTCGGCATGAGTCCTCTCGAGGCTGGAGTCGGAATAATTCCATTTGACATAGCGTTTCTCATCTGCGGGCCGTTGAGCGGAAGGTTGTCCGATAAGTTCGGCCATCTGCCATTCACGACTTCCGGACTTGCTCTTTCGAGCGTTGCTCTGTATCTTTTCTCTACCGTCACGATTACCACCCCAATATCGACGGTGATCGTTTACATGATGCTTGTTGGAGCGGGTATGGGGTTGTTCGTGTCTCCAAACATAAGTTCGATAATGAGCTCCGTGCCTGAGAAACGAAGAGGAATTGCATCAGCATTCAGAGCGACCTTCTTTCAAGTCGGTTATGTTATCAGCCTCAATGCTGCGGTGCTCATAATGACCTCAGTGATTCCCTATCAATTGATAACGCAGATAGTGTCAGCGATAAATCCACTTTCGATAACAGCCTCGGACAAACTCCTCTTCATGAAGGGACTCGGCAGCGCGTATTTCTGGCTCGCAATCGTTAACGTCGCTGCGATTCCTCCCTCAGTGTTCAGAGGAAAATCGAAGTACAAACCAAAAGTAAGGATCGTAGAGCAAAACATTCATGGCTAAAGTGCGAACAGATAAAATTCCGGTAAGCAGGGCGGTGCGCAAAATCAATGATCTCAAGAAAATGCGCATTTTCTTGTAGAAAAGGTCACAGAATTTTCGTTAAGGCCCGCATACTGAAGGTTGTATTGGCACATCCATTCCTGATTAAAGGAACATTTTGACCTGGCAGTCCCGTCTTCTCTAATAACCCATCAGCTAGCTTGATCTCAGCGCCGCAGGCTACTCCTACAAGCGCCTCATAACGGCCTTTTTGCAGAATCTGTTGGATACATGAACCGCCTGGCAGAACATAAACATCGTATCCTCTCTCCTCCCCAGCTCGTGTCGCCTGGTTTACCAAGCAGTCAGGTGAACAGCGGGAGCAGCGGTATGATGGGATGGTCGGGTCGAAGACGGCCTTACACCGATTGTCCATATACTTCCTCGAACAGTGAGGAAGCAGTAGCACTCGCCTTGAGGTTTTTGCGAATCTCTCCCTATTGGTAAAATTCTTAGTCTGAATATCTATTAAGTCTTCAAGGAGCATCAACGCTTGAGCAAAATCCAACCCCGTGATTTCTTGAACTTTGAATCGTTCAAGAAGACGCAGGGCGCCCTCCCCAATTCTTCTGTGCAACTTTCTCTTTTGGGCAGCCACCACGATTCCTGTGAAGAACGATTTTGATAGCCGCGTAAGATCGAACTTGAATTGGTAAGGCATAAGCCTCGCACCAGCGAAAGGAGCAATAAGCTCACAGGGTGAGTCTTGGTTTTGGTACCTGGTCAGAAGTCGATTAGGAGGTTCACTGTGGTATGACGGTGCCGGGCACACAAGATTAATCGACGACGGTTCAGATTTCCATCGCTCCTCTTCGTCGAAAAACCGTAAATCGACTTGGGTTTATGATTGTGTTTTTCTCTTATGCGCCTGGAGAAACACTAGGCTGAGGGCCACTGAGGTCGCGATCATCATCCAATCAGTTTGAAATTCAGGGACTGGTGGAGGACCGACTTGGCAGGATTGGTAACCTTCGGGAGTTATGTTCGTAAGCTCGAAGAGTATTTGGCCGGGCATGTAGCCGTTTGATTTGGGAGTTACATCAACAACTTTCACTGCTATGTTAGGCATGTACATGAAATTCACCGGCCCATATTCATTGTAATTGATCCAATAACTCACGGTATCACTCGTTACCGTTAAGCCTGGGTCGGTGAAAATCGGGTTAAGTACACTTGGATAACTTGGATTATACTGGAAGTACTGAAACTGCAATGTATCCCCGTAGAAGCCCGATTCAACTAAAGGCCCTGTTAAGGTCACCTGCACATTCGTACAAAGCCAGTATGCAGGGCTAAAACTAATCGAATAACCGGGATTCTGAGTTACCGCTGGGACCGCTGAATTGATCGTCGTGGATGTCGCGAAGGAAGTTGTTGATGATGTCGTTGTCTGGATCGAGCTTGATGTCGCAACTAGAGCTGAAACTGAGCTACTGGACGTTGAACTTACCAGAGCTGTTGTAGTGGTTGTGCTGGTTACGCTCGAGGTCATGATAGTGCTACTTGTTACCGCTGTCGTGCTCGATGTCGAGAACGTCGCGGCAGTTGTAGTTGGTGAGCTGGTGTTTACGATAATCGTCGGGGCGCTTGTAGTGGCGCTCGTTATCGTCGAAGAAGCCGTAGAAGTTGAAGCCAGAGTTGCAGCTGAGCTTGTTGTGGGTGACGTTACCGCACTAGATGAACTCGTACTATTCTGCCCTGAGATTGCCGAACCTATTAGAGTACTGGCATTGATCGAATTCGTGTTCTGATAAAGTGGCGCCCGGAGCGGTGAGACAGGTAGGACATTCCTCAAACCAAGTGCTGGTGTCTGATTAATTGCTAAATTGCTAAGTAACGAAAGGCCAATGAGAATGATAACGATTGAAAGGAGACGGTTCGAGCTTAGCAACTTGCTCACGAATCTAACTAAACCATCATGCCCGACTACGCGGCGTAGTTATTTAACCGGATGGATGAATCATACATCAGACAGCTCAAACTCGATGGGGAGCAAGTGCTGGCCGAATGATTGTTTCCTTCGTTGCCGTGTGCAGCCATATGAAGGACGTTGAGTCCTGGATTGGCGCGCACACGAGAAACCGTCATGGCATGTCTCGATAGGCGCAAGCTGTGTCCGGTGCAACGTTCAAAGCTTATTCATAGCGCCTTATCGTAGGCTTAATTCGCTCCACCTTATCGCTGGTCAGAAGACATGAGTAAACCAAGTATTGAAAGAGTAAGGTTTCGGCATGCAGCATTCGGTGACCTTGACCTTCTAGTCCGTCAGCGCAGAGGTATGTGGCTCAGCATGGGTAAACAGAATCGAGCCTTCCTTGATGAACATGATCATGCCTTCCGTCGTTGGGTTCGGACAAGACTCAGGAGCGGTACAGTTGTGGGCTGGGTGGCAGAAACAGACGGGCGAGAGGCAGTGGCCGGAGGGATTGTATGGTTGCGACCATCTGCACCGCGGCCGGGAGTGCGAGATCCGATCCAACCCTTTCTTCTTTCCATGTACACCAAGCCCGGATGGCGTGGACTAGGGCTGGCCTCTCGGATCGTTAGCGAAGCGGTCAAATGGGCGAAGAGAAACGGTTACGCAGAGATTAGACTTCATTCAAGCTCTATGGGAAGAAGGCTCTATCTCCGGCAAGGTTTCGAGCGTACATCGGAAATGAAACTAGAATTTTGATATTTGGTGCGTGGGCGTAGCAGAGCACACGCAACTCGTTAGACTTTGGAAGCGTAGGGGATAAA
>Ga0326727_10021430_pt1 | contig 12658 bp, 11 predicted proteins | sample MB2enrmetagenome_FD_207643 | JGI IMG/M metagenome (GOLD analysis project Ga0326727, IMG submission 207643) | Lab enriched peat soil microbial communities from McLean, Ithaca, NY, United States - MB29MY | ecosystem: Environmental > Terrestrial > Soil > Wetlands > Peat | place: USA: New York...
TGGCCTGCGTTCGTTTTTCGACGACGAGGCGTTGATCCCTCATTTGCTCACCGATTTTGCCGCGCATCGGCCGGAGATTTCGCCGGTCGGAGAATAGGATTGGATCGGCTTCGCGCGGGCGCAGACCGGTCCCATGCTGGTGGGCGAACGACTCTTCCTGGCTCCGGAATGGCGCGACGATCCTACGCCTGAGGGACGGCTGCGCATCGGCATCAATCCGGGCCTGGCGTTCGGGACGGGCTCGCACGAAACCACCCGCATGTGTCTCGAATGGCTGGAACAGCATGTCCGTTCGGACTGCACCGTTTTGGACGTCGGAACGGGGTCGGGCATCCTCTGCGAGGCCGCCGCGCTGCTGGGTGCGGCGCGGGTAGTGGGATGCGATACCGACTTCACGGCCGCGCAGATCGCACGCGCCAACATCGCGCGAACGGCCTCCCGTTTTCTGGTCTACCGCGGCTCGGTTACGGCGATCGCGAACGGCACTGCCGATTTGTTGGTCGCGAACATCAGCCCTGACTGGATTTCAGCGCTGGCCCGCGAGTGGCCGCGGGTGTTGAGAACGGGTGGGCGGGGATTGCTGAGCGGGTTTGACGAATCGGACCTGCCCGGGGTTCGCGCATCTCTCCTGAAGGCCGGAGTGACCGTCCTCAATTCACGAGGCGAAAATGCGTGGCGGGCAATTGAGGTCAGCGGCTGAAGAAGATCTTGGCACACGCTCTCGATCGCAATGCCACTTACTTTGACCTGCTCGGATGCCGCAAGCCCTCCGGCCGTGGGGCAGACCATCGTTTTTTTGTGGTCTGCCCGGCTGCGCAGCAGCCGTTTCCGGCGCCTTGCGCCGTCAATGTTAGCGACCAGTGGGCTCTTGAGCGAGCCTTGTAAATCAAAAAAAACGCGAGTGCGCTGCCTCCGTGTGCGTGCATCAATTTCAGATCCGGCACTTTCCTCCGCAACGAGTACTCGGTCCGAAAATTGGATAGTCTGGTCAAAAGTGATTTTTGCTTTGGGCGCCGCACTAGCGCACTCGCGTTAACAGATTCGAATGTAGCATTCGGCTTCGCCGCAAGCAACGCTTTTTACCGGCCACAATCCAGCAATTGTACGGGCTACCACAGCGAACTATTCAGCCACGTGAGGCAGCTAACGAGTCGCCATCGTCCGATGGGTATAACGCTTGGTTAGTGTCAGATTTCCTTACCCGCGCCGGTGTCCACGATTCGCGAGATGCTGATTCCCGCGCTGAATTCTCCAGTCAGACGTTCCTTGCAGTGGCGGACAGTACCGTTGATGGTGAGGCCGCCGCAGATCACCACCACGCTGCTGCCGATCAGGACGGGAGCTGGGGCGATAATCCCCAACCCGCTGCGGGACACATCCCTGATTTCCACATCCATCGGTAAACGCGCGGCGACGCAGAGGGTTGCAGGCGCGCACTTGGATGCCATGCGGATTTCTCTCCTACGGTCTGCTCCTTGCCTTCGATCCGCGACTGGGCCAAAGCTTTCAAGATTCCTGTTGCCGGGTACAAGAGTTGCCATAGGACAGACTAAAATCCGCTTCCTTCAACCACTGTACTGCCATCCCACTTGGCTGTCGAGACGTATTAATGCTCATTACCGATGGATATAGACGCAAATAGACAAAGCATTAGCGAAATTGTTTCTTGTAGAAAAATTTGATGCTGAAGATGCCATTTTCGTCACGGCTGGCCACCGCCGGCCATTGCTGGCTGAAAGCCCACTCCACGCGAATCACGGTCGTATTGGGATCGTTGAGGGCCGAAACGTAAGTGAACTTAATATTGCTGGTAATTTGCTGTTGCAGCGACAGGCGGGTCTGCGGCAATTGCGATCCTTCGACAAATGTCGGGTTGATTTTCAGTTGCGTCGCGCCAAAAACGCGCTGTAAACGGCTGGAAACCGGTTCTCTCGGGCCTGGCCACGGGTCTTTCCTGGATCTGTTATTTTCACGCGCTACAAGTGGGACAGGCATCGCACCGGTCGATAAGCTGAGCGTGGTCCTGGTAATTATTTTCGGGGTCCTGTTTCGGGACGAAGGGATGACGTGGGGGAAGGCGGCCGGGGCCTTTTGATTCTGGCCGGAGCCGCCGCCATCGCGTTGGATTAGAATGCATGTGATGCAACGCCGCACCTTTTTCAAATCATTAGCTGCCACATCCGCCGCGGTAGGGATTGCTCCGGCACCCCGCCTTCACGCCGCTCCCGGAAGAATGAAGATCACCCGTGTGCGGGCTTATGAGCCGCCCAACCCCAATCCGCTCTTCAATCAGAGCGACATGGTGGTCACCATCGAAACCGACGCCGGCATTATGGGCATCGGCGAAGGCGGCTCGCACGACACGCTGGCGCAAAGCGCCGGACGTCTCATCGGCCGCGATCCGCAATCGATCGAGCGTCTGTGGCAGGACATGAACCGCTCGTTCTTTTATCCCGCGGGCCGCGAGAAGACGGATGGCATCGGGGCGCTCGATTTGGCGCTCTGGGATATAAAAGGGAAGGCGCTCGGACTGCCCGTGCACGCGGTGCTCGGCGGCATGGTGCGCAACTACTGCGAGTGCTACAACACGGCCGGCCTCATTCCCGGAGTCAAGCCCGGTATGAGCATCAAGGAACGTGCGCAATTAACCATCGAAGCCGGCTACCGCGCGTTTCGCATGGGTGCCGCGGACACCCCCGCCAATACAACCTTTAATACTCACGAGGCGGTCAATCGTCTTTATCAAGATTGCGTGCAGGCGCGCGAGGGGGTCGGCAAGAATGGCGATTGGGCCGTCGATTTCCATCAGCGCTTCGATCTCAACGATGCCGTGCGCGGCGCGGACATGATCAAGGATCTGGCGCCGTACTTCGTGGAAGATCCCGTTCGCACCGAGGCTTTCTTGCAGGACATTCCGATCCTGCGCCGCATGGTGAAGGTTCCTATTGCCGCCGGCGAAGAGTGGGGCAATCGCTGGGACTTCAATCGCCTGGTTGAGAATCACGATCTGGACTACGTCCGTGCCACGCTGCCCAACGTCGGCGGCATCACCGAAATGCTGAAAATCATGGCGATTTGCGAGACCCATTTCGTCGGCATCATCCCTCATTTCACCGGCCCCATCGCGACTGCCGCTCTCGTGAATACTCTCGGCACCTTCTCCGGACCGGTGTTAATGGAATACAACTTCCAGGGACGCACGCTGCCGCACCTGCCCGTCTGCCTCGACTTCAAGGACGGCAAGCTCTACCCCAACGATCGGCCAGGCTTGGGCGTCGAGGTCGATTTCAAGCAACTCAAGCAGGCGTTGGAAGTGACGCAGCCAGTGACCGCGCGCGCGCAAACTTATTTCCGGCCCGACGGATCCATCACCAACTGGTAAACTACATGAACGTAAGACAGACTTCCTGCGCGTTTTTGCTCTTGAGCCTTGGGCTTTTTCTGACAAACGCACAGGCCCAGCAGTTTCGTCCGCCAGCCGTCCCGCTGGTGACGCACGATCCTTATTTCAGCGTCTGGTCGATGGCAACTCATCTGAATGACGAAGCCACCAAACATTGGACCGGGAAGAACAATAGCATCACGGCTTTTGTGCGAATCGACGGCAAGGCCTATCAGGTGATCGGACGCGAGCGTCCCGGCACCGCGCTACTCAAGCAGGATCGCGTTGAAGTGCTTCCTACGCGAACCATCTATGATTTCAACGGCTCGGGGATCAAGCTCAACCTCACCTTTCTGACTCCCGCGCTGCCCGACGATCTGGACGTGCTCTCGCGTCCCGTGACCTATATAGACTGGACCGCGGCGTCCGCCGATGGCTCACCTCATTCCGTGCAGCTTTATCTCGAAGCTTCCAACGAACTGGTAGTGAACACGCCCGATCAGCCGGTCATCTGGACGCGCTATCTGCTCGACGGTGAGCCGGTGCTGCGGCTGGGGTCAAAAGAACAGCCGGTGCTGGCGAAACGCGGCGATGATCTCCGGATCGATTGGGGCTACTTGTACCTGATGGCCGGCAGCAACGATGGATTGACGTCGCAGGCCGCGCAGCATGCCGATACGCTTGCGGCCTTCCTCGCCTCCGGAAAACTGACGGACTCCGACGAGTTGTCCGAGCGCATGCCTCCGAGGCGAGGCTTGGGAGGCGCGATCGCCATGGCGGCCGATCTCGGCCGCGTGTCCTCACCCGTGTCGCGTTACTTCATGCTGGCGTATGACGACTTGTATTCGATCGAATATTTCCAGCGGCGCGAGCACGCCTGGTGGAGGAGGAATGGCGCCGAAGCGAGCGATCTGTTGCGTACGTCGCGACGCGATCACGATTCACTGCTGGAGCGCAGCAAGGCCTTCGATAACCAACTGATGACCGATCTGCGCAACGCCGGCGGCGAAAAGTATGCCCGCCTCGCCGCACTGGCGTACCGTCAGGCCATCGCGGCCCACAAGCTCACAGCCGATGCCGACGGCACCGCGATGTTTTTCCCCAAGGAAAACTTCAGCAACGGCTGCATCGCAACGGTCGACGTGATCTATCCCAGCGCGCCGATTACGCTGCTGTTTAGTCCCGCGCTGGTGAAAGCGCAACTCGCTCCCGTGTTGGAGTATGCGGCGATGCCGCGCTGGCACTGGCCCTTTGCGCCGCACGATCTGGGCACTTATCCTTGGGCGAACGGGCAAGTGTACGGCGGCGCGGAACGTACGGAAGAGAATCAGATGCCGGTCGAAGAGAGCGGGAACATGCTCATCCTGCTGGCGGCGCTCGCGCAAGTCGAAGGCAACGCGGATTTCTCGAGGCAGTATTGGCCGCAGCTCACCAAGTGGGCGGATTATCTGCTGGAGAAAGGTCTCGATCCCGAAAACCAGCTCTCCACGGACGATTTTGCCGGACATCTGGCGCACAATGCCAACCTTTCCATCAAGGCGATCCTGGCGCTCGGCTCCTATGGGCGTCTTTGTGAAATGACCGGGCGCAGGCAGGAAGCGGAACGCTATCGCGCCAAGGCGCAGGAGTTCGCCAAGAAGTGGATCGAAATGGCCAATGACGGCGATCACTACCGGTTGGCCTTCGACAAGCCCGGCACATGGAGCCAGAAGTACAACCTCGTCTGGGACAAACTGCTCAAGCTGAACCTCTTTCCGGCCGAAGTGACCCGCAAGGAGATCGCCTTCTACGAGACCAAGACCAACAAGTTCGGCTTACCGCTCGATAATCGCAAGGACTACACCAAGCTCGATTGGCTGATCTGGACGGCGACCCTGGCCGACAACCGCAACGACTTCGAAAAGATCGCGGACGCCGGATACAAGTTCGCCGACGAATCGCCGACCCGCGTGCCGCTGGGCGACTGGTACGACACGGTAACCGGCGAGCAGATTCATTTTCAGGCACGGTCGGTGGTCGGCGGTATTTTCGTGAAGATGCTCGACGATCCGGCGATTTGGAAGAAGTATGCCGCGCGGGGGCAGAAGTAGTCTGCGTGAAGGGCGCGGCTGCTGGAATCATCGCAGGCGTGCTGATTTTCGTTGCCATTGCCGCGCTTGTGCAGAACGGCGCAACCGTCTCATTCGATCGGGACCTGCTCCTCGCCATGCGCCGTCCTGACCTTTCGCTCAAAGGCTCGCCCGCATTTCAGGAAGCAGCGCGCGATGTCACCTCGCTCGGCGGCGTAGTGCTGCTCAGCCTCATCACCGCGGCGACCGCCGGGTTTCTGGCGCTCGACGGCAAACGCCGTATGGCCATCTTTCTCGGCGCATCTATTATCACGGGATCGTTTCTCTCGACCCTCCTGAAAGATCTGTTCCATCGCGCCCGGCCGGAGCTTGTTCCCCATGCAGTGTATGCCTCTTCCGCAAGCTTCCCCAGCGGGCATTCCATGCTCTCGGCCATCACCTACCTGACGTTGGGCGCGCTACTCGCCCGCTCGCACCGTCGGCGTGGCCTGAAGGTCTACTTCCTCGTTCTCGCCGTGCTAATGACCTTGCTGGTCGGGGTAAGCCGCATCTATCTGGGTGTGCATTGGCCAACTGACGTGCTCGCCGGATGGACGGCCGGCGCTGTATGGGCCTTCGTCTGCTGGCTGGTCGCGCGTCGTCTTCAGGCCCTGCATTCGCTGGAGGCCGAAGGCGAACAGCGTTAATTGTCGCCTTCGAGAGGCTCGTTGACCGTCAGCCAGTATACGCCAAGTGCCTGCACTGCACGGACGAATTCGGCAAAGTTTACCGGCTTGCGGACGTAACTATTGGCGCCAATCGCATAACTGCGCTTAATGTCCTGCTGCTCTGAGGACGAGGTCAGAATCACCACCGGCAAGCCCACCGTGCGCGCATCCGATCGGATTCGTTCCAACACGTCGAAGCCGCTCATCTTCGGCAGCTTGAGATCGAGCAGCACCAGATCCGGAGTTCTCACCGCCGGATTGCTCTCCTCCTCGGTGAAGATCCACTGCACTGCCTCGGCGCCATCCCGCGCTACCACCACTTCATGCGCTAATCCGCCGGAGCGCAACGCGTCCTTGGTGAGAAATTCGTCGTCCGGATTGTCCTCTACCAGCAGAATCAACTTTTTCGGCATGGCAAGCCCTGAAGGTGTGCGCCTCCAGTATATAAGCCCATGCGACTCTTCACCAGATCTACCGTCGCGTTGGCAATGGGCGTCACCCGCGACGCTCCTTCCTGTAGAACACCTTCAATGTAGCCGGGTTCCGAGGAAATTTCCAGGTAACGTCTTTGAAATGGCTCCAGCTTCGACACTACCAGTTCCGCCACTTCTTTCTTCAGATCTCCATAGCGCCTGCCGGCAAAGTGCGCTTCCATTTGCTCGCTCGACCATTCGCTGAAAGCCTGAAAGATACTCAACAGGTTGCGTACGCCGGGTCCCATGGTTTCGAAATCGACGGCGGGATTGGAATCCGTAGTGGCGCGCATAATGGTCTTACGAATGCGCGCCGGCGGGTCAAGCAGCGCCACCGCGTGTCCTGCCCCTTTCGCCGATTTGCTCATTTTGGTAGTGGGGTCGTCCAGGCCCATGATTCGGGCGCCCACCATCGGCAGTTCGGTCTTGGGCATGACGAACGTCTCGCCGTAGAGCGAATTGAAGCGCTGCGCAATGTCGCGCGTCAGTTCGAGATGTTGCGCCTGGTCGTCGCCCACCGGCACGATGGCTGCCTGGTAAAGCAGGATGTCCGCGGCCATCAGCACGGGATACTGCAGCAAGCCGTCGAGCACCGTCTCCTGCGCCTCCGATTTTGCCTTAAACTGCGTCATGCGATACAACCAGCCCACGGGCGTTATGCACGTCAGCATCCATGCCAACTCGGCATGGGCTGGAATAGCCGACTGCACTACGATGCTGGAGTGTTTCGGATCGATTCCGGCCGCCAGAAAAATACCCGCAATCTCGCGGATCTTGGCGCGCAGCTCTTCGGGCTGCTGGTGGGCCGTGATCGCGTGCAGGTCCACGATGCAGAAAATGCTCTCGTAGTCATGCTGGATGCGCACCCAATTTCCCAGCGCGCCCAGGTAATTTCCGATGTGTAAATTGCCGGATGGTTGGATACCGGACAGAACTCGTGCTCTCATGGGTAGGAAAGTCCATCGTATCAATTGAGCCAACAACAACTGACAATCGAGAAGCTGGTCTACGGCGGAGACGGGTTGAGCCGCGGGCCCGAGGGCGTGGTGCTGATTCCGTACACGCTGGCCGGAGAGACCGTAGTGGCCGAGGTCGGCGCGCCGCATAAGGGAGTCCGGCGCGGGGATCTGTTGCACGTGGAAACGGCCTCGGCCGCGCGGGTCGAGCCGCCATGTCCTTTTTTCCGCGCCTGCGGCGGGTGTCACTACCAGCATGCAACCTATAATGCGCAAATCGCCGCCAAGAAAGCGATCCTGGAAGAGACGCTCTTACGCTTCGCTAGATTCGGAACGGCACCGTCCATCGAGGTCGTTTCCGGCCAGCCTTGGCAGTACCGCAACCGGGTGCAGTTGCATTTCGAGGACGGGCGGATGGGCTACCGGGAGGCCCGGTCGCGTCGCCTGGTCGAGATCGATCATTGCCCTATCAGTTCGCCCAGGCTGAATCAAACCATCGGGCGGCTTGCCGGAATGGTGAAGGACTCCCGCTGGCCGCGCTTCCTGAAAACCGTCGAACTGTTCACCAACGAAGACGCGGTGCAATTTAATGTCGTCGAGACGGAGCGTCCAGTAGCGAAGCGCTTCTTCGAATGGTGTGCGGAACAGCTCCAACCGCTCGCCTTGGGTCGACTCAATTACGCGGGGTTCCAGGTGAGCAAGGGAAGTTTCTTTCAGGTGAACCGCTTCCTCATCGACCGGCTGGTGGAGGAGGTGGTTGGGTCCGAATCGGGAGCAATTGCGCTCGACCTGTACGCCGGAGTCGGACTCTTTACGCTGCCTCTGGCCGGCCGATTCCAGCGGGTGATCGCGGTGGAGTCGGGGGCGGGAGCGGTGCGCGATCTGGAGGCCAATGCGGGCCGCATCGAACAGACCATCGAAGCCAGCCAGAGCACCGTGGATCAATTCCTGGAGAAGTTCTCTGAAAGCTGCGACCTGGTGGTTGCCGATCCGCCGCGCTCGGGGTTGGGGAAACTCGCGGTAAAACGGCTCATCGGACTGGCCCCGCAACGTATCACCATCGTGGCCTGCGACCCGGCGACCCTGGCACGCGACCTTGCGCCAATCTTAGCCGCGGGTTATCGCCTGAAGAGCCTCGTCATGATAGACCTGTTCCCGCAGACGTACCACATCGAAACGGTGGCGAAATTGAGGAAGATTTGAAACCCGGGAGGGTAGTGCTTATGCGGCCTTCTGGACTTTGTTGTTGCGGATGCAGCTGGTGCATACGCGGATCCGCTTGGTCGCGCCGGCGACCACTGCGCGAACGCTCTGCAGATTAATGTTCCAGCGCCGGTTGGTCACATTGTGGGCGTGGCTGATCTTGTGCCCGAACACCGGGCCGCGGCCACAGACGTCACATACTCTTGCCATTGAATTTATCCTCGGAAACTACCCAGGATAACACAGCTGCCGGCAGACTCGCCACGCGCTACCCCTTTCTATCCCTCGCGGAGGTACAGACAATTGCGCGACAAAGCGCTACTCTGATGACGTCTGCTTGCGTGATTTCGAGAGTGCGGCTTGTGTGGCGGGAAGAGTTGATCCGGAAACTCCTACCAAAATGCAAGACCCCGCTGAACTCGAGCGGGGTCTTTGGAAATCCACGGAGTGGAAAGGAGGGTCGCTTATGATCCTCTTGTTGCTGATCGCTGTTCTGATTCTTAGAACACGACGGACCAAGTTCAAGATCGAACTCGATCTTTGGCCTTGATTCTGAGCTGGGCTGGCAGTAGCAGCTGCTGGCCCAGCCAGCAACAAATATAGCACGTTCCCGCTCCACGCAACAGAGACGAAAGTACTACGAGATTCTGTTTCAGATACATTTCAGCTTGCATCTCCCAGTCAAATACAGTAATCTCTATAGATATTGAGGAGATTAACCCAGTGACCCATCTGGTACCCGAAGCCGACCTTGCCGCACGCGCTGAGTTCGAAGGCCAGCACGACGGTACTGTCCGTTCCGAAATTGAGCGTTTTCGCACACATATTAACGAGTATCTGGCTGGAAGCGTCACCGACGACCAGTTCCGCGCAGTACGCCTGCGCTTTGGATGCTACGGACAGCGGCAGCCGGGCGTGCAGATGATTCGCACCAAGATCCCGGGCGGAAAGCTCACGGCAGACCAGTTAGATGTCCTGGCCGACGTCTCCGAGGAATACGCGGCGGGCAAAGGCCATTTCACCACGCGGCAGAATCTGCAATACCATTTCGTCCCCCTCGCCCGCGTTCCGGACCTGATGCACAAACTCGCCGACGCCGGCCTCACCACCCGCGAGGCTTGCTTCAATACCGTGCGCAACGTCACGGCGTCTCCTTATGCCGGCCTGGCGCGCGATGAAGTGTTCGACGTGATCCCCTATGTGCAGAAGGTGGCGTACACATTCCTGCGCAAGAAACTCACCGACGCCATGCCTCGCAAATTCAAAATCGCCTTCGATGGCGGTGGGGAGCGCGACCGTGCTCTTTGCGGAATTCATGACTTGGGCATCCGCGCGGTCATGCGTGACGGAAAGCGCGGTTTTCATATCGCCATCGGCGGTGGACTGGGAGCCTTGCCGACCGAAGCTCAGGTGCTTGACGAGTTCGTTCCCGAAGAGCGTCTGGTCAACCGCATTGAAGCCGTTTTGCGCGTCTTCAATCAGTACGGCAACCGGCAAAACCGCAATAAGGCGCGTCTGAAATTCGTCCTGCGGGAGCGCGGCATTGCCTGGCTCAAGGAAGCCGTCGACAAGGAATACGCGGACATTCTGGCCAACGGAGGCATCGAGCCGGCGGCGTTTGTTCCCGAAGGCTTCGGCGGATTCGAATCGCATCCGCAGCCTCTCGGCAACGGTTCGCTGCTGCCGGTGGTGAACAAATCATCCAGCGGCAATGCGGATTACGATCGCTGGCTCGCGAGTAATGTCGAGGAACAGCGTCAACCAGGTTACGCCATTGTAACCGCGCTGCTCGAGCAGGGAAACCTCACTGCGGATCAGATGCGCGGTCTGGCGCAAATCGCACGCACCGCCGGCGATGGGACGCTGCGCGTCACCATCAACCAGAATGTTCTGATCCCCTTCGTGCAGTTGGCCAATCTACCGCGCGTTTACGCCGCGCTCGAAGAGTTGGAACTCGCCGGTTCCGGCGCCCACGAAATCAGCGACGTTACCAGTTGCCCCGGCGCCTATTCCTGCAACCTGGCGCTCACCAAGTCCATGAACTTGGGAGCCGCGCTAGCCGAAACGGTTCGCCAGTACGACGATCCTGAATTGCGCAAGCTCTCGATCAAGATCAGCGGCTGCCCCAACTCCTGCGGCCAGCACTGGCTGGCTGATCTCGGATTCTATGGCAACGCCCGCAAGATCGGCGGCCACGAAGTGCCCTTCTACCAGATGCTGCTGGGCGGAGGCGTGGACGAAGAGGGTGCCACGCGTTTCGGCCTGGCAATCCTGAGCATACCGGCGAAATTGGCTCCCGTGGCTGTGCAGCGCGTGCTCCAGCACTACCTGGAAGCGCGTCAGGAAGGCGAGACTTTCCGCCACTACGTGCTGCGCCACAAAGTGGAGTTTTTCCGCCACAAGATCGCGGATCTGGTAAAAGCGCCCGAACTCACTCCGGAGATGTACCAGGACTGGGGCGATCAGGAAGCATTTTCGCTCAAGCTGGGCCGCGGCGAGTGCGCCGCATGAGTAGACCGTTAGAACAGCATAAGCATGGCATAAGATAGAAAACTTGGATGTGGCAAATAGAATTTTTCGCTTGACCCTGCCACTGCTGGCCTTACAAACTGGAAGGTTTGTAATCCCCGATACAAGTTATGAATACCTATCTTCGCCTCAAGCCCCTGTTGGCTTTGGTGCAGGCTCTGCTCTTGCCTGGATTGGTTCTGGCGCAGTCCGCTGCGCCTGCTGCTCCTACGCTTGATTCCCGCCTGGCCGCAGTCGAATCCGCCGCTAAATCCGCTCAATCCGCCGGCGACAACGCCTGGATGCTGACATCAGCCGCGCTCGTGCTGATGATGACTGGTCCCGGTCTGGCTCTTTTTTACGGCGGGCTCGTCCGCCGCAAGAACGTGCTCAGCACCATGATGCACAGTTACATCCTGATGGCGGTGGTCACGGTGCTATGGGCCGTCTACGGCTACAGCATGGTTTTCGCCGAAGGCAATCCATTTGTCGGCGATCTGCGCTATCTGTTCCTGAATGGCGTCGGCGCAGCGCCCAACGCCGACTACGCCCCCACGATCCCGCAGCAGACGTTCATGATTTATCAGCTCATGTTCGCGGTGATCACGCCGGCGCTGATCTCGGGGGCTTTTGCCGAGCGCATCAAGTTCAAGTCGATGCTGCTCTTCACGGTCCTCTGGAGCACCATCGTGTATTTCCCCATGGCGCACATGGTGTGGGGCAAAGGCGGATTGCTGAACGCCTTCACCGGCGGTCCGGTACCCTGCTTCGACTTCGCCGGCGGCACGGTCGTTCACATCACCTCCGGCGTATCGGCGCTGATTTGCGCGATTTACCTGGGCAAGCGCCACGGCTATCCGAGCGAAGCCATGAAGCCGCACAGCGTAGTGCTGAGCTGCGTCGGCGCCTGCCTGCTCTGGGTCGGCTGGTTCGGCTTCAATTCCGGCAGCGCGCTGGCAGCCAGCGGACTGGCGAGCAGCGCGTTCGTTGCAACCCACTTCGCCGCCGCCACCGCGACCCTAGGCTGGATGTTGGCCGAATGGATGCGCAACGGCAAGCCCAGCGTTCTGGGCGCAATCTCCGGCGCGGTTGCGGGTCTGGTCGCCATCACCCCGGCATCCGGATTCGTCAAACCCATGCCCGCAATGCTGATCGGCTTCGCGGCCGGCGTTGTCTGCTACTTCACCGCGACCTCTATGAAGCGCGCCTTCGGCTATGACGATTCTCTGGACGCGTTCGGCGTGCACGGCTGCGGCGGGACTCTGGGCGCGATTCTGACCGGCGTTTTTGCCACCAACCTGGTCAACGACGGATTGAAGGACGCTAAAGGCAATCTGCTGCCCATGGGGCTGGTTGACGG